>ERZ1034913.758-NODE-758-length-23098-cov-6.341405_pt1 | contig 23098 bp, 22 predicted proteins | sample MGYA00520697_ERZ1034913 | MGnify/ENA primary metagenome ERZ1034913 (study PRJEB33766, sample SAMN09781786) | gut metagenome | biome: gut microbiome | host: Homo sapiens | place: Madagascar | study: EMG produced TPA metagenomics assembly of the PRJNA485056 data set...
GTATATTATTTAATCCTTTTTAATGCATTTAAAATACTTTTAGTTATATTTTACTATTTTGTTCATTTTAAGCTATGCTATAATTTATCCGTTAGATAAAAATTAAAGATGCCCAATCTTTTACGTCTAACACTTTTCGACATGAGGACTAGCCCTTCCCAAAAACTAAACATAGCTAGTTCTCCATTTTTTTATTTTTAGATGTTATAATGAAATTGGCTGAGTACTAATCCTTAGCTTGTAACCAACTTAAGCTGACAAATCCCACATACTTGTCAGCTTTTTTCGTATTCTGAACAAACTTGACTTATCCCCAAGTAATTATATAATATAAACGAATTTATCATAAATCAATTTATCATAAGGAGGGTAATCATGAAATTCATAGGCAGAAAAAACGAATTGTATACATTAAATACAGAATATAATCGTAACAGTAGCTTTGTGGTTATTTATGGGCGACGTCGTGTTGGAAAAACAACACTGATCAAAGAGTTCTTAAAGAATAAAACTGCATTCTATTATCTTGCGACTGAGGAATTAGAAAGCCAAAGTATGAAACGACTTGCTAATGTTATAGCTCGTACTACAAAAAACACATTGCTGCAAAAAATAGAATTTACAGATTGGTTGGATTTATTTCAACTAATTGCTGACTATAAACCAGAAGAAAAGAAAGTCCTTGTCATTGATGAATTTCCATATCTCGTGAGAACAAATTCAGCATTCCCTTCCATTTTACAAAATGCATGGGACGAATTTTTAAAAGACAGTAACGTGATGTTGATTCTGTCCGGTTCCTTGATTGGTATGATGCAAAAACATGCACTTTCTTATGATAGCCCACTATATGGTCGTAGAACAGCACAAATGCGTTTGACACCACTACCATTCACTAGTATTTATGAAGCACAAAATCTTCCTTTTGAACAAGCCGTAGAACAATTTGCTCTAACAGGTGGTGTACCAAAATATTTGGAGTTTTTTGAAGACGGAAGACCTTTAGAAGAACAGCTTAAAGATGCCGTTTTTTCTAAGAATGGCTTTTTATATGAAGAACCCAATTTTTTATTAAAAAGCGAATCCTTAACAGCCGTAAACTATTTTTCAATTATTAAGACAATTGCAGACGGCAATCATAAACTCGGTAAAATTGCAAGTGCATTAGGACAAGAATCTTCATCACTTACACCTTATCTATCTACACTTTCGGATCTTGGTTTCATTGAAAAACGAACACCAATCACAGAAAAGAATCCAGAAAAATCACGTAAAGGATCGTATTTCATTGCAGATAATTTCCTTCGTTTTTGGTTTTGCTACGTATACCCTTACAAAGGTGAATTGGAATTAGACAATATGCAAATTGTACTAGACGAAATTCATAAAGATTTTAAAGAAAAATTTGTTGCCTTTGCTTATGAAGATATCTGTAAGGACATTTTCGCAAAACTATGCAGTAACAACGCAATTTCATTTGTACCATCCCGCATTGGATCTTATTGGTTAAATGATTATGATGGAGATACAGAAATCGATGTCATGTCTGTAGACCATCAAAATAAACAAGTTTTTGCTGGAGAATGTAAATATCATACAAAACCAGTAGATGCCCCCGTATACTTTGCATTAAAGGAAAAAGTAGATAACGCCGCAGAAATACGCAAATCTTTCCCAAAATATAACGTTATCTATGGCTTGTTTAGTAAAAGTGGTTTTACAAAACGTATGCTCGATATCGCAAAAGAAAACCCAAATATACTCCTAATTCATGAAGATCATTTAATATAATGAATACTTCTTTAGCTGACAAATCCCGCGTACTTGTCAGCCTTTTTTATATAAATATAAAATTCTAAAGTATATTACGATAGTCCTTTTTATCGTTCCTGATAATCCATATTTTATGATATTTTAGTGCTATTTCACATGTGGTATTTCTCTGCTCCGAAACCAAAATCTTAATATATAAAAAAGTGTTAGACCTAATATCATCTAACACTTTCAAAAACAATACTAGCGGTTTTCTGCTGGCTGTCAGCCGCGATACCCTACAGAGTATCTGTATAACGTGGTTGGAACTTTTAAGTCTCCAACCTAGACTCATCTTTTCTCCCCGATGCGGGCGCGATATCCTACAGAATATCTAAATGTCTTGAATACTTTACCCTGCTCCAAGTGCAGTACAGCTTTTACGTGCCGCCACACGGTACTCTTTGTACACAAATAATATACAATAATCAAATTTTTTGTTCAATCATTTCCCGCAACGTCGTTTGAGGCATCCTTTTCTATTTTAACTTGACCTGCATCTCAAATAATTGTTTATTCCCTATTTGACGGAATTATAAAAACACCAATCAACTCGTGACTGATGCTTACGTGTCAAATATCCAGTTTTTTAAGAATTTCATCCAAATTCCGTTTACCATATACAATACGAAGAATGTATATTATATTTTCTCCTATATCCAGAAGATAGTACATGATATAATTTCCAACCAATTTCTTTCGCACATTTTCAATTTGTAAAAATTCATTGTGAACAAGAGAACCACTTTCAGGAAAAGCTCTTGCTTCTTCAATAGTATCCTGCAACTTATCTACGAAGTCGGATGCAGCCTGTGGATTTGCAAGATCAACTGTAATATACGAGACAATCCCATCTAAATCAGATTCCGCTCTTTTGGTCAATCGATATCCGAATTTAGATGCCATATTTGCTCCTAATATTAGAAATTGCAGTGTCTCCATCTACAGTATTTCCAGATTTCGCATCTTCTAAACCGTCCAAGATTGTTTTTGCTTCATACATCTTTCTCATCGTTTTTTCATAATACTCGATGTCCATAACAACCAATCTTCCATATCCATTTTTGGTTACGAACACAGGACCATTTTCTTCTGCACAGCGGCGTTCTACTTCAACCGTATTTTTCAAATCACGCATTGGAATAATCTGCATACAATTAGCCCCTTTCTTGTGACTATATTATAACCTATATTTAGCCACAGTTTCAATCATTTCCCGCAACGTCGTTTGACGCACCCTTTTCTGTTTTAACTTAACTTGTGTCTCAAACAACTGCTTATTTCCAATTATAAACAACTGTTTTTTTGCACGCGAAATTGCTGTATATAAAAGACGCTTCTCTAACATATTTTTCGCATTCACATCCACAATACAAAATACACTCTGATATTCATTACCCTGCGATTTATGTACACTAATACACCACGCATGCTTTAGGTAATATAGAAAATCCGTAGAGAAGTCAACCACATTGTTTGTGAAATCAACTGAGATTACATTTCGTTTCGTATCAATCTCAAGAATCGTACCAATATCACCATTATAAACATCATCATCTGGAAGATTTTTCAGCAACATGACTTTATCGTTCTCTCTAAATATTGTTGTTCCAACCTTCATTTGATTTTTTTGCGGACTTTTTGGATTAAATAAAACCTGCATCTGACGATTGATCTCATCAATACCCGCTACCCCTTTATACATTGGAGCAAGTATCTGCATAGAATCCAAATCCATATCTTTAACATAATCAATCAGTGCTTCCATGATCTTTGGTGTTGACCTTTCTACAAAAGTTACACCATCCTCATAATGACAAGTACTTTCTTCACGAATTTCTTTGGCTAATGTCACAATACCAGAACCATTCGATTGTCTAAAAATCTTCTTTAAATGAACAGTATCAATCACATTGGATTTTATCAGATCCTCTAAAACTTTCCCAGGGCCCACACTCTCCAACTGATCTTCATCACCTATTAATAGAATACGACAACGATTTGGCAAAGCCTTTAATAATTGGGCAAACAAGTGTGTATCCACCATACTAAATTCATCTACAATAATAAAATCTACATCCAAAGGTTCATCCTCATTTTTACCAAATGTATTATCCTCTAAATTCCACTGCAACAATGAATGAATCGTTCTTGAATCACAATTGGATAATTGTGCTAATCTTTTTGAAGCTCTTCCTGTAGGTGCGCAAAGCTGAATCTTTGCTTCTGGATAGATATCTTTGGCAATCTCTAATATTCCCTTTACTGTAGTCGTCTTACCTGTACCTGGCCCACCCGTTAAAATCATAAAAGAACGATCAAAAAATAATTGAATCGCATCTTTTTGTTCTTGATCATACGTGATGGCTAACGCAAATTCAACCTGTTGAATACGATTTTCTACATCCACCTGCTCAACATTAAACAAATGATTCTGTAATTCTTTTGCGATTGTTACTTCATCTTCATGTAAAGTAAATGGATAGATCCTTGTATTTTCTACATACAAATACTGCATAGCCACCAAACGATCAATACTTTCTTGAATCAATTCTTCACTAACACCTTGTACATTTGAAAAGATAGTCGCAAATGTAATATATGTATTTCCAGTTGCCATCGACAATTGTCTAGCCAATTCATAGATATAGGCATCTAATCTTCTTGGATCCTCACTCGATAAACCAATGGCACTTGCCATCTTACAAGCCGTCTTATATCCAAAACCATATACTTCATAATATGGTTTAAAACAATCTTCTTCAATCACTTTTAATACATCATCATACGTATCAAGCAACATCTGAATTTGTCTAGAACTCAATCCATATTTCAACAATTTGGCATAAGCCTCATTAAAACCAGTAAATTCTTGAATCCCTTTTTTTATAATTGAAATCTTCTTTTCAGAAAGATTAGGAACCTGATTTAAAATTATCGGATCCTTGTGAATTTTCTCCAAACAATTCTCGCCCAACGTTTCATAAATAGATTCCGCCGTCTTTTTGCCAATTGTAGGAAAGTTTTCACCACAAAGAAAATGAATGATTGAATCCGAATTATCCGGCAATTTCTTTTTAGCTATATCCACACGAAATTGCTCCCCATATTTAGGATGCTTAATATATTCCCCTTCAAGAATATATTCCTGATCTTCGACTGGATCTTCGATTCTTCCTGCGGCTGTAAAATTATGATATGTTTTTAGCTCCGAAAAACCAGCTACAACATAATGATTGGCTTTATTTTCAAATATGATATATTCAAGCCTAGCCTCGATGTCCATTGGCTGTCTCCATAATCAATTGATTTAAATTCTTGCCATTCTTAAATACTTCTTCAATGACACCACCACCAATACATTTATCGCCATCATAGAAAACTGCTTCCTGACCTTCAGTAACAGACGCAATTGTTTGCGGATATTTGACCAAAACACTTGTATCATCCAATCTTTCAATTTCAATATCCTGATCTTTTTGACGATATCTAAACTTACAAGTGCACTTTGTAGGAATCTCATCTAAACTAGGTAAGATCCAGTTGATACCTTTTACGATACAAGAATCTGAATATAATAAATCTCTTTGATCTGTACGACATACATAAAGAATATTCTTTACAACATCTTTTCCAACCACAAACCAAGGACCTTTTTCATGATCAATATTCAATCCTTTTCGTTGTCCAATTGTGTAATATAAAACACCGACATGACGGGCAATCACTTTACCTGTATTGACATCTACAATATCACCATCTTTACTAGGAAGATAATTCGATAAAAATTGTCTAAAATTTCTTTCTCCAATGAAACAAATACCCGTACTATCCTTTTTTGTTGCCACAGATTCTAAATTCAATTCAGAAGCAATCTGACGAATTTCAGGCTTTTCTAGATTTGCCAACGGAAAAATTGTTTTTGCAATCTTACTCTTTTCTACCTGACACAAGAAATACGTTTGATCTTTATTTTGATCTTTAGCTCGCGTCAAATATGTAAAGCCATTATCCTCTTTAAAGTTTGAAGCATAATGCCCTGTAGCCACCTTATCAAACCCCTGTTTCATAGCATATTCAAAAAATGAATCAAATTTTATATATTTATTACACAAAATATCTGGATTTGGTGTACGACCCTTCTCATATTCACTTAAAAAAGTTTTAAATACATTATCCCAATATTCCTCAATAAAATCGACACGCTGCAAAGGAAGATCCAAATGATTTGCGACTGCCAATGCATCTAAATAATCCTGTTCCTGAGGACAAGTATCATCTTTGATTGTAGGATTTCCTGCAATATCATTATTCGCAAAACTATCCCAGTTACGCATAAAACAACATGTTACATCATACCCTTGTTTCTTTAATAAATAAGCTGCAACCGCAGAATCTACTCCACCACTTAATCCAACTAATACTTTCATATGTAATCCTCCAACTATCAAAAATTATATCATAAAAAAGGACCAAGCCCGAAAAACTTGATCCAACAATTCAAAATGGTGCCCAGGGCCGGACTCGAACCGGCACGGTATCGCTACCGGTGGATTTTGAGTCCACTGCGTCTACCAATTTCACCACCCGGGCAAAAGAAATATTAAATTTTAAATGGTGCCCAGGGCCGGACTCGAACCGGCACGGTATCGCTACCGGTGGATTTTGAGTCCACTGCGTCTACCAATTTCACCACCCGGGCATTGCTTGACTATTATACCAAAAGATAGAATCTCATGCAAGAGATTTTTAAAAAAAAGCCACTTTAAAAAGTGGCTATTTCAATACCTCTAAAATTTCTTCTTCACCCTTAGACAAACATTTCGCGATTTGAGAAACGCTCATTCCATTCTTAAGCATTGTCTGAATCATCAAAACTCTTTCTTGATTCATCTTCTCAATCTCTTTATCTGATTCATCTGCACGTTTTTTTACTTCTTCTACTTGTTTATTAGCTTCTTCTACTTTCTTATCCGCTTCTTGTTTTAATCTATTTGCTTCTTGTAATGCCTTTTTTGCTTCTTCTTGTGCTTTATGAGCCTCTTCAAGTTCGAGCTGTCGTTCCATTCGCTCTTCATTTTCATGTAGTTTTCTAAAATCTTCTATTATTTTCTTCCAACCATCATCCGATATAGTTTCTACACGCTTCTCTAACATTTGAATCACCCCATCACTTTCTATCATCACCTTAATTTTACTATCATCCATTCCCTTGTGGCAATTCAAAAAGTAATAAATCATCTTTTCTTGTTCATTCATGTCTTCAAGCGGCTTATTTACATCCAACTTTGCCATTTCTACCGTTCGTATCTTCATACGATCTTCTGTTTCTTTCACAAAAGATAAGCCATCCTCATTTTTCAATGTGAATGTGTTACACATTCGATCATTTTCAATTAGATTCACATTAAAGAACACTAAGACAATCGTTTCCTTTAATTGTTTGTAGTATTTTCCTTCCAATTGTTGTGATCCATGTAGTCTAGCCAAATAATAACTAAAGCGAATCGGCAAATAATCTTGCGTTTGTCTTAACTGCATTTCTAAATCCACCATGGTTCGATCATCAAATTCAACTAATAAATCCAGTCTTGGATTTTTCATCTTACTATAGTCTTTTACCATTTCTGAATTCTTTACAACAACTTTATTCACACTCCTTTCTAAAAATACCGTAAGTAATGATTTTAAGGCATCATTGGCCTCTTTACAATCTTCACCAAAGACATATTTAAAGGCGAAATCATTTAATAAATTTGCGCTACGCATCAGCACCTCATTTCTAGTAGGCATTTTCCTACATACTCTTATACGTAATTTTTTCAACAAATTCTAGAAAAGATGAAAAAAATGCATCCATTTAAACAGATGCATTATAATAGGTCGCTATATCACTTTCTGATATATAACCACAATCAGCCATTGCCTTTAATACGGCATATTGTTTTTGTTTGGCTTGAGCAAAATGATAAACTAACTCATAATTGTTTGGCGTTTGCGGTATACCCGCCAGTAAAGAAGCCTGCGCTATTGTCAAATCCTCAGGATCTGTATCAAAATATCCCATGCTTGCCTCATAGATACCCGTATAATTATTTCCATAATTGATCACATTGACATAAAGCGCTAGAATTTCATTTTTTGAATAATGTTTCTCTAAATAGCGAGCTATAAAAAATTCAGTACTTTTACGATCCCAAGAACCATCAAACATACCATACAGATTTTTAGCCAATTGCTGCGTTATTGTAGATCCTCCACTCTTTAATAAATCATTATCAAATTGAGATACAGCCGCACGAACTAGACCAATATAGTCTACACCACTATGATCATAAAAGCGACGATCTTCTATCGCAACAGTCGCTCGAATAAGTTCTGGTGAAATATTATCATATCCTACAAAATATGGGCTTGATGTAACTTCACTCACAGCTTGATCTACTGATTTAGAAGATGTAAGTTCTAAATAGCCCCAATATCCTTTGCCAAAAAAGATTCCTACAAAGGCAATCACTAAAATCAACAATAATTTAAATATAAACTTTTTCATACCTAAACATTACCATAAGAAAAAAGACTTGTAAAATTACAAGTCAGTAAGATTAATCTTTTAACGAAATATGTGTCGCATCCTTAAAGATAGAATTTGCTGCAATCTGACCACGCACACGAGATAAAGGATATACATTTGTATGTGGACCAATAATAGTTCCTGGACAAAGCACAGAATTACATCCGACTTCTACATAATCGCCCATAAAAGCACCGATTTTTCTTAATCCTGTTTCAAATTCTTCAACCACATTATAATTTTCATCTTTTCTTCTTAAGATAATATTATCTCGAGCACTCTTCAAATTACTTGTGATACCACCAGCACCTAAATGAGAATGAAATCCAAGAATACTATCGCCAACATAGTTATAGTGTGGTGTCTCCACATTATCAAATAAAATGCAATTTTTTAATTCAACACTATTTCCTACAACACAATTTGCGCCAACCAAGGCACTACCACGAATAAAAGCACAATGACGGACTTCAGTTTCAGGACCAATAATGCATGGAGCTCCTAAATAAGCACTTTCAAAAACATGTGCACTTTTATGAACCCAAACCTGCTCTTTTACTTCTACATAATCTTCGCCTAAATTTTTACCTAATTCTAAAATCAATTCTTTGATTCCAGACAATGCCTGCCAAGGATATTCAAATTGCGATAAATAATCCTTTGCTAAAGTGTGATTTAAATCATATAGCTCACTAATTTTATACATAAACTTCCTTCTTTCTTACCATTCCGGTTCAAACTTAAAGTCAACCGAAACATGATTTTCATCTATATCTAAAACCGCATAACTACAAGGTTTTCCATCCCTTGAATGCGATAAAGATCCTGGATTCAATAATACTACACCATCAACTTGATCAAAATAAGCTACGTGTGTATGTCCAAAACAAACAATGTCACAATCCAATTCTTTTGCTCGATTTGCTAATTGTTCACATCTTGAAAAATAAGAGAAACGATGTGAATGCGTAACAAAGATACGATGCTTTCCAATCGGAATAATACGCTGATCTTCAAAACGGCCAAAATAATCATTATTGCCACGAACAATAATATAGCCCGGATAATTCATTGGATCATCCTCAAGATCTCCACAATGAATAAATAATCTTGCTTCAGGATGTTTTTCGCGAATCAAATTTAATATATCATTTCTTCCATGCGAATCACTCACAACAACTATTTTCATAAACTTTTTTACTCCAATTCATCCTTAAAAGTCATTTGCTCCATACTCTTATTACTATCGTGCATAGCTTTTGCGGTATTTACACCCACATAACGCAACACAAAAGGTTGATACCAATGTCCTGTCTTTTTTTCCTGACCCATTTCATAACGCACCACAAAACCATATCGATACGCATTTTCAAGGAGCCATTCAACACGATTCTGGTTTTCTTTAGATAATTCTTCCTGTACCTGTGTGTAATCCAGATCTTCATTTAAATAAAGTTTACAAAGGTTGATCCACTCATCTTGTCCATTTAAAACAATTGTATAGCCTAGCTGCTGCTCATTTTTACCAGCACTAAACATATAATTATCAATACCACTAAATTCTTTTGAAGCATTGACATATAAATCTAATATTTCTTCATAATTTAAATATCCACTTGAAATACTAAGCTGATCTTGTTCGTCCATTACGGATTTATAAGCATCCAACATATTCGCCAAATCATCAACCATAGCACTCTGTACATAAACACCATTAAAAGAAACTAAATTTTCTGGAGCATACTTATAGACTGTATTCTCCTGGTTTAAAATGGTATAAGGATTTGTCGGATCCGTCACCAATCTAAGATTTGAATATAATACGGCTTCATTCTCATAAAAAGTTGTTAAATCAATATAAGAATAGTGGGATAATAATTCTTTTAAAGATTCATACGAAAATTTTTTTCGAAAACGATTTACGAAATTGACAATATATTCATTATCGGCATCCTGCGTATCCTTTGCCTCTTTATAATATAACGTGTTTTTTAAATCAAAATCACTCAACTCGATAAAATCCATAAATTTATCTGGCGTAATGTGTTGATTGACTAAATAATCAATATCATCACTATCCAAATATTCTAGAATAATATCGCGATTCTCATCGTTGGTATAAGGATATCGAGCTAAAGGATCATATGATTTATCCATGTAGTATAGGCAATAACATCCTATCGCAAAACAAACCACAATCAAAAGAACACGTGCTCGCAATTCTTTTTTACTAATCAAAATAAGTACCTCACGCCAAATATTATACTAGACTATCAATGCTCATGCAAACGAGCATAAAGAATCTTAGCAACATTTTCAGGAATTACTGTAGCTATTTCTTCAACACTCGCCTGGCGCATTTGTTTCATACTCTTAAAATACTTCAACAATTCTTTCTTACGCTTTGGTCCAATTCCACTCACCGTATCCAATACCGATTTGGTCATAGACTGATCTCTAAGTTTTCTATGATACGAAATCGCAAAACGATGCACTTCATCCTGCATACGTGTCAATAAAAAGAATAAACTAGACTTTGAATCTATTGGAATTTCATTAAGATTTGAATCCATTAAAGCTCTTGTCGCATGCTTATCATCCTTCACTAAACCTGCAACGCGTAAATTAAGTTGTAACATATCTATAATTTCTTTGGCAGCATTGATCTGTAAGGCACCACCATCCACCAATAATAAATCGGGCATTGGCTGATGCTCTTTTAACAACCTGAAGTATCTTCGATAAATAACTTCTTTCATACTATCGACATCACTTCTGTAACCATCCAATTTATAATGACGATACGAATTTTTATCAGGAATTCCATCCTTAAAAACAACTAAACCACTAACATTAAACGTACCTTGAATATGTGAGTTATCAAACATTTCTACAGTATGAATATCCGTCTTAAAAATCTCACCCAACATATCATTGGCCTTTTTTAATTCGTTATCCTTACGAAATACCAGTTTAAACTTTTGTTCATGCGCTTCTTTCGCATTTTTGTACACCAAATCAATCAACTTTTTCTTTTCTCCACGAACAGGAATATGTACATTCGTATTTAAAGCTTCTTTTAAAACATCTACCGGCGTACCTTCAGGAACCAAAATTTCTTTAGGCACAACATTTTTCTCATAATATTGCACAATAAAACTTGTAAAGGCATCCATCTCATCTTCATACAAAGGTGTAATAGACATATTTCTTTCCAACAATTTACCTTGACGAATAAAGAACCCTTGAAAAGAAATGTAACCCGAATCCACATAATATCCAAAAACATCACGATTCGCACGATCTTTAAAGTCGATTGTTTGTTTTTCAATAACATGCTGTAACGCCTGAATCGTATTATAGATTTCTTGTGCCTTTTCAAACTGTAAATTTTCACTCGCCTCTAACATTTTAGATTGCAAAGAATCCATGACCTCTTTTGTATCACCCTGCAAGAATTTTTTAATTTTTTTACGCGTCTTTTCATTTTCCTTAGGATCAATATCATTAATGCAAGGTCCTAAACACTGGTGCATATGATAGTACAAACATGGACTATCTGGAATATGACGGCATTTACGTACGCAAAAGATTTGATTAATCAACTTAACAATTTCATAAGCCGATTGACTACTTGGATAAGGACCAAAATATTCATTCTTCTTATTTTTTATATTACGCGTTGTACGAACCACAAAATTATTTTCCTTTGTGATCTCAATATATGGATATGTCTTGTCATCCATAAACATAATATTATATGGCGGTGTATGTTTTTTAATTAGATTGATTTCTAATAATAAAGCCTCTTTTTCACTACCCGTTACAATAAATTCAAAGTCTCGAATATGCGAAACCAAACGCGTTGTCTTATTGTTATGTGTACCATGAAAATAAGATCGTACACGATTTTTTAAAACTTTAGCTTTTCCTACATACAAAATATTTTGATGCTCATCTTTCATGATATAACAACCAGGTGAATCTGGAAGTAATGCCAATTTATCTTGTAAATGTTTAGAAACACTCATTTTATCCCCTACTTTAATATGACAATTGTTGCGCCAAGTCCACCTTCGCTTGGACCTGCACTTGTAAATTTAGAAACATTTGGCTGTTTCTTTAAATCCTTCCATACAGCTGTACGCAAAGCACCCGTACCCATACCATGAATAATACGAACTTGTTTTATGTGTTTTACAACAGCCTGATCTAAATATTTATCTAAAGCTGCAATACCTTCTTCAACACGCATTCCAATTAAATTCAATTCTAAAGGAAAACGATTCGATACGGATTCTACATGCGCTTTATATGTTGTTTTTTTGATTTGCGGTTTATGCATAGGCTCCAACTTTGAAAGCTTCACTTTCATCTTCATTCCATTCGTTAAAACTGTAGCTTCATTTCTTCGAATATCTACAATTTCTCCATGTGAATTCAAGCCTATAATCTTGACATAGTCACCCACTTTAAATTCTTTCTTTTCTTCCACTTCCTTCTCAAGCATATTATCATTTAAAAGATCCAATTCATGCATCTTTTCAATTTGTTTATGTTGTTTACCCGTTTTTTCCTTGCGAAGTACAGTCAGAATTTCTTTGGCCTGTGCTTTTTTCTTTTCTAGCATCTCATTTAATTGTTCTTGATATGTGGTATCCAATTCAGCTTTACGCTTTTCAATTTCTTTTTCTTTTTCATAAGCTTCTTTTTGAACACGATGCGCATCTTCTATCAACAAATTAAAACGCTCTTTCTGTTTCAAAACATCATTTTGAAGCTTTTCTAATTTTTCCAACTCTTTTTCCGTCTGTTTTTCATTTTCATCCTTTAAAAAAGCCGCTCTTGCTAAAATTGTTTCTTCTAAATGATATTCTCTTGCGATATGAAAAGCATAACTCGCACCGGATACGCCCGGAATATATTTATAAGTCGGCTTAAGTGTTTCTGGATTAAATTCCACACTAGAAACTAAAACAGTCTCATTTGCCTTTCCATACGTTTTAACTTGTGAATAGTGAGTTGAAGTAATAATCGTACTTTTCTTAGAAATCAAATACTCTAATATCGCAACCGCAAGACTAGCTCCTTCTAAAGGATCTGTACCATTACCAATTTCATCTAATAAAATTAAACTATTTTCATCACTCATTTGACAAATATTTGATAATCTTGAAATATGACTTGAAAATGTAGATAAATTATTTTCAATAGATTGACGATCTCCAATATCAAAATACATCGATTGATAGAATGGTAAAATGGCTTTGTGGCAAAGCACCGGAAAAGCAGCATGGGCTAGTGCAACAAACAAGCCAATTGTTTTTAATGTAACTGTTTTACCACCCATATTCGGTCCTGAAATCATCAAACATGCCTGTCGATCATTTAATTCATATGTATTGCATACCACTTTCTTTTCATCAATCAATGGATGTTTAGCATGTTCTAAATATAAAGAATGATCTCTAGATTGTAACGATGGAATGCATCCATCATGGCGCACAGCCCATTTTGCCTTTGTGAAAGCTACATCAATTACTGTTAATGTTTCTAATGCAGAAGTTAATGCCAAGGCATTTTTTTTAACTTGTAAAGACAATTCTTTACAAATACGCTTCTTTTCTTCTTCAATACGAATTTGTAAAGAAGAAATCTCATTATTATCTGATACAAAGCTTGATGGTTCAACATAGTAGGCAAGACCAGAACTAGATTGTCCGTGAATCATACCGCCAAAGGCATTCTTATCTTGAGCACGTACCAAAACAACAACACGCCCAGAAACAGTTGTCGTCATATTTTCCATCAATTTAGAGCTATTCTTTTTTAAAAACTGTCTAGATTTTGATTGTAGAACAAGACGCGTATCAACCAATGCCTTATGCATACGTTTTAAAGCAGGAGTAGCATCTTCTTTTACTGAACCTGTCAAATCAATTTTTGAAATGATTGAATCCATTAAACGAGAACAACCCTCCATAGATTGAGCTAGATTTGTCAATTCACTAAATTCCGAAGAATCCAAACTTTGTTTAGCCTGTTTGACTGCGGTTAAAAAATGATAGATAGAAATCAATTCTTTGCTTGTTAAAGTCATTTGTTTAGTTGCCTTCGAAACAGGTAAAGAAATATCATTTACACCTGATAACGATAGTAACAACCCTTTTTGTTCAAACTGAATTGCTTCTTTGGCATAATTTAATTGTTCTTGTATTTCTAATTTATTAAATTGAGGCAATGTACACTTGAGAAATCAATTGCCTGATTTAGTTCATCTCTAAAATTTTGTTTCATAAAACGCTCCATTCCTAACCATTTTAACACAAAAACTATGGTAAACTAAATAAGGTGATTAAAATGGCAACATTGACAAAGAAAATGACAAAAGAGGAAATAATCCAATTAAAAAATCGATTAACCCCATTTATATTAAATGAAAGTACACCTCAATATACGTATTATCAAATCAAGACAAAAGAGTGTACAATTACAGCTTATACAAGTGGTAAAGTCGTTTTTCAGGGAGCTGATTTAAATTGGCTAGAACCTGAAAAGAAAGAAGAAAGTAAAAAAGAAGCATATGATCAAGCTGGAAGCGATGAAGTAGGTACTGGCGATTATTTTGGTCCTGTTGTAGTGGCTAGCTGTATCGTCACAAAAAAAGCAAGAGAAAAGCTAGCTCATTTGGGAATTCAAGATTCTAAACAAGTCGATGATATTAAAATTCGTAAATTAGCTCCTATTATTAAAGAATTGTGTCCACACAGTATCTTGATTGTACCCAATTCAAAATATAATGACATGCATGATTCTTGTAACATGGTAGATATGAAATGTCGTTTGCACAACCAAGCTTATGTCAATCTAGTACACAAAGGATACACACTTCCTAAACAAATCATAATCGACCAGTTTGTACAAGAAAAAAGCTACTATCGATATTTACAAGGATTCCCTGAAGTTATCAAAGGTATTACTTTTGAAACTAAGGCAGAAAATAAATATTTGGCTGTAGCCTGTGCAAGCATCTTAGCTCGAAATGCATTTTTGGAAACTTGGGATCTTATGGAAGAAAAATATGATTTCAAATTTGAAAAAGGGGCTGGAAGCAAGGTGGATGCATGTGGCAAAAAATTCGTAGAAAAATTCGGTAAAGAAAAGCTTTACCAAGTGGCAAAGCTTCATTTTAAAAATACTCAAAAAATCGGTGTTTAACGCCTTCTTCGATCATTTTGCGCTATGGAATAATAGCGCTTTTTATCTTCATACATCTTTTGAACGGCTTCTATAAAATGCTAAACGCAAAAGAAGTAACATAAGTTACTTCTTTAACGATTATTGATTTTTGTTTCAACCTCAATATCATACGGAAGTTGAATCAATTTTACACCCGCATCATGAAACATACGCTTACTGGCGATATTTCCTTCTGTACCATCATACTTGTCACTTTCATATACAACACAAGTAATGCCAGCTTGAATAATGGCTTTTGCACATTCATTACATGGAAATAAAGAAACATATAAAGTACAGCCATGAAGATCTTGAATACTATTTAAGATCGCATTCAATTCAGCATGTACAACATATGGATATTTTGTATCTAAAAATTCTCCGTCTCTTTCCCAAGGAAATTCCTCATCTTCACATCCATAAGGAAAACCATTATAGCCTAGTCCAACCACTCTTTTTTGTGGATTGACAATACAAGCTCCTACACGCGTATTAGGATCTTTTGAACGCATAGCACTCAAATGTGCCATACCCATAAAATACTGATCCCAACTCAATACATCTTTACGCATTATTCTTCCCCTTCTCTAAGTTCATTTAACACTTTTTCAAACGTTGGTTCTAACGGTACTTCAAAGTGCATCTTTTCATGTGTTGTTGGATGAACAAATTCCAAGGCGCATGCATGCAATAACTGGCCATTGGCTTGAATTGTTTTTCTAGGACCATATTTTGGATCTCCTGCAATTGGATGTTCAATATATTGCATATGTACACGAATTTGATGAGTTCTACCCGTTTCTAATTGACATTTGATGTACGCAAACTTACTGAAGTTTTCTAATACATTAAAATGTGTGATCGCATCCTTAGAATTATTAGCTGTAACTGCCATTTTTTGACGATCCTTTTCATCACGTCCTATTGGTGCATGAATCGTACCATATTCGTGTGTAAATGGTTTATGCACTATGGCAACATATTCACGATGACATGTCTTATCCTGTAATTGCTGACTCAATGACTCGTGCGCCTTATCATTTTTGGCAACAACCAAAAGACCAGATGTATCTTTATCAATACGGTGGACAATGCCTGGTCGCATAATACCGTTAATGCCACTCAAATCTTTACAATGATATAAAAGAGCATTTACTAATGTCCCTGAATAATGTCCTGGTGCTGGATGAACAACCATACCCTTTGGTTTATTAATGACAATAATATCATGATCTTCATAAACAATGTCTAAATCAATTGGTTCTGGAAGTACTTGAGTTGAATCAAGTTCAGGAATTGAAACTTCAATTTCGTCTCCAACACAAACTTTATAACTGGCCTTCATAACTTTTTGATTCACTAAGACATTTCCTTCATCTAATAAATCTTTGATTCTTTTACGTGAAAAATCCAGCTTTTCAGCTAGAACTTTATCTAAACGATCTAATTTTTTATCTTCATCTATTTTTAGGATTCTTTTTTCCATCTCTCTTGCTCCTTCTTATCATCTACAAACATACTGATTAATATTAATGCAATTCCTACTGTTATGCAAATGTCCGCCACATTAAATACGGGAAATGGATAACCAAAAATATAGAAACTAAAAAAGTCTCTAACATATCCTAGGCTCATACGGTCAATAAAATTGCCAATAGCTCCTGAAAATACTAGAGATAGGCAAATTTGATAGCGTGAATCATTTGTTTTAAAAAACATATATACCATTCCAACAAGTGCAATAATGGTTAGTGCTGCAAAAAAGCCCATTCCAGCTTGTGCAAACATACTAAATCCAGCTCCAGTATTTTGAACATATGTCAAGTAAAAGAAATGATTGATCATTTCCACGGTTTCATTTAATTTGATCGACTTCACAATAGCCCATTTCGTCCATTGATCTAGTCCTAAAGTGACAAATACTATTAATAAGGATGCCACTACTGTTTTTCCTTGTTTCATTTTTATATCCCCTTTTAAAACGACTTGTTCTTTCTATGTAAAAATAACATTTTGAAGAATAACCAGACACTCATACCAATCGCAATAATATATCCAATAAATCCAATGGCAGGTATTCCCATGATCATAGGTTTCATCTTTGTAGTACAAATTAAACTTGATCCAACAACTAATGCCGCAATCAATACGCATACTATCAATCGATTCACCATCTGATCTATTTTAGCCAATGGAGCTTGTGAGCCCATTAAATTCAAGTTCACTTTTATCTGTCCTCTTTGAACCATTCTTAATACATCACTTGCCTGTACTGGAATATCAATAGAATGTGATAATGCATCTACACTACGTTTTATACCTGATTTGATTTCTTTTTCCCAATCAATCTGCGTCAAACTTGACTTATGACTCATGGCGATCTTCATTGTGTTCATATTCGGATCTAAAGCCGTTAATGTTCCTTCAATTGTCATCATAGAACGAGCTAGCATACTTATGCCTTTTGGCAAAGAAATCGAATAAACATGACATATTGAAAACATATCTTGTACAAGTTTTGCGACATCAATTTCGGCATAAGGTACACTCAAATATTGATTCATAAACTTTTCCATGTCGTTACAAAAAGCAGAATAATCAATTTCTTTCTTGCAGTCTCCAATTATCAAAATACAATCCACTAGTTTTTGAGTATCTTTTAAGGTAATAGCACGAACGGCAGATTTCATGGTTTCTCTTTCGTTCACATCCAACAGACCCATCATTCCAAAGTCGATCCAAACGATTTGATTATCACGAATTCTTAGATTTCCAGAATGAGGATCCGCATGAAAGAAACCATTCTCAATGATTTGTGAAATATAATTAAATGCCAATTTATCGGCAATTTCACTACGGTCATAGCCTAGTTCATCTAATTTTTTTGAATCCGTGATTTCAACACCATCCACATATTCCATCATAAGAATATTTTTCCTAGTATATTCATCATAAATTCTAGGTGCATCAATAAATTTACAATCTTTATATTCATCCTTAAATCGTTTCGCAAACTGTGCTTCAATCGTAAAATCCATTTCTTGTTTGGCTGTATACCAAAATTCATCGATAACCATATCTAAATCGACGACACTTGAAACAATATCAGATAGATTTAATATTTTTACAGCTTTTCTTAATAATGCGACATCACGTTCCATCCACTCATAAATTTTTGGTCGTTGAATCTTTAAAACAACTCTTTCTTTTGTCTTTAGAGTTGCTGCATGTACTTGCGCTATGGATGCTGAACCAAGACAGACTTCATCAATACTTTCAAATTCTTCATCAAACAAATCACCATAAGTATCTTTGATAATTTGTTGAATTGTTGAAAAAGGCATTGGTGTTACTTGTGAGCGAAGTTTCATCAATTCTTTACAATAGCGCTGAGAAAATAAATCCTGTCTTGTTGACATAATTTGGCCAATCTTTACGAAGGTTGGTCCCAAATCTTCAAGAATCATACGAAACTTAACGGGATCCATTCCCTTTTGAATGTGGTGCTTTCTAAGTATTGAAACAATCTGGGCAAATCTAGCACTTGTTGACATCGTTTTTGTATCACTCATTTTTTCACATCCTGTCTTCTATGTAAAGGTGTATTGGTCACTTTACTCTTTTTTAATACCTTACGTGTATTGGATTTCTTTTTATCTTCCACAAGAATCATTTTCAACAAACGACTCCAATCTTTATTATTTTTCATAACAGTATTTTAACATACTTGTTAAGAATCAAAAAGAAACAGTATAAACTGTTCCTTAATAGTAATCATCGACCAATGTAATTTTATCTTTTAAAGCCTTACCATAACGAATACTTATATGAATTTCATTATTTTTCGCATAATATTCATCATAGGATTTTGTTCGAAACGTGTTAAATAATGTTTGAAAATCCTTTGACATCTCATAATCATCCATCTGCAAATCCAATTGATCTTCATCCTGTACAATATGAAGCATTTTAGGATATGTGATTACCAACACATCATCTTGTAACTTATCATCTTCGACCATTTCATCCACAACGACACGCACATCGCCTACAGAACTTAAATACGTCTTTGTATATAAGCGAGCGCTATTTGGCATTGAAGTTGTCATTGTCTGTGTTTCTTGAGACAAATCCATTTGATGGGGACTAATTTGACTGAATTCATATACAAAGGTTCCAACACCAAACACAAATAATAAGATTGAAGCAACGAGTAATACACCTAATTTACGCATTTGTATCCACCTTCTTTGGCCATGCACGAAATAACATCAATAGAATAGCCAAGCTTCCTAGTACAAAGGCAATATCTATACAATAGAGTCCTAAACTGGTTGTGGCATACATCATACTTACATAAATCATCACAACAAAACCAATACCACTACCAATTAATATGCATGAAACTGGAATCATTGCGAAAATGAGTATCACCTTTAATATATTCGATTCATCATGATGCACTTTTCTTTCATGATATAATGGGCGATCTGGTGTTGGAGGCAAATCATTCGATTTAATATTATCATTCCACGTTTCCTTAATATCATCCATCACACCTACATGATTTGCGTGTAAACGATAGCGTTCTACTCTTTTGGTCATGACCTTCACAAAGAAATAAATCGCAATACATACATATAGAAGACGACATAAACTTAACATAAAGTCTGTAATCGCATAGAATCCTGCAAAGAAAGAGAAAATCATAGACAACACAATTCGACATAATAGATCTACCACAATCAGTTTTCCAATCCACAAAATCAATACAAGTACAAACGCATCGAATATGATGTGGAAGATTTCATTCATCGAAAAATTTCCTAGTTTAGAAAACATTCCCTCCAACTTCGCATATACCTTATCAATTGTTTTGTCAGCTTTACTTGATAATGGATCCATCGAATCTGTATTGATTTTATAGGCAGACAAAATCTCTTTAGCCAATTCATCCACATCTCCAAAGCCGGCTACTGCCTCTTCTTCTGATACACCACTTGCGATCTTGTCATCAATATAGGTTCCATATTCTAGGATAATATCTTCTTTTTCTTTATCATTGATCAATGATAATTTTTGATTCAAAAGATCTAAAAATTCACTTTTTAACATTTTATTTCACTCCCTTCAAATATGTATTTACACTCTCTGAAAAATTGGTCCATTCTTCTAATAAAGCCTCATATCTTGCAAGTCCTAGACTTGTGATATGATAATACTTTCTTGGAGGGCCTTCTGTTGATTCTTTTAAATAAGATTCTAATAAATGATCATTCGATAAACGCTTCAACAAAGGATAAATCGTTCCTTCATTCACTTGAATCACTTCATTAATTCTAGATACAAGTTGATATCCATATAGATCATCGGCCACAATTGCCTTTAATACAATCAATTCTAAGACGCCCTTTTTAAATTGAGTATTCATGCGCAACACCCTTACTCTTTCCTATCAAAGATGGTTGAAACACATCCACATACATCTTTTCTAAAGGATTTAATGATAAACATTTGCTGGATTGAATATATTTAAAATCTTGATTCACAAGCTTATTTTTATATTTTAATTTTAGTTCATAAGCTTCATTATATTCAACAGCGCCTACACCTATCACTTGAACGCACATAAATAATTTAGAAGCTTTATTCAATCCCATTATCTTTCCATTGCGAATCCATCCACAAAAATATACAGGAATATTCTGAAAGGAATAACCTGAAATATGATGGATAGAAATAACGGGAAGATTGTATTTTTTACCTAAACATTGTGCTAATTCTTTTGTAGCTCCATGTTTAGAGCAATATATAACAGCTCTTGGTTGCATATTATCACCTCTTCGCTATTATGATATACACACTACCTTGGATTGTCAAGTACTGTGTAATATGTATTTAATTTAGATGAATTTAACATTCAATATTCACTTTATTTTAAAATATCCATCTGTTAAATATTGTAGTAGAATATAAGTGATAAATTTCTTTTATATAAAGTTTTAAAGCAAACATCACAATGAACGCAACACTTTATATTTATTCAATAATATAAATATATCGCATAGCTTATAAGATGTTTATATTGAATCTAATCGTACAATAATAGGTATAAATATATGTGATTAATTTAACAAATTAATCATTGACACCCAATTACGGTTTTGCTAAGATAGGTTTACCTTAACGGATATGTTAAGTAATCAGTTAACTCGGTCTTAGTCGGAACCCCCAGTATAAGGGATAAGGTTGTGACTAAGGCCTTTTTTCATTTGGAAAGAATATAAAAAATGAATCATAACGATGGAATTAAAACAGCTATTCTTGTTGATGGTGGTTTTTACAGAAGAAGAGCTTATGCATGTCTAGGTGACTTAACCCCAAAAGAAAGAGCTGATGAATTAGATGTATATTGTAGAAGACATTTAACTGAACGTATCAATGGAGAAAAAGTAAATCATTCACTATATAGAATATTCTATTACGACTGTGAACCTGTGGATAAAACAATATATAATCCATTTACGAAATCAAATGTAAATTTAGGTAAGTCTCCAACTTATGAATGGACAAATGCCTTCTTTGAAGAACTAAAGAAAAAACGTAAATTTGCGATTCGATTAGGACAACTTGCTGTTCAACAAGCAAACTATAATCTTTCCCAAAAAGCTTTTAAAAAGTTGTGTAACGGTACTCTTAATTTTTCTGATTTATCTGAATCAGATATAATCCTAAATATTGACCAAAAAGGAGTTGATATGAAGATTGGTTTAGTGACTTCATCTGAATTCTCATGGTTAACCTTTTTCGCTACAAGGGTACTATCACTGATTTTAAAGTATACTAGAATTCCTTGTCCATGAGATCTCCCAGGGTAAGATATGAGCCCTATTTCTTTCACAACGCCTTGATTTACTGTCTTGGTTTTACGTTTACCCTTTGGACTTCGATTTGATTCGCAATCTCATCCACCATTTAGCCTCATCAAGTTTCTATGCGTACGCTCGAAAGAATCGTTACACCACTTCATCCACCCATGACATCACTGTCAACGGCTTGTGGTTCACTACACTTGGCGGTAACTACCCGTGGTTGGTTTATCTCCAACTGGACTCATGCCATGCCTGGCACACGAAGTAAATCCCCTTTGTTTAAAGGGGATTTTGTTTAATTCGTAAATTTTTCGTAGAATTCCATACTTTCTAATACACTTGTATCCTGAATTGGATTATCATCTAATCTTAGAGCTTCTAATAACTCTAGATTTTTTAATGGAGTCACATCAGTAATGTAATTTGCCTTTAATGTTAGAGAACGTAAATATTTAAGTTTTGACAATGGCGTTAAATCTGTAATCGCATTATGATCTAAACGTAAGTATGAAATAAATTCAAGATTTTCTAATGGCGTTAAATCTTCAATAACATTATTATATAAATCTACATCACATAGATTTGTAAGTTCAGATAATGG
>ERZ1034913.759-NODE-759-length-23029-cov-7.398755_pt1 | contig 23029 bp, 24 predicted proteins | sample MGYA00520697_ERZ1034913 | MGnify/ENA primary metagenome ERZ1034913 (study PRJEB33766, sample SAMN09781786) | gut metagenome | biome: gut microbiome | host: Homo sapiens | place: Madagascar | study: EMG produced TPA metagenomics assembly of the PRJNA485056 data set...
CCGGATGACGGTCGGCGGGGAATCATCCCCACGCCTTTCCCGCGAAAGTCCCATCAGGTGACGCGCAAACGGGACTTTCGCCGGATGAACACATATGAACACATATGAACACAGGTAAACACAAGCGCAAGAACCCCAATGAACGCGAACGCGGGTTCAGGTCACAACTATAGCCATGAAACCCGCGGTGAAGTAGACTAGGCCACATGAGAGAGCAAGAACAGAAGGGGCTGCCTGACAGCCAGCGGCAAATCCGTTTCGACGGCATCGACGGACTGCGTGCCGTGGCGATACTCGGCGTGGTCGCATTCCACACCCGCCCATCGCTGCTTGAGGGTGGTTTCATCGGTGTCACCATGTTCTTCGTGATCACCGGCTTCCTAGCGACTCGTTCGGTGATTCGCGCAGTGGACAGCCATGGCACGTTCCAGTATGGAAGGTATCTGGGGCGCCGGATCAAGAGGCTGTGGCCGGCAACACTGGCCACAATCGCCCTGACCGCTCCGTTCGCATGGCTGTTCGCCCCGAGCCTTCTCGACAAGGTGCGCGCCGACGCGCTTCCAGGCGCGCTGTTCGCCAGCAACTGGGTGAACATCTTCCGCAAACTTCCCTATTTCGCGGCGGCCGGACTCCCCTCCCCTCTGACGCACCTGTGGTTCCTTGCGCTGGTCATGCAGTTCTATCTCGTATGGCCGCTGCTGATCATGGCGATCGGCCGTCTCGTTCGCGCCAAATGGGCTCGGGTCGTCGTGATGGTGATAATCGTGCTTGCGTCGAGCGCGGCTATGTGGCTGCTGTTCGATCCCGACGACACGTCGCGCGTGTATTACGGTACGGATACGAGGCTCGCGGAGCTGGCGATGGGGGCGATGCTGGCGATGCTGATGCAGCATGCCGACCGGACCGCTGACGATCGCGAACAGAGAGACGACGGTCACAGCGCGTCCGCTATCATCCTGGACGTGTTCGGCTGGCTGTCGTTGCTGGCCCTATGCGCCGGTTTCTGGTTCATGAACGGCTATGACGACACGATGTATCACGGCGGGTACCTTGTCGCCGCCATATTGGGCGCCTTGGCCCTCGCCGGCGCCATCAGAGGAGTGAGCCTGCCGCGTGTGCTCGGCTGCGCTCCGCTGCGTTACCTAGGGTCGCGCTCGTATTCGCTGTATCTCATGCATTACCCGCTGCTGCAGTTCATGAATCCCGCCACCCGCACCGAAGCACTGCCGTGGTGGGGATGGCTGATTGAGGCGGCCGTGATATGGATGGCGACGGAGGCGTTCTACCAGCTGGTCGAGGCCACTCGCATGTACGAGCCGACGCCGCGCAGCAGGCATGCGAGGGCATCGGTGGAGCCGAGCGGACGGCTGAGGCCGGGGTCATGGGTGATGGCGGCTCTCGGCATCGTCACCGTGGCCGCGCTCACCTGGGCGCCGGTGAATTGGGAGCAGATCGCCCACGACCGCATGGTCCAACTCCGGCCCGAACTCGCCGAGCCGGCGAAGCCTCTCGCCCTGCCCAAGCCGAAGAGCATCGAAAAGCCCTCGGACGACGGCCCGGCGAGCGACAATGCCACGGCGAATCAGACGAATGACGACGGCTCCGAGCGGAACGGAGACAGCACAAAGCCGACGTCTCCATCTGTCGCGCCCATTGCGGAGAAGGTGCCCGACAACCTGGATGCTTCGAAATACCACTATGACCCCAATACAGGAAGCTGCAACGCCGACATCATGATGATCGGCGATTCCGTCACCTCCGGCACGAAGGATGCGATCCAGGCGGCGTTCCCGAACGGATACATCAATGGCAAGCCGAACCGTCAGATGCCTCAGGCCGTCAGCGTGTTCCAGCAGGCGACCACTGCCGGGCACAGCGGCAGCGTCATCATTTACGGGCTCGGAACGAACGGCATCATCCGCAACGAACAGGTGGTCCAGCAGCTGATCGACCTTGCGGGCGGCAAGCCGGTGTATTTCGTGACGATCCGTATGCCCTATCCGAACCAGGAGAAGAACAACAACTCGATGATGCGTGCCGCAGCCAGCCACAACGGCAATGTGGGCATCATCGACTGGTACAAGTACAGCGAGGGCCACGGCGAATACCTGTACGACGACGGCATCCATCCCAACATGACCGGCGCTTATGCGTATGCGACGATGCTGCGGCAGGCGGTGTGCGGCCAGTGACGATGAACGCGGCCGATGGCCGGCCGAACCCGTGAGAACCGGACCGGAATACACGAACGCCCCGGGCGCAATGCCACGGGGCGTTCGTGTGTATGTATGTCCTTACGCTGTAAATTACAGGTGGTGGATCCAGATCAGCGAGCGTAGAACTCGACGACGTACTGGATGTTGACCTGAACCGGGATCTCCTCGACTTCAGGCTTGCGGGTCAGGGTGGCCTTCAGGGAAGCCAGGTTCACGTCGAGGTAGCCGGGGACGGGCGGCAGCACATCGCGGTGCACGCCTTCGGCGGCGATCTGGAACGGAACCATGGTCTGACTCTTGGCCCTCACCTGGATGGTCTGGCCGGGCTTGACACGGTAGGACGGACGGTCCACGATGTTGCCGTCGACGAGGATGTGACGGTGCACCACGAACTGACGGGCCTGAGCGGTGGTACGGGCGATGCCGGCACGCAGCACGAGGTTGTCAAGACGGACTTCGAGATCGGTGAGCATCGCGTTACCGGTCTGGCCGGCGGTGCGGGTCGCCTTCTCGTAAGCGGAGCGAAGCTGCTTCTCGGAGACGCCGTACTGGGCGCGCAGACGCTGCTTCTCGCGCAGACGAACCGCGTAATCGGATTCGGTGCGACGACGGGTGCGGCCGTGCTCACCGGGAGCGTACGGGCGCTTTTCGAAGATGCGCTGAGCCTTGGGGGTCAGTGCGATGCCGAGGGCGCGGGAAAGGCGCACCTGACGGCGAGAACGCTGAACGTTGGTCATTCTTGTTCCTTTATTCTGTCGTTATCTGAACGGAACGCGAGGCTGTCCCCGCGCTGAGTCGGCCTCCCCAGTGCTTCGTCGTGACGTGCACGAACGGCGGAAAACCGCCGCCGACCCACTGATGGGCTAAGACTCCAGATAGCATCCGCCTTATGGCAGACACAATCGTTTATAATCGCATACCCTATGGACGACCCTGCGTGTCAGGCTCCGCCGGCCGGGGTGAGCCGCCCCGCGTCCATGGCATACACGCGGTCGGCGTATGGCAACGTGTCGCCGTCATGGGTCACGATAAGCACCGCCGCCGTCTCATCGGCGACGTTGCGCAGCAGACGCATGACCATCGTGGTGCTCGTCGCGTCGAGATCGCCGGTCGGCTCGTCGAGGATCAGCAGCTTCGGCCCGTTCATGAGCGCCCGGGCGATGGAGACGCGGCGCATCTCGCCACCCGACAGCTCCTTGGGATAGCTGTCGGACAGGTCAGCCACGCCGAGTCGATCCAGCAGCATCGTCGCCCGTCGCTCCAGGGCGTCGGGCTCGTGCTCCGCCGTGAGATCATCGTCGATGACGTCGGGCATGTCGGCATCGTCCTGCTCACGTGCGGAATCGGCCGCGCCGGCGGCATCGGCTTCGCCGGGCGCCGCAACATCATCCGGCACCACCGTTTTCTTCGCCGGGCCAAACAGCACGGCCGGAAGAATGACGTTGTCGAGCACGGTGAGGTTGCCGAGCAGCGTCTGTCCCTGCGTGACGAACCCGAGCGTCGCGTTGCGCAGCTGCGAGAGCTCCTTGTCCGACAGCTTGGAGACGTTTCGGCCGTCGATCTCGACGGTGCCAGACGTCGGCTTGAGCAGGCCAGCGATCAGATTGAGCAGCGTGCTTTTGCCGTTGCCGGAACGTCCGATGATGGCGACCAGTTCGCCCTGATCCATGGAGAAGCTCACGTGGTCGACGGCGGCGAAACGCGCGCCGCGCCGGGTGAATTCACGGGTCAGATCATTGATTTCAAGCATCGCCATGATGAATCACTCCCCCTCGCGCAACGTGAGATAGGTTTCGGGCGCGGACAGCTTGACCGCGGTGACGATTGACGCCAGCAGTCCGGTCGCGACGGCGAACACGAGGCTTATGGCGACGAGCGCGACGACCTTGAGCGCGTCGGTCTGCAGGTATGGCAGCTGCAGCTGCCTGCTGATCAGCGTGTTGAACGGGAACACCGCCAGAGACGCGCCCGCGATGCCGATGACGCCACCGACCAGTCCGATCAGCGCAGATTCCTTGACGATGAGCGCAATCAGCGTGCCGCGCGTGGCGCCCATGATGCGGTAGGCCGCGAATTCCTTCTTCCGCTCGTTCATCGCGGATGCGAACACTGCCAGCAGCACGATGAGACCCATGATCCAGAACACTGCGACGAACAGCGTGACGTACCCGACCAGCGCGTCGAGGTTGGTCTTGGTAGTGGCTGTCACGCCGCCCGGATACACGAATCCGAGCCCTTCGAGACCGGATTCCTTGGTGATGTTGAGCGAGACCTGCTTGGCGTCATATCCGTCCTTGACCTTGATAAGGATCGCGGAGACCGCCTTGTCGGCGTATTCGGCGGGAATGGCCGTGTGTCCCACCGACGACGAGTACGAGACGATCGAGGGGATGGTGGACATATTGACGAACACCGAATTGTCCAGGCTGGTGCCGGTCGAGCCGAGCTGGGCGGCGACCGGGAACTCATGCCCGTACAGCTTGATCGTGTTGTTGCCGGATACGCTGATGTTCGAGCCGGCTACGACTTCTCCGTCTTTCAGCGTCCCGTCGAACTGCGATGTGATCCAGGGGGTGATGACGAAGTCGGTCGCGGGGTTGAAGCCTATGATCTGCACCTTCTCGTCGCAGCATGCGGCCGCGAGCGATGATATGTACGTCTGGGCCGTGACTTGGGAGATGCCATCGGCCTTGGAGACCAGGTTCTCGATGTCGTTGGTGAAATAGAACGTGTTGGATCCGCCGTTGGTGAGCAGGGCCTCGGCTTTGGCGCCGGTATCCTGCGGCACCACCATGAGGTCGGCTCCCATGCGTTCCTGCATGCTGCGCAATCCGTTGCGCAGGTTCATGGACAGCAGCGAGCCGCCGAAGAACGCGAGCGTCAGCATCATGACGACGATGACGAGCGCAGCCGTGCGAAACGGCTTGCGCTTCAGGTTCTCCAGCGGCAGTCGTTTGAGGGTGATTCGTGTGATCATCGCTTGACGGGCTTGGAGTCAAGGTAGATGGCGACGACGGCGAACAGCAGTGCCAGAATGCCGATCACGATGAGCGTCGGCCTGGTGACCATATGGCAATGCATCATGGCGCCCTTGCACACGCCGATCAGCACCGTCGGCACGGCCAGCGACAGCAGTGCGTTCAAAGCGACGGCGATATTGAGACCTGTACGTATCTTCGGGCTGCAGAACAAAGCGATGATACCCAGCAGGGCGATGACCACGCCGATGCCAAGCTCCGCCTGCGCGGTGTAATGGCACGCCATGGGCATATTATCCTTGACCTCGCACACATGGGCGAATGCCTGCGGGGCGACGGCGATAAGCACGCCGAACACGATGGCCGGCAGCGATGCGAATAGTCTACGGAACATTGTTGTCTCCTCTCGGTTGAAGATGGACATCGATGATTATGTCAACCGTTTCCGGGAAACACAAGCCTTGACTTTTCAACGCTTTTCATATATGCGCCGGTCATCCGCCGGTAAGGTCCCACCACCATCCTCCCGCTGGCGGGAGGATGGTGCGAAGCCGCCGGTGGGTGGTTACCTCAGAGCTTCTCCAGCGGCGCCACGCGCAGCATCAGCCGCTTGACGCCCGACGAGCCGAAATCGACCGTGATTACGGAGTTGCGGCCCTTGTCCTGCGTGTCGACGACGGTGCCCAGCCCGTACTGGTCATGCGTGACCTTGTCGCCGGCATGGAAGTCGGCGATGTTGAGGTTGTTGTCCTTGCTGAGCGACGAGGCCGGTTTGGCCGACGAGAGGGATGACTTGGGAGCAGTGCGGCGCGTCGTGACCTTGCCGCCACGCGACAATCCCGTGGATGAGCCGAACCGGCTGCCCGACCCGTACTGCTGTCCGGAGCCCTGACGGCCGGAACCGCCGTGGCGCGAAGATGAGCCGAATCCCCTGGCCCCGCCATATGACGAGCCCGATCCGCCGCGCGAACCGGAGCCGAACGACGAGGAACCACCGTACGAGGAACGTCCACGAGAGCCGTATGACGAGGAACCACCGTACGAGGACGACCCACCGTATGTGGTGCCGCCGAAGTCGTCATCGTCCCATCCGCCGAACTCGTCGTCGAAGCCGCGGCGTGACCAGCCGGAGCGCATGCCCTCCATGCCGGTTTCGCGCCGTTTCCAGTCGATGAGCCGGTCGGGGATCTCATCGAGGAACTGGCTGGGCATCATCTCGTTGGCCTGCCCCCACTGCGCGCGCACGGCGGCACGGGTGACGTACAAACGACGCTTGGCACGCGTGATGCCGACATATGCCAGACGACGCTCCTCGGAAAGCTCGTCGGCGTCCTCCATCGCCCGCGAGTGCGGGAACGTGCCCTGCTCCATGCCGGTGAGGAACACGACGGGGTATTCCAGGCCCTTGGCGGTGTGCAGAGTCATCAGCGTGACCTTGCCGGAGTCCTCGCCCTCGGAGGGCAGCTGGTCGGAGTCCGCCACCAGCGCCGTGGTCTCCAGGAATCCAGCGAGTGTGGCGTCCGGCGTGTTCTGCTCGAATTCGGCGGCGACGGACTGCAACTGGGACAGGTTCTCCACGCGGGAGGCATCCTGTGGATCCTCAGACCGCTGCAGTTCTTCGAGCAGACCGGACTGCGAGAGCACCTCCCCCACCACTTCGGACGGCTTGCCGTCATGTTCGGCCGCGAACGCGCTCAGGGAGCGCATCAGATCCCTGAATGCGGCGAGCTGTTTGCCGGTGCGGGTGGGCACGCCGTCGATCTGGTCGAGATGGTCGATGCCGTCCCAGAACGTGGTCGCATGAGCATCGGCATATGAGACGATGATCGATTCGGCGCGAGGTCCGAGACCGCGCTTGGGCACGTTGAGGATGCGCCGCATGTTGACGTTGTCGGCCGGATTGACGATGGCCTGCAGATACGCGATGGCGTCCTTGACCTCCCGCCGCTCGTAGAACCGCGTGCCGCCGACCAGCTGATACGGCAGTCCGGCATGCACGAGCGCGCCTTCAAGCGCACGCGACTGCGCGTTGGCACGGTACATGATGGCCATGTCCGAATACGGCGTGCCCTCCTCGGCGCGGACGCGAGCGATCTCCCCCGCTATCCACGCGGCCTCCTGCTCGGCGTTGTCCGCGGCATAGCCGACGATCGGGTCCCCGCTGCCCAATGCGGTCCACAGCTTCTTGGGCTTGCGACCCTGGTTGTTGGCGATGACCGCGTTGGCCGCGTCGAGGATGGTCTGCGTGGAACGGTAGTTCTGTTCGAGCATGATGGTCTTCGCGTTGGGGAAATCCTGCTCGAAATCCTGGATGTTGCGGATGTCCGCGCCGCGGAACGCATAGATCGACTGGTCGGAGTCGCCGACGACGGTGATCCATGCCGGGCCGGCCCGCCCCGCCGAGGGGGCGTCCGGCACGACCTGCCCGGCCGCGTCCACGCCCGCCAGCTCGCGGATCAGCTCGTATTGGGCATGGTTCGTGTCCTGGTATTCGTCGACGAGGATATAACGGAACTTATGACGGTAATAGTCGGCCACCTGCGGTTGGGTGCGCAGCAGTTCGACCGTCCGGCCGATCAGATCGTCGAAGTCGACGGCGTTCGCCATGGCCAGACGATGCTGGTATTCGGCGTAGATGACGGAATACAGCACCTCGATGTCGCCGAAATTGCCGATCTGATAACCGCGCTGGCCGGGCCGGTAGTCGGGCGCGTAGCGCTTGAGCTGCTCCTGCCAGCCGATCAGTGAGTTCTTGTAGTCGGAGATGCGCGAGAGGATCGCGCGCGGCGTGTAGCGCTTGAGGTCGATGTTGAGATCGGCGCCGATCAGCTTGACGAGGCGCTCGCAGTCGGCGGTGTCATAGATGGAGAAGCCCGACGCCAGCCCTATCGACTGGCCGTCACGCCTGAGGATGCGCACGCATGCGGAATGGAACGTCGACACCCACATGCGCTGGGCGACCGGTCCGATCAGACCTTCGAGGCGTTCGCGCATTTCAGCGGCCGCCTTGTTGGTGAAGGTGATGGCGAGGATCTGGCTCGGCCATGCTCCGAATTGCGTGAGGATCCACGCGATGCGCCGGGTGAGCACGCGTGTCTTGCCGGATCCTGCGCCGGCGCCGATCAGCAGTGCGGGCCCCCGGTACTGCACCGCCTCGGCTTGCTGCGGGTTGAGGTCGCCGATGAGTTCCTCGGCGCTTCTTGCGATGAGATCCGGATCCTGCTGCACGCTGCTCCCCCTGACGGTTGACGATGATTCGGCTTTCCTGTTTACCACATGGTTCGGTCAGTGTCACTCGATATGGGCGACCTCCCATTCCGCCAACGCGTTCCTCAGACCGGAGGCATACAGGTCTTCGCCTTGTCCGGCCTGCGGGTGGATGCCGTCCGGTCCGAGCCAATCGGTGTGTGCCGCGATAGCACTGTTCCAGTCGACCAGAATCGAATCGGTGGGATGCTTGCGCACGTAGTCGGAGGCCGCCTGATTGGCCACGGGAATCCACTCGCGGTCGCCATACGCATTGATGATGACCAGCACATGCCCATCACCCGCCGCGGCCGCAATCCGCTCGTATTCGCCGACCGTGGTCGCGCTGTTCGTGTTCAGCGAGATCACCACGTACTTGCGCAGACGGCCTTCCGCCTTCATCTGCGCGACGATACCGGGCGCGGTCAGGATGGACCGCGACACCTGGGCGTCCACGGCGATGCCGGGCAGTGACTTCTGCAATGCCGCCGACGCGCCCACGGTGACGGAGTCGCCGATCACGGAGACGTCCTCGCCGTTCAGGGTCTTCTCGATGGCTGCCTTGGCCTCCTCGCGGCGCTTGCGCTCCTCCTCGGCGCGTTTCTTCGCCTCGGCCGCGGCCTTGGCGTCCATCTTGCGCTGACGTTCCTTCTTGGCGAGCGCGCTCTGGTTCTTCTCCAGCATGATCTGTGTCTGCGTCTTCGCCGGGGCCTGGGCCACACCCATGAAGAACCCGATGACGATCAGTACCACAACCGACACGGTGACGACCATGCGCATCGCCTCCGCGGTACGGGAGCTGCGGGATGCGACGACCGGCGCGTCTTGCGGCGAGGGCAGGGGCGCAGCCTGAGAGTACGGCTGAGTGAACTCGACGTTGTTGAGGTGCGTCCCATACACGCCACGTGCCCGCGCGCTGCCGACCCGTCGCGGAGCCGAACGTTGCGCCACCGGGCGGCGGGGAGCCGACTTGTCGCGCTTGGACTTGATCCATTCCGCGACCGGATTCTCCACCATCCACCATGACACCGCGGTCATCACGAGGCTCAGCAGCAACGTGAGCGCCTGGACCACCCACAATCCGCTGCCACGGTAACCGGGAAGCATGAGCTGCAGCAGCAGGTACAACGGCCAATGCCACAGGTACATGCCATACGAGTATTTGCCCAGCAGCGCGAGCGGACGCCAGCCGAACAGGCCGATCATCCATGAATCCTTGGAAATGCTGCCGCCGATCAGCACTACGGTGAGCACAGAGGCCAGAATCAGACCGCCGCGGAACGCTGACGCATCCTGCCCGACGCGCGGCATCATCATGATCAACACGACCAGTGCGCCAGTGGCCAGCCAGGGCATAACCATGGTGAACAGGCGGCGCGGCTCGGCGTCAGACTCCTCGCTGTGCCGCACGACGAACGCCAGCGCGACACCCAACAGCATGCCAAAACAGTGCGTGTCCGTGCCGAAATACACGCGTGTGGGGTCGGCGGACGGGTTGTACAGCACCCACATGCCACACGCGGACAGCGCGGCGAGCAGCACCGGCACCAACGCCTGCACGAACGTGGAGCCGATTCTGTGCAGCATGGCCGTCAAAAGCGGCAGCACCAGCGTCGCTTGGGCCAGCAGCGCCACGAACCATAAGTGCCGCAGCAATTGCGGCGACGTCGCCGCGAAATAGCTGTCTCCGGAGAAGATCTCCCCCCAATTCGACGTGAATGTCAGCGCGGAGACGCTTTTGCCCGGCACCCCCACCAGAATGTCATGGTTGACGAACAGGCCGAGCGACACCGAGCCGGCGATCATGAACGCCATCGCCGGCCACAGTCGAGACAACCTGCGCAGATAGAAATTGCCAAGACGCAGTCTGCCGGTACGGTCGATCTCACGAAGGACGCTCAGGGCGAGCAGGAAGCCGGATACGGTGAAGAACACGTCCACGCCAATGAAACCGCCGGGCAGCGAGCGTTGCGACAGGTGATACCAGATGATGCCGATCAGGGCGAATCCCTTGATACCGTCCAGGCTCTCATAGCGGTCATTGCGCATGCTGATACTCCTTACACGACTTCCCGTTCCGTCGAGGTTATGCTAGAGCATCCCCCTCCCAAAAACATTTTGGAATCACAAAGTGTTCGTCAAGGACTCGTGGCGGATTCATAACAGGTCGCCGCGGTCATCTGCATGGCGTATGCTGTCCCTCTGTCCTATTCATTGACGGTACAGGCAAAGGGGACTTATGAAGGAGCTGGAAGAGCGCATTCGGCGTGATGGAACGGTCAAGACCGGTGACGTGCTCAAGGTGGACGCGTTCTTGAACCATCAGTGTGACGTGCGTCTGTTCGACCATATGGGGCAGGAGTGGGCCCGGCATTTCGCCGGCAAGACCATCACCAAGATCCTGACCATCGAGGCGTCGGGCATTGGCATCGCCTGTTGCGCCGCGCGCCACTTCGGCGATGTTCCGGTGGTGTTCGCCAAGAAGGCCCAGTCCATCAACCTCGACGGCGACCAGTACACCACCACGGTGTACTCGTTCACCAAGCGCAAGGAGTTTCCCGTCATCGTGTCCAAGAAGTATTTGGACGCCGACGACCACGTGCTGCTCATCGATGATTTCCTGGCGAACGGCAAGGCGTTGCACGGGCTCATCGAGCTGTGCCATGCGGCGGGGGCGAGTGTCGAGGGAATCGGCATCGCGGTCGAGAAGGGGTTCCAGGGCGGCGGTGACAAACTGCGCGCGCAGGGCTATGACGTGGATTCGCTGTCCATCGTCGAGTCCATGAATCCCGAGACCGGCGAGATCACGTTCAGGGACTGAGTCCGGAACAGCAGAGAGCAACGGTAGAGCAGAGGAGAGAAAAGGAAACCATGTCGCAGAAGAAAACGAAGAATTCCGTATCGTTCGAGGCGCTGTCCTCGCTGGACGCGCCCGTGTCGTTCTGGAAGGGCATTCCGTTCGGCCTGCAGCATGTGATGGCGATGTTCGTCGCCAATCTAGCCCCGATATTCATCGTCGCCAACGCGGCGAAGATGACGTCCGCGCAATCGGCGGCCGTGATTCAGTCGGGTCTGCTGGTGGCGGGTCTCGGCACCTGCCTGCAGTTGTATGGCGCGTGGCTGATCGGCTCGCGGCTGCCGATGGTGACGGGCATCTCGTTCACCTATGTGGCCGCCGCGGCCGCGATCTGCGCCGACAAGGGTTACGGAGCCGTGGTCGGCGCGGTGATCGTCGGCGGTCTGCTTGAGCTGGCGCTGGGCCTGACCGCCCGGTACTGGCGCCGTTTCGTGCCTCCGATCGTCTCCGCCATCGTGGTGACGTCCATCGGCTTCTCGCTGCTGACCGTGGGCGCCACGAGTTTCGGCGGCGGTGACGCGTCCGCCGCGGACTTCGGATCCTGGCAGAACCTGACGCTGGGTCTCATTTCGCTGGTCGCCTGTCTGGCGTTCCAATTGCTGATGAAGGGCACCGCCAAACAGCTGTCCGTGCTGTTCGGCCTGGTGGTCGGCTATGTGGTGGCGATTTGCATGGGCAAGGTCGATTTTTCTGGGTTCCAGGAGCTTTCCGTCGTTTCGCTGCCGCAGTTCATGCCGTTCAAGCCCGAGTTCGATTGGGGCGCGATCATCTCCATCGGACTGCTGTACGTGGTCTCGTCCGTCGAGGTTCTGGGAGACACCGCCGCACTGACCAAGGTGGGTCTGAACCGTACGCCGACCGAGCGTGAGACGGCCGGAGCGATCGCCGGCGACGGCCTGATCTCCTCGGTCTCCGGACTGTTCGGATGCCTGCCGCTGACCAGTTTCGCCCAGAACATCGGACTGGTGGCGATGACGAAGGTCGTCAACCGCAAGGTGATCCTGTCCGGCGGACTGATCCTGATTCTGGCGAGCTTCGTGCCTGCCGTGGCGGAGGCGTTCAACTCGCTGCCGCAAGCGGTGCTCGGCGGCTGCACGATCATGATGTTCGGCAACATCATTCTTTCCGGATTCCAGATGATCGCCGAAGCCGGCTTCACCCAGCGCAACATCACCATCGCCGCGTTGAGCCTGACCATCGGCATCGGCTTCACGCAGGTGAGCGACATCTTCGCGCAGTTCCCGGCCCTGTTCCGCCAGATCTTTGCCTCGAACTGCATCGCCGTGGCTTTCGTGGTGGCCGTGATCCTCAACGCCGTGCTGCCCGGCGAAGAACGATTCCTCTCCGCCCCCGCCAAGAACGAGGACTAAAAAAAACTAAGCTGCAGAGCATCTGCCATCTCCAGTCGCGAAGCGACTGGAGATGGTCATTGGCGATCAAATCACGACCTCGCCGAAACATTCCGCGTCATGCACCCTGCCGGCTGATTCCGCCCTTGTGACCGGTCGCCTTGAACGGTTTGGCGGATCTTCCCCTCACCGGGCGAAAACCGGCCCGATCTTTCGGCGGGTTTGCCTCCGGGGCGTCATGACGGTGCCTGCCGGCCCGCCCGACCTCATCCTGCGGCGTGCGGATCCCTTTGGCCTGCAATGCGCGCAGCCACTTGTCTTTGTTGTTCGTCATCTCTCGTCCTTCGCCATCGCGTCACTCAACCGTGACGGATCTGGCGAGATTGCGCGGCTTGTCCACGTCATACCCCTTGATCTCGGCCATATCCATGGCGAACAGCTGCAATGGGACCACGTCGACGAGCGGGCTCATCAACGTCGGGCATTCGGGACGCCGGACCACGACATCCACATAACGTTCATCATCCCGGTCGCCCTGTTCGGCGACGGCGATGATGAACGCGCCTCTGCTCTTGACCTCCTCGATGCCGGACCGCACCTTGGCGTGCAGCACGTCACGGCCGCGCTCGGGCGGCATGATGAACACCACCAGCTCTCCCTCATCGACCAGCGCTATCGGGCCGTGCCTGCCTGCGTGTCGAGCACCCATTGGATCTTGGCCGGCATGCCCTTGAGCGAGTCGATGATCTGATGGCATCGGATTCGCGCGGTATCGACGCCACCTGCGTGTTGCAGATCGACAGCACCATGGATCCCTGCTCGCGCACGTGGCGCAGGGCCATCAGCGTGTCCATAGTCTCTCCGGACTGCGATATCGCCACGACCAGCGTACGCAGGGGGTGGGGATGGGCGTTCACGTCGGAGGGCGCCCCGTTCGTGGCCCAGCGGGTGTGTCCGATGGCGGCCGTCGCGGGCGGCATCGGGTTACGTTCCACGCTTTCGACGAGATTGGCGAGCCTTCCGGCCTTCTTGTGCACCACTGCATGCCCCATGCCCGAAGCGACGAGCGCCACTCCCGCAGAGTCGTACCCGCGGTATTCCAGGCGTTGCAATCCCTGAAGACACACCTGAGGGGGCTTGCCGCACGTGGCCGAAACATTACCTGCATATCCGACGATTCCGCACATGGTCTCACAGCTTAGCCCAGACGCCACCAAGCCGCCAACATCGCAATCCGCCATGTAGGACAAGTACGAATAATAAGTCATCTCAAGCTGTTCAGCATTCCGGGCATACACCAGCACGGCATTGTCATATATGAGATCTCTTCCATAACCCGACTTTGCTGAAATATCCTCGATGCGCCGTCCCACATCGTCATATCGGCGAAGCGCATCATTCAATCGTTCTACAGGGAAAGAATCAATATATCGCGTTGGATGACGCAGAGCGGAGCATCATCAATGATGTATGTACGGCTCTGGGAGGGCAAACCGGGAACCAGCTTAGTGCGCGTACCCACAGTGAATCACCGTGGCTCAACGCTCGAAATGGTGTGCCCGATGCTGCCTCGTGCAATGCAATCATCAGCAAAGATTCCATATCGGCCTATTGCCGATTGAATCCCATCATTACAGCTTAGCGATGGAATGATCAGCCGACTTCGGCAGCGACGATAGAAAGATAACGATTCGCCGGGTGCCGTATCATCGTAGGCATCGACGCAATCGCAGATTCGTGATGACCGGAGGAACGCTTATGGAAAACAGGGACAGCCGTCCGTTCGGCTACTGGGATTCGAGTTACCGGGCCAAACTGCGCAGGACATGGATCGCGTTGCCCTTCTGCATCGTCGCGGCCGTCGCCATGCCGATATTCACCGCTGTCAAATACGGTGACGTGGTATCGGGACTCGCATTTTCCGTTGTGCTCGCCGTCGTCTGGGCATGTCAGCTGATGTACGCCAAAAGCAAGGCGAAGGCGGAGGCGGAAACCAGAACCGCCGTGCCCCGATACGATGACAATGAGCTGCCCCGGTGAGTCCCGATCCGGCTGTCGGGCGCGCCGTTTATAGGGGCTTATGCGGTTGGCATCAGTCGCTTATGATGGGAAACGTCAGTCGAATCGAACGATGATGGGAGCATGACATGGCCAAGGCGCTGATTGTGGTGGATGTGCAGCCGACATTCTGCGAAGGCGGCGAGCTGGGGGTCGAAGGCGGCAACGCGGTCGCCGGGAGGATCGCCGACTATGTGAACGCGCATCGCGGCGAGTATGCGTATACCGCCACCACGCAGGATTGGCATATCGAGCCGGGCGCACACTGGTCGGGCAATCCGGATTTCGTGGATACGTGGCCCAAGCATGGCGCGGCGGGCACGCCGAACGCCGAGCTTCATCCGGCCATCGCGGCTCTGGGCATCGCTCATCATTTCAAGAAGGGCCAGTATTCGGCGGCATACTCCGGTTTTGAAGGCATCGAAGACAATACCGACCGTATCCAGACGCGCGAGGAGGTCACGGCCGAACAGTCCGCCGGCAAGACGCTGGCCAATGCGCTGAAGGCCGCAGGCGTCACGCAGGTGGATGTGGTGGGCATCGCCGAATCGCATTGCGTCAAGGACACCGCGCTTGACGCGAAACGTCTCGGCTTCGATGTCACCGTGTTCGAGGATCTGACCGTTCCGGTCAGCGAGGAGTTGGGTGTCGCGGCCCGCAAACAGATGGCCGACGCCGGCATCATATTGGCGGAGGCTCGCTGAGCTTTCGTCGTGTGGCCTCCCGGTATGAAAGGGAGGCCACACGACGGGGCGCATGTCAAAGGCAAGTCGGTGTAGTGGTATCACCGGATCAATCGTGCGGTCATGTTTCCTTGAGCGCGGATTTGACGGCCCATTTGGTCAGCGCGTATTGCGCGTAGATGCTCGCCGCGACGATGACGGCCGAGACGGCCACACCGATGATGTTGACCGCGGTGTCGCCCTTGCCGAGTCGTTTCAGTGGGCAATGCGCGGCCTTGCCGCAGCCCTCGGATTGGTACACCAGCTCGTCGGCGTCGCCGTTGTCGCCGGCGCCGTCCGGTATGTGTTCGTTGTAATCACCCATGATGTTCCCGATTCATTTGGCCGTTGTGGCCTTATGGTCACGTACGCAATGTATCAAGCCAAGCTGGAAGAATGCTACTCATTGGCGCTGTCGAAGCAACTTCGCGATGCGGTTCAACAGACGGCCATACTGCTCTCCGAGGGGAAGAGCGTGACGATCAGCACCACGGAACAAGAACTCACGACGGAACAAGCCGTGCGCACACTGGAAGTATCGCGACAGACGCTAGTCAGAATGTTAGATAAAGGACTCATTCCTTTTTCCCCGCCCATCACGTCATCGCAGAATCCGCCTGACAGACTTGTTGGAATACGAACGGGCTTCCCGCAGCCGCCGTGATTCCTCCATCAGGCAAATGACGTTGATTGCGTCGTAATTGTCGTACTTGGGGTAATCCTCGGGCTTATAGCGTTTCACGAGGATAAGTTCGTCGTGACGTTTTCTGATGTCCAGATTCGTGAACCACGAGGCAGTGCCGATGCTTCGCCAGTTCTGCCCCGATTCGTCCGTCCAGAATCGCTTGTCATTCTCGCTGTGAGCCTCATAATCGCCCGGCACCCGAAACTCCATGTTCCCCGAGTAGCAGCCAAGCCAGATTCGGTTCTCTTTGATGAGTGGGAACACTTCCTTATAGGTGACAGCGTTCTGATTGCCGATGACGACGAACTTCTTATCATGCTCCATGAGTTGAGCAATGTACTCACGGAAGAGGCTAAACGGTGGGTTAGTGACCACGATGTCAGCCTCGTCGAGCAGAGCCACGCACTCGGGTGAGCGGAAGTCTCCGTTACCTTCAAGGCGTTCAATGCTGTTCTCGCCGGTCTTGAATAGTTCCGCAACATCCAACATGTCTATCCCGCCATCGCCGCTGGTGTCATGCACGGTGGTGATGACTGCCTTGTACGGGGTCCTCGTGTCCTTGTCGGTAATGCCAGCCATCTCGAAGATGTCTCCCGTGATGGGTGAGCCGGAATAACATGTCGCTATAAGCTTCCTGAGTTTGAGTTTGTTGAAGTTCAATGCGAAGTATTTGAAGAAGTTCGACTCATACGGGTCGTCGCAGTTGCAGAAGACGACCTTGTCCTTGAAATGCTTCCTGTAATGCCTGAGTTCCGCTTCAATGTCGCTCAACTGCGTGTAGAACTCATCCCTCTTTGCGGACTGTGCTTGTGTCAATGACTGCCGTCGGTCGGGGTTACATGGCGATTATTGCCATACCCCCCTGTTTTTCAGTGCCATTTGAGAGTTCTTTCTCGTTGTGTTGTCATGCTCGGGCTAATTGCCCGTCATGGGAATACTATCCGTGATGGACGCTTTCGTGCAGTAATTATCACATTTCTCGTCAGACTTGGCAGGTTGGGGGTCCTTGTCAGTACCCGTGTGCAGGTTGAACGGCATGCCCTGTTCCCGTACCACGGCTTTGAGGAACATGTTCACGGCGGTGCTCATGTTCAGCCCGAGATCGTCGAACACCTCGTTCGCCTGTTCCTTGAGTTTCGGGTCTATGCGCATCGTGGTCGTGGGAATGCCCGCCATGCGCTTCCTCCAGTCCTTGATTACCTTGTGATTACAGTGTACGCACAAGATGGTTCAAGCCATGCGTCACATGCCCCAGTAGTCCAGATACGGGGAGCGCAGGTTGATGTAACTGGTGCGACGGGAACGGTACAAGCCGTTGTTGAGCTGTCGGGCGATGAGCTTGCCGTCATCGTCGAGTGATTCCGTGAGGAACGTGCGTCGCCACTCGAACCAGTCCAAGTAGGATTGCAGATGCTTTGTGCTCACCCCACGGAACCCGTCCATGAAAGCCTCAAGGTTCGAGTGGAGCGTGTTCACCCTGTTGATGGCATGGGATTTCGCATCCGTCTGCGTGAGCGTGACACCGAGCTTGGGCATGGCGTGCGTGTAAGCGGTCGCCTTGTCCGTCACCGCATGCACGCCACGGGCGAGACGTGAACCCAACGATTCGATGGCACGCTCCACCGAGAGCATGCCACGGCCGCTCAACGTGAGGAACGCACCGATGGCGTCATCCACGCCAGTCATCACGCAGATTTGCTCCTTCGACAAGCCACGCTTGCTCGCTGGTGTGCCACGGTGATGGGATTTCCTCGGCATCCTGAACGTCGTGGAGCGGGTGTGGTTGCCCTTGAACGACTCACGGTGATACGTCTCGTCCAATTGGACTTCCGTACCGCTTTCGGCATGGAACACGGGCGAGTAGCCACGGATGCACTCGATGAGCCTCCTACGCATGAAGAACGCCGTCTTGAGGCACACGTTGCACCGTGCCGCACAGGTCCTCAGACTCAGGCAATCCACGAAGCACTCGATGAACCGCATCCACACGGCGGGCTTGAGCTTCGAGGAGGCCACGACCCTGCTCGTCCTCGCATTGAATGTGCAATTACAATCCACGCACAGCCAGCGCTGGAAGCCGTACCTGCCGTGTCCTTTCCTCCTGATGTGGACCGAACCACAACGGACGCACGCCTCGGGGTTCTCTGGCTCACCGACGGCATTCACGAACGAACCCTCGTACAGCACGTCACGCAGGGCGTTGATGGCAAGCTCACGACCCTCGGGCTTCAATGCCCATATTTCATCACGTACCCTGTTCGCAATCGATTCGACCCTGAACTTCCTCATAACCCCATTGTAACTACAATGTCGTCACAAGGCAAGCGAACCGGCATATTCCGCTACTGTGTGACACAGCGTAGGGAAGCCCCGGTGCGCCGGGGCGTCTCGGAGTGGCGGTCAGAGTTTCTGGCCGCCACTTTTTTGTGCGGAAATACGAAGATCAATTACCACGATGCTCGTCATCGCGGTAATTGATCCAGAGTCTCGTATCCGATTCCCCGGATGTTCATCGCTGCTACGCGGTCATCATTCGACCGGTAACCACAGTTCGCGCACACATACAGATGAGCGTTCTTGTGCCGGTTCGTCTTCCTGACCATGCCGCAGCGGGGACAGGTCTGGGACGTGTACGCCGGGTCTATCAGCATGACCGCGTGGCCCGCGCGACGGGCCTTGTATTCGATTATCTGCCGCAGCTGGAAGAACGCCCGGCTGACCTGCACGTAACGTCGTCCCCTGTTGGCTTTGACGGTGGTTTCCCGTATGCATTTGAGCAGCAGCCACTTGTTTCGACGACTCAACAGGCGTGCTGTGCCGAACCTGCCATGCCGGTATTCTTCAGGCATGATCGCTTCCATATGCTGCTCACAGTCCTGCTGCGACGGCGAGCGATAGCGTCGTCGCGGCTACGGGCAAAGGACGACACCAATGGGTTTCCTCTTGTTCAGGCAGTCGCAAGTGGTCTGATGTCGCCCAAGCCGCTGGGGTCGAATGTCAGCAGGTCGTAATCGGACTGGAGGTTGGCCCAGAAGTCGGGTGTGGTGCCCAGCGCCTTGCCGAGCCGGTAGGCCATGGACGTGGTGATACGGCGTTTGCCTTTGACGATTTCGCCGATGGCGGTTTCGCTTACGTTGATGGCTTTGGCTAGCCGGTACCGGCTGATGTTGAGCGGTTCGAGAAATTCCTCGCTCAGAATCTCGCCGGGCGTGCTGTAGTAGTCAGTCGTGGTAGTCGTCGAAGTAGACATCGGTTGCCTCTCTTTCTGTGGTGTCCCATTGGAATACGAGTCGCCATTGCTTGTTCACTCTGATACTCCAGTGGCCGACGAGGCCTCCTTTGAGCGGTTCGAGTCTGTTGCCGGGTGGTATTCTGAGGTCTTTGAGGTCGTGTGCCGCCTTGAGCATCTGGAGTTTGCGCATGAGAGCCCGTTCGAGTCCGGCCGGATAGTCGTTGGGGTATCGACCACCGTATAGGAAGTCGTTGAGCTCCTTGTCGCGTGTTCTCACGCCACTATACTAACACGATACGACAGTAACGTCAATCGGTAGTACAGTCCTCCCGTTCGCTCGTTTTTGGCGGTCGCTGCCCGTTTGTGTTTGTCTTCTGTCTGGCGGCGTGTTAGTACTGGTGGCGTCCACACAAGTAGAACAGTTGTCTCATATGTTGCTCGTGTCGTCGCGGCCGGGGCGTAAGCGCCGGCCGGGGTTGACGTGGGCGCGTGGGATGATTGGATGATTCGAGAAACCAGGAGAATTACGATGAGTGAGAACAGCGTCAAGAGCGAGAGCGTGAAGCGTCGTCCGCGTTGGCTGGTGCCGTTGGTTGCCGGAGCGTGCATAGTCGCCCTGGCCGGTGGCGTGACCGGTGGGGCGATCGCGTGGCGTGACGGCAATGCGCGGGCGTTGGCCGACGCGCAGTCCAAGTGCGAGGGTTCGCTGGCGAAGGTCGGCAAGGCACGTGCCGCGTACTCGAAGACGGTCGAGGGCGCTGGCGGCGTGAAGGCGGTGAAGGCGGAGCAGGTCGCGGACGCGAAGGTCGTGTCCGCCTTGGCGTCCGAGCTGGACGTCGAGGCGCCGAAGACGCTTGCCTGTGACGCGGCCGACGCGGACGGCTTGAACGCGACTGCGGGCAAACTGGATGCGCAGGTGAAGTGGTATGCGACGCATGAGGCGAGCGTGAAGACCGCCTCCGAGAACGTGAGCAAGTCCAGGGACGAAAAGACCCTGGCCGACGCGCGCAAGGCGCTCTCGGACAAGGAGAGCACGGCACGCAAGCTGCTCAAAGACTCCGACGGCAAGACCTCAGACAATGCGGCCCGCGCCCAGCTCACCCAGGCGATCAACACGGCAGTCGAAGCCGGCAAGGGAACGGACACCAGGAAGATGAGCGAGGCCGGGTCGGAGCTGGACAAGGCCACGAAGAGCGTGAACGACGCGATCAGCGCGAAGCAGAAGGCCGACGCCGCCGCTGCCGCAGCGGCGGCGAATGCGAGCAGGTCGCAGTCCTCCCCCTCCGGCTCGTCCCGGCCGGGTTCCGGCCATTCGGGCCGGAACGGTTCGAACGGCTACGGTTCCAACCGTGGCTGGAGCGGCAATTCGAACACCGGGAACGGGTCCGGCGGTTCCAAGAAGCAAACCAACGGCTGGGATTACACGAAGTATAAGGATTCCCACGGCAATCCAGCTACCCCGTGCAAGGGCTCGAACTGCAACTGGGAAATTGAGATCGGCTCCTGAGATTCGATAACTTGCTGAATGCCTCCACTTTTGAGGTGGGCTTGTTCTCCGTGTGAGGGCAAGCCCGTTTTTGTGTGCTTTGTTCATGCCGCACCTCGTGTGTGGTTTATTTCCCCTTTTGGGTCCTTTATTCTCCCCAAAGGGATCCTTTAATGGCTCGTTTCCCTTACTGCCGTAAGACCTGCGGGGAGTTTGAAAGAATATAAAAGATTCTAGGAAAAGGGGCTTCGCCTAAAATCAAAGAACAAGACTCGTACATCACCTCGCGGCGGATGCGCGATGAGCGCACCGGCGAGATTTCTTACGGGTACGCGGCCACCTACGCCATCCACACCGACAAGGCCGGGAACAATCCTCATGCGCATATCCTCGTCGCCAACCGGCGCATCGACCCGAAAACCGGCAAATGGGCTGCGAAGCGACGCACTGAATACGCGCTCGACCAGAACGGCGAGCGGATACCGGTCATAGACCCCGCCACCGGCGAGCAGAAGACCGGGGCCAGGAACCGTAAGGTCTGGAAGTGCGTGGACGTGTCGAACAACCCCTTGGATTCCAAGGATTTCCTCGAACGGCTGCGCGCCGACTGGGCCAAACAGTGCAACCTCATGCTGACCGAGGGCGTGCGCATCGACCACCGCAGCCTTGAGGCGCAGGGCATCGAACGTATCCCCACCATCCACGAGGGCCACGCCAGCCGCGAGATCACCAAACGAGGTGGGCACAGCATCCTCACTGCGATCAACCGGCGCATCGCCACGGCCAACCGGTACCTGACGGCCATCCGCAAACAGATGGGCGACCTGACCGGCCTGCTCGGACAATTCAAGGAGCAGGCCAGGAAGGAACTCGACACGGCGATGAGCCGGTTCCGGGAATCACTCGTGTTCGATCGCCAGCCCATAGCGTCGCGTGGCCGGCAACTGGTCGAAGCGCCCACGCCCCCCCCAGGAGCACGTCCGGCAGGAGCTTGGAATCCAAGCCTGATCCCGTGCCGCGGGAGATCGGACGCGAACCGCGGCGTCCCGAGCCGGAACCGGTGGACGAACTGGACGAGGCCAGGCGTGAGCTCGCCGACCTCACCGAACGGTGGAAGACCGAGCCTCCACGGGAAGTCAGGGACGTGCAACGGATCATCGACGTGGCGCGCGAGGCCAGCGAAAAGGCCGAGCACGCGAACCCGTTCACGCGCGGATGGCTCCGACACGCGGCCGAGAGGACCGCCGCCGAGCAATCCCAGCTTCTGAAGCAAACGGCGCCGTGGCTTGAGAACACGACCATCCCGGCTACCTACGCCGAGGCCAACGCCTTCCGCACCAACGCATCCAAGGCCACGCTCGACCACATGCGTAAACCCTACGAGGATCGCGTGCGCAGACTCAACCGCAGCCGCTTCAACGAACGAATCAAACAAAGACTGGCTGAGAAACATCGAAAAAGCAAAGACAACACACGAACCGATTCCGCAGCCACATCACCGGCACAGCCGCTAGGAACGCGGAGGGCCGGTGCCCGAAGACACCGGCCCTCCGTCTAAAGGTGTTGTAGGGAAAGGATGTGCTCTCCCATAGGTTTTAGTAACGGGTGACGTAGAAGCCGTCGACAGAACCGTTTGGCGTGAATTTGCGGTTTGCAGCAATCTGGCTTACGTACACCCGTTCTCCTTTCCAGGTGAAACCGATGTCCGCTGACTTGTTATTGGAGTAGAAGCTGCTCCGGCTGGGCCAATTGCCATTAACCGCGCCAGTACCCGTAAACTCCATGTCGCCGAGCGCTCCGCCGCCTGCCCAGCAAGCGGAAGTATTGTTGGTGCAACCACGGCTTGGCTTAAGCGTGCGTCCGTTCGGGAGAACAATGTCAGTGAACGTCTTCGTCTCAAGGTCAAAGATCAACTCTGACCCTTCAGGAGCGTTGGGGGCAACGACAACGGTGGCGTTCGCCTCATAGGGAACGCTATCGGTGCCGTTGGCCAGTGCAACGCTTGGAACAAGGGCAAAAGCAACGGACGCGACTGCCGCCGCGAGCGTTGAAGCAATCTTTTTCATATAGCTCATAATTCCCTCCTTGGAATCGATCAACGCTACAAGATAATTGTATCTCCCCTATCGGTTGCTTGACAACCGCCCCGTTGTCTAAATGAAAGTGCAACACCCCGTTAGATTGGAGATTGTCTAGAAAA
>ERZ1034913.761-NODE-761-length-22992-cov-4.822775_pt1 | contig 22992 bp, 15 predicted proteins | sample MGYA00520697_ERZ1034913 | MGnify/ENA primary metagenome ERZ1034913 (study PRJEB33766, sample SAMN09781786) | gut metagenome | biome: gut microbiome | host: Homo sapiens | place: Madagascar | study: EMG produced TPA metagenomics assembly of the PRJNA485056 data set...
GGTATAGGCGGCCATGGAGCTCACGCCGTTGGCGGCAGCGGTCGAGCCGAGGCCCGTCGTCGCGGCCTTGACGCCGTGGGAGGTGAACTCGCGCGCAACGTCTTCGATCGTTTCGCGCGGCACGCCGCAGATCTCGGCGTACTCGTCCATGGTGTTCGAGAAAGCGCTGTCCTTGAGGTAGAGGAACGCGGAGCGGACCTTGATGCCGTTCACTTCGCCCTCGAAGTCGATGAGGCCTCGCTCGGCGTCGGTGTTTAAGGCCGCCTCGTTCTTCTCGGCGTCCATAACGACGTAGTAGGTCGGCTTGGTCTTCGCTGTGGGATCAGCCTCGGGCTCGGTGAGCCCTGCGTCCGCGGCGGTCATGAGCTTGCCGTTGTTCGCGGAGGACTCGTCGTCGATGACGAGGAAGGTCGCGCCCGTGTAGGAGGCGAAACCGCCGGCGACGGCAGCCTTGTAGTTGGTAAATCCCAGATAATCGGCGTTGTAGGCCTTGTTCTCGATGATCCAGCGGGTCATTCCGAGGGCCAACTGGCCGTTCGTGGCGGTCTTGATGGGGTGCCAGGTGATGCCCTTGGCGCCCGGCGTGCAGCAGCCATTGCCGAGCACGGGGTCGAAGACGTCCATCTTCGCGCCATGCTCTTGCAGGTTGATCAGGGTGTCACGTGCAATTTCCTGGAAGCTCTTGCCGTTAGTTCCAGGTGCGGTGCCCAACCACAGAATATATTCGGCGTCTAATGCGTCGGGGCGAAGGGAACGGGACCCAGTGTGAAAGTACGAACTCGCACTTGCGGAGCCGCCTCAAGTGGAGGCGTGGCCAAATTGGTTGACCGACCCGAAGCAGTTCGCGAAGCGTCCGCCGAAGGTGGTGCGGCCGTCGCCGCGCCCGCCCAAAAGGACGAACTGGTTGGATTTCGGTCCGAGCGTCGGCTCGTCGGGATTGAGCGGCGTCTCGGTGTCATGGATGGAGAGGAAGCCTTCGATTTCCTGGTCTTCCCCGATGTCGGCGAACAGCTTGCCGCCTTCCGTGACTTCCTTGATGAGCTGATCCCAGCTGATGGGCTTCCACTTGCCCTCGCCTCGAGCGCCCGCGCGCTTGAGCGGCATGGTGATTCGGTCGGGCTGCCCATAGCCGTCCTGCGTCGCCTGGCCGCGTCCGCACGACGTGCCGCGCGTGGAGTTGCCGTAGCCGTTCGCGTAGCTCATGGAGCGATACGCGTCCTCAAGCGGCGCCTCGAACGGCAGGTACGGGTTTGCGCAGCTCGGGTTGTACGGGTTTCCGCCGACCGAGTAAAGCGTGCTGCCGTCGCGGGAAAGCTTCAGTCGGTTGCCGCATGAGCTGTAGCATCCCAAGCAAGCACTGTAGCGGACGATGACGTCTTCATTTATGTTGACGTCTCCGGTTTTCGGGTCGACCGAAGCTTCCAACGGCTGGCCGTGGCCCGTTGCCGGCGCTGCGAAGTCAGCGTCTGCAGCAAGCGCGTTGTGGCTTTGCCCGGAGATTCCGACGCCCGCGACGCTCAAAGCGCCCGCGGCTCCCATGGCGGCAAGGAAGCTCCTTCGACTCATTTTGGTCGATTCCATAATTCCCCTCCTTCTCGAAATAATCGTGGAACCTTGAGGTCTAGTCTCGCAAGAAAGAGGGAACGCCGTCATCGTAAGAGGATGGGTATATCGACTCTTATGCCCCATTTCCGGGTCTAACCACATTGTGACTATATTTCGTGTTTCCCCAGGAAAACGGGGTTGGTTATTACTCTAGTTACAGGTTCATCGGATAGATGGGCGAAAGGTGCGCTACACTTTTCCTATTGGGGGGAAAGAGCGGGAGGAGATTGGCATGGCGTTCTCACTTAAGGCGCTGCCGCTTCAGCTCCGACGAAGCGTCGGGTTGGGGTGCTATCTCGCTTGGGTATATTGCTCGCTGTTCTCGTGCGGGCTCGTTCCCGTGGTCATTCGGCTGTGCAGCATCGAGCGCTCATGGGTGTATTCCGGGATCGGCGAGGCCATCGCTGCGATTGCTGTTATCGTCGTGTACGTGCTGCTGCGCGGGAGGGGGCGCGGAGAGGCGGCGCAGCACATGATCGGCGCGCTTGGTGCCGGCTGCGCATGCATCGGATCTGTTCTCATCTGGGTGAGCCATCTCGACATCTCGTGGTATGCCGCGCTCACCGTGGCGGGTGGTCTGTGCTGCGGCGCGGGGCTTTCCCTGCTCGGTATCTTGTGGGGATCCCGCTTCAGCTACTGCGACGAGGAGCACATCGAATCGAGCGTGCCTCTGTCGTTTGTGATTTCGTTTGTCGTGTACTTCGTGCTTTTGGCGGTGAAGGGGCCGCTGTTCATGGTGGTGGACGCCGTCTTGCCCGTCGTGTCCGCGTGGGTTGTGTTTCGCCCTCGCTGCGGCCGGAACGTTTTCGCCGATGGGGAGGCGGTCGGTGCGCTCGCTCATGTAGGGCTGCGCAAGCAGTTTTCCCATCTGGTCTCCCTTTTTGTGCTGTACTTTCTCATCTGGTTTCAGATCGCGCTGTTCCGCGTTGCGTCCTCGCCGATGACGTATGGCGGGCGATTCATGCACTACCTCGTGCCGTTCTCCATTGCGGCGGTGCTTGCGATTGCGGCGTTTCTCACGTGCATGCGACAGACGCGCTTCCTCAACTTTACGTTTCTCTATCGTTGGTCGGTGCCGCTGATGATTATCGGCTGCGGCCTTCTTCTGATCGATTTGGGCATCCCCGAGCAGCACAGCGCTGCGTATGCGGTCAACTTCATCGCCATGTTCGGCGTTCAGATGTGCGCGTGGGTTGTGGCGCCGAAGTATGCGAGGCGTATCGGTGTGTCACCGTTCGTCCTGTTCGGCGGTTTGTTTGCTGCCGAGGGCCTGGGAGTTTTCCTGGCGCTCACCCTTTCGCTGCCGCTTTTCGATGTTGGTGCGCCCGCTCTTGCGAACTTGACGCTTATCGCGACGGGGGCGGTCGCGCTCGTCGCGATGCTTGTCGGCTTCAACCCGCGCTGGCTGTTCTTGAGTGATGCCATGCGTCGCTTCACCGACGCGGAGTTCGCCATGTCGCTTCCTCGCTTGGCATGCTCGGCGTGCGTGAGCCCGTGCTCTGATGCGGGCGCTGCGGGGAATGGCGTGGCTCGCAGCGCGGCTGGCGGATGTGCTTCTGGGACCGATGCTCCTGCGGCTTCCGTGAATGCTATTGCGGACGGGGTACTTGCTGTTGGCGGTCCGAGCGCTATGGGCGGCGTTGCTATCGGAGCGAACGCTTCTGGCGCCGGTGCGAACGCCTCCGGCGGCGTTGCGGCCGGTGCGAATGCTGCGGGTTCAGTGGTGGAATACGGCGTTGCGGCTTCAGGTGGCATGCCTTTTGGCTTCGCCTCTAGCTCTGCACCTGGTTCTGTTGCCAGGTCGGGTTCTGCCGTGCCACTTTCCGCGGGGGAGGAGCTCGCCTCCATCTTCGAGAAGACGGCGGAAGAGCTTCAGTTGCGCTATGGGCTTACCGAGCGCGAGACGCAGATCGCCGCGCTGCTCTTGTCGGGGCGCAGCCGCCCGTTCATCCGCGATGAGCTCGTCATCTCGCTTAACACCGTGCATGCTCACGCGCGCAACATCTACTCGAAGTGCGGTGTGCATTCCCAGCAAGAGTTCATGGACTTCGTGCACCTCGACTCGCGCGAAGGCGAGTAACCGAGAAGGGCGGTGCGCCCTTGAGAGGTGTCGCGCCGAGAGGGATGTCACGCGATTGCGCGAAGCGCTGCGGCATCTGGCCGCCCAGGGAAGGTGCTTTTGGTGCCGTGCTTTTCGCGGGACCGAGCCCCTGCCTCGCAAGGCCTTGCCTTCTTCCCATCGCTCCAAAAAAGAAAAAGCCCGCCAAATGGCGAGCTCTCTGTGCGATTTAATTCTTTGCTTCTTTACGCATTCGCTGTGAAGAAGTTCGCTTCCAGCTTCGCGAACGCATCGTCGACTTCTGCTTCTTCCTCGTCGTTGTTGAAGGCAAGGGTGTGGCACAGCTCGTCGGCGCCGATGAGCGTGTGGTTGATGTAAGCTTCGAGCACTTCACGCGCCGAACCTTCGACACCAGCGACGACTTCGATGCCGGCGTGGCAGAGCATGTTTGCGAAGTCGTAGTCGATCCCGCCGGCGATAATGGTGCTGACGCCCAGGTCAATGAACATCTGCGTTGTGTCCTCGGCGGAAAGCCCAGGGTTCGGCAGGTTGCGGCAGTCAGCGATAATCCCTCGTTCGACGGTGTAGCACATGAAGCTCGCGCAATGCACGGCATGGGGCGATACGCCTAAACCCTCGCATGCTACGATAATAATCATCTATCACGTTCCTTCTCTAATCTTCTCGTTGTATCCAAGATAACGTGCGGGGAACGCGATTTGAATGGTGCGCCCGCCAGCGGAATTATAGACGCCACGAGTGACATTTAGCGCGCATGCAGCGCGCGAAACGACCATGGTTCCATCATGATTCAATCGTTTGCATCCTACCATCTGGCTGAATTTATCGTGGTTCATCCTCCCTAGGTGAGGATGAACCGCGGCAGAGAGGGCTTGCTGGAAGGGGAATCGTGCGGAAGCGCTCAGGTGAGGCGGACGCTCAGCTGCGGGGTTGAGGCTGGCATCCGCAGGTTGACCGACCAGGCGCGAGAATGAGCGAAGCCGAGTCAGCCTTTGCGCGCTTTTCCCGTTTGACCCCTTCGCGCGCCGCTACTTGTTCTCGATGCTTCCGATGTTTTTGAGCTCGATGCGGATAAGCCCGTTTGACGTGCTGGTGAACTCGATGAACTCGGGATTCTGCGCGTACTCCGCCGGGAAGGTGATCTCGATGCCGGTGTCGGTGCGGATTTTGTGGTTGCGCGTGACGCGCTTGGCGACCGCGCGCTCGACGGGAGCGTGCTCGGGAAGGTTTTCCTTCTGAGCTGCCTCGACGAAGCTGCGGCGCGGTCCCTCGTCCTCGAACACCTCTTCGACGAACTCGTCAAAGGGCACCTCATCAGAGTCTTCGGCGTTCTCGGCGACGTATGCCTTCGCCTTCGCCGTGGCGATCGCCGCGTTGGCGCCGTACTCGTTGGCAACCTCCTCGACCAGGCGCATCGTCGTGTCGATAAGTTCCTTGCTTGAAGCCTCCATCGTGCACTGAAGCAGGCCCTGCGGGATGAGGTAGCGCTCCTCGCCAGCGATCTCGCGCGCCTTGTCGACGAACTGCACCGACATGGTGCGCACGTCCACCAGGGCAAACGAGGAGATTTTCTGCGAAGGGCTTGGCAGGATGGCGTGGTGGCGCTCGATGCGGTTCACCGACGCGCCGTCTTCGGCCTTGCCCACCTCGTGCATGAACGCCGGCTTGCTTTCGAGAAGCAGCAACCCGAAGTAGCGGGCGCTTCTTCCGGCGAACGCCGCATCGAGCTCGGCCTGGGCAGCCGCGGCTTCTTCTTCGGAGAGTTCCGCGAGGTCATCCGCGGCGAGCTTCGGGGCGCGCGGCGAGTCCTCGAAATCAACGACGAGCAGGTCGCACGAGGCCGGCTGCTCCATGCGGCCAAGTTCGCTTCCTAGGAACTCGGCGATCATGAGCGAGAGGTCGGTAAAGTTGCTTTCCCCGTTCAAGTAGGCGCAAAGCTCGTTTTTGAAACCGCTTTCGGCCTCGAACTCGCCGCGCTTGTTGTCGATGTTGCCGAGCGCATGCTTCGCGACACGCTGCACGTAGGATTTCACGTTCTTGTCCGAAAGGTCCAGCTCTTCCTGCGAAAACACGTTCACGCATGAGACGAAATCGAATACGTGCAAAATGGCATGGTTGATCTTGAACATGGAATCGGGCTTCCTCTCGTGACGAATAGCGGGAACACACCTTACCCCATGAAGTGCGCGCGGGCAAACGCTCACCGGCTGCGTGCGGTGGGGCAGGCATTTGAGGTGCGCGCGAAAATGGCGGACGCAAGTCGGTCTCGGCGCGATGGAGGGGTCGGGCGTTTGGGGCGCGCGCGAAATGGCGGCTAAAGACGGCAGCGTGCGACGGAGGATGCTGGGCGTTTCGGAGCGTGTGCGAAAATGGAGTGCGCAAGCCATCCGCGCCGCGATGGAGGGTCCGGGTCGGGGTGTTCAAGGGCGTGTACAAAATTGACGATAAGTTGCGCAGGAATTGTGGACGACACCACGAAACGCATAATAATGGGGAATAACTCTGTTCGATTTCGCTTCGAATGGGACATTATTGGGACAGGAAAATCGATTATCAGGCCACCTTCACTATTCCTTCACAACTTATCGTCATTTTTGTACACGCCGCGGGGTTGGAGCGGAGCATTCGAAGCCGGTTGAAGCCGCCCGCTTGCGGGGAAACGCTGCGTTTGGATGGGCTCTGCTGCTAGTTGAGAGGAACCGCGAGCTCGCGCGGGGAAGCGCCCGCCCGCAAGCTCGCGCGGGGAGGAGCAGCCGCCCGCAAGCTCGCGCGTGGAAGCGTCCGCATTGGACGTTCGTGGGGAGCTTTAAGCCGCCGCACGCGAACATAAAGAAAGCGGGCGGGAAGGGATGACGCCCTTCCCGCCCGCGTGGAAGCGGTCGGATTGTGGCAGCTTATGCGCCCCGGCCCTACTTCGCTTGCGGAGGCGCGCTCGGCGCTTGGGGAGCGCCCGGCGCGCCGGGAGCACTCGGCGCACCAGGAGCCCCGGGCGCTCCGCCCGCTGTCGGCGCCCCGGCTGCGGGAGCCTCGAAGGGCTCCCCGCACTGCGGGCATTTCTCGGCGCTCACGTCATCGCATACATAGTGGCACTTCATGCAAATCCGTGCGCCCATCGTCGTCGATGCTGGTCTGAAACACATGGCTCATCAATCCTTATCAGTCTTGCTCTTCACACTTGTAGACCTTGGCGCTCGCACCCGTGAGCGGCCAGGATCCCATCAGCGGGTCGAGATACTTCGCGTCGTCGTCCAAAATCACGTTCACGTTCGACTTGAACACGCCGAACAGCGACGGCTCAGCTTCGGGCTCCTCGGGGAACCACCAGTCGTGCTGCACGCTGATGACTCGCGGATCGACCGTCGTCGTGGTGCGGGCGCGCTGCTTGATGCGGCCCTTGTGCGTCTCGATCCAGCACCAATCGCCCGGTGCGATGTCAAGCGAGATGGCGGTGTCGGGATGGATGTCGAAGATCGGGTCCGGATGCAGGTCGCGGTACGCGCCGGGCTGGCGATGCTCGGTGTGGTAGAAGGGCATGAACCTGGCACCTGTGATCATGCAGAGCGGGTACTCCTCGGCGTACTCCGGGTCCGCTTCGGGGAAGTTCGGCGGGAACGTGAAGCTCGGTAGCGGGTCGAAGTTGCGGCCCGTCTCCTTCGCGAGCTTCTCGATGACCGTCGAGTACAGCTCGACCTTGCCCGTCGGGGTGAGGAACTTAAATCCCGGCTCCTTGTACTTCTCCGGCACGTTGGGGACCTTCAGGTACTTCACCTTCTCGCAGAAGTCGCGGAACTTCATGCCGAAGGGCGCCACCTGGTCGTTCATCATGTCCTCGTACTTCGGACCCCACCACTTGTCGGCGAAGCCAAGGCGCTCGGAAAGCCCGTACCAGAATTCGTAGTCGTCGCGGAAGTCGATGTCGGTGCCGCCTTCGAAGCGCTCGAGGACGGGCATGCTGCCGGCCATGCTCACCTGCTCGACGTCCATGGTCGGGTAGCCGATGCTGCAGCGCTCGAGCCACGTCGCCGCTGGCAGCACGTAGTCGGCCAGTGCCGCCGTGGGCGTCATGAAGTAATCGTGCACGATGAGCAGGTCAAGGCTCTTCAGCGCCTCATGCACGAGCTTCGTGTTGCTGAACGCGAGCATCGGGTTGTCCGCCTGCACGATGCATGCCTTGATGGGGTAGGGGTCGCCGCTGATCATCTGGCGGAACATCGTCGGCGCGTTGCTGTAGGGATAGAAGCGCGGGTAGGCCTTCGAGATGATGTCCCAGCCCTTGAAGGTGAGACCCGGGTACATGTCGTTGCCGACCATCTTGTCGCGCTGCTCTTGGGAGAGGGCGTCGTGGGAGAAGTTCATGTCCTCGGTGTTGCCGCGGTCGCCCGGCATGGTCAGCTGGTCGCCGCCGACCTTGTCGATGTTGCCCGTGATGGCGCGCAGGATGGCCTTGCCCTGAATCGCGCTCGAGGCGTTGAGGCCGCAGCCGTCGCCGCCCTTCTCGCCCCAAGGCAGGCAGGCGGGCTTGGTCGTCGCGTACATGCGAGCTGCCTGGCGAATCTTGTCGGCGGGAATCCAGGTGATTTCGGCGACCTTCTCGACGGGGTATTCCGCCGCGCGCTCTTTCAGCTGGTCAAAGCCGTAGCACCATTCCTCGACGAACTCATGGTCGTAGAGGTCCTCCTCGATGATCACGTTGATCATGCCGAGGGCGAGCGCCGCGTCGGTGCCAGGGCGGATCTGCAGGAAGAGGTCGGCCTTCTGGGCAACCTCGCAGAAACGGGGGTCGATGACGATGAGTTTCGCGCCGCGCTCCTGCATGTTGCGCAGGGTCCACTGCCAGTTCAGAAGCTCGGACGCAGCAGGGTTGCGGCCCCATAAAACGACGAGGTCAGCGCGCTTCCAGTCCGACTTATCGGAGCAGAAGCCGCCGTAGGTGCACGGCTCGAGCCACATGTCGGAGCTGTAGCAGATAGTGCCGTTGCCGCCGGTGTTCGGCGTGCCGAACAGGTTGGTGAACTTGTAGTGCAGGTTGGACTGTGTGCGATACGTTCCCTCGAGGAAGCACAAGGTCTCGGCGCCGTACTTGTCGCGAAGGTCGGCAAGGCGCTCGGCCATTTCGTCGAAGGCCTGGTCCCAGGTGATTTCCTCCCACTGGCCACTTCCGCGCTCGCCGACGCGCTTGAGGGGTCTCTTCAAGCGGTTGGGGTTGTACTCGAAATCCTTCCAGCGGTCATGCTCGAGTCGGGAGCACACATACCCCTCGTTATGCGGGTTGTCCGGATCTCCCTCGATCTTCACGACTCGGCCGTTTTCCTTCGTGCAGAGAACTCCGCAATTCAAGTGGCATAGAAAACACGATGCTCTCTTGACTTCCCTCTCGACCTCAGCCATGTCTTTCTCCTCTCGTCTTCGCGGCGCCGTCTTGGCTACCGATATTTCGCCACATCTTGAGATTGCCTCTCGATGTCTCGGCGATGCTGCTATCATGGGTTGCAGGGGGAAAGAATGAATCACATCGAGAAGGTGATTCCCGCTGAACTGGGGAAATGCCGTCACCTTCGCGTAGTGATTCGTGCTTGTAACGGGGGATTCCATGGGAGTGGATAATTCTGGTGCCGCGTCCAGCGGCGATTTCGGTACACCCAACGCCGCGTCCGACACCGCGTCCAAAAGCGGGAGCGGCTCGAACAGCGGCGCGTCCGGCACCTCGTCCGGTGGCAAGCTCGCCGCGTCCAGCGCGCTCTCGTTCCTTGACTCAACGGATGGCAAGGGCGGGAGAAAGCCGGTGATGCAAACGTCCGCCGCGTGCGTGCTCGCCACGATCGGGTTCGCGTGCCTCACAGTCTGGGGCACCTATATCGTGTTCTCGCCTGCTCTTCCGCTTCTGTCCTTCGAGCCGCTGGAAATCGCCATCCTGTGCCTTATCGTCTCGCGCGTGGTGATGGACGCGTGCCTCGCTTTCTGTTCGAAGTTCCCCGACTTCGTGTTCAGGAGAATGCGGCCCTTGGTTCTGCCGGGCTCGCTGCTTCTGTTCGCCCCGGCGTTCCTTCTGGCGGGCGCGAGCTGGGCGGGGCTTGTCCCGGAAGGGTGGCGCATGCCCTGCGCGATTGCGGTCTGGGTGCTGCTCGGCGCGGGAGAGCTTTCGCTCTCGCTTGTGTGGACGGTGCTCTTCAGCATGATGGCCCCGAAGTGGACGGCGATGTCGATCGCGGTCGGCGGTGCGCTGGCCACCCCGCTCTTTCTCCTGGTCGCAGGCGCGGGAAGTCCGCTCATGGGCCTGTTCGGCCTGGCGTTCATCGTGATTTCGTGCATGGTGCTCGCCTCCATCCTCATCTCCCGCGTCGACCTCGACACCTTGAAGGCGATGGAAGGCTACCAGCGCGACCCCTCCATCACGCTCAAAGCCGCGGCATCGATCGCCGCGAACGGGATGGCGTACGGGTTCGTCGTCGTGATGCTTGCGCTTTCGGGCGTCGGGGCGGTGCTCATTGCCTCGGCGGCGGGCATCGTAGGCTCGGGCGTTGCGATCTTCTGGGCGACGAAGCGGACGAAGTCTCGTTGGGATATGAGCGGCATGCAACGCCTCACCGTTCCGATCGTCGCCGCATCCATCCTGTTCATTCCCTATTTCGGGCATACTGGGCGCATTGTGTGCGGCGCCGTCGCCGTGGGAGCGTTCGCCTATGCGACGCTTATGGAATGGACCGATCTTGTGGTGTCGAACGCCGAGTTCCAGCTCTACCCGGTGAAGCGCTACGCGATGGGGCGCCTTGCGCAGTGGACCGGCTTCGCGCTCGGCGTCGTCGTCGCGTTCTTCGCGTTCCGCGCGGGCGACGTGGCGATCGAAGGGCTCGGCGAGCTGTCCTGCGTGATCGCGATTATCGTCGTTGCGGCTTTTTCGCTCTACGGCGCCGACGATTCCGAAACCGAGGACGCCCTGCTGTCCCTCATGACGGCGAGCGCCGAATGCCCGCCCTCGATCGACCCGCCGAAGAACGCGTCGCCCTTCCGCGACCGCTGCCGCGCCATCGCCGAGCAGTACGACCTGTCGCCGCGCGAGGCGGAGGTGTTCACGTGCCTTGCGAAGGGAAGGAACGCCGAGTACATCCAACAGAAGCTGTTCATCAGCTCGAACACCGCGAAAACGCATATCACGCATATCTACCGGAAGATGGGGATCAACTCCCAGCAGCGCCTGATCGACCTGGTCGACCGGGAGGAACAGCCGCCTGCCCGAGAGGAGCGCGACACCCGCGAGGCCTGAGAGGCGCGTGGGGGCGGGCGACACCCGCAACGCACGTGGGGCCCGCGAGGCACGTGAGGCGCGCGACGCCCGCGAGACGCGCAGAGGCGTTGGAGAAGACGCGGCCTCGGCCGATTCCGTGCTACACTGATTCGCCGAGAACACCGCGACTCGGGAGGGTCTTCCATGTCTAAAACCGTGGCCGTCATCGACGGCAATTCGCTTATGCACCGCGCCTACCACGCCGTTCCGCCCACGATGAACGCGCCTGATGGCACGCCGACCAACGCGTGCTTCGGTTTCGTCGCCATGCTGCTGAAGTTCGTGGAGATGGCGCATCCGGACGCCATCGTGTGCGCCTTCGATGCGGGGCGCCCGAAGTGGCGCATGGAGGCGATCGAGCAGTACAAGGCGCAGCGCCCCCCGATGGACGACGCGCTTAAAGTGCAGTTTCCCCTGATGGAAGGCCTGCTCGAAGCGATGAGCATCCCGGTCGTGCGCGTGGCTGGCTGGGAAGGCGACGACATCCTGGGCACCGTTTCCGCTCGCGACGAGGCGCTCGGGTACCGCACGCTGCTCGTGTCCGGCGATAAGGACGTCTATCAGCTCGTGAGCGAGCTCACCCACGTCGTCACGACCAAGAAGGGCATCACCGACGTCGCGATCTACGGCCCCGACGAGGTCTTCGAGCGCTATGGCGTCACACCCGCCCAGTTCCCCGATTTCCTCGGGCTTAAGGGCGACGCGTCCGACAACATCCCCGGCGTGCCCGGCGTGGGCGACAAGACGGCCGCGAAGCTGCTTTCCGCCTACGGCAACCTCGAGGGCATCTACGAGCATACCGGCGAGCTCAAAGGCAAGCAGAAGGAGAAGATCGAGACCAACCGCGACCAGGCGTTCGCGAGCCGGAAGGTGGCGACCATCTCGCGCGATGTCGATTTCGAGCTCGACTTGGAGGACGCGGTGTTCCCCTCGTTCGACGTCGCGCGCGTGACGGCCGCCTTCAAGAACATCCGCTTCAACGCGCATCTGACCCACGTGCTGAACCTCGTGGGGGAGAAGGCGCCTGCCGAGCGAGCCGCGCTTTCGTGGGAGCCCATCCTGCACGGGGCCGACGCGCTCGCTGCCGTTAAGGGCGCGATCGCGGAAGGGGAGCGCGTGGGCATCGCGTTCGTCGAGCCCGAGCAGGCGTCGCTGTTCGACGCGGGCGCGTTCGCGGCGTTTTCCACCTCGAAGGGCGCTGCTGCCTTCGAAGGCGACGAGGCGCTTTCGGTGCTTGCTCAGGTCGTGGCGCAGGGGCGCTTCGCCGCGCTCGACGCGAAGGAGATGCTGCACCGGGTGTATCCCGCGGACACGGCGCAGGAGGCGCTCATCACCGACGAGGAGCTTTTTGCGGCTGAAATCTTCGACGTGGGGCTTGCGGGCTACGTGATGAACTCGTCCGTTTCCGACTACACGCTCGAATCGCTCGCCGACGAGTACTTAGGCGGGGCCCTTCCCGAGGTGAAGACCGACGAGGAGCGTGCCTGCGTGCTCGCCGCGGCGGCGCGCGCGCTCGAGGAGCCGCTTTCCCGCGCGCTCGAAGACGACGGATCGATGCGCACGTACGCCGAGATTGACCTGCCGCTTGTCCCTGTGCTCACCGCGATGGAGCGCACGGGCGCCGCGATCGACGTCGCGCACCTCGACGAGATCGGCGAGCGCACGCAGGGCGACGTCGATGCCTTGCGCGCGCGGATCATCGAGCTTGCCGGCGAGGAGTTCAACGTCGACTCGCCCAAACAGCTCGGTCATATCCTGTTCGAGGTCTTGGGCCTGCCGCCGAAGAAGAAGACGCAGCGCGGATATTCCACCGACGCGAAGGTGCTCAAGGAGCTCGCCGAGGTTCACGAGCTGCCCGCGCTCGTCCTGCGCTACCGCGAGCTCGCCAAGATCAAGTCGACCTACATCGACGCGCTGCCCCGCATGCGCGCAACCGACGGGCGCGTCCATTCCTCGTTCAACGAGACGGTGACGACGACGGGCCGTTTGTCCTCGTCAGACCCGAATTTGCAGAACATCCCCGTGCGCACCGAGTTCGGCCGCCACATTCGAGAGTGCTTCGTGCCGCTCGACGAGGACTCGCTGTTTCTCTCGGCTGACTACTCGCAGATCGAGCTTCGCCTGCTCGCGCACCTGTCGGGTGACGAGCACCTGGTCGCGGCTTTCAACAGCGGCGCCGATTTCCACGCATCGACGGCGAGCCGCGTGTTCGGCATCCCCGTTGAGGAAGTGACGCCCGAGCTTCGCTCCCGCGCGAAGGCGGTGAACTTCGGCATCGTCTACGGGCAGCAGGCGTTCGGCCTCTCGCAGAGCCTTGGCGTACCGTTCGGGGAGGCAAAGGACATGATTGACCGTTACTTCGAGGCCTATCCCGGCGTGCGCGCGTACCTGGACGCCACGGTCGAGAAGGCGCGCGAGCGCGGGTACGCAGAGACGATGTTCGGCCGCAAGCGCCACATTCCCGAGCTCCATGCGGGCAACGCGAACCTGCGCGGGTTTGGGGAGCGCACGGCGATGAACCATCCCATGCAAGGGTCGGCTGCCGATATTATCAAGCTCGCGATGATCGAGGTGTCGCGCAGGTTGCGGGAAGAGGGCTTCGCCGCGAAGCTGCTCATCCAGGTACACGACGAACTGGACTTCAGCGTGCCCCGAAGCGAGGTCGAGGCGCTCTCGGCCATGGTGCGTGAGGTGATGGAGGGCGTCGTCGAGCTTAAAGTTCCCCTCATCGCCGACGTTTCGAGCGCCTCCACCTGGGCAGAAGCGCACTAGGGAGCTAGGGGAGGGCGTGCGCTCGTCGCGCCAAGGCGCCCGTGTCTGCGCCCCCTCCATCGGGCTGCGGCCGCCCGTGCGCGCTCGCAGGCACGCGACCCTCCCATCGGGCTGTTGCTTCCCCCGTGCGCGCGAAGGCTTGAGCCGTCCCTCCCCATAGATCATGGCTCGCTCCTTCCCGTTGGGATTTGTCGGTCGTTTCGCTCGCCGTTTTCCGCTCGCCTCGGGTGTTTTCTGCTTTCAGGAGGCTTCCGCTCTTTTTCTTGCGCCGATTTCTTCTCCTTGCGGGTCGATTCGGGCGAGCCTGTACAAAAATGACGATAAATTGTGAAGGAACTGTGCTTCATTCCACATATAACGCAAAAACGTGGATTAATTCGCCTGCGTTTCGCCTTGCCTGCGACACTATCGGTACAGGCAAGGCGATATATTGGCGATCATCACCATTTCTTCACAACTTATCGTCAATCTTGTACAGAGGTGAGGCCGCGCTCGGAGTGCTTACTGCTCCGTTTGGGGAAGAATCCCCAAATTCGGCAAGCCTTTCTCTATTGCTCCACGCGTATCCTCAGCGAGATATGATTCGTTAAGTCTCGATTTGCTGTATGTGAGAAAAGCACCGCGCGTTTTCTCGATAAGCTCGTGCGTGAAGAATTGCCCCCAGCTGAAGAAGTCGGCACTTTCGATATAAGAGGCTGGACTCCGAAGCATCTCCTGCGTTCGTTTGTCGGGAAATAGGCCCGATTTCAGGACAAGCCACTCAAATGATTCGGGCAGGAAGAGCTTAATGCGCTTGAATCGTTGAAGCGATACAAGGAACTCCATTTCGGGTCCGAATGCTGCTCCGTCGGCGATTACAAGGATATCCCGCTCTTTCCTATTGAGCGCAATATCGTAGATGTTCGACTTCCCGCCTGCGCTTATGCAGGGTATGTCGCTATTTTTGCAAAGTACGGCAAAGAATTCGTAGCCAGAGTTACTGTCTTCGACGATGACAACTTGCGGCTTTGCGCCGTCGAACTCGCTTTTCCCGTAAATGCGGTATGTGGAGGCATAGGTTCGCGAATAGACGGGGTACTTCGTTGTTGAGCGGTTGGTGTTCTTAAGGCCGTAAATCTCGTCGACGCTGTAGGGGAGTTGTGGAAGCGATTCGCGCGCGACCAACACGTAATAGTTGCTGCTACGGCGTGCCGCGTGCGCGAATTCGTGCGATTTCATGAAGCTGCTGTCCTCGTCGATGAACACTATGCTGTTCTCGATGAACGAGAGATCACGCAGCCAGTTGCGACCTGCGAGTACTTTGCAGGGAACATCGCAATTAACGACCACGCCGCTGTCTCGTCATAGGCGGCAATGAGATCGAGAAGAGTTGTCTTCCCGGTTGCGCTCTTGCCTTGAAGAATGGTGAGGTTCCTTGAAACGGTGAGCTTGATCTGTACTTTGTTGTTACGGACTACAACATCGAAGACTCCTCTCATTTTGCGGACTCCCTCAGGCATTTGGCTGAAACGAGAACAAGCTCGTCCATCGAATGGACAACTTCGTCGGTGTTGGCGACATGGATGGTGAACCGCCTTTCACCGAAGTTCATGAGGTGATAAAGATTGACAGTGACATCTTGGGCCTTGCCGATGGCCAGAATCCACCGTGCGCAATTATCTCCGCAATTGGAGGCGTTGTAGATGTTCTCGGGCATGAAATGCATGAGAAGCAAAGTCTTTGTGCCGCTTGAGAGTTTTTCGGGCGGGATGACGCCGAGGACCTTCGTTTCGATGGCATTGGGCCCCAAGACAACGCCGCGATCGACGGCCCTGATGATCTTTTGGGCGAAAGGGTCTTCGAGCCACTCAGCCGAGTAAACGTTGTTGAAAAAGACAGACGTATTGTAGATAACGCCGTCCATGTCTCCATAGTGAATTGTAAGCAAGGCAAAACCTTTCTTCGTTGGAGCAAAGTATATATCAGGAAGGCGAGCGGGATGGTTGCAGGCCGTCGGAATCGGCCGATTGCTAATCCGCGGTATAATGGGCCAATCTCAGCCGACCGCAAGGAGGACCCGTGCTTCAAAACGACAAGATTTGGATGGCGCAGGGCGAAACCCCCTGCTATCTGCTTCTCAACCAGGCAAACCGCCACGGCCTTATCGCCGGCGCTTCGGGCACGGGCAAGACGGTCACGCTCAAGGTCATGGCCGAAGGTTTCTCGCAGGCGGGTGTGCCCGTATTCATGGCCGACGTCAAAGGCGACGTCACCGGCATGTGCCAGGCGGGCGTCGACTCCGAGAACATGCAGAAGCGCATCGCCAAGTTCGGTCTCGAAGGGTTCACTTACCAAGGTTGCCCCGCCCGTTTTTGGGACATGGACGGCGAGAACGGCATCCCCGTTCGCGTGACCGTCTCCGACATGGGGCCGGTGCTGCTCTCGCGTCTGCTCGGCCTCACCAAGGTTCAGGAAGGCGTGCTCAACATCGTTTTCCGCATCGCCGACGACAGACAGATGCTGCTCATCGACATGAAGGACCTGCGCTCGATGCTCAACTACGTGAGCGAGCACGCCAAGGAGTACACGACGACCTATGGCAACGTCTCGTCGCAGTCCGTGGGCGCCATTCTACGCGCGCTCATCGCCGTTGAGGATCAGGACGGCGACGTGTTCTTCGGCGAACCCGCGCTTGAACTGGCCGATTGGTTCGCCTGCGACCCGAGCGGCCAAGGCTACGTCAACATCTTGAACGCCGCGCGCATCATCCAGCAGCCGCAGATCTACTCGATGTTCCTCCTGTGGATGCTCTCCGACCTCTTCGAGAAGCTCCCCGAAGTAGGCGACCTTGACAAGCCCAAGTTCGTCTTCTTCTTCGACGAGGCGCACCTGTTGTTCAAGGACATGCCGACCGAGCTGCTCAGCAAGATCATCCAGGTCGTCAAGCTCATCCGCTCCAAAGGCGTGGGCGTGTATTTCATCACCCAGTCGCCGAGCGACATCCCCGGCGAGGTTTTAGCGCAGCTTTCCAACCGCGTGCAGCACGGCCTGCGCGCCTACACTCCCGCCGAGCAGAAGGCGGTGCGGGCGGCGGCCGAGGCTTTCCGCGCAAACCCGAACTTCAAGAGCGAGGACGCCATCATGGAGCTTGGCACGGGCGAGGCGCTCGTGAGCTTCCTCGATGCGGACGGCAAGCCCTCCATCGTGGAGAACGCGAAGGTCCTGCCGCCGCAGTGCCTTATGGCCGCCGCGTCCGATGAGGCGAAAGCCGCTGTAATCCAAGGTCAGGCATCGCTCATGGCGAAGTACGGCGACGCGATCGACCGCGAGAGCGCCTTCGAGATGATCCAGGACGAGCGCGAGCAGAAAGCCGCCGCCGAGGAACTTGCGAGGGAACGGGCCGAGCTCGAGGCGCAGAAGGCGGAGTTTGCCAAGCAGCAGGAAGAGGCGCAGAAGGCGGCCGAGAAGGAAGCCGAGCGTCAGCAGAAAGCGGCCGAAAAGGAGGCAGAACGCCAGGCGAGGGCAGCTGAGCGAGAAACGGAACGCCAGGCGAGGGCGGCGGAACGCGAGGCAGAGCGCCAGGCGAAGGCTGCCGAGCGGGAGCGCCAGAAGCAGAAAGACGCCGTGGCTCGCGTCGCCACGAGCATCTTGGGATCAGCCGGCCGCACCGCCGCCAACCAGATTGTCCGCGGGCTTTTCGGCACACGCCGCTAGCTGCTCGCACCGCCCGCGTCTGCCGCCCGCCGTGGCAGCCGCGCATGCTGGTAACCCTCGCTCAGCTAGCTGCGTCTCGCCCGCTGTCCGCCCCGGTTCTCGACATTCTGCGCGCTCCGTGCGTGCGCTCGCTCAATGTTGCGCAACGAATCGATCCCGCCCGCTTGTACCGTAGGCTTAGGCGTATGCTATGCATCCGAAGGAAGGGAGGGGGTAATCAGCCTAATCGCCACTGCAGCTGGGTTTTCCGTCATGCGGATTTGCTTCGGACAGTAATCTTCGCTTTTGTTATTTTGGGCGTTTTGGTCGTATTGAAATATAGGCCGACCATGTCTCTCAAAGAGGCTGCGCAGCTCGTTGCCCTCGGTGCGGTTAGCAGTATCTCCTCGTTCACCCATTATCTGGCAATCGATATGCTGTCGGTGAGCGCTGCGATAGCGATTCAGTTGCAGTTGATTCAGCCAAGTGGGCTCTGGCGGTGGCATCTCTCGAACCGCCGTCAGAGTGAGATAGCCAGGCGTTCGCGGCACAGGCCCTCCTTACACCCCCGACACCTTCGTCACGTACCGCTCGTCGTATTGGAAGTCGACGTAGTAGCGATTGTCGATGGGCAAGCGGTCGAAAATAGCTTTGCCATCAGCTATACAGGCCTCGATCTTCTCGTCGCTCATGCCGATTTGGCGCAGGAAGAACCGCGTTGCAAAATGCGCGACCTCCTCGTAACTGAACTTTTCCTGCTCGATTGAAACTCGGCTGACGAGCGCATCGGAAAGGCCGAGCTGGGCGGCGACGATGAGGTCGAGTTCGTTTTGTCCGATTCCCGAAACTTCTTGATCGTCCATCACGCAACGGTAGTAGTATTCGACGACGTCGTGCACCGATTTCGAAGGGATGCGTTCGCTCGTAATCTCGCAAAGGAAGCGTCGGATATTATCATCTTCGTAGATGCGCTTCCACATATGGAAATTCTCGACTACCGCGAGCTGCGTTTTCGTGAACAAGTCGCCACACATCTTCTCGATGTACTGCTTGTTCTGCGCCTCGTATTCCACTTCGATTGCGGTGGCGATTCCGGCTTTCCCGCCGAAGTGATAGGTAATCGTTCCTGGCGGAATATCGGCTTCTTGGCAGATATCATCATACGTCGTGCCGACATAACCGTTGCGATAGAACAGCTTTTTGCAGACGCTCACGATGAGGCGTTTCTTCTTCTCTCCTGCACTTAAACGAACCATCAACCAGGCTTTCTGTTCGAGACGGGCCAGTCGCTCAGATTTTGAGGAGCTGCTATTTTTACTTGTCTCTCTTATTATAACGAAATATAGTGCGCTTATCGAATTAGTGCGCACTCATATTTGATTCTTTACACATTTATAGGGGATATAATCATAAGGAGGGCAAAATGGCTGTTCTTGCAAGCGTTGCGATGGACCTTATTAACGACAAGGGTGCAAACCGCGCGAAGATGGATGGCTTCATCGAGAAAGCGGCGGCGCAACATGCTGATTTCATTCTCTTCCCTGAGCTTGCACTTGGCGGGTTGCCAATAAACCCGATGTTCGTTTTCAATCCAGATGATGCCAAGTATCAGCATGACGTTGCGGAACTCGTTCCCGAAGGCGACAGCACCCAGCATTTCATCGATATGGCGAAGAAGCATGATATTTACATCGGTTGGGGCATGGCCGAACAGAGCCACGAGCGTTTCGACGTTCTCTACAACACACTCGTCATCGTAGGGCCCGAAGGGTTTGTGGGGAAGTATCGCAAAGTGCATCAGCCGCTGACCGAGCGCATCATGTTCTATTCGGGAACGGGAGACTATCCGGTGTTCGATACTCGTTTCGGTAAGATCGGCCTCATGATCTGCTTCGATAAGGCGTATCCCGAGGTTTCCCGCACGCTCGCACTCAAAGGCGCGCAGATCCTCCTTTGCCCGACGGCGTGGCCTTCAATCGAGCCCTCGGAGGACGACAACGACTTCCGTGCCGGTAATGTGTTCTCGTTCGCCCGCTCTCTCGAGAACATGTGCTTCTTTATTGACTCGTGCGTAAGCGGCGAGTTCGAGATGGGGCATAGCCGCATCATCGGTCCGAACCCGATGCAGGTTTGCGCGACGACGGGGTTCGAGGAGGGCATGGCAATTGCCGACGTGGATATCGAAGGCGAGATTCTGAAGTCGCGCCTTTACGCGATGGCTGGGTCTGACCTACTGAAAGATCGCAAGCCTGCAACGTACGGGGAGCTTGCGAAGCCCAATCGATACAACCCGATGTCGGGCGATATCGGTCAGTTCGAAGAGTAGATACCTAATCGCATCCATCTAAGGAGCAATCATGATCTTCAAAGGTCCTGCTGGCTTCGGCCGCATCGTGAACTGCATTATGAATATCATCATGTGTGCAATCTTGAGTTTTTACGTCCTGTGGACCGTGCAAAACATTCCGGGTAACGAGGCACTCCCTATCCTCACTCCACTCGGCTTCCTCGTCTCCCTTGTTGAAAGCTTTTGCGTCGGTATGTTTATCGGCGACTTCATTCCCGCTCTTGCATGGGGAAACAAGCTTGCTGCCGCGTTGCGCATCAAGAACAGGATCGGTGTCCATTTCGTAAGCGTTGCCGTTTTGGCCTTCGTAATGATCACGTCGATCAGCTTCATCTGTACCTGGCTCAACAACGTTCAGACGACGGGTATGGCGGGAACGATTGCTTCCTGGACCATGGTGTATCCCTTCCTTATCGCAAGTGGTTACGTCGTCGAGCTCATCAGCCTTCCGCTTGCTATGAAGGCCGCCGCTGCCATCAGCGGATTCGACCCAAAGGCGGCGCCTGCGCCTGAAAAGTAGCGTCGCCGCGCCAGAATGAGCGGCTCAGCCTCTCATTCGGGCCAGGCAGAATAATTGGCGTGCGCCCGTCTTTCATTCGGCGGGCGCATTCTTATCAACGGAGTGAAAATGAAGAAAAACGACGGGGTAGCCAGGACCATTTCCCATCCGGGAAACTATCTGGTCTTCAGCGTTCTGCTCCTCATCATGGGAACGGCTGTCACCACGGTTCAATACAAGGTCCCTAGCATTCTTGGACCGCTCATGGCCGATTATGGGATGACTTCTTCGGCAGGGTCTCTTCTTATGTCCGTGTTCACGGCGGTTGGGATATTCCTTTCCATTCCTGCGGGATCCCTTGTGAAGCGGGTTGGGCCGAAAGGCGTTTTGATGCTTGGCTGTGGAGTCATCGTCCTCGGCAGTGTCGTCGGTTCGGCAGCGGGCACTTCACTCGTCTTTATCGCATCGCGTCTCGTCGAGGGGGTCGCCTTCGTCCTCATTACCGTCGCGGCGCCCCTCGCCATTGAGAAATACGTTTCGCTTGACAATCAAGGCACCGCAAACGGGATATGGGCGCTCTGGATCTGCTTCGGCTCGGTTATCGGATCGACGGCAACGCCTGTCGCGTTCGATGCGCTCGGTATGACGGGAACGTGGCTGCTCTACGCGGCGTTCGTCGTCGCTGCCGCCGCCGTGCTTGCGCTGCATATGCGGAAGATGAAACCTATCGTAGGTGAAGGAAAAGCCTCGTTAGGTGATGAGAAAGTCGGTCTTAAAGGGTATCTATCCCTTTTAAAGGTGCGTCCGCTGCTTTTCCTTTTCGCTTACCTGGTATTCAACATAGAGATCCTTGCCGTTCTTAGCTACACGCCGACGTTCTTGCAGCAAGCGGGGATGGACGCATATCTTTCCGGGTTCGCAAGCTAATTGCCCGGTCTGCTCGCCATTGTTTCGTCTCCCTTGTTCGGCAAGCTTGCCGACAGGACGGGAAGGACGAAGCCGTTTTACCTGATTGCGCTTATGGTGTCGATTCCGGCGACGTTCTTGATGATGACGCAGTCGGGGCCGCTTCTGTGGTTTGGTGCGTTTCTCATGGGATTTGTCGGCTACGGTGTTCCCGTTTTGTCTCTTACCGCTTTACCGCGGATTGCCGGGAGCAAGGCCTTGATGCCGGCAATGGTGGGGCTGTTCATGTTGGTGCAGAGCCTGGGGGAGTTTCTCGGGTCGTTTCTCGTGCCTCTTTTGCTTGGTCCCGCGATGGGGGAATGGACGTTCTGCGCTATTGTGATTTCGGTGATAAGTATGACTGGGGTCGCTGCGCTTGCGCTCTGCAAGTTCAAGTAACTTTATCCTTGCGGAGCATGAAGGTTCGATTCATCTATCGATCGATCCTTTCGACTAATAGGGAGGGGCGTGCGGCGGCAATTGAAGCATCCTGCAATTACGACAAGCTGACGCGTATTGTTATGGATGCGAGAAAGCTGGAAAACTTCGACGCAGAAAGGGCTTACGACAAAGAGATTCTTGTGGCGCTCGCGCATCCGCGGCGCGCACGGGCGTTTAGCAAGCTCGCTCCTATGGGAGTTGGCAAAGACGTGGGCGACGTCCAACGAGCGTCCTGAGAGAATCCTGAAGCGCATCGGATGGCTGGATCAGTCAAGAAGAAGACTCAGCCAATCAAGGTGGGCCGCTGGTTGCATGGCAATGAATTGCGCAACCAGCGGCCCGTGAATCTTCTATAACGATTATGCAGCTAGTTCTTTAGATGCTCGTTTAGGAAATTAACCATAATATCGATCACCTGCGGCTGGTTGAACAGCGGGCCGCCGTGCGATGCGCCAGCTACTACGTAGCGGTCAGCTTCGACTCCAGCATCGACCAGTCGTTTGTACAGCTCCATGCTGGCGACGGGGGAGACGAGTGTGTCTTTGTCGCCGTGCAGGATGAGGAAGGCGGGATCGGTCCCGTCGATATAGGTGAAGGGGCTTGCAGGTGCTGCGGTATCGGGTGTGTCAAACACGGATGCGCCCTTGTTGTTGCCGAAAGCTGTTCCGTTCACGAGCATGGCCTCAGTGGTTGCGGGAGAATGATGACCCTGCTCGATCTCCTCCTGGAGACCTGCGCCGATAAGTGTTAGGTCTGACACTCCGTACAAGTCAATAACAGCGTTGACCTTCGAATCCTCGGAAGTGTTGTCGCCTTTCTCAAAGTCGACGATGTCGCCTGTCACGCCGAGCATCGTTGCGAAATACCCACCTGAGGAGTTGCCCACAGCCGCCACGCGGTTTTTGTCGATTTTGTAGGTGTCCGCGTTTGCCTTGAGCCAGCGCACTGCAGCTTTCACGTCGAGCAGAGGCTCGGGGAATTTGACGGTCGGTACGACTCGATGCTGCACCGAGGCAACGGCATAGCCCGCTTCCGCGAAAGCCATGCGATGAACAATGTTGCCCTGGGGGTTCGAGCTCGTGAAGCCGCCTCCGTTTACGAAAACAACGAGCGGAAGTGTTTCTCCTTCGCCCGCCGAGGGCAGAAGAAGGTCGAGCTTGAGGTTGGTGGTGGCATTTGCCGCATTGACCGTCTTATAGACAATGCCCTGAATTTCGTTGATAGTGAGGTCGGTAACTTCTACGTTGAGAACATTGTCGCTTGTCGCTTCGGTGAGGGATGCGGATGCTGTGCCCGACGCAGCCTTGCTCGTGTCATTAAAAGGCTCGGCTGCGGCAGCAGTAGTAGTC
>ERZ1034913.769-NODE-769-length-22835-cov-17.178490_pt1 | contig 22835 bp, 18 predicted proteins | sample MGYA00520697_ERZ1034913 | MGnify/ENA primary metagenome ERZ1034913 (study PRJEB33766, sample SAMN09781786) | gut metagenome | biome: gut microbiome | host: Homo sapiens | place: Madagascar | study: EMG produced TPA metagenomics assembly of the PRJNA485056 data...
TCACGCAGTTGGACAGCGGGAAGTCCACGATGCGGTACTTACCGCCGAAGGACACTGCGGGTTTTGCCGTTTTCTGTGTCAGCGCGTACAAACGCGAGCCACGTCCACCGGCAAGGATCATTGCCACAATTTCTTTTGCCATAGCTTTATTCTCCCCTTTAACATTAACATTTCCGCGTTTTGATTTTTTGCGGAAATGAGCGTCAACATGTGCGGTTGCGGGTCGTCCGGGGTGCCGGAGTTACTCCTTCGGCTCCTTCGGTTTGCGGGTGCGCTTTGCGGCTGCCTTTTCCGCCTTGGTCTCCGCCTCGGCCTTGGGCTTGCGGCCGCGCTTCTTCGGCGCTTCGGCTGCAGGTTCGGCCTCGGCTTTCGCCTTGCGGGTGGTCTTCTTCACCGGTTTTTCAGCAGCCGCTTCCGGTTCGGCCTTTGCCTTGCGGGTCGTCTTCTTCACGGCCTTTTCGGCTTCGGCTGCCTTGGCGGTCTTTTTGGCTGCGGTCTTCTTCACCGGCTTTTCGGCCTTATCCGCCGCGGCCTTGCGGGTGCGCTTGGTGGGCACCTCGAAGTACAGGGTGCTCATGGGCGGCAGGGTGATGGTGATGCTCTGCTCAAAGCCGTGCAGCGGCTTTTTGTGGGTGCGCACGCTCTTGTTATGCACTGCGCCGGAGCCGCCAAACTCCTCGTCGTCGCTGTTCAGCACTTCCTTGTAGGCACCGGCCACCGGTGCGCCCAGGGTGTAGCCCTCGCGCAGGACGGGGTTGAAGTTGCACACCACGAGGATCTGCTTGCCGGAAGTATCCTTGCGCAGGAAGGCGATGACGCTCTGCTGCGAGTCATCCGGCACGATCCACTGGAAGCCTTCCCAGCTGTAGTCCACCTGCCAGAAGGCGGGGTGCTCTTTGTAGAAGGCGTTCAGGGTCTTGACGTAATTCTTCAGCTCGGTGTGCTTGTCGTAGCCCAGCAGCATCCAGTCCAGCGGCTTTGCCTCGTTCCACTCGGCGAACTGGCCGAACTCCTGGCCCATGAACAGCAGCTTCTTGCCGGGGTGGGCCATCATGTAGCCGAAGAAGGTGCGCAGGTTGGCAAACTTTGCTTCGTACTCGCCGGGCATCTTGTTGATCAGGCTGCCCTTGCCGTGCACCACTTCGTCGTGGCTGATGGGCAGCACGAAGTTCTCGCTGAATGCATAGAAGAAGCTGAAGGTCACCTTGTTGTGGTTGCCCGCGCGGAACAGCGGGTCGGTCTTCATGTAGCTGAGCATGTCGTTCATCCAGCCCATGTTCCACTTGAAGTTGAAGCCCAGGCCGCCGTCCGAAGCGGGCTTTGTGACCATGGGCCACGCGGTGGATTCCTCCGCGATCATGTACTTGTGCGGATGACGGCCCAGCACGGTGTTGTTCAGCTTGCGCAGGAAGGCGACGGCCTCCAGGTTTTCCTTGCCGCCGTCCTTGTTGGGCTCCCACTCGCCCTGCTTGCGGTTATAGTCCAGATACAGCATGGAGGCCACAGCGTCCACGCGCAGACCGTCGATGTGGTACTGCTCCAGCCAGTACAGCGCGCTGGAGATCAGGAAGCTCTGCACCTCGCTGCGGCCGAAGTCGAACACCATGGTGCCCCACTCCTTGTGCTCGCCGCGCTTGGGGTTCGGGTCCTCATAGCAGGGCTCACCGTCGAAGTTGTACAGACCGAACTGGTCCTTCGGGAAGTGGGCGGGCACCCAGTCCATGATGACGCCGATGCCGGCGGCATGCAGCTTATCCACAAAGGCCATCAGGTCCTTCGGGGTGCCGTAGCGGCTGGTGGGTGCAAAATAGCCGGTGACCTGGTAGCCCCAGCTGCCGTCGAAGGGATATTCCATCACCGGCAGCAGCTCCACGTGGGTGTAGCCCATATCCTTGATGTACGGGATGAGCTCATCCGCCAGCTCCGAATAGTTGTAGGGCACATTGCCCTCCTTCATCTTCCAGCTGCCGACGTGCATCTCGTAGATATTCATGGGGCCGTTGATCACGTCCGCCTTTTTCTGGGCTGCCTGCCAGGCATCGTCGTGCCAGGCAAAGCCCGAGATATCATAGACCTTGCTGCCGTTGGACGGGCGGGTCTCTGCGTGGAACGCATAGGGGTCGGCCTTGTAGACCAGATCGCCCGCGCGGGTGGTCACGCAATATTTATAAACATCGTATTCCTTCATGCCGGGGATGAACAATTCCCACACGGAATCGCCATCCACCTTGCGCATCGGGTGGCTGCCCGGCTTCCAGCTGTTGAAGTCGCCCACCACGCTGATCGCCACGGCGTGCGGAGCCCACACACGGAACACGACACCGGCCTCGCCCGCGCGCGTTTCCATGTGCGCACCGAAGTAACGATACGCTTCACAGTTATTGCCCTGCTTGAACAGATACACCGGCAGGTCCGATGCATTGCTCTGGATCTTTTCTTCAGTCGGTTTCATAGACTGCTCCTCCCCGTACAGGTGCAAACCGCGCACCTGTAGCTTTTTACCCTTTTATATTAAAGAATTTCGGGCTGTTTTTCAAGGGGATTTCATCAAAAATTACCATAATCTTTTCCGCGATATTTCTCCCTTATATACATACCCGCCAAATTTTTACAAATTTTATGGTGAATCCTGCCAATCCGGCAACAAAAAAGAGCTTCCGCACACCCTCCCAAGGGGAAGGTGCACAGAAGCTCCGTGCTCTGGTTAAAAATTTTTGTTCCCAGTTTTCCCGGTAATCGGTCAGCCTACCACGTAAACATTCACCTGGATGGCACCGTTGATGACGCTCTCGGCATAGGTCTCATAGAACAGGTCCACCAGGATCTGCCCCTTCTGCACCGCAATGCCGGTGTCGGTGGCCACGGCGTAACCGTAGACGAACTTGCCGTCGGTGGAGGTGATATACAGCAGCGTGCCGTAGGGGATCACGTCCGGGTCCACCGCCACGGTGCCGTAGCCCAGGCCCAGGCCGGAGGAACCCTTGCCGGTCTTGGAGTAGTAGCCGGTGGCCTTGCCGGTGAGCACCTTGCTGTAAGAAGCAGGGGCGTTGGTGGTGCCGTCCGGGCCCGTCAGCGGGGAGACCGGCGCGCCTGCGCCATAGGTCTTGATGACGTGGCTGGTGGGCTCCACGGTGGTGGTGGAATCCACCACGATGCTGTTCTCCAGCTCACCGTCCACATAGCGGTCGCGGGTGGTGACGGTCTGCTGGCCCTCCGCGCCGTGCTGCACGGTGGTGGTGCGGCCGGTGTTGCGGAAGTAGAGGCTGGTGTAGACATACTCGGTGTCATAGGGGATGGCCTGGGTCTCCACGCGGTCCTGATAGTCCACGCGGTGCACCGTGATCTTGGTGCCCGCAGCCACCAGCTGGTCCAGCGCGGGTTCGGTGTAGTCATCGCCCTCCAGGGTGATGCCTGCGCGCTGCAGGGCGTCGGCGACGGTGCCGAACACCATCTTCACCGGGTACTCCTGGCCGTCGGCGGTGATGCTGACGGAGAAGGCGCGCTCAATGTTCAGGGCGGCGAGGTTGCCGCTGTAGGCCGTGTAATAGACCTTGTCGCCTTCCTCGGACTGGATGCCGGAAAGGTTCATGACCTGTGCGGGGTCGGTCTCGGAGGTGAGGATCACCTGCCGGGCACCATTGGAGTCTGTGACGTAGGTCAGCCGCAGATTCGCAGCGGTCACACTGAGTGTAGCCACAAGGCACACGACCATGACACAGAACGCCAGCACACGGGGAGAGACAGCCTGCTTGCAGGCGGTCAGAGCTTTCTTTACTTTTACGGAAGCGATACGAGACAACTCCTCTCTTTTCGTATTTTGTGCGGCCGCGGACACTGCAAAAATGCCCCGGCCGCCCGGACTGCGGGGCGGCAGAAGTTGGGATGCCCCACAATCAAATACGATGCCCTCTTTTTGGTAAAATCGAGCATCGTATTCCAATTTGGATTCCGTGCGGGGCAGCCATTGCATTCCCGTCCGGCCGGGCCGCATCTGCCCGCGCCGCGCCGCCCGTGGGACGGCATTTCACTTCATCCAGATAAATTTTAAACGCTGCAACGTTCGTTGAGCGGGTCTTATTTTACCAGCCCTTGACGCATTTGTCAAATCCGGCCCCCGCACTTTGTTAGTTCTTTGACGTTCTTTTTTGTGCAATTTTAACAGTGTTTTCTCCGAAATATTGTTTTTTCGGTTATTTCCTTCTGATTTTTCTCATTTTTCATTGCATGTTTCGTTCACGAATTTTTAACATTTAAATTTGATTTTTTGCCCCGAAAACAGGCCCTTCCGGGGTCATTTCCGCACGGACAAGATGCCCAAAATCGCAGGTTTTCCATTTAAAACCACCCCTGCAAAACGCGCTTTTTCACCCAAAGAAAACTGCGCGAATTTCTCCCGAAAAATGCTCTCCGGCAAAATGCCGAAGCACAGAAATGTTTTGAAAAAAAGTACGCACTGGATAGAGAACCACCCCGCCGGTACAATCGAGAAAAAAGCAGAAAGGAAGGTTTTTATGGAGATCCAAATCACACAAAAGCAGTGCGGCGGCACCGAGTTCCTTGCCCGGCCCCACCGCCTGCACCTGGGCGCGCAGAACGCCGCCGGGGTGGACCAGCTGCACTTCATTTTGCCCGAAGCCTGGGCGGGCTGCAGCGCGGCGCTCTACCTGCGGCGCGCCGACGGCACCCTGCTGGCCCCGGTGTCGCTGGACGGCGAAGGCCGGGTGACGGTGGACCGGCGGCTCACCGGCAGCACCGGCGGGCAGTGGATGCTGGCAGCCATCCGCGGCGAAGACTACACCGCCTACACCCGCCCCGGCAGCTACGACACCTACGCCATCCTGCCCACCGACGGCGGCACCGAGGAGCTGCCGCCCTCGCTGTATGAGCAGTTCGTGGCCCGGGTGCTGGAAAGCGCCAGCACAGCCTCCACCGCTGCCCAGCGTGCCGCCGCAAGCGCGGCCAGCTGCACCGCCAACGCGGCCCAGGCCCAGACCGCCGCCCAGCGTGCCGAGACCGGCCGCACCGCTGCGCTGGAAGCCGCAGGCCGTGCCGAGACCGCTGCCGCCCGGGCCGAAGCACTGGCCCCGGAGGAGGGCCGGGTGGTGAGCGTCAACGGCAAGGCGGGCATCGTCCGGCTGACGGCGCAAGACGTGGGTGCTCTGCCCTGCCCCGCGCAGCCGGTGGCCGGGCAGCTGCTGCGGGTGCTGAGCACAGACCCCGACACCGGCGCTGTGCGCACCGACACCACCCCGCCGCCGGACCTGACCCCCTATGTGCGCAGCAGCACAGTGCCCACTGCGGCGGTGCCCGGCGCGGTGAAGGCAGACCCGGCCTTTGGCGTGACGGTGCGGGCCGACGGAACCCTGGCCACCGCACCGGCCGACGAAGCCGCGCTGGACGCCATGGCCGACTCCTATGCCCCGCTGACGCCTGCCCTGCTGCCCTACGGCGTCAAGAAGGCATTGACCGCCGCAGCGGCAGCCGCCCCGTGGTCTGCGGAGGAGAAGTCCGCCGCCCGCCGCACACTCGGGGTGGAACTGGCATCCTATTATACGAAGGAAGATGTGGATGCCCTGCTGGCCGCCCCGAGCCTTGCCGCCTATCCGGTGGGCAGCATTTACCAGAGCGTCCTGCCCGCCAGCCCGGCCGCCCTGTTCGGCGGCACCTGGGAGCAGATCGCCCAGGACCGCGTGCTGATGGGTGCCAGCGACAGCCACAAGGCAGGCTCCACCGTCGAGGCCGGCCTGCCCAACATCACCGGCCAGATCGCCTACAACAGCAGCCACGGCCTGGTCAGCTCAAACAGTGCCGTTTCTTCCGGCTGCGTCTTCCCCGGCGCATCCATACGAAACGGTGCTCTGACCGGCAACAACACCGCGCAGACCCGCGACCTTGCCATCGACGCTTCCCGCTCCAGCGCCGTCTACGGCCGCAGCGACACCGTCCAGCCCGCAGCCTATTACGTTTACATCTGGCTGCGGGTGGCCTGAAAGGCGGCGGCCCATGAGTCTGGAAGCATACTCCCGCACAAAGGACGGCGGCACCCTGCTCAGCCCGAACTTCCGGGTGCGGGAATTCGCCTGCCGGGACGGCAGCGATCCGGTCTTTATCGACAGTGCACTGGTGGACTTGCTGCAGCGCATTCGGGACCACTTCGGCCAGCCGGTGACCATCACCAGCGGCTACCGCACGGCCCGCCACAACGCGGCCGTGGGCGGGGCCGCCTTCAGCCAGCACTGCTACGGCCGGGCCGCCGACATCCGGGTGAAGGAGGTGGCGGTGGACACGCTGGCCGACTACGCCGAGACGCTGCTGCCCGGCACCGGCGGCATCGGCCGCTACCCGGAAAAGAAGGGCCGCGCCTGCGGCTGGGTGCACCTGGACGTGCGCGCGGCAAAGGCCCGCTGGACAGGCTGAAAGGGGGTGGACCGCATGGAGAGCATCCTGTCCGCCGTCATTGCCGGGGCGGTGACCCTGATCGGCGTGCTGATCGCAAACAGCCGCAGCCAGGCCGTCACCGATACAAAACTGGAGGAGCTCACCCGTGAGGTGCGGGAGCACAACCACTTCGCCCGCCGGGTGCCCATCCTGGAAGAACAGATGAAGGTGGCCAACCACCGCATCGCCGATTTGGAACACAACGAGAAAGTGAGGAATTGATATGAACTTTGGCAAAATTTCTGCCGCCACCATCGCCCGCACCGCCGTGCTGCTGCTGGCGCTGACCAACCAGGTGCTGAGCGCTCTGGGCAAGCCCATGCTGCCCATCGAGAGCCAGACCGTGGAGCAGCTGATCACCGCAGGTATCACCACGGTGGCCGCGCTGGTGAGCTGGTGGAACAACAACAGCTTCACCGCAGAAGCCATTCAGGCCGATGAGGAATTCAACCGCCTGAAACAGGAGAAACTCCACTGAACTGTTTTTAAGCACCGTTTTTCCTGAAAAATGCAGCAGCCCCGGGGGCGGTCTTTCGGCCTTTCCCGGGGCTGTTTTGCGTGCAAACAGCGCGATTCGTGCCATTTCCAGGCGCTTTCACGCAGTTTTGGATGACATTTTCTGGAAATTCCGCCATCCTGCAAGCGGTGGATGTGCAAGCGCATTCATCGCTTCAGCGCGCATTTGAACAGCATCTCCCGTCATCTTCCGCTCCTTGCAGTGCGGCGGCATCGTGCCGGTCCGCCCTTGCATCATTTTCGCCCTCGACACACAGTTTCTTGTATTCGACTTTCGGAACATGATATAAAACGGTGTGTGGCGTCAAGGCCATTCTATGTCCTTTTTATAGGGCTTTCATGCCTTTGGCGATAAGAAAGGAGATTGGAAGATCATGACAAACAAAAAGTTTAAATTTGCCGCAATGTCCATGGCGCTGACGGCTTGTGTCGCCGCACAGCCCCTGCTGGCAAATGCAGCCGAGACCGGCAGCGCGCCGGAGGCTTCGGCTGATCTCAACCTCCAGAACCAGAACGCGGCCCCCGAAGACAGCACCGGCGGCGCGCCCGATGCCGCCGCGAACGCGAAAGCGCTCCCCCCGGAGGCCCCGGCAAACACCGAGGCGGATGCAGACGTCCAGGCCCCGGCTTTCGGCCCGGAGACCGACACCGATGACGTGAAGATCGACTACACCGAAAGCACCACCACGGGCGCCACCACCACCGAGACCGGCGATGTGCTCGACACCTCCAGGGAAAACGAGAAGACCGGCGAATCCGGCAGGGAGATCGGCAAAGCCGAAAAGAGCGAGACCGAACTTGGCAGCACCACCGAGACCACCACCAGCGGCACCGTCACCGGCAGCGATGTCATTGGCAAGAATGCCGACGGCAGCACCACCATTACCACACCCAGCATCACCGAGGAGACCACCATGACCACCACCACCGGCACGGGTGACGCCAGCGCCACCACCGATACCGACCACACCTACACCGAAGACGAGTTGAAAAACATCACGCCCGAAGATGTGCTGGGCGAAAACTACAAAGACAGCCTGAAGTGGGGTACCAACACGGGCAGCATCAACGGCTACGAGATCACCGGCTTTACCGAAACCGGCAAAAACACCGGCGAGATGACCCTGCGCAAGACGACCCCGCCGGAGGGGAAAAAGATGTCTGCCGAGGATATTGCAAAGCTCTTGGACCTGGAAAAGCCCGATGTGGCCGCCGACGGCAGCTATCAGCTGACCCGCACCGAACCAATCTATGACGAAAACGGCAGCCAGATCGGCGAACGCACCACGGTCTACCGCATCATCGGCACGTCGGTGGAAACGACGACCACCACCACCCTGACCATCTGCATGAAAAAGAAGGAGCTGGAGGGCAGCGAGGACGTCAAGACCGACACCAAAATCGAGGGCGGCAACACCAAAGTCGATCTGAAGGACGAAGACATCACGGACCCCGCGCCCGATGTTACCGTTGACCTTTCCGAGCTGCTCACCGAGACGGACACCCGCAAGGTGAAGGAACACCGCGACGCCAACGGCGCGCTGACCGGCTACACCGTCACCGAGGGTGACAAGACCTACGAGATCACCTTTGACGAGACATCCGGCAAGGCGGTCGGCGATCTTTCCGGCCTGGGCCCTGACCAGATCTGCGACCTGCTGGGCCGGGACAAGGGCTATCACGCTGAAGACGGCAAGATCTTCGACAAGGACGGCCACGAACTGACGGTCAGCGAAAAACAGGAACTGCTGAAAACGGTCAAGGTGACCGTCAAGCTCACCCAGACCGGCAGCACCGATTGGACGCCTGCGGACGAAGACGCCGCAAAAAAGGCAGAAGAAACCGCAAAAGCAGAAGCCATTTTCAACGCGCTGAGAGACGCCATCCGCAAAGACGAGCATCTTACCCCTGAGGAAAAAGCCCTGCTGCAGGCCCAGCTCCAGAGCGATCAGGATGCCGGTAAAATCAGTTCGGCCACCAAAGAATGGAGCTACAAAGACGAAGACGCCAACCGGCAGTATCGTTACGAATACACCGTAGACAACACGACCATAAATACGGGCGACGCCGCTGACGATGCAACCGAACGCAAGGATACCGTCAACGGCACGGCGTATGTCTCCGGCTCGACGATCATTCGGACCGGTCTCCATGAGGAAGGCCCCACCATCACCTCCGGGGAGGTTTCCGGCATCAGCAGCGACTTCAAGACTTTGCCGGAGAATGTCGTCGAAGACAGTGTGGAATATATTAAGATCGACGGCGTCCAGTATCTGAAAAAATACACCCTGCAGGACGGCCGCACCTACGAGTTCACCTATACGACCGATCAGAAACTTCCCGATGACCTCAAGGCCGGTCTGGCTGAAGGCACCGTCGTCTCCCGCGACAGCTTTACCATGGTGAGCTGGACCGTCACCGAGGAAAAGCAGGAGGACCCGGAACAGGCCGACCTTTCCACCGGCGACAAATGGGATTTTGACGAAACAAGCGGCACGCTGACCATCACTTATGCGGACGGCCGGGAACCCGATGTCTTTGAGGACATGACTTATGACAAAGATTCCGACACCTACACCAAAAAGGATGGCACCGTCACCGTTAAGAAGAACAAAACGTATTATGAAGGTCTCGACAAGAACGAGCTCAATGAACTTCTGAAAGAGATCGAAGGCCGCCTGAGTAAATCCTATAAAAATGCCGCCGTGACCAGCTTCGATAAAGAGACCGGCATCGGCACTGCCACCTACACGGACGAAAACAACGTGGAGCACACCATCCGGTTCACCAGCGGCAATCGCACGTTGCTGATCGCCCGGAGCGAAATGAAGACCATCATCAATGTTGATGAAGCAACTTTGCGCACCGAGATCCGAAAAGAGCTCGATTCTCTGGAAGAAGGCTGGCAGCTCAAGGTCGGCAATCAGGTCGTCACCCGGAGAAATAAAGAACTCTGGCTGTCTGACACCGAGAAGGCAACGGAGGAAGACATTATCCGGATCATCAATGATGCCGTTCATTCGTTTGTTGACTTCAAGAACATGAGCCGCGCGGAACTTATCCAGCATCTTGAAGCCGCGAAGGCCGACGCGGATAAAGCCGGGCTTTCCTACTCCGAGTCCACCTCGTTCGACCACGCCGACCTTGATATTGAAACCAATCTGAAAGATGAAAAAGGTAACGACCTGGGTGAGGCCTTTATTATCGACAGCCCCACTTACACCTTCGGCCACAGCGCTTCCACCGTCGTGGACGGCAAAGCGACCGGCCCCAAACTTGCATCTAACGCAACCTACGACGATTTTTCCAAAAAGATGGAATACCGCGGCACCGGATACAACTACACCGCCAACAACTACTACTCCGTCACCGGTAAAGTCGCTTATGGCAAAGACCAGTCTTTCAACGGCTGGGATGCTAAAAACAAGGCTGACTCCCGCGTCAAAGAGCTCGGCGGCGATGCCATTGCCGTCCAGACCAGCAGCGGGACGTGGACGGTTTTCCAGCACACCGCCGACCTGCTCGCCTACGGCTATATGGACAGCGACAGCAATACCTGCCGCAACAAACCTGACCCCGCCGCTCCCAGCACACAAGGCCACAAGGGCCCCGGCGATCACGATAAGCCCGGCAACGGCTACGACCTTCTGCTGAAGAATCTCACCCTGATCAACGGCACAGTCGTTGCGCAGAGCAAGACCACCTATTCCGCCACTCTTACCAAGAGCAAGTGCTCCACCGCCTCCGGCAGGCTGCTGGAGATCACCGGGCTTTCCCACATCGAGAGCTCGGAAGGCAGCGGCTATTTCGGCAGCTACGACCTCACCACGACGGACCACACCGACTTCACCACCACCGAGTGCGGCGGCAAGGGCGTCAAAGGCACGGGCCATGGCATCTTTGAGTCCATCCGCAGCTTCTTTGAAAAGGCCTTCACCGGCACCACCGAGGGTACCCGCTATGACGGCACGCTGAACTACACCTACACCACCGACAGCGACTACACCGCCGCGGTCGTTGCAAAGAAGGACACGTACCACACCGTGGCGAACGTGAGCTACCAATACACCACCACCGAGACCCGCACTTCCTACCGCGACGACAGCACCGTGGTGGTCGTGCCGCCCACGACCCCGGACGAGGCTCCGCAGACCCCTGAGACGCCCGAACTGCAGCCGGTGCAGGACACCGTGCCGGACGCCCCGGTCCTGCCTTTGGACATCGTCGTGCGGCCCGTGCAGGACGCCCACGCCCTGCCGCAGACCGGTGTGAACTGGTGGGCCGCATTCTGCATGGCGGTCAGCGGCTTCAGCCTCATGGCCGCCGGTGCCTTCGCCAGCCTGACCGGCAAGAACGCCCGCCACTAAAGGCCCGGCACGCCCCTGACAGGCGCATGGGCCCCCTATTTCTCTGCCATCTCCTCATTCTTGATACACTACAATGAAACACCCCCGTTCCGGCGTTTGCCAGAGCGGGGGTGTTTCATTGTGCTGTTTGCAGAATTTAAGCCTGTTTATACCATTCAATGAGCTTTCCGGCATCCTGCCAGCCCTTCTGATACATGGCTTCCAGTGCCTGCTTGTCTTTCGTCAGGGTCGCCATGCCCTCGGTGCTGTCCGGCGCAATGACACACACGATGCCCTGCTGTTCCAGCTTGAGCGCGCGGCGCACGGTCTGATTGTACCGCTCTGCCCGCAGGAAAAGCCCCTTCGCCGCTGCCGGATACCGGTGCCGCAGCAGCTTTGCCAGCTTCTTGTCCCGGGCACCGGTCTGCTCCGGCGCAATGGGCTTTGTCAGGATGACGGCCACCCGGTCGCAGCCCAGCGCAAGGGCTTTTTCCAGCGGCACCGGGTCGGCCAGGCCGCCGTCGTAGTAGGGCACGCCGTCCATGAAATAGGGCTGATCCACCACTGGGATGCAGCAGGACGCCATCAGCGGGCGGTAATCGTCCTGCCGCAGGTCCGCTTTGGTAAAATAGCGCGGCTTGCCAGTGCGGGCTTCCGTGGCCACGATGACCAGCTCTGCCGGGCTGCGCACCACAGCGGGGTAATCCAGCGGGTTTTCACCGCCCCGGTTGCTCAGCGCCCCGTAGACGTATTCCAGGTCCAGATACGAGTGTTTGCGCACCAGATTGCCCACACTCATGTACTCTTTGCGGAAGGAGTAATCCTGATAAAAGGGCTTATTGCGGCCATGCTGCCCGGCCACATAGGACGACATATTGGCGCTGCCCGCCGACACGCCGATGCAGCAGTCGAACTGCACGCCTCCTTCCATACAGCGGTCCAGCACGCCCGCGCCGTAAATGCCCCGCAGGCCGCCGCCCACATCAATGATGCCGGTTTTCATACGCTTCCCTCGCTTTCGTTTTCCACAACAGTATAGCGCGGATGTGGAAAATGCGCATTCAGCAATCCGGGGCAATTGCTGAAAATTTGAGCGGGAGAATACAAGTGATTTGAATGCCGCCGGACATGCGCAGTCGCGCACCTCTGTTCAGCGGGAAAGCTGGCAACAAAAAAGCAGTTCTGCCGAAGCAGAACTGCCGGAAAGGTTCCTCCGGGTTGCGGCTCCCAGCATCCGCTTCGTGCCTTGGGCGGCACTCGCGTCTTGCTGGCCGCGGCCCCAACAGCTCCTCCCTGTTTCCGCCGCAGGCGGCGGTCGTCGCCGTTGCCCTTGCTGAACTGAGGTGCATCGCTGACACGGCTGCGCCGTGCACGCGATGCTTGAGCATTATTTAAATGCGCGTCCGGCTCGCCCCTGCGGGGCAACCGCCGGACATGCGCAGTCGCGCACCTCAGTTCAGCGGGAAAGCCGGCAACAAAAAAGCAGTTCTGCCGAAGCAGAACTGCCAAGTTTGCAATACGGGGTAAATCAGCGCTTGCTGAACTGAGGTGCGCGACGGGCAGCCTTCAGACCGTACTTCTTACGTTCCTTCATACGAGGATCGCGGGTCAGGAAGCCTTCCTTCTTCAGAGCAGCACGGTTCTCATCGTTCTGCTGCAGCAGAGCGCGGCTCAGGCCGTGGCGGATAGCGCCAGCCTGACCGGAAACACCGCCGCCGGAAACGCGGACGACGACGTCATACTTGCCCTCCAGGCCCAGCAGGACCAGCGGAGAACGGACGATCAGCTTCAGGGTCTCCAGACCGAAGTAGTTGTCGATATCACGATCGTTGATGGTGATCTTGCCAGTGCCCTGGTAAACGCGAACGCGGGCAACGGAATCCTTACGACGACCAGTGCCGTAGAAATAAGGTTTGGTTTCGTACATGTTCGATTGCCTCCTTCTTAGAACTCGATCTTCTCGGGCTTCTGAGCTGCGTGAGCGTGCTCGGCACCCTGGTAGCAGTGCAGGCGGGTCAGAGCCTTAGCACCGATGGTGTTGGAAGGGATCATGCCCTTGACAGCGTAGGTCATAGCCAGATCGCTGTTCTCAGCCATCAGCTTGCTGTACTGGACCTTCTTCAGGCCGCCGATGTACTTGCTGTGGGTGATGTGGAACTTCTGCTCGGCCTTCTTGCCGGTCAGAACAGCCTGATCGCAGTTGATGACAACGACGAAATCGCCGCAGTCAACGTTGGGGGTGTAATCGACCTTCTGCTTGCCGCGCAGCAGAACAGCGGCTTCAGCAGCGACGTGGCCCAGGCTCTTGCCGGCAGCGTCGAGCAGGTACCACTTGCGCTCGACTTCAGCGGGCTTCACGAGAGTAGTGCTCATATCTATTTCCTCCTGATAAGCTTTTTGTAACGTTTCAGGCGCCTGTTTGGGGCGCGAGTGTCAGTATACATCATAAAAAGCTGCCTGTCAACAGCAATTTTTGATTTTTTCAGTGTAAATTTTTCAATCTCTCAAATTCTCTTGTTTTTTCTTGATTTCTCACGATTTCAAACAACGCATTTTCTGTAAATTTTTCTGCCCGCCGGGGCAGATTTTCTCGCGCTGCACGCTACAATTTTGCCCTGTGTTGTGCTATACTATAAAGGATATGGCAGCATCCGCTGCGCCACGCAAAACAAGGAGAGCTTTCTACATGCCAAACGATATCGACCGCAACGCTTCCGCCCAGCGCCGCACCTCCAAACTGCTCACCGCCATGGGCATTTTCGTGGGGCTGGGCATCATCGCCTACATTATTTTAACGCTGCTGGTCAACCGCAGCGTGCCCGCAAACCCCGACACCCGCTATACCGGCACCAACGGCATCTCGGTGTATTACGACAGTTCCATCTGGTCTGTCTGCCAGATGACCGAGGACGACACCCTCGGCACCGTGCTGGAAGTGGCCACCGCCGACACCTCGGACGGTGAGGACTACGAGGCCGTGCTGCTGCAGCGCGGCACCGCCGACACCTACGAGGACTTCATTGGCGCTTCGGAAAAAGACCTCAAGCAGGCTTACGGCGTCATCAAGCCCCGCAAGGTCAACCTGACCGTGGACGGTGCCGAGGTGGAAGCCGTGCGCTGCGACATCCAGACCTATTACGCCGTGCTGGCGGTCATCACCTACCCGGACGGCGATGTGGTCTATGTTTCCGGCCTGACCAAGCTGGCATCCATCAACGACGTGGTGAATCTGGTGGAAAGCGTGACCCTGTCATGAGCCAGTCCCGTGCAATGCAGCGCCTGTGCGGCCTGATGCGCAAGGCGGTGCAGGATTATGAGATGATCGCCCCGGGCGACAAAGTCATGGTGGGCGTCTCCGGCGGCAAGGACAGCGTGGCACTGACCATCGGCCTTGCCGAGCTGCGCAGGTACATCGGCTTCGATTTCACCGTGCAGGCCGTCACGCTGGACCCCCAGTTCGGCGGCAGGCCCATGGATTACACCGTGCTGCAGGACCTGTTTGCCCGGCACGGCATCCCCTATGAGATCCGCCGCACCGAGATCGGCCCCGTGGTGTTCGACTACCGCAAGGAAAAGAACCCCTGCGCCTTGTGCGCCAAGCTGCGCCGGGGTGCCCTGCACACCGCCGCGCAGGAGCTGGGCTGCAACAAGGTAGCGCTGGGCCACCATCTGGACGACGCCGTGGAGACCTTTTATATGAACCTCTGGCGGGAGGGCCGCATCGGCTGCTTCTCGCCGGTGACGTATCTCTCCCGCCGGGAGCTGACCCTCATCCGGCCCATGCTGCTGGCCACCGAACAGGAAGTCATCGGGGCCGTGCACGCCGAGGGCCTGCCCATCGTAAAAAGCGTCTGCCCCGCTGACGGCGTCACCGTGCGCGAACAGACCAAAGAATTTGTCCGGGAGCGCTGCCGCACCGACCACGCCTTCCGGCAGAAGACCCTGCACGCGCTGCAGGAGAGCGGCATCGACGGCTGGCGGCCCGTCCACACCGGGCGCGGCAGCTTTTCCATTACAAACGAGGAAGAATGAATCATGCAGACACATCCTTTTGAAAAGCACGTCTGGGCCGAGATCGACCTCGACGCCCTTCGCCATAATTTCCGGGCGGTCAAAGCCCGTGCCGGTGCCCTGCCGCTGTGCGCCGTGGTCAAGGCCGACAGCTACGGCCACGGTGCCGTGCAGTGCGCCCGGGTCTTTGCCGAGGAAGGCGCGGCCTGGCTGGCCGTGAGCTGCCTGACCGAAGCGCTGCAGCTGCGGGCCGACGGCCAGACTTTGCCCATCCTCATTCTGGGCCATGTGCAGTCCGAGTACGCCCAGACCCTCATTGCTGAAAACATCACGGTGGCCTGCTACTCCACCGAACAGGCGCAGAACCTTTCCGCAGCCGCCGTAAAGGCGGGCGGCAAGGTGAAAATTCATCTCAAAGCGGATACTGGCATGGGCCGCATCGGCTTTGCCCTGCGCACCGACTTTGACGCCGCCATCCGCGAAATGCTGGCCGTGTGCGATCTGCCGGGCCTTGAGATGACCGGCCTGTTCCAGCATTTTTCCGTTGCCGACGACACCGCGGAAGAAAACGTGGCCTACACCGCCGAGCAGCACGCGCTGTTCGTGAAGGCCTTCCACGCGCTGAAAGCCGCCGGGCACGAGCCGCAGACCGTGCACTGCGACAACTCGGCCGGCGTGATGCTGCACCCGGACTGGCCCGAAGGCCTGCCCCGGGAGCGCTGCATGGCCCGGCCCGGCATCATCCTGTATGGCTACGACCCCAGCGACGAAGTGCGCTTCGGGCAGTTCAAGCCCGTCATGACCCTCAAGACCGTAGTGAGCATGGTGAAAGAGATGCAGCCCGGTCAGTGCGCCAGCTATGGCCGCCGCTTCACCGCCGAAAGGCCCACCCTTGTGGCCACCCTGTGCACCGGCTACGCCGACGGCTACCCCCGCCAGCTGAGCTGCGGCAAGGGCATCGTGGAGGTTCACGGCAAAGCCTGCCCGGTGCTGGGCCGGGTGTGCATGGACCAGATGATGGTGGATGTGACCGGCATCCCGGACATCCACGAGGGCGACGAAGCCATCCTGTGGGGCGGCACCGTCAGCGACGACGCCGAGACCATCGCCCGCAAGACCGACACCATCTCCTACGAGGTGCTGTGCGGCGTTTCCCGCCGGGTGCCCCGCGTTTACCGCGAGAACGGCAGGATCGTGGACATCGAGAACTGGATCCTGGAAGCGTAACCGCCCTCTCAGTCACCTTCGGTGACAGCTCTCCCTCTGGGAGAGCCAAGAACGAATGAGCATCTTTTCCCATTGGAGGAACTACATGGCAAGAGACAACATCCGCAACTTCTGCATCATTGCACACATCGACCACGGCAAGTCCACCCTGTCGGACCGCATTCTGGAACTGACCAAGAGCGTGGACGAGCGCACCATGGAAGACCAGATCCTGGACAACATGGACATCGAGCGCGAGCGCGGCATCACCATCAAGGCCCGCGCCGTCACCATGAACTACACCGCCAAGGACGGCAAGACCTACGAGTTCAACCTCATCGACACCCCGGGCCATGTAGACTTCGCTTACGAAGTCAGCCGCAGTCTGGCCGCCTGCGAGGGTGCCATTCTGGTGGTGGACGCCACACAGGGTGTGGAAGCCCAGACGCTGGCCAACACCTACATGGCGCTGGAACATGACCTCGAGCTGGTGCCCATCCTGAACAAGATCGACCTGCCCAGCGCCCACCCGGACGAGGTGGCACAGGAAGTGGAGGACGTGATCGGCCTGCCCTGTCTGGATGCGCCCCGCGTCTCGGCCAAGACCGGCCTGAACGTGGACCAGGTGCTGGAGCGGGTGGTCAGCGACATCCCCGCCCCCACCGGCGACCCGGACGCCCCGCTGAAGGCCCTGATCTTTGACAGCATCTACGACAGCTACAAGGGCGTCATCGTCTATATCCGCGTGTTTGAGGGCACGGTCAAGCCCGGCGACACCATCCGCATGATGGCCACCGGGGCCGAGTTCACGCTGGTGGAAGTGGGCCACATGGGTGCCACCAGCCTGACCCCCTGCAGCCAGCTGCAGGCCGGCGAGGTCGGCTACCTGACCGCCAGCATCAAGACCGTGCAGGACACCCGCGTGGGCGACACCGTCACGCTGGCCGCGAACCCCACCCCGGAAGCTCTGCCCGGCTACCGCCAGGTCAAGCCCATGGTGTTCTGCGGCATCTACCCCGCCGACGGTGCCAAATATCCGGACCTGAAGGACGCGCTGGAAAAGCTGCAGCTGAACGACGCCTCCCTCACCTTTGATATGGAGACCAGTGCGGCGCTGGGCTTCGGCTTCCGCTGCGGCTTTTTGGGCCTGCTGCACATGGAGATCATCACCGAGCGTCTGGAGCGGGAGTTTGATCTGGACATCATCACCACTACCCCCAGCGTGCGCTACCGCCTGACCTTGACCGACGGCACCGTGGAGATGATCGACAACCCCTCCAGCTACCCGGACCCCTCCAACATCGTCAAGCAGGAGGAGCCCTTCGTGGACGTGCACCTTTACACCCCCAATGACTACGTCGGCGGCCTGATGGACCTGTGCCAGCAGAAGCGCGGCGCACTGATCGACATGAAGTATCTGGACGATGTGCGCGTGGACCTGCACTATGCCCTGCCGCTGGGCGAGATCGTGTACGACTTCTTTGACGCCATCAAGAGCCGCAGCCGCGGTTACGCCAGCTACGACTACGAGTTCAAGGAGTACCGCGAGAGCGACCTTGTCAAGCTGGACTTCCTGCTGAACGGCGAGCCGGTGGACGCATTGTCCATGATCGTCTTCCGCGACAACGCCTACGGCAAGGGCCGCCGCATCTGCGAAAAGCTGCGGGACAACATCCCCCGCACCCTGTTCGAGATCCCGGTGCAGGCGGCCATCGGCGGCAAGATCATCGCCCGCGAGACGGTCAAGGCCATGCGCAAAGACGTGCTGGCCAAGTGCTACGGCGGCGACATCACCCGCAAGAAGAAGCTGCTGGAAAAGCAGAAGGAAGGCAAAAAGAAGATGCGCCAGCTGGGCAGCGTTTCCCTGCCCAGCGAAGCCTTCACGGCCGTGCTCAAGCTGGACAGCGACGACGATTGATTTTCCCCGGTTTATCTGTGAAGCCCTGTGCAGTGCGCAGGGCTTCTTTTTATTCCTGCAGCTTTTTTGCCTGCACACGGTATTCCCGCGGGGTCATGCCGTAGATCTGCTCAAACTTCTGGTAAAAGAACGTCCGATTGCTGCAGCCGATCTTTTCTATGATCTCGCTGATGGATTTTTCGGTGTTCGCCAGCAGAAAAGCTGCCTCCGAGAACTGCTGACGGTTCTTCAGTTCCACAAAAGAGCAGCCGGTAATGCGTTTGAGCTGGGCACTGAGATAGTTCGGGTTATAGCCGAACTTTTCCGCCAGCTGTGTAAGGGTGCAGGTCTTATAGTTTTTTTCCAGCTCTTGCAGCACCGGCACAAGGATCTCATTGCCGCCGGATATGGTCCGCTCCGCCTGTGAGTGCATCACGTTCACCAATTCCAGAAACAGTGCAGTGGCATAGGCTTTGACCAGCTCACCATAGCAGCTGCTTCGGTCAAAATATTCACACAGCAGGAATTGGATAAGCGAGTGGATCTTTGGTTCGTTCTGGGTATGGAAGATGAGATATTTGTCGTGCCTGCGATTGCGGGAGACTGCATCGACCAGAAAACTTGCCACCACTCCCTGCTGCGACAGCCTGCTCAGAAACACTCCATCAAAAAAACTCCTGCGGAACACGATATTGATGACGATATCGTGTTCTTTTTTATAACTGGTGGCGCTGTGCCAGACATCACTGTCCAGAATGCACAAATCGCCCTTTTTCAGAGTAACTTCTCTGCCATTGATAACAAAGGTACACGACCCGCTGTAAATATAGTTCAGTTCCATGTCCACATGGTGGTGCTTCGGGATAACGGTAAACCGGGTCTCCTTGATCATGCCGATCATGTCTTTTTTCAGGGTGTTGACAAAGTCAAAACAGTAGCCCACCTCACCTCGGAATTCTTCCTGTTTCATCTTATCATAAATGTGACTCAGCTGTCCGGGGTGCTGCAAATGCCAGTTTTCACTTTCGGTATGGCGGTAAAGGAACAGCTCCAATTCAGCAGGATTCATGGCAACATCTCCGTTTTTGATACTATTTTCCACATTTTATGTCATTATCATATATTTTTCTTTCTGCTATAATAACATACAGAAAAGGCTTTTTCAATAAAACGAATCCACAACTTGTGATAACTTGTTGTGAAAGGAGTGCATTTTCATGGCTTATCAGACAAACTCCGGTTTTGATGCCGATTTTCTGTGGGGTGGTGCCATTTCCTGCTCGCAGGCAGACGGCGGCTTCCGCGATGGCGGCAAGGGCATTTCCACACAGGATCTCCGCTATCTCGACCCCGCATGGAACCATGAACAAGTCGAGGCAAAGCATCATGGCAGTCCGTTCTCCAAAGCAGAGTTCGATCAGGCGCTTCAGGATATGGGCACCACTTATTATCCCAATCGCCGCGGCATCGACTTCTATCACACCTACAAGCAGGACCTTGCGCTGCTCGCAGAAATGGGCATGAAAATCTTTCGCACCTCGATCTGCTGGGCCCGGCTGTTTCCCAACGGCGATGACGCTCAGCCGAACCCCGACGGCATCCGCTACTATAAAGATCTGTTCGGCGAGTGCAAAAAACATGGCATGAAGGTTTTTGCCACCATCCTGCACTATGATATCCCGGTGCAGCTGGTCCTGAAGTACGGCGGCTGGAAGAACCGCAAAACCATCGACTTTTACTGCCGCTATGTGGAAGTGCTGTTCCGTGAGCTGGGCGATCTGGTAGACTACTGGCTGCCCTTCAACGAGATCAATGCAGGCCGTTTTTCCCCCTGGGACGGTGTGTGTCTGATCCCCGATCAGGAACCGCACATGGATCAGGAGATCTTTCAGTGCCTTCATCATCAATTCCTTGCCAGCGCGCGGGTCGTGAAAATGGGCCATGAGCTGCTGCCCGGCTCCAAGATCGGCTGTATGATCGCACGCTTCACCACCTATCCCGCCACCTGCCGCCCGGAGGACAACATGCAGGCCATCCTGGATGACCAGTATTCCAACTGGTTCTACACGGACATCATGGCACGCGGCAGGTATCCCGCCTACATGAATCGCTATTTTGACAAGCTGGGCATCGACATCCGGATGGAACCGGGCGATGAAGAGATCCTGCAGCAGGGCACGGTGGATTTTGTATCCTTCTCCTATTACTTCTCACAGGTGTCCACCAGCGACCAAGGCTGGGAAAAGACCTCCGGCAACCTCATCATGGCCAATAAGAACCCCTATCTGGAGACCAGTGAGTGGGGCTGGCAGAAGGACCCCATCGGCCTGCGCATCACCCTGAACCAGCTGTACGACCGCTATGGTCTGCCGCTGTTCGTAGCTGAAAACGGCCTTGGAACCTCGGATGTGGTGGAGGCTGACGGCACGGTGCACGACCCCTACCGTATCGACTACCTGCGCGGGCACATCCAGCAGATGAAGGAAGCTGTGCGCGACGGCGTGGAGCTGCTGGGCTATACCATGTGGGGCATTCTGGATATCGTCTCCTGCGGACCGCTGACGATGGACAAGCGCTATGGCGTTGTGTATGTCGATCTGGACAACGGCGGCAAAGGCACCGGCAAGCGCATCCGCAAGGACAGCTTCTACTGGTATAAAAAGTGCATTGAAAGCAATGGCGAAGACCTCGCCTGAGAAATATCACCGTAAAAGGAGGACATCCCTATGGCAACGAACAACAAGGAACTTGCAGCCAGTATCGTCGAGCTGCTGGGCGGCAGCAGCAACATCTCCACCGCTCTGCACTGTGTAACGCGGCTGCGCTTCAATCTGCGGGACGACAGCCTTGCAAAGCTGGACGACATCCGTCAGCTCAAAGGCGTGCTGGGCGCGCAGATCAAGGACGGTCAGTATCAGGTCATCATTGGGCCCAACGTCAACCGCGTGTATGACGAAGTGGTCCCCCTGCTGGACAGCTCCGCGGCGGCGGACAAGCCTTCCTCTGCCGGAAAGGTCAAGGGCGCTCAGGTGCTGGACATCATCACCGGCATCTTCTCCGCCATTCTGCCCGCCCTGGTGGCAGGCGGTATGCTCAAGGGTCTGCTGGCTCTGGCTGAGATCTTTGGCGTGAATACCGGCGGCGGCACCTGTCAGATCCTGAGCATGATCTCGGATGTGCCGTTCTATTTCCTCCCCTTCCTGCTGGCCATCTCTGCAGCACGCAAGTTCAAGGTGAATGAATACCTCGGTGTCTGCATGGCTGGTGCACTGATGTACCCCACCTTTGTGGAAGCTGTAGGTGCAGACCCCAGTCCCTTTACCTTCCTGGGCATCACAGTCCCGGTGTTCTCCTATGCAGACTCCGTTTTCCCCGTCATTTTGGGCGTAGGCCTGCTGGCCATCGTTTATCACATCATCGACCGTTTTATCCCCGATGTCCTCAAGATGGTGCTGGTGCCCATGCTGTCTCTGGTCATCTCTGTGCCGCTGACTCTGCTGGTATTTGCACCTTTGGGCGCCTACGGCGGTCTGGCACTGGCAGACGGCATCGTCTGGCTGTTCAGCCTGCTGGGCCCTGTCGCCGGTTTCCTGCTGGGCTTCTTCATGCCGCTGATCGTGCTGTTTGGTATGCACCAGTCCACCTCTCCCATCCAGATCTCCAACATTGCCACTCTGGGCTATGACTATCTTCTGCCCGTTTCCTTCTGCCACAACATGGCCGAATCCGGTGCCGCCTTCGGTGCTGCACTGCGCATGAAGGATAAGGAGCTGCGCTCTGCAGCCCTCACCACCAGCTTTTCCGCGTTCCTGGGCATTTCCGAGCCTGCTCTGTTCACCGTACAGGTGCCCAACAAAACTCCCCTCATCGCTGCTATGATCGCCAATGGCATCGGCGGCGCACTGACCGTTGTTTTGGGTGCCAAGTGCTATGCCTTTGTCATGCCGGGCATTACTTCACTGCCCACCTATGCAAACGGCGGCGCTCTCAATCTGCTGATGATGGTCGTCTGCATCGCCGCTACCTTTGTGATCGCAGCAATCCTCTCCTTCATCCTCGGCGGAAAGCTGGCTAATAAGCACTGATTTTCTTTCATTCTACTCTCAGAAAAACAGGGGGAGGAGCCACGACCGGCTCCTCCCCCTGTTCGCTTTATTCCTATGCGGGCAGGCCATGCGTCAAACGCACAAGATAGGCATCCTCTGATTGATTGATTTTAAGTCGCTCTACGAGCTTCAAAGTTCGCAAACTTTAATGAGCACTCATACAATACTCACCGATAGCATCTTTATCGAACCACTCGCCAGGCGAGCGGTTTTAGATATACAAGAAAAACGCCTCAGAATCTCTTCTGAAGCGTTTTCTGTTCAAGTCGGCGACTACCTATTTTCACGCGCCGTTTCCAGCGAACTATCTTCGGC
>ERZ1034913.780-NODE-780-length-22472-cov-17.655039_pt1 | contig 22472 bp, 17 predicted proteins | sample MGYA00520697_ERZ1034913 | MGnify/ENA primary metagenome ERZ1034913 (study PRJEB33766, sample SAMN09781786) | gut metagenome | biome: gut microbiome | host: Homo sapiens | place: Madagascar | study: EMG produced TPA metagenomics assembly of the PRJNA485056 data...
GCACTCGGGACTTTCACCCGTTAGAACGCGCTCATGCCGAGCGCACCAAAAAAGCCGGTGACGCACTTTAGGCGGACACCGGCTCTTTTCTGACAGAAAAGCCTACACGTCAACTTCCACATCGTCGCCGTGCAGTTCCATCCAGCTGCGTCGCCCCGCGGCTTCGCCCTTGGCCATGAGCAACCCCATGACGGCATCGGTTTCCGCCTTGTTGACGTCTCCCATCGTAACGGGAAGCAGTCTGCGGGTGTCCGGCGCAAAAGCCGTTTCGTGCAGCTGTTCCGACATCATTTCGCCCAGGCCCTTAAAGCGGGAGACAACGAGCTTATCTTCGGCAAAACCGTCTTTTTTGAGTTTGGCAAGGGTTCTGGCGAGTTCCTTGTCGTCAAGGCAGTAAATGTTCTTGGCGGGCTTATTTCTGAGTTTGGGGACATCCACGCGGAAAAGCGGCGGCTGCACGATGTAGACGTGGCCTTTTTCCACAAGCGTCGGGAAATGCCGGTAAAAAAGCGTGAGAAGGAGCACCTGAATGTGGCTACCGTCCACGTCAGCGTCCGCGAGAATGCAGATCTTGCCGTATCTGAGGCCCTTTAAATCTGCGTCTTCCCCGGGCTTATGGGGATCCACCCCCACCGCCACCGCGATGTCGTGGATGATCTGGGAGGCAAAAATGCGATCGCTGTCCACTTCCCAGGTGTTCAGTACCTTGCCGCGCAGGGGCAGAATCGCCTGGCATTCCTTGTCACGGCCTTGCTTCGCGGTGCCGCCTGCACTGTCACCTTCCACGAGAAAGAGTTCGTTGCGGGTGATGTCGTCGGTTTCGCAGTCGGTGAGTTTACCGGGGAGCACCGCAACGGCCGAGCCCTTTTTCTTTTCCACCTTCTGCGCCTGCCGCTGGCGCTTCTGGGCCTGGCGGATCACGAGCTCGGCGAGTTTCTTACCCTCTTCAATATGGTCGTTCAGCCAAAACTCAAACTGCGGGCGCACAAAACCCGCGACAAGCCGCAGGGCATCGCGGCTTGTGAGCTTTTCCTTGGTCTGCCCCTGAAACTGGGGATCGAGGGCCTTGCAGGAAAGGACGAAACTCGCGCGTGCAAAAACGTCTTCCGCGAGAAGCTTCACGCCCTTGGTCATCAGGCCGTGGGCTTCCATAAAGGCCTTCATGGCGCCGTAAAGGCCGTCTCTGAGTCCCGCTTCATGCGTGCCGCCCGCAGGCGTCGGAATGAGGTTTACGAAACTTTCGCGCGTCAAAAGCCCGTCCTCGGTCCAGACCACAACCCAGGCGGCGCCTTCGCCTGCGGCAAAGCCTTCCGTCGTTTCATCAGCCCAGCCTTCGGCTTCAAAAGCGGGGACCGTCAAGGGGTCGGTGACTTCGGCGAGAAGATACTCTTTAAGGCCCCCTTCGTACTTCCAGTGCTGCTGCGTCCCCTTCACTTCGTTAATGTAGGTAACGGACGCCCCGGGCAGAAGCACGGCTTTACTTTTTAAAAGCCGCACGAGCGACGCTTCAGGGATTTCCGCGCTGTCAAAGTACTTGGGATCGGGAAGGCACGTGACGCGCGTGCCGGTGGCGCTTTTGGGGCGCGGGCTTTTTTTGCTTGTCAGCGGCCGCACGACGTTTCCGCCCTCAAAGCCGATGTCAAATTCCTGCCCGTCACGCCAGACGGTGACGTCCATCCTGAGGCTCAGGGCGTTTGTGACCGACACACCCACACCGTGAAGGCCCCCGGAGAAGGTGTAGGCGCCGCCTGCCGTCTTATCGAACTTACCGCCCGCATGCAGCTGCGTAAACACAAGTTCCACCGTGGGCACCCCTTCGGTGGGGTGAATGCCGGTGGGAATACCGCGTCCGTCGTCTTCAACCGTGAACGAGCCGTCCGTGTGACGCGTAAGGGTGATCTTCGTTCCGTAGCCCGCAAGGATTTCGTCGCTTGCGTTATCGAGCACTTCCTGAATGATGTGAAGGGGGTTATCGGTGAGGGTGTACATACCCGGCCTCTGCCGGACGGGTTCAAGCCCCTTTAAGACACGGATGGAAGAGTCGTTGTATTCGGAACTGCGCTTGCGGACTGCCATAAAAACAAACGAAAAAACGGTAAAAATCAAAGCGGCGTCATTTTAGCTGACGCCGCCCGCACCAAACCCGGTCAATCGGATTCCTACATATTGAGAACGGTCTTACGGTAATGCTTCAGTTCATCAATACTTTCCTGAATGTCGCTTAAAGCCTCGTGGCGCGTGGATTTCTGAAAGGACGTCACCGCCTCGGGCTTCCAGCGCCTGGCCAACTCTTTGATGCTTGAGACGTCAATCGTGCGGTAGTGAAAAAAGCTTTCAAGCCTCGGCATCCAGCGCGCCATGAAGCGCCGGTCCTGCCCCACGGTGTTGCCGCACAAAGGCGACTTCTGAGGGCCCACAAAGCGACGGAAGACTTCCAGGCACATGTCGGTCGCCTCCTCTTCGTCCACGGTACTTGCCAGGACCCGATCCACGAGCCCTGACTTCGTGTGCGTCTGCGTGTTCCAGCTGTCCATGTGGCTCATCACGCAGGGGCTCTGATGCACGGCAATCACCGGGCCCTCATGCAGGATATTTAACTGAGCGTCGGTGATGATCGCCGCGATTTCAATCACGCGGTTCACCTCCGGCTGCAGCCCCGTCATTTCCATATCGATCCAGATGAGGTTGGAGTCGCTGAAAGACGGATCGCGCAAAATGTTGGTCATTTAAAATATTCCGGTTCACGCCGCCCGAGCTCACACAAACCGGGCTGAAGCGGCTAAGCTTAAAGGTTGAGCCGATTGTACTCTAACCCGATTTATGTCCGATACCGCAGCACTGCTTAACACCCTTTTTGTCGCGGCAGCCGCGTTTTACGTGTGCATGCAGACGGCGCTTGCCATTTTGCAGGTCAAAGCCGCCGAGCACGCTGCGGTAGGGCTTCCGCCGGCCTTCCGCAGCGCCGTGGACCTCAGAGTGCACCGTAAGGCCGCAGACTACACGGGCGAAATCGTGCAGGCCGATCTCGTAAACGCCATTCTGGGGGCGCTCGTGTGCCTCACGCTCACCTTCGGCAACGGCTTTAACCTCATCACGGCCGGTTTCAGTGCGCTTTGGGGCACCGGGATCATCTCCCAGTTTTTCATCGTCTTTACGGTGTCTCTCATTCTCACCGTCATCGACATTCCGGTTGCCTGGTGGAAACAATTCCGCATCAACGAGCGCTACGGGTACGAAAAAACGGAGCGGGGCCTCTGGTTTAAGCGCCTCATCACCGACATGGCGACGGGCTTGGCCGTTGAAGTGCCGCTTATTTTCATTGTTCTTGCGTTTTTAAACGCGCTTTCTTATGCCTGGTGGTTTGCCGCGGCCGTGGTGACGGTCGCGTGGTTTGTCTGGCGCATCTTTATTAAGCCGCCCCTTACCGCTGCCTTTAACGGCGGCGTGCGCGAGATGCCGTTTGGCCCCATGCGCTCAAGAATTGAAGCGTTTCTGCCGGAAGTGGGCCTTGCGGGCGCCGAAATCCTTGTGGGTGAGCGGCCCCGCGACCGCTTAATCGGCAGCGCCTTTGTGTTTCGCCGCCCCTGGGGCCGCGCGCGTCTTGTGGTTTTCAGCCGCAGCCTCGAAAAACTCACCCCGGAAGAGATCACGGCCGTTGTCGCGTGCGCCGCAGGGCGCTCGGCCCGCTGGCACAACACCGCGCTTTTTGTCTTTTTTGCCGGGCTCTCGACTGCCTTCTGGTACCTTTTTTCGCTTGCGGCCGTCACGCCCTCCTTTTATGAGGCGTTAAATATTGAGCCGACCCTCGCGCTCGTTAAGGGGGCTGTGAACCCCGGGCTTTTAATCGTTATTGCGCTCACGGTCGTCCCCATTGTTCTTTACCCCTTTGTCTTTCTCATCCACGGCTTTACGCGCCTCATGGACTTTGAGGCCGACGCCTACGGCGTGGATAAGGCGGGTGTTAAGCCCGTCATCCGGTCTTTGGTGAAGATGCACGAGGACTACCGCAACACGCTTACGCCGAGCCTTTTGTTTTCGCTTGCCAACCACCGCCATCCGCACGTGACGCAGCGCATCGAGCACGCGATTTTGGCCGACATCCGCATTCATAACGACCTCACCAATTCCCACCGGGCCGTTGAAGGCGACCTTGCCGACCGCTTCAGCACCGTGCTTGAAGCAAGACGCCGCGCCCGCGCAAGGCTCCTCGCGCAAAAACTCCTTCTGCGCAAAGAAGCGCTTCTTGAAAGACAGGCCCTTGCCGCAAGGCGCCTGTGTCTTGCGCCCGTAACCGGCTCCGCCCAGCGCGAAAGGCCCCCTTATGACTGATTCTCTTTTTAAAGCGCGCGTCACGGCCGGACACGGCCGGCATCACTACGTGGAAGATGACGCGGGGCATCTTTTTGAAGCCCGCCGGCGCGGTAAGAAAAACGACGTGACGGTCGGAGACTACGTCGAGTGCCGTCAGGCCGATTCTCAGACCGTGGCGGTGGAAGCGGTCCTCCCCCGTAAAACTCTTCTTTTCCGAAGCGATGAGTGGCGAGTGAAAGAATTGGCCGCGAACGTCGACCTCGTTGCCGTCGTCTTTGCCTCCCGCCCCACGTTTAACCCGTGGTTTGTGTGGAAAGCAGTAGTTGCCGCCAAAACCGCCGGGATCGACGTTGTCGCGATCCGCAATAAGGCCGATCTCACGCAGGGGCGCGAAGCCTGTGACGCCTTTGCGGCGTCGCTTCCCGCGGCGGGCTGCCCGTACCTCACGCTTTCCGCTTACGATGCGGACGACGTGCTCACCAAACTCACGCCGCTTTTAGAAAACAAAACCACCCTTTTAATCGGTCAGTCGGGGATGGGCAAAAGCACGCTCATTAACGTCCTCTGCCCTGAAGCGCAGGCGAAAACCCGCGAGTTTTCCGAGGCCCTGGACCTCGGAAAACAAACCACGACGGCTACGCGCCTATACCGCACGCAGTTTGCCGGCAGTAAAGCGTCGCTTATTGACTCCCCGGGCTTTCAGGAGTTCGGCCTCGCGCACATCACGCGGCGCAATATTCTCGAAGCCATGCCCGATATTGCGCAATACGCCCAGGGCTGCCGCTTTTACAACTGCACCCACACCCATGAACCGGGCTGCTCGGTGCGTGCGGCGGCTGAGGCCGGGAAAGTGAGTCCCGAGCGCTACGCCTTTTTCCGTGCCGTCACCGAGGAAGCCAAAGACGATGTTTTCTAAGAAGGACACGACGCGAAAACTCGGTATCTGGCCCGATCCGGTCACAGCTGACATTGCCGCAGGAACGCTTAAGGCAAGCGGCATTGACTGCGAGGTGAGAAACACGCTTCTCTGGTCGGCGGCGGGCGAACTGCCGCCTGATATCTGCGCGCCGGAAATCTGGCTTACCGACGCGCGCAACATGGCGCGCGCCCGGGCAATTCTCAAAGAAATTGCCGAAAACGCCGAGGCCCCCGCCTGGGTGTGCCCGAACTGCGGCGAAACCATTGAAGCGCAGTTCGGTCAGTGCTGGAAGTGCGCAACCGTAAAGCCCGCAAAGCCCTAATGCTGCGTCTGTGCCGCAAGAGGCCTCAGTTCCGCGAGGTTAAAAAGGAGTTTCACCGCGCTTTCCGGCGCATAAAGCCTGGAGCTTGACCGGTTCATCACATCAACGGTTAAAACCGTGTCAGCCGCGGCAATGCGGTAGCGGATGACGTTACCCAAGAGCTGATGGCTCACCACGCGCCCGTCCACGGGTTCTGAGCAAGTCTCGGGGTACTTGCCGCCCTCTTCCCGCACAAACACCGATTCCGGGCGCACGGCCACCAAGTCCTCGGGCGAGTCAAACTCCAAAAGCACTTTGGCTTCGGCCTTGGTAAGAAGGTTGTAGGACCCGATAAAGCGCGCGGCAAATTCGTCCGCGGGATTGAGGTACACCTCTTCAGGAGTTCCCTGCTGCACAATCGCGCCGCGGTTCATAAGGAAAATCCGGTCGCTTACCGTCATCGCCTCTTCCTGATCGTGCGTCACAAAGACGGTGGTCAGATGCAGGTCCTTCTGAATCGAGCGGATCTGCTCCCTGAGGTTGCGGCGGATTCGGGCGTCCAAAGCAGAGAGCGGTTCATCAAGCAGGAGAATCCGGGGTTCAGTCACGAGGGCGCGCGCCAGGGCCACGCGCTGTTTCTGGCCGCCCGAGAGCTGATGGGGGTACTTCTTTTCGTTCCCCGTCAATTCCACCAGAGCGACGGCGTCACTGACCTTTTTCGCGGTTTCCGCGGCCGGCACCCCGTTCATTTTGAGGCCGAAAGCGATGTTTTCCACGGCCGTCATGTTGGGAAAAAGCGCATAGCTCTGAAACACCATGCCGATGCCGCGCTTCTGGGCCTTGACGTTTGTGATGTCGGCACCGCCGACAAAAATCGTCCCGGCGTCCGGTGTTTCAAGGCCCGCGAGGCACCGCAGAAGCGTTGACTTCCCGCAGCCCGAGGGCCCCAGAAGCGTGATGAACTCCCCGCGGTCAATGCCGAAACTCAGGCCATCAAAAACCCGTGTGGCACCAAAGTGTTTGGCAAGTTTTTCAACCCGGACAAAAGATTCAGTTTCTGACATCGTGTTTTCCTATTCTTCTTCGGCCACGGCTTCCTCACGGCGGCTTCTGGAAAAGCGCATCGCAGCCCATGTCATGATGAGCGTCAGGAAGAAGTACGTGCTCACAATCGCAGCATTCAAGTGCCCGCTTGTCATGCGTTTGGTGTAAAGGTAAACCTGTAGCGTTTCATAGCGCGTTCCGACGAGCATGTTGGCAAAAACGAATTCGCCCATCAGAAATGAAAAGCTGATGAAAAGCGACGCCAACAGCGCGCGGTTCAGGTTCGGCAGAATAATGCGCATAAACGCGGAAAACGTTCCCACGCCCAAAAGGTGCGCGGCATCGATCAAGTCCCTCAGGTTGATGCCCGCAAGGCCGTTTGCAAGCGCCCGGTACATAAAGGGCACCGTAATCGTGAAGTACGTCCCGATCAGAATCCAGGGCGTACCCACGATCGGAAGGGGGTCACCGGCAAACATCTGAAGAAGCCCGACGCTCGAGACCACCGGGGGCACGGCAAACGGAAGGATGATGAGCACTTCCATGATGCCCTTAAGTTTCGGGAAGTAATAAAAGACCGCAAAGATCATCGGCAGCACGAGTAACGTCGAGACGATGAGCGTTGCAAAGCAAATGAGAAGGCTTCTTCCCAACGCTGCAAGAAACCGGGGGTCGGTCAGAAGTTGCGCAAACCACCTGAAGGTCAGGCCGTCCGGGAGAATCGTTGCGCCCCAGGACGAGGAAAAGGCATATAAAACGGTCGCCGCAATCGGAAGCGCCAGAATAAAGGCCACAACCCCGATCACCGCCTTATGGTAGGTCATCAGCCCCGCAGCGTTACGCGACATGGTAAGACCTCCTCAAAAGCCACCGGTAGACGGCAACGACAAACGCAAGAATCACTATGAGAAGCACGGAAAGGGCTGCTGCAAGATTGGGCTGAAAGAAAATATCCCCCACCACCAGCTGCCCGATGCGGATCGTCACAAGGTTGTAGTTACCGACCGTGAGCGCATAGGCGCTTGCGTACGCACCCATGGCGTTGGCGTACTGAATCGTAAAGGTGCCGAGAAGTGCGGGCGCCAAAACCGGCACGGCCACACGCCGCCAGTAGTCAAAGCGCGAGGCGCCCATCGTGCGCGCGGCCTCTTCCCATTCGGGCTTAAGCGCTGTAAAGGCCGGAAAAAGAAGAAGGATCCCCAGGGGAATCTGAAAGTACGTGTAGATGAGAAAAAGGCCTTCGATGCCGTAGACATTAAATTTTTCAATGAGCCCGAGGTCCTTTAATAGCAGCGTAATCGCGCCGTTAAAGCCCAGGATGATGATGAAGGCAAACGCAAGCGGCACGCCCGAGAAGTTACTCGTCATGTTGGTGAAACTCACCATCCAGTCTCTGACGCGCCCGGGCACCTTATTGAGGCTTGCCGCGGCAAAGGATGCGATCACGAGGCCCACCAGAGAACTCCAGAACGACAGCCACAGGGAGTTCGAAAAGGACTGCATGAAGAAGGGATCAGCAAAAATCTCGAGGTAGTTGTCGAACCCCCAGACTTCCTCTTCCTCAACGTAAAGGGAATTGATGATGACCCAGATCATCGGAAGGATCTGGAACAATAAAAACACAACGGCAAAGGGCAGAACGAGCAGGCCGTGCCGTACAAGGCCGCCTTGGTTTTGTGCCTGCGTGGAATGCATTTACTTATCGGCTCCTTTGTCTGTCCGTTGTTTCTTGTGTCGGTTCACCGGATTTTACCCGCACACGGGCGCAAACTTAATGTGCTCTGCACCGTCGGCCATGGTCAACGCGGGCGTAAGCCCCAGGGTGCGCGCGAAAAAGGCCGCGAGGTACCGTTGCTTTACGGGTTCTTCGGTAACGGCAAGTCCGTTCATCCCCTCCCCGAAACAAAAACAGGGCACGCGCCGTTCAGCGGCGTCCGTTCCGCCGTGAGAGCGGTCTTCACCCATCCCATGATCCGCCGTCACGATGACGCGGTAACCGGCCGCAAGCCAAGCGGGGATCCTTTCCGCAAGAAGCCAGTCAACGTTGCGTGCGGCTCGGTCGTAGTCGGCGTCTGCCCCGCCCATGTCCGAAACGTGCCCTGCTTCGTCAACACCCATCGGATGAATCACGCAGAAGTCCGGACTGTAATTGGCAATCAACCAGTCTCCCTCGGCAAAAAGCTCGGTGTCGGGCAAATCGTCGCGCGTATAAAACCACCCGGCGTCCACCGCGGAACCGTTGCCGGGGGCAAGGTGCTTATGTTTGGCGGCACAGTAGGGAGTGTGAGCAAAAAGTTCACACATCCAGCCGTAACCGGCGAGCGCCGTGACGCCGCCCGCGGCCTTCACAAGATCGAAGACGGATGCGGCTCCGGCTTTTCTTTGGCTGCTGTTTGTGACAAAGCCGCCCGTGACCGGGACGCGCCCGGTGAAAAGCGCTTCATAGAGGGGCCTTGAGAGGCTCGGCAGTTCTGAGACGACGGAAAAGAGTGTTCCCCTCTTTTCTTCAACAAGCCCCATAAGAAATCCACAGCACTTGCGGGCTGTGGATTCCTTCAGGCCGTCGACCAAAACCACGATGAGTTTGGACGAAAAAGCCATGCGTCTTACTTCATGTAGATCGAGACTTTGCTCTGCCAGTGACGCGAAATGCGGCTGCTCGTCTTTGCCCAGGCGTCAAAGTCAGAGATCGGACGGGCCTTGGCGTACTGCGATTCCGGCAGCATCTTCGCGGCCGTTTCCGCAGGCATCTTCACGTAGGCCGCGCGGATCGGGCGGGCGTAGCCGTTGGCAAGATTAATCTGGCCCTGATCCGACAAAATGAACTCGCGGGCGTACTTAGCGGCATTGGGGTGCTTGGCCCACTTATTCAAAATCGTCGTGTAGCCGCTCGTGACCGACCCTTCGGCGGGGATCAACACCTCAAAGCGGTTGCGGTCGATCTGATCGCGGTAGTTCAGAGCATTAAAGTCCCAAAGCATACCGACTTCGACTTCACCCTTTTCGAGGTTGGCGACCACCGGGTCAACCATCGAGAGACGGCCTTGCTTGGCGATCTTCGCAAAGAACTCATAGGCAGGGTTCAGATTCTTTTCGTTGCCGCCCATGGCGATTGCTGCAGCGAGCACCGCGTAATTGGCCTGCGCAGCCGACCCCACGGCGCCCACGGACACACGGTAGGTGCCGGTCAGAAGATCATTCCAGCTCTTCGGGGGATTTTTGACGAGTTCCTTATTGATGATGAAGGCCACGGTACCGGTGTAGCCGAGACACCAGTGACCGTCCTTATCCTTGGCCCAGGCGGGAATCTGATCCCAGGTCGAGGGCTTGTAGGGCATCGTGATACCCTTTTTGCGGGAGAACTCACCGAATTCAAAACCGACGTCACCGATGTCCGCCGTGGCGTTTTCACCTTCGGCCATGATTTTGGAGATCTGCTCGGCCGAACTCATATCCGAGTCCTGGGTCTTGATGCCGAGTTTCTGCAGATCCTTCCAGGTACCGACCCAGTTGGCCCAGGTGTCGGGCATACCGACGGAATTTACCTGACCTTCTTTCTGCGCGGCCTTTAAAAGCGCATCAACATTGGCGTCAGCGGCCCAGACGGCGGCAGAAAGTCCCGTGGCGGCAACGGCACACGCGGCAACAGCGTACTTGGAAATCGTATTCAATTCGCAGCTCCTAGGTTGGTTGGGCCGGCTGTGAGCCGGCCTCGGCACCGCCCGGAAGTCTCCTTCCGGACGGCCGGATAAAACGCAGTTTATCGAAAATGCGCAAAAGTCTGTATTTCCGCGCACCGGCGCTCTCCTTAATTTCCGTAATTTTGCGCTACGTCGATGACACACCGATGACAAATTACCGCAGCGTCGCCTCTTTAAGCCGCGCTCCCAGCCCGCTCATGCGCCGCACGGGCGAAGCGACCGCTTTTTTGAGTACCTCAATATTGGCAAAGACCGCCGCCTTTTTCACGGCACGGGTAATCCCCGTGTAGACAAGCTCACGGGTGATGAGTTCAGAGTCCCCTGAAACCGGAAGTACCACCGCCACACGCTCAAACTGCGAGCCCTGGGACTGATGGATTGTGAGCGCATAGGCTGTTTCGTGCCCCGGTAAAAGCGCCGCAGGCACGTACTTACCCTCACCGAAATACACCCAGAAGGTCCCGTCCGTACAGTCTTGCGGGTTCGGCACGACAATGCCGACGTCACCGTTATAAAGCTCCGTCTGCTGATCGTTCACGCGCACGATGATGACGCGCCCGGGGTAAAAGACGGCGTCCGTTTCTGCCCCCGCCGTGTTTTTGACATGCTCCTCAACAAGGCGGTTTACGGCACTCACGCTGTCCGGGCCCCGGCGCTGGGCACACAAAACACGAAACGCGTTAAAGGCCGCAAACATTTCATCATTGAGTTTGTCGGATTCTTCTCTCCCGGCAATTTTTTTCGTGCGTTTTTTAACGAGCTCCAGATAGGGCTTCATTTCAAGCCGTATCCACTGTCTCAAGTCCTCATTCACCCCGAACTTAAATCGCTTAGGCAACGAGAGCGAAATTTCTTCGTTCTGATCGTCCGTGTAAGAAGCGTCAAACTTTTTATCGTGCGCAAGAAGCGTGCGTACGGTTGCTTCATCCCCGGTATTCACCGCCCGCGAAAGGTTTCCCACCGGAGAGTCCGCGCCAAAGCGGAAACTGTAGGTAAGTTCTGTCACGGCCTCAGAAAGCGCTCCATCCGAAGCCGTCATATCGGCAAAGACCGAGCCCGGACCAACGGCTGCCAACTGGTATTTGTCGCCTAAGAAAATCAGCCGCGTCTTTGCAGGATCCACGGACCGCATGAGTTTTAAGGCAAGCGATACATCAATCATGGAGGCTTCGTCAGCAATGAGGACATCGGCTTCCACGGGGGCCTGAGGGCCGGGCCGCACGCCCGAGGTGTTGGGGGTGCTCAAGAGCCGGTGAATGGTCTGCGCCGTGATGCGCTTTTCCTTTACGCCCTTATCCACGAGGGCATAGAGCCCGGGCTCACGCAGGCATTCCTTCTGCAGCGACTCCTTAAGGCGCCCTGCGGCCTTACCCGTGGGTGCTATGAGCGCCACCGTAAGCGCTCCGTTTCGTGCCAAAAGCGCGGTTAAAAGACGCACCACCGTTGAGGTTTTCCCCGTGCCCGGTCCCCCGGTGATGACGGAAAGGCGCCGCTTCAGAGCATTTTCCACGGCCTCATACTGGTGTCCCGCGCCTTCGCGCCAAAGAGCCGTGCGCTCAGCCGTTGCGCAGGCGTTGTGTTTTTGCCAGAGCGCCGTGTCCGTTGCCTGAAACGCTGTTTTGAGTGCCGGCGCGAGTTTGGCTTCAGGCGTCACGTACTGCGCGGCCCGCGCGAGCAGCCGCCCGAGTTCGGCTTCTTCCTCAAAGCGCCTTAACTGATAAATAAAGCCCCCGCGCACGGTGTCCGCAACAAGCGGCGCGTCCGCAAGTTTCAGGGGATCCTCGGCGCCCGTGTAGGAAACGAGGAGCCCTGCGGCCTCCCAGGCGTCAAGCATCTCTGAAGTCACCGACGAAGGAAGCTCCGCGCAACTGCTTTTTTGCGCGTCCGCAGCCGCGAGCGCTTCAATCACAGCGGCAAATGCCGTGCAGTCCGTCTCTGCAAGTGTCCTTTTGGAGCGCTCCGCAACCGCCAGCAGCCGTTCGCCGTAGGCCTTCCAGACCGCTTCAACCGTCACGTCCGTCATTTGCGGGTCTCCTTCACGGGACGCTCACCCGTTTTAAAAAATGTATCGAGCGCGCGGATCAATTCCGCGGACGGCCTGTCGCGGAAAATCCCCTGCGTGGGAGAGCCCTCGCCAGCGCCGCGCAAAAAGACGTAAAAAACGCCGCCGATCAGATCGCAGCCGTCGGCAACACCCGTTTTGACTTCCAGGAAGCGCTTCATGGCGGTGAGGTAAATCAGGTACTGCAGTCTGTAGTTATGCCGCCGCATTTCGTCGTGAACGGCTTTTTCCGTGTAGTCCCTGGGCGTGCCCGACCCGATGAAATTACTCTTCCAGTCAACGAGCCAGTATTTGCCCTGAGCCTTAAAAACGAGGTCGGCGGTACCGGTGAGGTAACCGGTGAGCGCCGTATCGTCGAGCTCATCAATCGCGTACTCGGGCCCGAACGCTTTTAAAAGCGCCGCAAGAGTCTTTGCCCTCGGAGCCTTCTTTCCCCCGGCGCCCCGGGCAACGCTCATCGTGAAGGGCCACTCGGAGTAACGGGCCGCAAAAGGCACATCAGAAAGCTTTAAAGGCGCATCACCATCCGTCAGATGCGCTGAGAGCACCGCTTTCATCATCCTTTCAATGTAGGCCGCCCACTGCGTCTGGGCTTCTTCGCGGTTTTCGTCCGGGAAAAGATAGGCGTACTTGCGGATCATCGCGTCAATCAGACGAGCGCGGTTCGTGTCGTCCGTGAAGTCCGCGCGCTGCATGATTTCGTGCAGAAACGTGCCGACATCGGGTCCCCTCATCGTGCAGGCGTTAAATAAGGCAAGCCCCGCCTGGGGCGCTTCTTGCGTGTCGGCATCAAAGTCAATCACGTCGTCAGCGGCATCAAAAACCGGGGTTTCTTCGCAGGCCAATACGGGCATGCGTGCGGGCGTGAGGCTTCTTCTTACGATGGAAGTAAAACTTGAAACCCGACTTGTGAGAGGATAGGCAGCTGACTTATCCGCCTCCATCACGCCGGCCGCTTCTTTTGTGATTTCTGCCGGCAGGGTCAGGTTTTCCGCTTCGCCCTTCGTTTTGGTGACGACCCGGCACAAGGTCCCGGCTTCGTCTTCAAAACGATGCCCAAGTTCTGCAAGCAGATCGCAGGCCTTTTCATTAAAGGCACCCTTCGTGGCCTCTTCAGGACAACGCGTAAGACCTGCCAGAGCCCGCAAATAGAGGTTGTTGGTACGGTAATGGTTAATTTTTCCCTTGCTTTGGCAGTAAATTTGCGGCAGTACCACGCGGCTTGAAGCGCGGGTCAAAGCCACATAAGCCTTTCTGACGCCTTCCTCCTGCTCATCAGCAAAGCACTCTTTCACAGTGGAGCGGCTTACGCGGCAGGGCGAAAAAAGCCGCACGCTCCCTGAAGGGCCTCTTACGCGGAAAACGGCGTAGCCGTCGGTGTTGCCGCTCGACGAGATCTGCATCTTCGCCGCGCCGGGGAGATAAACAACAGGATACTCAAGCCCTTTACTCGAGTGAATCGTCTGCACGATGACGAGATCCTCGTCGCTCTCAACACGGCACTTACGGTCCGTATTGTCTTCGCTCATCGTGCGGCTTTTGAGCGTTTCAAAGCGCCTTACGAGCCCCGAGAGCGTTCGGTAGCGGCGGGATTCTTTGTGAAGCAGCTCCACCACCTGACGGGCGTCCGAGAGATAACGTTCACCCCCCGCCTGCGGCAGGAGGCGGTTTTCAACATTTCGCTCAGTAAAAAGGTGCGCAAAGGCCGCGGCAAGCGCCCCCTTCTCCCAGCGCTCCGTCATGGTTTTCATTAAAAGCGTGTCGGCGATGCGCTCGTCAAACCCCTCCCGGATCACCTTGAGCGTGCGTCCGAAAAGTTTCGTTGCCTGAGCCGCCGCAAAAAGCGCACGGTTCTGCGGCATTTCAAGGGCCTTTAACACCGAGAGAACTTCGCTTGCGGCTTCGGTCTGAAAGACGTCCGTGTCCTCGCCTGTTTTAAGCACGCGGATGCCGCGCGCCGCAAGCGCTGCCACCGTTGCGTCGGCGTCCGTCTTTTTTGACACCAAAAGCGCAATATCGCGGGGCTTTAAGGATTTACCCTTGAGTGTCGTTTTGCCGTCCAGAAGCCGTGCAATGTCTTCGGCGATAAAGGCGGCTTCCGCGCCGTCAGCCGACCCCGTATTCGGGTACACATTGTCTTTAGCCATCATCCAGACTTCAAACACGGGCACTTCTTTTCCGTCACGCATAAGGGGCTCGGCGCGCCCTGCGGCTCCCACGCGGCTGTAGGCAATTGTGTCGGTGAGAAACGTCCGGCGGCGGTCGTCCTCACCGTCAGACTGATTGCCCGAGAAAAAGGCGTTGACGCCTGCGACAAGCGCCGGAGAGGAACGAAAGTTGGTGGCAAGCCTCAGCGTCCGTCCGATATCCTTTACCGCCTGCTGGTAAGTCTGCAGATCAGCGTTTCGGAAGGCATAAATACTCTGCTTGGGGTCTCCCACAAAAACGAGTGATGCGGGGTCGCCCGTTCCACTCATAAAAAGTGTTTTAAAGACCGCGTACTGCAGGGGGTCGGTGTCCTGAAACTCGTCAATTAAAACAGCGTTAAAGCGGCTTCGTACAGCCCGGGCAAAATCAGGATCCGTGAGCGCTGAATCCATATCAACCAAGAGGTCGTCAAACGTACGGATACCGGCGCGGTGCTTGAGTTCTGTCAGGCGCGCAGGCGCCCAGTCGATAAAGCGCCGCAAAAGGGCCTCCTCTTCGGGCGAACATTGTGAGCGTTCTGCATCCAGAAGCTCCCACTGCGTCCGCGTGCTCCGGCGCGAGAGCGTGACGACGGTCTTTAAAACCGCGTCAAAGTCCGACTTTTCAAGGATGCGTGTTTTAAACGCCGGATCAAAATCCGGGTTTAAGAGTTCCCGGCGCATGAATTCATCGACGACCTGTGCGCGCAGTTCATCATCCGCCCCAAACTCACAGTCAAACTGACCGCCCTGCGAGAAAAGGCATTTATCGAGCATCTCACGGCAGAAACCGTGAATGGTGTAAACCGATGCATCATCAAAATTGTCCACTGCGGCCGTGAGGCGCTTGGCACAGTCACTTACCGTGAAGCCCGCGGCTTTCCAGCGTTTCATAAAGGGCGCAAGATCCGAAGCGTCATTATCGGGCCAGTCCTCAAGCCCCGCCAACGCGTCGGAGGCTCCGGCAAGCAGTTCCTTCACGCGGCTTTTCAGTTCCTCGGTGGCAGCCTTGGTGAAGGTCACCAAAAGGATGCTCCCGATCGGGAAACCTTCTTCTGCGACGAGCCGCATCACGATGCGCGAAAGCGACCAGGTTTTGCCGGTACCGGCACTCGCCTCAATCACAAGACGCCCTCTGAGGTCGGTGGACGCAGCGTCAAAAATCGTTTCAGTTGCCATGGCTTTCTCCGCTTACGTCACCAGCCTCATTTTTAACCGCTGCAACGAGCGCGTCAGCGTAGGTTTTCAATGCTGTTACGTGAACAGGAATGTCCCCCTTCCCCTTTTTCTTTTTCTTGTCTTTTTTACCAACGTACAGATCCGGGGCAAACAGAAAATCCAAGGGCTTACTGAAGCGCTCGGCGGCAGCAAGCCTCTCACTGCCTTCATACCCACGCCACAAAATGGCATCGCCTCCGGAAAAACCGTTTTCATTGTTGTCGGCAACGACAGTCACCGACGTAAAGAGGCACTCGTAAAGGGATAAAAGACTTCTCGCAATCGTGTCGCAAACCGGTGTCTCCATCCCCGGAATCGTCCCGAAGTAACCCGGCGCTATCGCGTCATGCGGGGCATTACCCTTCATCACGTACATCACCCGAAGCGAAAAAGTCCGCCCGAACGCATTCATCATCGTCGACTCGATACGCTTACGACGGACTTCAGAGCCGCTCACAGCAACAAGGACCGCCAAGGGTTCCCCTCCGTCCGGGTTTTCGTACAGCGTGAGAGCCGGCAAGACCAGTTTTTTAAGATACGTCAGCCCCCAGTCCGCCGGAATCTCCACTGTTTCTTCCGGGAATTCCTGCACGATCCTCATATCCCGGATCTGTGCGTAAAAAGCGGCCGTCTGCTCAATCATCCCGCGCCGGATCCACTCCCGCACGCCCGGTGCCCCGTTTAAGGGATCAAGGGCCTCGGCTGCGGCGAGCCTCACGGGCGAGACGCCTTGAGCAATGGGCCCGCGCACGGCGTTTAACGCCTGATAGCGCCCCAGCCCGTCGTCAGAAGGACTTAAGGGCACGGTTTCGGCTTCACCGGCATCAGGCAGCACCACCCCGAACTTTCTTAAAACAAAATCTGAGGGCTTGGTGAAGTACTGCGCAATATCGTTGACGGTCACCGTGTTCTGCTCAGGAGTAAGCACCGACCGGGCATCGGCAAAACGGGGCACCTCCCCCCGAAAATGCACGGCGCTGGCAGCGTTTAAGGCGTCACCCGCTGCCGTATTCACGGTCTTCCAGCGTTTAAGTTTGCCCGTTACAAAGTTCGCGCGCCCCGTGGGCGTTAAAGCCGCAGGCACCGTCACCTGCCCGGCCACATCCCTGATCCCGCTTGCGGCCGCCGCAAACCTGAGGAAATCCTCCAGCACCACGGAGGGCGGCTTTAACTGCGTACGTTCAAACCCCTCGGCGTAGGAGACGTAAAAGAAGCGCCGTGCCGCAAGAAAGAGGTCGAGGAAAATATTGCGGTTGTCGCTGCGGCTGTCGCGGTCACCGCGCCGCGCGCGCATACCCGCGCTCGTACCGGGCGCCATGAGGTCAAACTCTTCAGCGGTATTGGTACCCGGAAAAGCGCTGTCACGGTTAAGCCCCACGACCGCAATGACTTTATAAGGCAGCCCCCGGAATTCCTTCATGCCGGCAAAGGTAAGGCCGTTACCGGTTCTGTGAAAAAGCGCGTCCGCCACGTGCGTTGTTGCGGCCTTGGCAAACACGCGGGAGTTCACCGGCCGCCCCTTCATGGTTGCCTCAAGCGCCCGCGCGGCCGTTTCAAGGCTTCCCCGGATCGCCTGGGCGGCTTCTTCGTCTTCCGTAAAGTCCGTGAGTTCCGTTGTAAGCGACACAAAGAAATTCTTAAGTACCTCCGGGTCGGCTGCCTCACCCATTGCCGCGAGTTCCGCGCGTTTGGTTTCAAGCAGTGCAGCAACTTCGGTGAGCCGCGCAAAGAGTTCTTCGTTCTCGAGCACCGACTCCCAGCGGCGCTCCGCGCCCGGCGCGGGCCGCACGTCTCCGAAGACGCGCTCCCGGCTTTCGCCGAAAAAAAGCCCCGCGGTGAGGCGCTCCAGAGCCCGCGTGAGCGACCCGTCTGTGTCCGCCGCATCGGCTTCACCCTCAGACACCAACCGGTCAATATGTGCTTCAGAGAATCCAAAGCGGTAGCCCCCGGCAACAAGCCACGCGTGAATGAGCGCGAGGTCGTCTGCGGTCATCTGCCAGCGCTTCTGCGCCTGCGGCATCTCAAGCCACGCTTCCAGGTCTGAGGCATCCGCTCTGGAAAAGAGAAGTTCGACCAAGGCCTTCCACGTCTCAAGCGCCATCGCGCGGTCGCTCACCCGGTCGTCGGCTATCGTCCAGGCAATTTTCCGGCTCTCGGGCTGCGCATTCATCACGGCTTCAATCACGCCTGCCGCCCCTTCAATGTCCGGGGTGACGACGAGAACGTCTGCGGGTGTTACGTCCTTTTGCGTGCGGAAAATGTACTGCAGCCAGTCAACGAGAGTCTCAACCTCACGAATGAGCGACGGCGCCCGCCCCACGATCACCGAGCCGTCCGCGGGATCGGGCATCTCCCCTTGCGCGGTCTTAAGCATCAAGACCGAGCGCTGCAGTGCCTTTAAAAAGGTGTCTTTTCCGGGATCCACAAAGTAAGCGTCCGCGTCCTGGGGGCTCTCAAGCTTTAAGTCCTGCAGGCGCTCCGTGACCGGATCAAAAAAGTGCCTGGTGTGGGTTACCGCGACCGGATCGTCCGGTTTGGTTTCCGGTTCCATCCCCACAAAGTCCGCTCCCCCTTCCAGATTTAAAAAGGTCCAGACACGCTCAATCATCGCGCGGCTTGAGGCGGCGTTGCGCCTTAAGTACTGATACACCGCGTTGTCTTCTGAGCCGTAATCCCAGTCAAAGGCCGCCTGCGGCAGTGCCTCATACCAGTATTCCGACGACGGATTTAAGACGTAGAGATAAATGTCGCTTTCGGCGTCTTCTGCCATCTGCTTAATAAGGGGCAGCACGAGGGGCGGCAGCGTAAAGGGCATGAAGATATGCACGCGCTCCTCACGCTTTTCGTGCCACGCGCGCACCATGCGGTCTTCTATCTCAAAAAGGTCATTTAACTCACGGGCCTCGGGCATGTCGGTGACGCGCCGCGCAAGCTCCCGCCACATATCCTTCTGCCAGGCATAGTCGGGATGCCGGTTTAAAGCCGCTTCCTCCGCGGCATAACGGGGATCATTTTCAGCATGCGCCCGGGGTGGTTTCCCCATCCAGCGCAATACCCAGTCAAGGCGGTATGTTGCATAGCGCGAAAACACGGCCGCGCAGTGCATCGCAAACTCAAAGCGCTCCGCCGGGGTTTTGCCGTCCAGAAATTTTTTAAGCCGCGGATGCCTTTCGGGGAGATCCGAATGACAGATATCCCAGATCAGAAACTCAAGTTCCGTTCCCGCTTCCCCGAGGCCGATCAAGGGTCTGCCGAACTTAATAAACCACTGGCCGAGCGTTTTAAAGGAAAGCCCCGCGCACACGCCCGTGCGGTCGGCGAAAAACCGCCGCAGCATGTCGCCCGCGGCCTGCGAGGGGACCACGACCGTTGTGTCCTTAAAGACAAATCCGGTGTCTTTTTTATTGTCTGCCGCGAGGTTCACGGCCAGGCTTTCCCTGAGGACCTCAAAAGAATTACTGAAAACGGTATAAAGCATGTCGGCGGCCCGAAGCAAAAACAAAAGCGGGAAACATCCGATTCTACGAAGGTTTCCCGCGCTTTGAATGGTTTAAGGTTGCTGTTCCACGGATCTTGCCTTTTGCACCGAGCCTGCAGCGCGCTCTTTCACAGCAGACAATCCTGCCCCAAAAATACGCGGCATACGCTTCAAGCACAGTTGCCGGCACACTTTCAACACCCACGGCGTCCGCGGCAAAGGATTTCGCGGAAATGAGACTTTCAAACGCCTCCCGCCAGGAATCCTCTGCTCCGTCAATGAGGCCGGCGGCCCGACAGTAAGCGGGGATCCGCTCGTCTGCATCCGGCTCTGACAAAAGCACTTCAAGCGCCGCAAAATGCGCGGCCTGCTTCTTTCCGGGCCGGGAGAACAGGGCTTCCGTCACAGCTTCCCAGTCGTAAGACTGATCCTCCGCCCGGAAATCGCAGCGGCATGCCGCAGCTGCCGCTCTCTTTGCATCGTCCGGCTGTTCTTCTCTTGTAATGACCGTCACCGCCCGGCCGGCCGCCGTCAAAACCGAGACAAAGTCCGTGCCGCGACGGTCGTTTTCCGGCAGAAAATACGCCGCCAGAGGATCCGGCGCTTCATTGCACAAAGGTTCCCTGCCGGACTCAGGGCCAGTCGTTGCGCCATTCACCCGTTCAATCTGAAAAATGCCGGCCGTATGCTCCGCCAACGAGGCCATCACGGCAACCGCATCGCCTCCGGCATCCCCGGTGTCTTCAACCAGAAAGATCCCTTTCGTATCCGCGGTCCCCGGAAATGAAAAACCGAAATGCGCCAGAAACCTCCGCAGCAACCGTACTTCCGCAAAATGCGTTGAGCGCACGCGCCAGCGCTGGCTCCTCGCCCTGTCCGTAATCAGGCCGTCAAAATAAAACCCGCTTTTTGAAGCGAGTCTCTTCCATAACGCCTGCTTTTCGTCCGATACGCGCGTCAAAAAACCGAAGGCATCCGCTGCCTCGGCCCGGGGCCGGTAAGCCGTCTCAAAGTAATCGAGCACAAAGGCAACGACGCAGGACTGCTCCGGAAGGTTTTGTGCAGCTTTTGCGTCACCTGAGGCCAGTGCTGCTTTCACGGCCCGGGCGTCTTTCTCAGTCTCCGCGTCTGTGCTCATGCCCGGCAGAAAAGCAGCGAGCACGCGCTTTTGCACCTCTGTTGCGCCGATACACGCAAGAAGCGAGAGGCCCGCCAAAACCGCACGGGTATCAAACCCCGTTTTCAAACGCTTGTCTGTCGTCATTCAATGTGTCACTTTTCTCCTTTCTATGGACAATCATTATCTGAAGGACTGCGACACAAAATGTCGCGTGAAAACGCGGAAAAATTTGAAGCGGGCTCAAGGACTCTGTACCGCCTGCACCGGGCTTTGGCTACACTGAAGCCGTCCCGGTTTTTCCCGCACTAACAGCCCGTCATGCGCCTTCTGAAATTTCTTTTCATTGCTTCTCCGGCCGCAACCCTCGCGGCCGTCGGCGCGCATTACGTGCTTTTTGACCGCTATGACTATTTGGCCGAGGCTGCCGTGCGTGATCCGGAAAACTACTGTCAGACTCTTTTTGCGGAAAAGAATTACAGGGATCTCGCTGACTACGTGGCGTTTTACGCCTCGGTGCCGGGCCTCACCCCGACACCCGCAATGGAAAAACTCGCGGAAGAAGCCCAAGCGATCCGCAGTGATCCGTCCTATATCGCCAAAGAAACAGCGGCCGGCTTTTTCCTGGGAGAAAGTCATGAGGACTACGGGAGAGCGGCTCAGGCCGCCGGCGAATTTTTCCTCGTGGGCGACATCCGCGACATTTACACAGCCGGTACTAAACTCGCCGGCAACCAAAGCCTTACGGAACCTGAGACCTTTACGGCCGCGCTTTCAGCAGTCAGCCTTGCCGTTGCTGCAGCCAGTATCGGCCCGCATGCAACTGCAGGAGCCGCCGCCAAAGGCGGGATTGCGGTTTTAAAGGTCGCCAACCGCGCCCGCAAACTCTCGGCGGGCTTTATCCGGGAGCTTTCTGCCGCCGCAGCCAAACCGGCTGTTCTCAAAACACTGGCAGGGCCTTTAGCGGAAATCGCGGACTTTGCCCGAAAGTACGGCATTGCGCCGGCACTGGAAATTCTCGCCCGTACGCCGAGGCTTGAAGACGCGCCGCGCGCGATCCGCTCGGCGCTGAGCTTGGGCGAAGATATGCCGGGCCTTCTTAAATTCGGCGGTCCCGACGTTTTTGCGGCCGTCAACCGCTGCGGAAAGACGACCGTCAAAGAGGCGGCGGTCTACGGCGACGGCGCCGTGAGGCTTCTTGACAAAGTGCCCGCCGCTCAGCTTATGAAAGACGCCGCGCACTACACGAAAATCACCACGAAGGCCGCCTGGAAAACGCTCGGACTCATTTTGTCCGTGGCCTCCTGGCTTTTCTCAGCGCTCACAGGGATTCTCTGGATAACAAAAGCCGCCTTCCGATTGATAAGAAGGCGGCCCGAAAAAGCAACCGAAAAAAGCAGTTAGCCGATCGACTTGATGACGTGCTTCACAACCCCGAAGCAGACCCATTCGTCACCGTCACCGGGGAAGATGTCGTCGTACAGACCGGAGCTGTTTTCCGGGTGCAGGTAAATCTTTCCTCTTTTCTTCATGAAGCGCTTCACGGTGAATTCGTTGTTGACCTGCATGATCACGATGTCACCGAGCTTTTCCGTGACGCTGCGGTCCACGACAAGCAGATCCCCTTCATCGATTCCCGCTTCAATCATCGATTCGCCCTTGGCCTTCAGTACAAAGGTCGAGGCGGCATTGGTGATCAGAAGATCGTTAAAGTCGATACTCTCGCCCTGATACTGTTCGGCCGGCGACGGGAAACCGGCCTGCACCGCTGAGTACCCCGAAGGCACCTTCACATGAGTCTTCACCTTCACCGGTATCAGACCGTCAGGCTTAGAGACGCCTGAGGCGAGCTTGGGATCAGCTGCCATTGCCTGATTAAGCACATTACGGAACCAGATGGCGCCGCCCAGTGCCCTGAAACTCGTAACCTGCTCAACACTTAAACGCACCGTCGCGGTTTCGGTCATGGCCTTGTCGCACATGGGCTTGCGGCCTGCGCCGGGACGGCGTCCGCCCCAGGTCCCCTTCACGCGTCCGGTTGTCTTGCTGATCGTTTTGGCCTGCGCCTTTGCGGTTGTCTGTTTCATAGAAATTCCGCGAGGAAACCCGCGTCTTCAGACGCGGGAGGAATCGCG
>ERZ1034913.781-NODE-781-length-22463-cov-6.888076_pt1 | contig 22463 bp, 25 predicted proteins | sample MGYA00520697_ERZ1034913 | MGnify/ENA primary metagenome ERZ1034913 (study PRJEB33766, sample SAMN09781786) | gut metagenome | biome: gut microbiome | host: Homo sapiens | place: Madagascar | study: EMG produced TPA metagenomics assembly of the PRJNA485056 data set...
CTTTTAAAGTCAATTCTCATGACATATAATAAAAGATATGAATGACACAAAATTAACAATCGCAAACGCGCTATTAAACTTATTAAAAACACAACCCCTACATAAAATCACTGTTACGCAGATTACCAAAGAATCAAATCTGACAAGACAGACTTTTTATCGGAATTTTGAAGATAAGGAAGATCTAGTGAACTGGTATTTTGAAAAGCTTTGTTTAGATTCCTTTAAAGAAATGGCTGATCAAGCCACTTTAAAAGAGGCTTTGATTAAAAAGTTTACATTTATTCAAAGTCAAAGCACATTCTTTAAAGAAGCTTTCAAAGAAGATGACTATAATTCTTTGACAAACTATGACTATCGTTGTATTTATGATTTCTACAAAAAGAAAATCGAAGCCAAAACAACAATTGATTCACAGCTTGATTTCTTACTTCAAATGTATTGTCATGGTTCTATTGAAATGACAAAGTCATGGGTAGAAAAAAATATGTATTTAGATATCGAAACCTTAGTCACCATGCTGATTGAATCTATGCCAGAAAGATTGAAACAATATGTCAATCTTTAACTACAATACCTAAAAGTTTCACAAATTCAAGTGCTTGAGATGAATTCACAATAATACCTGTTAATTTATCACTCGACACTGCAATATTTTCAATTTCACAGCTTGAGAAATCAAGCTCTTTTAATTTTGTGTTAAACCATTCCGTTGAATTTAATATACATTTATCAAATGAAGTCTTTTTAAAATCACATTGAACAAATCCTGAACCTGTCAAATCATTGATGTCAAACATACAATCTTTAAATGTACTGCCACCAAAGTCACAATAATGCCCTTTACACAATTGAAAGAAGGTATCTCGAATCACACTTTGTGAAAGTTCCATTCCACTGATTCTACAAGAGATGAAATGAACACGACTTAAGCTACATTGATTCAAGTGTACATTCTCAAATTCACAATGATCAAAAACAACGTCCATGCATTCAATAAAACTAAAGTTACAATCCTTAAATTGACACTTACTAAACTTACAACTATCGATTGTGATATTATCTAAACTTTCTTCAATACAAATATTCTCAAACACATAATCATTCACATACGATTCATATGTCCATTCATCCATAGGTTCAAGACTCGTATTTATTTTTAATTTTTTCATATATTTTTAATTTTCAATAATACTTCCTGATTAAATACAATATCTTTTAATAATTGTAAATCTTCATAACTCACAAAATCATATTCTGCACGATTTAAAATAATATAGATTTGTTGAAGAGCATTCTTAAGCTCCATCCATTCTTCAGGTGTTCCAAACTCTTCATCAAACAATTTATGAATATTATCCTGATTCATCAATGGATATAAGTACGAATAGATTGTTGTAGTTGAAGGGGTATTAAAGCCATCAAAAAAATTTTTAAATACAGGATAGATATATTTACGTAACATGTTTAAAGTGGCTTTCGCATAGAATAATACACTAGCACTAAAATCCGCATCCTTTACATCTTCATAATAGACTTCCAAATCACTTCCAGCTTCAATTTGATCTAAGACACTTCCCGGAAGATCTGCATAGTCATCTTCATTTATATTTAATGCTTCATAAAAGTCAGTTTCTTCTTCAGGCTCTTCGTTTTGTTTCATATTATTCATCATATTTTGAGCCATATCATTTAATTTACTTTTTTCTTCATCGCTCATATTGTCCATCATTCTTGAAATGGCTGAAAAATCAATATCACTAAATTTCATTGTTTGTTACCTCATTTCTAACATGTATTATACACAAAACATAAGTGGATTAACATAAACAAATATATTAGAATATATACATGAAATTATTAAATATACAAAAAGAAATCCCCGATATTCTTTTAGATATTCGCTATTGCACAACTTACAATTTCATTGGTGAAATCATTGATGGCTATATAGATCCGGTAGCGTTAGGAACAAAAGAATTGGTGAAGCAATTAAAAGTAATCAATTCAAAGGCAAGACAAATGGGATATCGATTAAAGATATGGGATGCCTATCGACCTCAAAGTGCCCTTGATCATTTCATGACTTGGAAAGATACTGAGGATGATAAAATGAAATCCATTTTCTATCCAAAATATTCCAAAAGCTATCTTTTCGAGAATGACTTTATCATCGAAAAATCAGCACACACCAGAGGTAGCACTGTCGATTTAACTTTAGTTGATGAAAAAACAGGAAAAGAATTAGATATGGGATCTTACTTTGATTACTTTGGCGATATTTCTAGTCCTTTACATAAGGATGGATTAACAACCATACAGATTCAAAATCGAATGACATTAAGAAATTTAATGTTAGACAATGGATTTATCCCTTTAGAATCGGAGTGGTGGCACTATACTTTAAAGGATGAACCCTATCCAGATACTTATTTTAATGTGGAGGTAAAATCTGATGGAAACTAAATTATGGTCCGCTTTAATTGGTCTTTCTAAAACCGTGGATTCAAATCCCAAAACAGAACATACAGATACAATTATTTTAAATTGTCTTCAACATCTAAGAAATCATACGGTTACACAAGATCTAATTGATTTAGTACACAAAGAAAAAGACACGATATCGCCAAGTTGTAAAACGTGCACACATCCTTGTGGCAATACAAGTGATTATGACATGTCTTTAATCAATGACAAGAAAAAGGAATTGATGAATCAAATCCTTCATTTAAATGATATTAACTTCATCTATCGCGGTCTATGCTACTTAGGCTTTGATATTGATGATTCTTATATCAATGAATTAATAAAAGATTGTAAAGACAAATAGGAGGTCAACATGGAAAAAGATTGGAAATTATTTAAAAAGAAATTAGGCGGTTGGCAAGAAGCTTATATGGACAAGTTAATTGAAGAATATAAGGATATACTAAATTCAGATGCATCATCTTCTGATAAATATTGGACTCTTCGTAAGAAAATTTATGATGATTATAAAAGTCCTAGCGTTTTGGCAAGAGATGTATCTCGTTCAAATATGTTTACCATTTTGTTAGGGTTATTACATGATCAAGCTATCAATATGGATGATCTAAATGAATTTAGTGATGAGTTGAAAGAAGATATTGCACAATTTATAAAGTAAAAAAAGCCGAAAATCGGCTTTTTCATTTAGTCTTCTTTTTTTCCAGCTAATTCTTTTAATGCTTTTAAAGAATCTACTTTCTTAGAATATAGAGTCAATGGTGCAGAACTTGTATCACCAATCGCTGTTAAATCATAGCCTTGTGCTTTACATTCATTTTCTAAATATGCTTTGTGTTGGAATGAGTTCAAATCAATTTCGCCATTATTTAAAGCTTCATTTGGTAAGTTATATGCATCAAATACAACTACATCTAAATAAATACCTGAATTTTCATCGTCTAATACTTTTTGTACCGCTCTAAATGTATCGGCAGAACCACAAGTACCAATTTTAATAACTTTCTTTCCATCTGAACTTGACTGATATCCTTCAATATCACTCACAAAATTTTTATCCACTGTATAATCTTTATTATATTCAAATGCAGGAACACTTGCTCCTTTATTCTTTTCTAGAATATATTCAGCCACTAACTGACTTTGATAAGCCTTTACTACCTTTTGATAATCCTCATTATCTTTATCTGCAGTACGCGCAACGATCACATTAATAAATGGGTTGTCACTTCCTACTTCTTGTACTTCTGTAATCAAACCATCCTTTTTAGGCTTTAATCCAGCTGGAATCGCATACGTACCATTGATTGTGGCTGCTCCAAAATCATCCAAAGTCGAAACTAATGTATTGGCTTGTGTAGGAACAATTTCAATATTGTATTTATACTTTGTAACATCCTTCAATTCTGGAGTCCAACCAGCCTTATCATCCACTTCAATCAAGCCTGCTTTTTCTAGAAGCAATAAACCTCTTCCACCATTTGTCGCATCACTTGGAATACCAATTTTTACAGGTTCACTTGAAGTTGTTTCTTGCGATGAACATCCTGTAAGTAATGTTGTAGCCACTAAGCCTGCTGTTAAAAATGTTTTAAATAATTTATTTGTCTTCATAATCCTTTTCTCCCTCTTTTATTTATGAAATAATCCTTTATTTGTCGTTGCACTAGATAATGTATTTCCCAATAATTGAATCAATGAAACAATGATCAATAGTAAGATAACACATAAATTCACAACATCTTGATAATGTAAATTTTGACCATAATTGATTGCGAATGAACCAATTCCACCAGCTCCAACTGCACCTGCACTCGTTGTAAGTCCAATCAATGAAATAGCTGTAATGGTTGTTACGCGAATCAAATCCGGTAACGCCTCATGTAGATAAACACGAAAGATAATTCCAAGTGTTGAACTACCCATACTTCTTGCAGCTTCTATCTTTCCAGGATTTACATCCGCTAATGCCGTTTCTACTTGTCTTGTATAAAATGGAACTGCTCCAAATACTAATGGAACAATAGCCCCTTTTACACCAATTGAAGTACCCGCAATACTACGTGTTAATGGAATCAAGAAAATCAATAAAATGATAAATGGTACTGCTCTAAATACGTTTGTGATGACTTCTAAAATAAAGTGAACCACTCGATTTGGCTTGATACCATCTGTCTTTGTTACAATCAATGAAATGCCAAAAGTGCCTCCTATCAACAGTGTGATAAGTCCTGCGATGAAAAACATTTGATAAGTTGCATTCAATGCTGTTAAAAATATATCCCAGTAATTGGCAACGTTTGGAAAGAAATCAGCTATAAATTTAGGCATTATGAATCACCTCCACTTTTACATTTGATGCATGCAAATAATTGATCGCATCTTGTATATCGTCTTTGTTTCCTTCAATAGAAGCAATAATACCTCCCAAGGCATCCGCATTGACCACATCCACATTAGCTAACATGATATTTACATCCACATTGTATTCACGAGATATTTTTGAAATAGTTGCACTACCAACACTATCTCTAGTGAATGTAAGTTTAACTAATTTACTATCCGTAGGAATAATTGTCTTATTCTCAATCAACTTTGTTATATTTGATAACGAAGATGAGGAATTAATAAATTTCTTTGTGATTTCCTCTTTTGGATTGGCAAAAATATCATACACATCTCCTTCTTCAACAACCTTACCATTTTCCATAACTGCCACACGATTCGCGATAGATTTAATCACACTCATTTCATGTGTGATCAAGATGATTGTTATTCCTAATCTTTTATTTAAATCCTTCAATAACTTTAAAATCGATTCTGTCGCATCTGGATCTAGAGCAGAAGTTGCTTCATCACTAAGTAACACCTTAGGATTGTTGGATAAGGCTCTTGCGATGGCCACACGCTGTTTTTGTCCACCCGATAATTGAGATGGATAGACATATTTTTTATCTGCCAAATCTACAAGATCCAATAATTTGTCTACACGAGTTTCAATTTCTTTTTTTGATAAACCTGTATATTTTAACGGATAGGCCACATTATCAAATACTGTACTTCGATCTAATAAGTTAAAATGTTGAAAGATCATTCCGATTGATCGTCTTAACTCTCTTAATTTCTTTTGACTGATATCTAAACTTCCTTGTTTTGCGTTTACCTTTCCAAAACCTTCAATTTCAATACTTCCAGAATCCGGAATCTCTAAAAAATTCAAACATCGCACCAAAGTACTTTTACCTGCACCAGAATATCCAATCACTCCATAGATTTGTCCACTTTCAATTTGTAATGAAACATCATCTACGGCAGGTACATCTGCATTCTTTAAATGATAGGTTTTATCTAAATGTTCTATATTAATCATTCATATCACTCCAATCTAACAAAAAAAGCCGAGGTATTTCCCCGGCTATGCACACTTAAATAAGCGACAAACGAATTGAAAACCGGGTCACAATTTTTAACATATACATTTGCATCATTGACATCATCATTGTTTTCATTTTCGTTTCCTCCTTGCATGTTTGTATTCTACAAGAAGTCTTAGTTATTGTCTAATTGTTAAATTTTTGAAGCAGTAATAAATTTTATTTATTACTAAAATAATCTTTCATTGTTTGAATATACGTATTACCAATCTCACTTAAAACCGTATATTTTCGAGTGATATATCCTATTTCCATCATGGAATTTGGATTTTCTACATTAGCCTGGTACGGAACAACTACATAGTCATCCCCATTTAAATCTTTACTAATGATACCTGAGCATAATGTATATCCATTTAATCCACGCATTAAATTCAGCATGGTAGCACGATCATTGACTTGAATCTTTCTTGGAAATTCATTTTCAACCAATATCTCCTCTGCCGTATACATCGAAGGATTATCCCCTTGATCAAAAGTCATATTTGGATAAGGTAACAATTCTTCATATGTAATTGATTTTTTCTTGGCAAGCGGATGCCCTTTATACAAATACACAAAGGCATCGCAATCGGCTAATTTATGAAATTCTAAATTCCACTCATCAAATTGTTTCATCATAAAACGACGATTGTAGTTTGATAAATATAAAATACCTATCTCACTTAAAGAATTGCCTACATCCTCAATCACATGCATCGTCTTTGTTTCACTGATCGCAAAATCATATTTAGAAGTTCCATATTTTTTCACTGTATCCACAAACGCTTTTGTCGCAAAAGAGTAGTGTTGACATGATACGCGAAACTTAATTCTTCTTAAACTTTCATCTTCATAACGATTCTTTAATAATTCATATTGTTGGTACAACTGTCTTGCGTACGTTAAAAACTCTTGTCCTTGTTGCGTTACAGTGACTCCATGACTTGTACGATTAAAAATTTGAATATCCAGTTCTTTTTCAAGTGATTGAATGGCAGATGTTAATGTAGGCTGAGACACAAAAAGCTTTTCAGCAGCCTTATTCATTGTTTTTTCATCTGATACCGTTAATACATAAAGTAATTGTTGAAGCGTCATTTTCAGTCTCCTTTATTTATATAATTTTAATGAATATTTGTTGATTTTCAAGATTCCAAAATAAAAGAGCTTAAACAAGCTCTTTACCTATAATAGTTAGTTCTCCTTTTGATGTTTCACATGCCAAGCATGATCCTCTTTCACTTTCGCAAGTTCTTCTGGGTTTTCAAACAATTCTAGTGCCGTAAAAGCCAATGCTTTTGCTCCTTTGACAATCGCATCCATTGCCTTTTGACTACATGAGGCATTCACCATATCTTGACTATGGCCAGCAATCTGCACATCCGTTATACTAATATGCGGTTGAATCGTAGGTACAACCTGACTAATATTACCAACATCACTACTTCCTGGCATTACAACATCTTCTACATGTTTAACTGTATTGCCAAGTTCTGTAATATATTTTTCATAGATTGCATCTAAAGAAGGTGTCAAAACCATATTTTCTACAAGATTCTGATACAATTTCATACTTGAAGTACAACCCGTCTGTAAAGCGGAACCCTTCACAATATTCTCTACTTTCTCATATAATTCATGTAAGGTATCAATATCAGCAGCACGAATATAATATTTTGCCTTTGTGTATTCTGGAATGACATTAGGCGCTGTTCCTCCCTCAACAATCACACCATGAATACGAATGCGATCGGTTAGTTGTTGGCGTAAAACACCAATGGCTGCATATGTTAAAATTTGCGCATCCAACGCATTGATTCCATCCTGAGGGCAGCCTGCTGCATGAGCTGGCTTTCCCCAGAATTCAATATCAACAGGTGCACAGGCATAATTACGCGTACTTAATCCATCTTCTGGACCTGAGCCTGGATGAACGCATAGGGCAAAATCCACATCGTTTAAATAGCCTTTCTTCACAAAAGACCCCTTGGCACTTCCATTTTGTCCACCCTCTTCTCCAGGCGTTCCATATACACGTACTTCTCCACCAATTTGATCCACTATACTTTTTAAAGCAGCGCCGGCAAGAGAAGAAGTAGCGCCAAATACATTATGACCACACCCATGGCCTAAACCTGCAAGCGCATCATATTCTGCAAGAAAAACAACCGTAGGACCTGGTTTATTACTTTTGTAGGTTGCCGCAAAGCCTGTACGATGTCCTGCCGCTGGTAATTCAATCTCAAATCCTTCTTTTTTTAATTGTTCACTCAATGTTTGTGAAGCAAAATATTCAAAATCACTGACTTCTGGCTTGGCATGAATAGCCAAAGAAATATCTTGATATATTTTTGCGTTTGTATCTATAAATTGAGAAATTTGATTCTTTAATTCTGACATAAAATAGTTCCTCCTAAAAGTTGAATCTATTGTACAAAGAACGATTGCTATATTCAAATTCTATTTATTTATACCTGGCTATAAATTATTTTTATATTTTAGTAAAAAGAAAAACGGCATAGCCGCTTATTCTTTCGTTAGATCCTCACCAAAATATTTGATAGAAATCTTAGATAAAGTTCCATCTTCTTTTAGTTCTTTTAAAGCTTTATTCACTGCTTTTTTTAATGACGCATTGTCATCTCCTTTTACCATTGGAATCGCATAGGGTGTAGATTCTTTGGATTGATCGACAATTTTAAATGAACTATCCTTTGTCGTTTGAAGATAATCATTGATCGAAGTAGCTGCATTGATTGTCGCATCCACACCACCACTTTTTACAAGATCCATACATTTCGTTAAATCATCAACACCTTTTACAGTAGCTCCATAATCTTCACCCAATTCCATATAAGTAGATCCAATCGAATTGGCCGTTGTCTTTCCTTTTAAATCATCAAACGAAGTAATGGCCGTATTGTCATTACGAACAACTAAGACTGTATGATCATATGCATAAGGTGTAGAAAAATCAAACTTCTTTTCTCTTTCCTTTGTGATATCGACACCATTAATAACTAAATCATAAGTACCCGTTGATAATCCTGTTAATAATCCATCCCATTTACCTTCTACAATATTGGCTTTCACACCTAATTTCTTGGCAATATTTTTGGCAACTTCCACATCAACACCCACCAATTTATCATTCTTATCATGATAAGAGAATGGTTGCCAATCGCCTTCTAAACCAATTGTGATTTCTCCTTTATCTTGAATCGTAGCTAAATGATCCTTACTAGATCCACATCCTGCTAAAGTAAATACCATAGCTGCGCTTAATAAACCTGTTAATAATTTTTTCATCTTACATTTCCTCTTTCCTTAAAAATTCTTTTGTTCGTTCTTGTTTTGGATTTTCAAAGAAATCCTTTGAATTACCCTCTTCAACAATTTTCCCTTCTTCCATCAAAATCACATGACTAGAAACATTTTTCGCAAAAACCATCTCATGCGTGACCACAACCATAGTCATTCCTTCATTAGCTAATGTTTTCATTACACTTAATACTTCTTGAATCAATTCTGGATCCAATGCTGAAGTTGGTTCATCAAAATAAATAATGTCAGGGCTTGTTGCTAATGCTCTTGCGATTGCGACACGCTGTTGTTGTCCACCCGATAATTGTGAAGGATAATGATTGGCACGATCTTTCATTCCTACTTTTTCAAGCATCTGCATACCAATTAAATCCGCATCTTCTTTAGAAACATTTCTAGCTACAGTAAGACCTAATGTTACATTTTGTAAGGCTGTTTTATTCGCAAATAAATTGTAATTTTGAAATACAAATCCCGTATGCTTTCTAAGATCTGCAATTTCCTTCTTTGATGTATTTGATAAATCATAAGATTGATCTTTAAAGGTCATAAATCCTACATCCGCTGTCTCTAAATAATTAATACAACGAAGTAAAGTTGTCTTGCCTGATCCTGAAGGACCTAATATCGCAATGACATCTCCTTTGTTGACTGTAAGATCAATACCTTTTAAAACATGTAAATTCCCAAATGATTTATGAATATCTTTAATTTCTAATAAAGCCATACTCTATCTCCCTGCCTGATAATAATTTAGCTTCTTTTCACCCCAAGCTTGCAGCCAAGTTAAAACTGTACAGAAAATCAAATACACGAATGCAACTTCTATATATAATTGCATAAACTGATAGGTTCTTCCCGCAATTCTTTCTGTCTGCATAAACATTTCTGTAACAGTAATATTCGCTGCTAAAGAAGTATCTTTTACAAGTGAAATCAAGTTATTGAACAAAGATGGAAAAGCACTTCGAAAAGCTTGTGGTAAAATAATATGCATCATGATCTGCATATAGCTCATTCCTACACATAATCCGGCTTCCATTTGTCCTTGTGGTACACTTTCAATCGAACCACGAATAGTTTCAGCACAATAAGCGCCTGTATTTAATGAGAATACGATAATAGCGGCAGTAATAGCCGATATTCTTACGCCAATTGACTGCATACCAAAATACATAATAAACAATTGTACAAGCATAGGCGTTCCTCTAAATATCCATATATAGAATTGAACAATATTCTTTGCGATTGGCACTTTTGCATATTGAATCATGGCACATATAATAGCTATTAGCATTGCGATAATAAATGATACTAGCGCAAGTGGTAATGTCATTATAATTCCCGAAATAAATATTTTTGGGAATGATTCTAAAAACAATTCCATTCTATCCCTCCCTAAAATCTTTTTATTAGTTTACACCCTAAAGCAAACTTTAGGTCAACTAAATCAATCCAAACGATTTTAATATCGTTAACCAGAATGTAATACTAAAAGCACTAAGCAATGTTGTTAACATCACAACACTTGATGTTAATACACCTTTATGTCCCATACTTTTAGCCATCACAAAACCAGATACAGTTGTACTTGAACCGCACATAATCAAAATGGCAACTAAAGCTTGATTTCTAAATCCCAATAGAGCAGCAATCGGTAAAAAGAGAGCACAAAAACCAATTAACTTCATAAATGTACAGAATAAAGATGGTTTTAATTCCCCTTTTGCCTGATCAAAATCAAAAGTGGCTCCCATCGCCATTAAGCCAAGTGGTGTTGCCGTACTTGCAATCATTGAAATCGTTTTATTGATAACTTGAGGCAATTGAAATGGTAATAAACTAACAAGTACACCTGCAACAATGCCTAGAATCAGAGGATTCTTTAAAATTCCAACAAACGTCTTCTTATAGTTAACCTTTGATTGTTCAGCCTTAAAGAAAGATAGAATCACAACGGATACAACGTTATAGACAAATACCACACTCATCAACATCAATGGCGCAACACCTACATCTGGATAAATATTTGATGTTAATGCAAGACCTAATAAGGCCGCACTACTTCTGTAACAAGCCTGAATAAATTCACCTTGAATCGCTTTATCTTTTAAACGTAATGAAAATAATATAGATAATAATATACTTATTAAAGTAGCTACTACGCAAAATACGACAAACTTTGTATCCCAAAGATCTTTAAAATTAGATTTAGACACATCGACAAACAACAATAGTGGCAATGATACTTTAAAGACAAATGAATTTAGTTTGGATGCCAATGTATCATCTAATATATTGATTTTATTTAAAAAATAGCCAACAACCATCAATAAAAAGATGGGTATGGTCGCATTTAAACTAAATAATAAATTTTCCACAAAATCCCTCCAAAACTAAATTATTGTTATTTTAGCACAAAACATATCAGAATGCTTTTTAAAGCACTCAAAAAGAGCAATTTTCATTGCCCTTACTTTAACTCATTCGTATGTTTTGCACGTTCTGCATCACGCCAGTTATTCTGATATTTTCCTAGACAGTCTACAAATCGTTTTGTGACATAATGCGGACGAGTAATTGCACTTCCAACAACAACACTATGACATCCAATAAAAATACACTTCATCGCATCTTCTGGCGAATAAATATGTCCTTCCATGATGATGCAGGCTTCATCTTGAAGTTCACGACACATATTGGCTACCATTCTAAAATCTGCCCCTTCAATATGTGCTGTTTCCTTCGTATATCCATATAATGTTGGAGCTACAATTTCTGCACCTTTTGCGCTGGCATGTCTTGCCTCTTCTAAATTAGATACATCCGCAAAAATTAAATGATTTGGATACTTCTTACGTACTTGAGGAAGTAGATCCCACGCAATCGTACCTTCATGTGTTTTTTGTGCTGTACAATCTATCGCAATAATATCTGCACCTGCTTCTACAATTTCGTCTACTTCTTTCATTGTTGGGGTAATAAATACATCTGTATCCTCATGCCATACTTTATATAAACCAATAATAGGTAATCCTAAATTGGCTTCTTTCACTTTACGAATTTGTTCAGGAGAATTTAAACGTAAACCTACAGCGCCACCCCATTTTGCGCATTCTGCCATTTTCACAACCATATCCTCTGTATAGATAGGCTCATCCTTCTGCGTTTGACAAGAAACAATCAGTCCTCCTTTTAAACTTTCTAATAACGCTAATTTTTTTGGATCATTTGTCTTCATTTTCATCTTCTCCTTTACACACCACAAAATTTTCTGGTATTTCTCTATCCTGTTCATAAACATCCACATACACACTGTGGAAGTCTTTTAAATTTGCCCAGTTACACATAGCCTTGACACCATATTTTGATGCATCAATCAATAAGTCGCATTTTTCACTGCATTCCATGATTGCTTTTTTACAGGCACCTACATTAAAATCAAATACATATACATTTCCATTTTCTAAATTAATACCATTCGTACTTAAAAAGGCATGATCAAAATGAAATTGTCGAATCATATCTAAAGTTAAAGAACCATAGCTTGTATCATAAGAACGATTGAATTCTCCTCCCAACAAGAAAATATCCCCTTTAAAACTGGCTGGCAGTTTTCGAATCAAATAAATACTTGGTGTAACCAATTTAATTCTTTTATCCTGAATATAATCTAGAATGTGAGCTGGTGTTGTCCCAGAATCAATATATACACAATCTCCATCACGAATACTGCGAGCTGCATGTGCACAGATCAATTCTTTTTCTTCCATATTCATATTTTCTTTTGAAACAATCGACATTTCATTAAAATTTGTAAGTGTTGTACTTACACTCTTTAAACTCGCTCCCCCACGCTCTCTTTGAATCAAACCTTGATTTTCAAGTTCAATCAAATCGCGCATTACACTCGATCTAGAAACATCAAAACTTTCCTGCAATTCTTTTACTGTCACAAATTGTCTTTCTTCTAAAAGTTGTACAATTCGTACCATTCTTTCCTTTGAAAGCATATTATCCTCCTATTTTTACATACACACCTAATTGTTTACCTAGTTCAATATATGGAGTTAAGATTTTACGCTCCATCATTTTATCTTTATCATAAACAAACGCTTGATTCAATTGATTCCATTTATTTTTTCCCATTGTATGAAATGGTAGAAGGTTAACTTCACTGAGTTTTAAACTTGCACAAAACTTAATGACATCTTCACAAATATCATCATTGAATCTAGGAATCACTGGCATTCTGACAATAACTTTCTTGGGACAATTCTTGGCTAGATATGTGAAGTTATTTAAAATAAAATTCAAATTACCGCCCGTAACATCCTTTAATTTTTGTGCATCTAAATGTTTTAAATCCATTAAAAATAAATCAATATATGGTAATGCTTCTTTCAATTTATCCAAGCTATAATTTCCTGTTGTTTCTACTGCTACATGTAATCCATTTGCCTTACATTGTTTGATCAATTCTAAAAATGCATCAAACTGCATAAATGGCTCTCCACCACTAATAGTGACACCACCATTGGATTGATCGTAGTATTCTTTATCTTTTAATACTTCATAAACAACATCTTCAATTTCCATATCTTTCCCCGCAAAAGATATCGCATCTTGTAAACAAGCATCCTCGCATTTTTTACAATATATACACTTATCTATTTTCCACTGAAATGGAAAAGAAATGGCTTGTTGCCTACATACATGCATACATGTTTTACACGCAATACACTTTCTTTCATCATGCATCAATACAGGTTCCATACTCCATGTTTCAGGATTTGCACACCATGGACAATGTAAAGGACATCCCTTTAAAAAGACAGTTGTACGAATGCCAGGTCCATCGTGTGTGGCAAACTTTTCGATATTCGATACTCTAATCATATAAAGTCCTGCTTAATAGTTCATCTTGAACATCTTTGGTCAAATTCACAAAGACAGCACTATATCCTGCTACACGAACAATTAAATCCGGATATTTTTCTGGATGTTTTTGTGCATCTTCTAATTGTCCATGATCAACAACAGTAACCATTAATTGACATCCACCCTTTTTAAAGTATGTATCAAATAACACTTTTACTTTCTCTTTATCCTCATGCATCATGCGAGGTGTAAACTTTATGTTTTGTACACTTCCGCCATGATATTTCGCCTTAAATTTACATAATGAATTCAATACAGCTGTTGGCCCACTATTCGCAGCATATCCTTGCGGATTATTGGCAGGATTTAAATAGACACCTTTTAAACGGCCATCTAAACTTGCATCCGTTTGATGTCCCCAGTCTGTATTCGTTTGATTGTTTGAAATCACAATCAAGTAGTAATCCATACCATTTGAAATACCACGATTACGAATACCTTTCGCAACATATTCAAATAGGTCGTTCGCCATTTTATCAACATCACTTATATCATTTCCATATTTTGGTAATGATATAATTTCTTTACGCAAATATTCATAGCCTTCAAAATTATGTAATGCCGCTTCATTTAGTTCTTCTAGAGTATATTTTTTTTGATCATATACTAATGTTTTGATGGCATATAATGCATCACTTGTGTTGATATTTCCATAGGTTTCATTGGTTCCTCCTAAAATTTCAACGCCTCCATCTAATATTGCCTTTTGTCGATCTAAACAATCATCCATTAAGATGGAATTAAACAAGAAACTTACTTCTTGATTCATGACTTCATAAGAGTGCTTTTGACAATATACACTTAAATCAAAATAGTAATCTAACAACGCTTTATATTGATCATAAAACTCTTCAAACGTTCTAAAACTAGATAGAGGCAACACTTTGACAGGGCCCGCCTTATAAACATTGTCCATAGGATCGTATCCTGCATTTAAAGCTAATTGTAATATTTTTGTCAGATTCAACAAAGTATTTGGTGTTCCCACACTCTTCCCTTGAATCACAAATTCTCCGCACCCAAATGGTACATATTGTTCGGCTATTTTACGATCAACACGCATTCCATATTGCACAGCATCCACATTCACATCATCATTGTACAATGTTGGATATGTTGCTCCACTCGCTATACATTCATAGGCCATATCCATGATGTCTTTGGGTGTATTTGAATCAAAGCGCAAAGTAAATTGTGGCTCGACATAACGAGTATCCTTACAAACTTTCAAACAAATTCTTGTGAATAAATCACACGCCTCTACATTCTCTCTTCCTTTTCCACCTACAATGATTCTACCATTTACAGTAGTTCTTCTGTTTTCAATCATTTTCCATAATGATTTTAAATAGCGATAAGCTTGGTTTTCATCAATTAAACCTGAGTCTATATCATTCTTTAAAAATGGACCTAAGACAATGTCCATACGCCCGTAATTAATGCATCCTGCACATAATGCATATAGCCAGAATAATTGAAGTGCTTGATGAAATGTTGCAGGTTTATGTTCTAAAATATACTCTAAATCACTTCTCATTAAATCTAAGTCACGATTACGAGCTTTGTCTTTTGTATAACATTGATCAACCAATTCAATTTGTCTACGAATAACCGATTTAAATAGATGCATACATTCAAGACTTGCCTGCATAAATTCATTTGTAGGATAACTTTGAATTAAATCAATCAATCCATTAATTCCTAATGTCACTAATTTTTTATAATCTAGCATCATACCAGATAGGCGGGCTGTAGCCATAAATGGATATGTACAATCGATAAAACGACCTGTTGTATCTTCATTTAATACATCCTGGCAATAAATACTTTTTACATCGTGTTCTTGCCAATAGTCATATAAGGCATCTACTCTTGTTTTTTCTTGATCTGTTTTTAGATGTTTTTTAAAAGCGCGTAGTTTATGGAAAACACAATAGTGACCTACACCACCAATACTAGTAACGCTTCCAAAGCCAATGGGCAAAAAATCTAAGCGTCCTGCAATCAAATCATCTGATTCAATGCTTCTAAATAAGCGCGGAAATAATACTTTTAAACATTCTACTTCACGAATCGCCTTGTTCTTTGATTTATTGTCCTTATGTGCTTTTGTATAAGCTTCCATAATTTCTAATTGTTCAGAATAACTTTTTTCACATGGGATTTTAATTGAAACTTCTACATTTTGTTCCCCATCAATATTAATTCGAGCCATATTTTCACCTCATACTTATGATATATCCATTTTCATTCATTGTAAATCATTTTAATTCATTTTCGTTCATATGTGACATTATTATCAATTTGTAACTTGTATGTAAGCGGTTTTACTCGTACAATGAAATTAACAAGTATATAAGGAGGAAATAATACTTATGGCAAATCGTTTTATTTTAAATGAAACAAGTTATCATGGTGCTGGAGCCATCAAAGAAGTGGTTACAGAAGTTAAAGCACGTGGATTAAAGAAAGGTTTAGTTGTTACGGACAAAGACTTGATCAAATTTGGTGTAGCTACTAAAGTCACAGACTTATTAGATGAAGCTGGACTTCCTTACGAAATCTATGATGAAGTTAAGGCAAACCCAACTGTTGAACAAGTTAAAAATGGTGTACAGGCTGCTAAAGATGCTGGTGCTGACTATTTAATCGCTATTGGTGGTGGAAGCCCACAAGATACTTGTAAAGGTATTGGAATCATCTTGGCAAACCCAGAATTTGAAGATGTTATTAGCTTGGAAGGTGTTGCTCCAACTAAAAACAAATCTATCCCAGTTATCGCAATTGCGACTACAGCAGGTACTGCAGCAGAAACTACAATCAACTATGTAATTACAGATACTGAAAAGAAAAGAAAATTCGTTTGTGTAGATGCTCACGATATTCCAGTTGTTGCGATCATTGACCCAGAAATGATGTCAAGTATGCCAAAAGACTTAACTGCAAGTACTGGTCTTGACGCATTAACTCACGCTATTGAAGGATACACAACTTTAGCTGCTTGGGAACTTGCAGACACATTAAACTTGAAAGCTATTGAAATCATTTCAAGAAGCTTACGTGCTGCATGTGAAAACGATCCAAAAGGACGTGAAGACATGGCTTTAGGACAATATATGACAGGTATGGCATTCTCTAACGTTGGTTTAGGTGTTGACCACGGTATGGCTCACCCATTAAGCGCATTCTACGGAATCCCTCATGGTGTTGCTTGTGCTACATTGCTTCCATACGTTATGGAATTCAACAAAGATTACACTGGTGAAAAATTTAGAGAAATCGCTCGTGTAATGGGAGTTGAAGGTGTTGATGAAATGTCTCAAGAAGAATATCGTCAAGCTGCTATCGATGCCGTTATTCAATTAAGTAAAGATTGTGGAATTGCTCAAAGCTTAAAAGAAATCGGTGTTAAGGAAGAAGACTTACCTACTTTAACAGATTCAGCTATGGCTGATGTTTGTACAGGTGGTAACCCTCGTCCATGTACAAAAGAATTGATCTTCGACTTATATAAATACGCATTTAATGGAAGAGACTAATTCCATATAGGAAGGCAATTAAGTTTGCCTTCTTTTTTTTCACTAAAAACAGACAAACTTTTTGAATATTTTCACATAAGTTTTCAAATTGCTGATATATCCCCAGTTTTCAAGATTTTCTGTATTTCGTCATTTTGCCACCCTACCACAACTTGACATATTTTCACTCTCAAATATTGTACAAATCGTTGTAAAATCATTCACTATCAATGCCTTTTCATTTGTCAGCCAGCAAATCTCGAAGAACTTTTGCAATATCTGCTTGAATACAAATTGACTGTTTTTCGATTTGAGACGGACAAAACGCCTCTTGATAATTGATACAGGCATACACAGCATTTCTATTTTTTGAAGTCATATTCCAAAATGGATATTTAATTATAACAGGTGTGTTACCTCCCACGCCTAATTCTAAGTAAAGGACTTTTAAATTTTCATGTCGTTTCAAAAAATCGTTATATCTATTTGACGCATAATACCAACCTTCATCTTGTACAAATGTGCCGTCAATTCGCAAATTCATTGTCATAGGTGCTCCACAATAAGGACAATAAGGAACTAAGTCGCTTGGAATCTTCATATTCTCTTGTTGAATGACCATTTCCGTAACTTGTTTTTCATTATCATATGTTTTCTGATGACAGGCTTTAGAACATTGCCAAAGTCCATAATCCCCCTGTGTATAAAACAGGCGTTGCTTGTCAAAGCCTACTCTTTGAAAACAATGGTCTACATTCGTTGTCAGAATAAAATAATCTTTATCTTTGACTAAAGATAATAAATCTGCATAAGGCTTACCAATATCTGCTAAGTAGCGGTTTAACATAATGTGCCTGCTCCAATATGCCCAATATTCCTCTAGTGTTTCAAAAGGATAAAAACCAGCTGAATACATATCCTGCAAACCATATTTATCAGCAAAGTCAGAAAAATGATCAAAAAATCTCTTTCCACTATACTCTAAGCCGGCAGAGGTAGACAGACCAGCTCCAGCACCGATCATAATTGCATCCGCATTTTCGATTGCCTTTTTTAGATTGCAAATGTTATCCCAATAATTGCTTGTAGATTTGATAATCTTCTTCTTTAAAAACATTAAATACCACCTCGATTTTTGAATTTGTTTCCTCTAAATAATTTTTAACCGTATGAACTGCAATTTCTCCAGCAATGTCATTCGGAAAATGAAATTCGCCTGTTGATATGCAACAAAAAGCTATTGACTTTAATTGATGTGCGTTGGCTAACTCTAGACATGAGCGATAACATGACGCGAGCAATGCACAATCTTTTTCCTTTAATTTTTCTCGTATAATCGGTCCTACCGTATGCAATACATACTTTGCTGGAAGATTATAACCTTTTGTGATTTTAGCCTTTCCTGTCAGTTCTGGCGTGCCCTGTCTTTCCATGATATTCTGACATTCCAAGCGTAGCTGAATACCTGCATAAGAATGTATCGCATTGTCAATACAGCCATGACAAGGGACAAAACAGCCTAGCAATGCACTATTTGCGGCATTAACAATGGCATCAACTTTCAGACTTGTAATATCGCCTTTCCATACATATATTTGCGGATTTTTAGGAATAAGATCTTCAATTGATGTAATGCTCTTTTTTTTGAGTTCTTCTTGTAAATATAAATCCTGTATCTCTAAAAACTCTTGTGAAATTTTTTTCGGTGGACGAACATTCATTAACGATCGTAACAATCTTTTTTTATCTGTTTCATTATTCGGAACAGATAAATCTTGATATTGCTTATCTTCGCTTAACAAATAATGGATTAGATAATCCAATCTATCTTCCTGTGTCATAGTGATTACTCCTTTTCAACGGCTTTTACAGGACAAATATTGTAGCAGTTTCCACAATGCAGACAATGTTTCTGTAAAATAGTCGTTTTGTCATTTTTATAGACAATACATTTTTGAGGACAAACAGAAATGCACTTCTTGCAATTGATACAGTCATCATTGATGTAGAACAGTCCTGCTCCTTTAGATTCGCAACTTCCAAAAGAAAATCGTTCTCTGAAAATTGGTTGCACACTTAAATCAAAAAATTCTCCTTTTCCTTGATATATTTGAAAAACAGTTAAAGCCATACGACTTTCTTTTGTCGGATATATATCATACATATATGGGTTTTTTTGAAAAAGTGCTGATAAACGAAATGAGCCTATTTCTTTTACCTTTCCATATATCGTGACGGATTGGCTAGAAAGAGTAGTATTACCCTGTAGACCTGTCAAAGATATTGTGTCATTCTGTTTTAATCGCTCATAAAAACTTTTTCCTTTTGCTGTTAGAAAATATAAACCTTGTTCATCAAAATCCATAATATCAATCGCACAGGTCGAAGGATTTTGCAAATTGTCTGTTGTTGCGATGATAACCGTATGTATTTGATTTGTTAAAAAATCTAAATAAGTGTTTGTGTTCATTACTCTAGCCTCCATGTATTGAATAAGCAGAGCTATTTTATTAACTCTGCTTTTGGTGTTCCTTAAAATTTACCGTTTGTATTTTTCCAAGTGGATTTGTCTGCGATTGTTTCCATTACGTCCCAATGTTCTGCAATCTTACCGTTTTCTACTCGCCATAAATCATAGTAGCTTGTAGGTGCACCACCAAATGTTCCCTCACTAACAGCCAATACATAATTTCCTTGTGCCAATACTTGATGAACCGTTGTATAAATCATCTGAATATTTGCTTTTGCCAAAGCTTCTAAAGCTGCACCAAGTCCAGATAAACCATCGGCAATATCTGTGTTATGTTGAATATAAACATCACCATCAAAGTATTCTGGTGTTTTTTGAGCATTATTTCCCTGCATTACATCATATAAGAAATCTTTGACAATCTGACGATTTTCTTCTGTTTTATCTAAATCTGTCACTTCAGATACATTGTCAATCTGTGTACGCCCAGACGGATTTGGCTCAGCTTTTGTTGCAAGATTATCCCAGTGTTCTGCAATTTTTCCTTCGCTATCAAAGCGGAAAATATCAAATGCAACCTGTTCGCCTGCTCCTGCGAAGTTGTAAACTGTATGAAGAAATACTTTATCTCCATCTTCAAATGCACGAATATTTTTTACCATTGTTTTTACTGGAGCCGATGCAAGATAAGCAACACTTCCCACAAAAGCTTCACGACCTGTACCATAGGCAAGGTTATGCTGAATATATCCCTTAGCTAAAAGTGCCTCAGCCTTTTTAGTATCTCCTGTTGCGAATGTGTTAATAAGTTCTAATGCTTTTTCAATTTGTGTCATGTTTGTTTCCTCCTTTAAATTTTTGTTGAACAGTTTTGAAAATAGTGACATAATATTGATCTCCTTTGTTGTAACCTTCATGATTACATCTAAAGTATAACTTCATTTCGTTGTAACGTCAATGGTTACATCTAAATTTTTAAAAAATTTTTTCTGCATAAAAAAACACCCTATATACAAGGGCAATCATTTACGAATAGCCTATTTTATATAGAGTGTCAAAAATTATTTCTTGTTTTCTTTTGCGATATAGTATTGCGTATCTTTCATTACATCAGCTAATGTAATCTTTTTTAATTCATTTTCCAAAGCACTTTGTACTTGTTCTAGTTTACTATCTAGAACATTGTGAATGTTTCTTCCAACAGGACAGTTGCTATTTGGATTTTCATGAAAGTGGAACAATTCTCCTTTTTCAACGCAATCTACAGCACGGTATATGTCAAGAAAACTAATATCATCAAGTTTTTTTGCAATTGCTGCTCCACCACTACCACGCTGAACGGTTACCAAACCTGCTGATTTTAATTGCGATAATATTTTACGAATGATTACAGAATTGACATTCACACTTGACGCTAAAAAATCACTTGTTATTTTAAAATCATTTTCAAAAGTATTTATACAGGCAAATATATGAACTGCGATTGTAAAACGGCTTGAAATCTGCATAAACATTCCTCGCTTTCCTATCGGATTTAGTCTAATTATAAGGTGGGCCCATTGTAATGTCAACAGTTACATCTATGCTTTATTGTAAGATATGTCAAATACAATATTTCAGTATTTTCCTTTTATATCAAGCCAATATCTTTGCATAAATCATTATGTTTTTCTTCTAAAATCTTTAAAGCACACTATTTATAGGCATAATTCACATTTCAATATAGTTTTTTCAAGCAAGAAAAAAGATGAGAATCAATCTCATCTCATTAACGATTTACATGAACATATCCAATAAATGCATTTGTACATTCAACAGTTGATACAACTGTTTGATGTCCTAACCATCCCCCATGGACAGCTTGACCATTACCAATATATAATGCCACATGTCCTTGATATACACAAATATCACCTGGAACTGGATTATTAGTCAGTGTCCCTAAATTTAAGTATTCGATTGGTGCTCCATGAAAATTGATTCCAACTGCAGCTAATGAATTTGTTACCAACATTGTACAATCTTGATTTACACCAACTTGAGCTAGTGCTGCATCTGAAATTTTTTGATAAAAGCCTTTTTCAACATTAACAGTTACATTTTTTTCACTCACATTACCGGCAGTATCTGTTGCTTTGATTGTTGTAGTAATCAATCCTGTATTACTTGTATCAATACCTTGTGTTAATTCAATACTTCCTTCTTCATCTAAGGAAACATAATTATTGATATCAAATACGTCATTTTGTTCAATAGTAATTGTATCTGCACAAGTAATAATTGGAGCTACAGTATCTTGTACTTTAACAT
>ERZ1034913.785-NODE-785-length-22351-cov-14.182903_pt1 | contig 22351 bp, 24 predicted proteins | sample MGYA00520697_ERZ1034913 | MGnify/ENA primary metagenome ERZ1034913 (study PRJEB33766, sample SAMN09781786) | gut metagenome | biome: gut microbiome | host: Homo sapiens | place: Madagascar | study: EMG produced TPA metagenomics assembly of the PRJNA485056 data...
TCATAAAACAATTAAATTAAAATTAACTCATAATTATATTGGAAAAGGTTCACGAAAATTTAATTACGAATGGAATGGTGTTAAAGGCACGAATAAATATAAAGTTCAGCGAAGTGGCAATAAAAATTTTGATGGTTGTAGCACTGAATATGTAACAGGTACAAATTATGGTTATTGGCTTGGTGGTGGATTAGGATTTTATGATAAAGTTGCACATCTTGATTGGTATATTAGAGTTAAACCAGTATTTGGTAAATATGAAGGACGTTGGAGCAAAACATTATTCGTCCCTGGAGATCTTAATAAATAATTTTTAGACAAAAGGCTTATTCTAATGAGTAAGCCTTTTTAAATTGGAAAGAAAGGAGAATTTCAATGGCTTTTAAAGTAAAAGTTAATGAATCTCATGAATATAGATTAATGGATTGGTCTGCACAAACTTTTGGGAACAATCCTGTTTTGAAGCTTATCACATCTGACTATCAGTCAGTGAAGAAAGATTTTACAAAAATTGAAAAATTAGAAATATATAATAATGACATTTTAATAGCTACTTATTCTGTTTTTGATACAATCTCCTCTTCTGCTTCTTTAAATTCTCAGTTTTTTGAATCAGAAAATGAATTTGTAGATGTTATTGAGATTAGTTTGATTAAAAGTAATTTACCAGACCAAATTTCAAGATTAAACCAACAGGTTACAGAATTAGATAAACAAATTAATAATATAGTAGATATCTCTTCCATGAGTTTAACTGAATATAAAGATTATATTTTAAATCAAATTTCAGTAGATGCACAAGAAGATATTTGCAAGGGAGATGTTATTACTCTTTCAGATAAAACAGAAGGAATATTCACATATAAAATTGAAGACCAAGTGAATCTCACAAGTAGTATAACTATTATTGATAAACTTATTGAAACTGAAGAAAATATTTCTGAAATTCAATTACCGTATCATTCTTCTGGACAGAATTGTCAATTTTATACTCCTTTTGATATTATTACTATTTATTTTACTCTTTTTATGCGTTCTATAAAAATTCAGACTTATACAAATGCGTTGAATATTTTGGTTAAAAATGGAATGACAAAAGAAGAAATTGATAAATATTCTTATGGTGTAGATTTACCAGAAGATGTTCAGAAAAATGTGGATAATATTATTTCTTCTAGTACAAGTATTATGGAAAAACTTGTTAATAATTATAAGAAAAAGTTAATTGAAGATACATCAAAATCAGAAAATAGTTTAAACGAATAGGAGATTTTATATGAGTATTATGAAAAAAATGGCATTATCTAATGCACAGGTACTTAATGTGGTTGGGTGGTATAATAACGATTTTAAAAAAAATAAGAAGAATGAAGTATTACCACTAAAATTACAGTTAGATTTACAGAGAAATATTGGAAGTTTAATTGATGCAGCTCAATCATATGAGAAAATATGTAAACAATTCGTTATGAATATTCAGAAAGAATATTCTACAGATGAGAAAGCTAATAAGATAAAGAAGATTCAGAAAGATGAAAATGGAAAAGAAAGTGAAATTTTTGAATACGTTTTAAAAGATGAGTTTAAAGCAGAATACAATGAAAAAATTAATGATATAAATGAGAAGATTCAGGAACTTGGGAAAGAAGGAGAAATTTATACTTTAAGAGTATTTGACTTAGATGCATTCACTGATTCTCTAATGGAAGACACCAATCTTACCGTAGATGATCTTTACATGCTTACATTTATGGATGAAAACAGTGAAAAAATTGTGGAAGAATAAAACCTTCCAATAAGAAAGGAAGGTGAAAAATGGCAAAAGTAGTAAAAGTTACTGCTTATGGTGAATGTACTATAATTAGTGTAGATGAACCATTTTCAGTAATCTTATCAAATGAATCTCAGTCTATTCCTACAGATGCAAATAGAAAAGTTACAAAAGATTTTACTTGTTATACAGATGTAAAAGTATCACAAGGAACAACTCCTCATACAGATTTTACGATTGGTGATATTCCTTCTGCAAATGGTATTACTGTTACAAAATCATCGGCAAGAATTAATTTTACTGTTAAAGCAGGAACCACGATTCTTGCCGATACAGGAACTTTTAATATTCCTATCACATTAGGAGAAGATACGGTAACAAAAGTATTTTCATGGAGCTGTCAAAAAGAAGGTGTTGCTGCAAAATCAGTTAAAGTTGTAGCTGACTCCACAGTATTTAAAAGTATAGATGGTGGAGCAACTTTTTCTCCTGATACAATTCGTATTACTCCTACTTTTCAAGGTGGGATTTTATTCTCTAAATGGCAATATAGTTTAGATGGTGGAATAACATGGGAAGATGTAATAAATGGGCAGAATGGATTAACTGTATCTTCCTCGGTACTCATTGTTTCTAAAATTTGTGATTTATACGCAGATACAATCACTGCCATTTCTTTTAAATGTGTTTCCAATGATAATACATATTATGATATAACCACTATTACAAAAATGATAGATTCTACAGATGGAGAACTTGGTGGAGTAAATATTTTTGTGGAATCTACTACAACAAGTGGAATGTATCTTACAAAAACAGGTACAGAAGTATTAGATGAATTATGGGGATATTCAGATTATATAGATGTGTCTGATGTAAAAAACTATATTGCTTCTGGCTTCACAAATCTAGGAACTGTACAATCAACTTGTTTTTATAAATTAGATAAATCCTTTTTATCAGGCATTGAGTCAGAAATTGAAAATAGTCAAGATTCAAAAAGAAAAAGTCTACCTATTCCTTCCGAAGCGTCATATATGCGGTTTTCATTTTTACTTGCAGATATTGACACCTTAAAAATTGAAAAGGGTACTCGTTCAAGTTCATATTCTCCTTCACCAAGTGATGTTGAGAATTCAATAAAAACTGCTCAAAGTTCTATTTCTCAACTTGAATTTATAGTAGATAAACAAGAAAAGGAAATTACTAGTAAAGTTTCACAAGATACATATAAAACTGATTTAGAAGTTATAAATAATTCTCTTGCAAATTCAAATGAAGGTATTGACAAATGGTTAGTGTCATCTTATTTGAAAAGCATTTTCCCAGACGAATATCAAGACAAATGTAATATGGAAATGTTTATGTCAAAAGATGGAATTACTGCAAATCAAACTTTGTTACTTGATGATAAAAAGTTAAATGAACCTACAACATTTACTGCATCAGATGAAGCACTTGTGTTTTATGCTTTAACTTTTGTCTATTTTACGGACACAGGAACAGTCGCTACTACTTCAAATGCGAATGGTAAATATGCTTTATATATAAATGGTGTTCCAATGGCAATAACCAGCGAAATAACCAAATTGAGTTTTACTGAAGGTTGGAATTGTATTGAAGTTATTATCAATGCCTCTGATAATATTTGTAATTATTATTTTGAGCAAATTATATCAAACATTAAAGAATGTCAGAAAATGAATTGTTATGAAGGAATAATCACTGGTAGAACAACATCAATTCAATCAAAAACAGCGGAATTTATTGTCAGTCTTAACGGGATTAATAGTAGAGTAAGTGAAGTTGAAAGTGGAGTAAGTACCAATGAAGGGCAAATTCGAGAACTAAGTAGCAAATACTCTTCTTTAGAACAGGATGCAACACAATTTAAAACGACAGTAAGCCAGACTTATGCAAAAAAAGATGATTTTAATGAAATTGGTGCAAGAAATTTAATACGAAATAGTAATGAACTTATTTTCGATGATTATACATTTGAAGGACAAGTATCTTCTACCTATACTCTTACAGATTCGAATGGGAATTCTATTATAGATTCAACTGGAAATACTTTGAAAATAAACGGAAATTATACATTAGCACATACAGGGAAACAACTTGATGATATGGTAACGGAGGTGATGTAATATGGCAAGTTATACATTAACACATACAGGTCAAGAAATTGATAGTGCTGTTGAAAAAGTAATAAATGGGTATAAAGATGTGGGTTCCGTTACCGCAACAGCAGAAGATATTCTTAGCGGAAAGAAAATAGTCAATTCAAATGGAACATTAGTTTCTGGAACAATGACAAATGTAGGAACGGTAAATAAAACCATTAGTAGTAAAAGTGAAATTTATACAATACCTTCTGGTAAACATAGTGGTTCAGGAACGGTTCAAATTTCAACGACCGAGCAAAATAAGATTATTGCGGGGAATATTAAAAAAGGAGTTACTATTTTAGGAGTAACAGGTACTTGTGAAACTGGTACAACTGCGTCTGGAACAGATACAAGTGATGCAACGGCAACAACTTCTGATATTCGTAAAGGAAAAACTGCATATGTTAATGGAAGTAAAATAACAGGGAATATGACAGAACGAGCAGAACAGGATATCACACCCAGTACAACAGATCAGTATATTGCAGGTAGTCAATATTTAACTGGGACTCAAACAATAAAAGGTGATGCAAATTTAGTTGCAGGAAATATTAAGTCTGGTATTTCTATTTTTGGAGTAATGGGAACATATACAGGGTCTAGTTCTGGTGGTTCTACTACTGGTTCTGGACTTCCATCTACTATAACAGCAGGTGATACTCCTGTTGCATCTTCGTGGGTGACTTCCAAAGTAACGGATTCTTCAAACGAAACAGACACGGGTGTTTCTCTTACAATCAAAAAAACAGGAACTTATCGCTTTAAGATACTAGCTTCATCATCAGGTAATAGTTATAGTGGTAGTTCTTATCCTACTGTGTATCTTTACAAAAATGGTTCTTCTGTTGAAAGTGCATCTATTAATATTTCTTCTACTCTCTCACTTCCTAGCTTCGATGTGGCGTGTGCGGTTGATGACGTAATAAAAGTATACGCAAAAGCCAGCGGAAGTTCATGGAACTCTTCGTCTGCATTAATTTACGGACTTGTTGCATGTATTAATTGGGATAATGGAATGTGAGGATGATAAGTAAATGGCTAATAAATTAGAAACAACACAGGTTACTTTTAATGACGAAAATATAACTTGTGCGAGATTTACAATAGATGATATTTCTGTACCATTTGTTTTAAAAAATATTGCAGTAACAGGGAAAGATTATACTTTTAGTTTGTATCTGAAATCTAATGGTGATTCTTCTATTTCTGTAGAAGGAAATAATATTACATCTACTACCGCATGGACAAGACAATATGTTACTTTTTCTGCTACAAAGGCAAATGTTGAGATTTCTTTTAATAAAACAGGTACATATTATTTTTATAATACGCAATTGGAAACAGGGAAGATATGTTCTGATTGGACTCCAAATCCAGAAGATATTAGTGAAGATGTTTTAAACGCAGAGACTATTGCAAAACAGACAGCAACAAAATTTTCATGGCTTGTAAAGAGTGGAACAAGTGAGTCAGATTTTGAACTTACAGATAGGACAATCAGTCTAATATCAAAAAATATTAATTTAAATGGTATCGTTACTTTTATGAATACTGCGAAAGGTGAAGTATATAAGAATTTGTATGCTTCTACAGGTTATGCAGATTTTGAAAGTATTAAATCTACTGATGATGCTATTTGTTATGCAAAACTTGACAGCAATTCTGTGGCAATAGATAGTTCTACATATTGGTGTGGTAGTAATTCTCTTAAAATTTCTGGAACGGCGAAAGATCTTGTTAGAGTTTATTTGGGGAACAAAGAGAATAATTATGGATGTATAAAGGTAGAACAAGGAAAAACTTATCAGATAACAGCATATGTCAAATCTGATTCTGAGCAAAATGTATCTTTTGGTATTGACTGGATTACACATGGAACAAAAATAGATGCCGCAACAGGTACTTGTTATATTGAGTCGTATTTGTTTAATCCTCAAAAACCTTCTTTTCCTAAAGGATGCACCACAATCACTCCAAATACATCATGGCAAAGAGCAATTACTACATTTACTGTAACAGACAAAACAAATAGTTATTATTATATTAGTATTGTTCCTACGATATATAATCAATTAAGTAAAAATGCTAATTTCTGGGTCGATGGAATTATGGTCGAAGAAGTTGAGTCTTTGAATTCCGAGCCAAATGAATTTACTAATTCGGCAAAAGCTACAATTATTGACGGTAATTCTATTCTTACTGATTCTATTACGGCAGATAAATTAACGGCAAACTCCATTACGGCTGAAAAGATTATGGCTGATGCATTGAAATCTAAGAATTATGTAGTTGGTGAATCTGGTAGTTTTTTAAATCTTGCGGATGGTAGCTTTGATAGTAAGTACTTAAAATGGGATAATGCAGGAAAAGTTATTGCAAATGATATAACTGTAGTTGGCGGTTCAATTAATGTTAATAATAAATTTATTGTTAACAATGATGGAATAGCAACATTACAAGGAGCTACTGTTGTGGGCAATATTACGGCTGAATCGGGCAAAATTGGGAAATTTAATCTTGACAATCTAGCTTTAGTTACTGGAGATACTGATGTAACTTGTGCAGGTTTAGGCGGTAGTTCTCAGGCTTTTTGGGCAGGTTCTTTAACTATGGATAATGCACCGTTTAGAGTTGGATATGATGGTAGCTTCTATTCTTCTAAAGGTAAAATCGCAGGATGGGATATTACTTCTGATAGTCTTTATAGGGATACCGATAATTATACCGTTTACATTTGCCCAGGAACAAACAACAATAAAGATTTTTTAACTGTTCACGATAAAAACAAATCTTCTGGAGATGAATATCCATTTTATGTTCATGCGGATGGATGGATGCATTGTGTCTATGGAGATATTGGTGGATGGAATATTGACGGAGATGGACTCAATAAAACATTAAATTATAATGGGTTGATTGACGCAACCAAAAGTGACTCTTCTGGATGTGTAATTCCAGAAGGAAGGAAATTATCAATAAATATTAATACTAAAATTTCTAAGGAACCAGCAGGTTCTATAGTAGAACGATATGATTATAAAGAATATGAAAAAATTGAAAATATTTTATCATTTTCAAATCTTTCAAATTCAACATCAAAAGATAAAATAAATAAATATTTTAATATATCTGATGATTGCTCTATTACTATAAAATCTCTTAGTTCTGGGCAGGGAAATTCATATATGAAATTGTTTTCTGATAGTTTTTATATTGGAAATAAAAATTATGTGAGAAAAGCAAGTGTATTTCAAACTTCTCTTTGTGTAGAAAATGAAACCATTATCACACGAAACACGGCATCTTTTGGAGGTACTATATATATACCAAATGATAGATATATTCGACAAAAAACTCCAAAGGGATTTGAAGCTTCTTTAGTAGGGTGGAGTAAAAGCAACAACATATGGTTAGGTGACTATGGGGTTATGGGTAGTAAACAAATTGCAACTAATGCCTATATTACCGCAAATAATATCTATAAAACTACTTCTAGTGGAAATACATCTCTCTCTGATGAACGATACAAACATGATTTTAAAGATATTAATTCCGCATTAGATTTTATTATGAATCTTAATCCTTGTCTCTTTAAATTTAATGACGGAACAAGTAATCGTTATCACATGGGATTTAGAGCACAGGAAGTTGAAAAAAATATGTTGAATACTATAGGAGATACCGGTCTTACGGTTAAGTATAATTGTGAAGAAGGTTTAAATGTGGACTTAAATAATCCTGACACTTATATATTAGGATTGAGATATGAAGAATTTATTGCCCCTCTAATTCAGGTTGTACAGAATCAGCAAAAACAAATCAGCGAATTAAAAAAGAAAATAGATACATTATCTAATCAGGTTTAAAAGAAGGTGATTCAAACGCATAATATTAAAATCCTTATTAAATATCTCGTACTCTTTCTACTTGGAGGTTATACATATTACGGCATTGAAATTCTTTGGCGTGGGTATTCTCACTATAGCATGATTATCTGCGGTGGTATCTGCTTTATCTATGCAGGACTACAGAATGAGCAAGTTGAATGGGATTATCCGTTTTGGAAACAAGTATTAAGAGTTGAAGCATTTATATTAAGTGCTGAATTTATTACAGGGTGCATTGTTAATCTTTGGCTTGGATTAGATGTATGGGATTATAGCGGTTTACCGGGGAATATCTTGGGTCAGACTTGTCCTCAGTTTGCTCTATTATTTTTGCCGTTAAGTACGATTGCTATTGTTGTTGATGATTTTATTAGATGGAAATGGTTTGGCGAAGAAAAGCCGAGATATAAATGGAGGTGATGTGTATATGCTGAAAAGATTGTGGAATAAATTCATACAGAAGATTACGAAAGATGTGAAAAAGGAATTGGTAAAGGATTTTGAAAGAGTTGGATATAGAAATAAATAATGATTTAATGACTCTACTTTTTGGTAGGGTCTTTTTTATTATAAAGGATGGTGGTTATTATGGTTTTACAAACAATTTCTCGGATTAATCTCCGGCAGGCGGCTTCTAAAACTGCGCCTGTCGTATGCACTGCTCCTGCAAATACGGATGTCGAAATTGTCGGAGCTAAAATTATCTGGAAAGATAACGTTCCATTCGTAAAGGTTTCCTACAAAGGAAAACGCGGATTCACTAACGGCAGATATCTTAGAGGTTTGGTTTTAAAAGTAAAGAATCAAAACAGTGTAAAGTATCCTAAAATGGCAGTTATTGCTTCTGGGCGAGCTTCACGAAGAATTAAAATTCCACAACAAAAGAAATTTGGTTCTTTTTGTCAAAAACACGGATGTTCTATGGCGGCTGCTTCTATCGCTCTACAATTTAGAGGAGTTACAAAGTCTCCTTATGAGGTATATTCATACGCAAAAAAACATTTCGGTGGATATACAGGAAGCAAACTCACTATTTTCGGCATTGAAAAAGTCGTCAATAAAATCGCCGGGAAGAAAATTGCTACTTGGAAAGGTTGTCCAGTGGATGCAAATAAGCGGATTAGAAATAATATTCAGAAAGCGATTCATGATGGACATATCGTATTACTTGAGCAGAAAAATCCAATTCATACAAATGTTATTATAGGGCGAAGCGTTGACGGTAAATATGTTGTTGCAACAAACGGTACGACAAAAAAAGTTACTATGGATTGGCTCATTAAGACGCTATTACATGGTAAAGCTGGCAGAAAAAATCAAACTAACTGGTGGAAGGGAACGACTCATGGAGCTGGTTATGTAATTGTGAAAAGAAAATAAATATAGAATATATCATTGTTTATTAGAGAGCTTATTGCTCTCTTTTTTATTACATATAAACAAATTTTAAGGAGGAATCGTTATGGACAAATTAAAGAAATTTTTATCTCAGATTAATGTAAAGGACATTAAACCAAGTACTTATGTTAGTGCAATTGTACTTATTTTTACAATGGTGAACTATGTGCTGAACATTATGGACAAGCCTGCAATCAATATTAATGAAAATGAAATTGGAGCATGGGTTACTGCAATCGTTGGTGTCGTAGGTATTGTTTATTCTTGGTATCATAATCAGTCTATTAGTCATCCTGCACAGGTAGCTGACGATGTTATGAATATCCTCAAAGATGGACGTATTACTGTAGCTGAGTTAGAAGATTTTATCGCTAAATATTCTGAAACAGATTTAGATACAGAAGCCGATTTTGATGATGAAGGTTACGTTTACGATGAAATTGAAGATGAAGATGGGAGTGATGAATAATGGCACTTACTGAAAAACAGAAAAATTTTATTAAAATGGTAGGGGAAGCTGCTAAGAAAGATATGCAGACCTCCCATATTTTAGCTTCAATTACAACAGCACAAGCTATTTTGGAATCTGCATATGGCACAAGTGAATTGGCTAAAAAAGCAAATGCATTATTTGGCATTAAAAAGAACGGATGGACAGGTAAAACATATACTGTTAAATCTAAAGAAGAGATAAATGGAAAGCTTGTATGGAAGACATCTGTGTTTAGAAAATATGATTCTTATGCAGATAGTATTACGGATCATAGTCTTTATTTAATGACAAGAAAAGTAGATGGTAAAAATTTAACTTATAGTAAAGTAGTTGGTGAATGTAATTATAAAAAGGTAGCACAGGCATTACAGAACGCAGGATATAGCTCATATAGTAATTATGCGAATATGTTATGTAATCTTATTGAAAAGTATAAATTGACGCAATATGATGTACTCACAGTTACTCCTACTGCTGTATCAAATAAATCTGATAGAATTAATGTCCAGTGGCTTCAGAAACGATTAAATGTTTGTTATAAAGGAAAATTAGCCAAGTTATCTACAGATGGAATTTGGGGAACTAAAACAACTGAAATGTTTAAAGTATATCTCAAACAGGTTGGACTTCCTGTAAAGAATACTGCGAATAAACAGGCTTGTAATTATTTAAAGAAGGGTCTTGTTAAAAAAGTTTCTACATCTACCACTGTTCCTGTAAATACGGCAAAACCTGTTACTTCAAATCAAAAAGTGAATAAGAAAATCGCACTTAGTATCGGACATAGTATTCTTAAAAATGGCGAATGTACTTCTGCAAGTGGAGTTGTAAATGAATATAAATATAATAAAAAGCTTGCGCCATATATCAAGAAATATCTTGAAAAGGTTGGATGCACCGTTAACATTATTAATGTTCCAGAAAAGAAATATACAAATAAGAGTTCTGAAAAGATGTACAAGCTTAATAAGATTAATGGACATAAATATGATGTGGCTATTGAATTACATTTGAATTGTGCAAATGGTAAGGCACATGGATGTGAAGTATATTATGTAAGTTCTAAAGGTAAGGAAATTGCCCAAAGAATTGATAAAAAATTAGGTACGGTATTTACAGATAGAGGTGTTAAAACTGCACAGTTATATTTCTTAACGAAAACAGATTGTCCATCAGCATTAGTAGAATCCTTCTTCTGTGATTCAAAATCTGACTATAAGATTGGTAAGAATTATGATAAGATTGGTAAGTTGATTGCTGAGGGTATTGCAGGGGTAAATATCAATTAAGTGAGGGTATATGAGAATATACACTAATATAATTTAAGGGAAGAATCTATTTCGGTTCTTCCCTATTTTTTTACGATTTTATTTTTATCAATAAAAAATAGGGATAAGTTAATATCCCTATTTCTCAATCTTAAAATGCTTTTATCTGTTTGAATACTACATTGCCACACCCATTTACGGTTGCACAATGAAATGGGGTAAAAATGGGGTATTCTCCGACTTTTTATCTCAAGCAACTAGCTTAGAGCTTTATTTAAGCCATTAGTCAACAGAAACGATTTCTTTTTTATTGTAAGAAACAACATATCGTATATCTACCTATATGTCTCTATAAATATTAATTTAAGTCGTTTCCAAAATCCCATTTTTTTATAACTATTTATATCTACTTATATTTCTTGATTCTACTGGGGTAAAATCTAGGGTACGTTTACTACTTGGGGTACAATATTAGAGCCGATATTATCTATTCTATTAAATTCATCAATTAATCTGTCTTCATTTACATGGTTATATATATTCATTGTTACTTGGATATTGCTATGCCCCATAATTTCTTGTAGTACTTTTATGTCCATTCCACTCTCTGCCATTCTAGTACAAAATGTATGTCTTAAAATGTGTGGGGTAAAATCTGGCATATATTCAGGTTTTCTATTTTCAAATAATGCATTTTCTTCTTCTGTTTTATTATATTCTACTCTAATTCCATGAAAAGATCTAGTTATTGTAGCAGGTTTATTTAAATTTCCATTTTTATTTAAAAATAAAAATCCTTTATATCCATTGAATTCGGATGCTTGATTAACAAAATATGTGTCAGCTCTATATTGTTTTAATGTTTCATATAAAGATTGAGAAATAGGAATTATTCTTTCTTTTTTATTTTTAGGTGGAGAAATATAAAATTGACATTTTCCATCTTTCTTTCTATATAGTAGTTGATGATTTATACTAATCATCCTGTTTTCAAAATCAATATCATCCCATGTAATTCCCAATGTTTCTCCAAGTCTTGCTCCTGTACTTAACATAAATTTAAGCATTGGATAACGATTGGAGTAATTTTTCGATTTATTCTGAACATAATATAATAAATCTGATTCTTGCTTTTGAGTTAAGGCGTTTTTAGGTGAAGTCATTGAACCTCGTACATAATCCTTCATACAATCTCTACATGGATTTAAGCGAATAACCCCATCGCTTATTGCCATTTGAAAAGCAGGAAACAATAAATTTTGATACAGTTGAATAGTACCAATTGCAAATTTCCTATCTTTGTATAAATGAGCATAAAATTTAGTAATATCTGACTTTTTTACCTTATCAACTTTTAATTTACCTAATGTGGAATTTCTAATATTTTTATTCCAAATATGAATATAATTTTCTATTGTTGAATTTGCTAATGTAACTTTCCCGTTTAAATATTGTAAAATCAAGTTATTAACTGTAGATTTTGCAGAATAGGTATCAATATTATCATCTAAATCTCTTCTTATTACTTTTTCTTTTTCTCGTAATGAAATATCATTCTTTTTTCCTGACGGAGTTTTATCTGTTGATACCAATTTCCAAGCATATACATCTCGTCTTATACCTTTTGAATCTGTATATCGAAATCTATATCTACCATTTTTTTGTTGAGTTTCACCTTCTTTTAATAATCTTCCTCTATCATCTCTTCGTTTTTTATCTGTCATTTTTAATCACTCCTTAATAAAGGATGTGGTAATGTAGTATTTATTCATATTACCACATTTTCTTATGTCTTTCAATTTAAATTCTATCTATAGAGTTTATGTACTCATCAAAAAGCTTTCTTTTAATTAATCTTTTTCGATTTCCTATCCATAATACAAAATTGCAATCTTCATCATCTGTAATTGTTCTTAATTTATCTATACCTATTTGAGAATATTTAGATGCTTCTTCTAAGGTTAAATTTTGTTTATGCCAAATAGGAATTTCTATTTTTCTTCTTTCAGACATATAAATATAATTCTCCTTATATTATAGTAGAAATAACCCTCTTAAATTAATAAGAGGGCATATAGTATATATTATATTATTTCTTTATTTCCGTCCAGTACTTCCAATTCCACCTCTATCTTTTTCACTTAAAAATACAACTTCGTCAAAATGTACCTTTGGCATTTTCTTCATGATACGGAATTGGCAAATACGGTCATTTACATTAATCGTAGTATCTTTCATAGCAATCACAGGCATAAACCACTGGTCATTATTCCCACAGTAAGATTCATCAATAAGTCCCATATGGTTTGTCTGAATAATCTTCCATGTCTTATATGTACTACTTCTTGGAATAACATGAGCTTCATAACCTTTCGGTAACTGCATCGCAACACCTAATGGGATTAATGCGAATTCACCTTTATGTAATTTGAATGTATCAGCCGCACGAAGGTCTACCCAATCAGATTTACCGCCAATAAAATCAACTTTATCAATCTTGTCGGTAAAATATTTGATTTTAATAGATAAATAATCATCCTTATTATCGGACATATCTTTTACTTTTGTAGTGACCTTTTTCTTAGACAATCTGTCCATCACTTTGTTATATTCTTCGATTGTTTCCTGCGCCACCATATTATTTTCTACTAACTCAGGGTTATAGAATGGAGCATATAAATTCCCTTTATCATCCGTTACTGTGATTGTTAAGCTTAAATCATCTAACATCACAAGAATATTTAAGTTAACATATTTTTTATACAGGAAATGTTTTGATGTATAGCAATCGCCATACTCTTTTCTAAATCCACATTTTTTTAAAACAGATTCGTTTACTTTTTCGTTCAGTGTATATTTATTCTTTCTCACCATGCTATTTATCTCCTTTTTGTATCATTTTTTGATTCTAATGAAACACAGATTTCATCTTAATTTTTAGACCCATTCGTACCCTTTTCTGGTAAATTATGTTTAAAAATTAACGGTTTTTCGTTAATTTTTTCCAATAATGTTACATAAAGGATTCCATTTTTCACCTTCCATTCATAATTTTCGTAAATATCTGTATTAATTGGAACTTTTTTGTAAAATTTCAGCTCATCATCAAGAACTTTTCCTTCTCCTGTAAAAATTAATGAAGCTTCTTTTGTTTTATTTACAAATTTTTCCTCACATTTAATTTTCATACCTGCAACATTAAACCCATATATTATTTTAGTGTCGTACTGTTTTGTAAAATCAGATATAATATCAAATGTAGAAATTACTCCTCCGTAAAATGGTACAGGTTCAAAAATATTCATATTTCCACTTAGACTCCTTCTTATTATAATCTTTTCCTCAATTCTTTCTTTAAATATTCTAAATAATTATCCCATTCTCCAATACAATGAATATACTCTTTGCTTTTTAACATCTTCTTTCGCATATCATGTTTGATATTAATTGCTCTATATTGCTTCTTTTTTTGAAGATATTTAAACAAAAAATCACTTGTGATTTGCGAGATGGTTAATAACTTATCTTTAGGAACTGTGTCTGTTATTACTTTATATTCTCTTAAATCATCTTCATTTATTTCATATTTTGCTTTGGGTAAATTTTTAGTTGAGAAAGGACTAATGCCTGCGCCTGACGTTCTAGGCTTGAGATATTTAGCAATGAGATCAATATTTTTTGCATCAAACTTAAATTCGACTTCACCATCAGTATCATGAATATCTTTAATTGTTCCTTCTTTTTCAAGATTGGAATATAAGACTTCATAATTTCTATCTTCTGGGACATTTAATTCTTTTGCAATCGCAATTAAAATATTATGTCCTCTTCCTAGAGATGGAATATATGCCATTAATGTAGAACGTCCATAATGTGTGATTTGAGAACCACCCATACAATCAATATAAATATCATTCTGTTCTAACATTCCATTTTCATCTCTAGGAAAATCATTTGTGATTTTGTCAATAGCTGTTTTTAAACGATATTTACCTTTAAATTTCATTAAATATGCCAATAAATCATTCCTCCTCGTATTGATACTTTTTAGGTCTATTTGCTTGTGCATCTAATACAATTTTTAATGCATCTTCTTTATCAAGAAAAATAAGTTTATTGATATCATTATAAGAAAAAAGATAACGGTGCTTATCTCTCTTATCAGTTGCAGCAAAATATGTATCCCTAATAGATTGTACAACCAAATCACATACATCATATGTAACTGTATTGTGATGGATACGAGCATAATATACTTTATCTTTTATTTTTACTGGTTTGTCTTCCATAGAACAACTTCCCCTGACTCTAAAGATTTTTTTACATCAATAATTCTCTGGTTGCTACTTCCTCTGAACTTGAGATTTGCATCTCTTAATTCGTGGATATATCTTCCATCCACTAAGACATCACATAATATAACAAGTCTTTCTTTCTCTCTAACCTCTAAAATCTCTTCCCATGTAAACCCACTATATATCCAAACAGTTTTATCTGAAGGAATTTTAAATAGCAATCTTTTTAAATACGGAATATTGCACTTTTCTAAAGGTTCCCCGCCCAAAATAGAAACCCTTTGAATATACGGTTTATTTACAAGCTCTAAAAATTCCTCTTCGGTTTTAGCTGTCCATTCTTTTCCACCGTTAAAATCCCATGTATCTTGATTGAAACAGTTTTTACAATGAAAGTGACACCCTTGAACAAAGAGGGCGACACCTACGCCCTCTCCGTTGGAGATGTCCATGCTTCTAATTTGTGAGTAACGCATTAATTATTCTCCTCGTATTCTAAGTCATCTAAGTGTTCAATGCGGTCGTGGATGTCTCCCAACCTACCTTGATTCCATCCATTTCTTGCAGTTCCTTTATAACCACAAGTTCTTCGTGTAATATCCATTGTCCTTACATCTCTGTTACCACAATTAGGACATTCCCAAATTAATTTACCATCTTCATCAATAAGTTTAATTTCTTTATCCCATCCACAATTCTGGCAGTAATCACTTTTTGTATTTAATTCAGCGTACATATTGTTGTTATAAATGAATTTAATTACTTCTAAGATTGCAGAAATATTATTCTCCATATTAGGACATTCGATGTATGAAATACTACCACCCGGACTTAATCTTTGGAATTTAGATTCAATACGAAGTTTTTCAAAAGCATCAATCTTTTCAAATACTGGAATATGATATGAATTTGTCACATAATTTCTATCTGTAATACCTTCAATCACTCCAAATCTTTCTTTAAGTTTATTTGCAAATTTTTCTGTTGTTGCCTCTAAAGGTGTTCCATATAAGCTATAATCAATATTTTCTTCTTTTCTCCACTGTTCGCATTTGTCATTTAATGCTTGCATAACTTCGAGTCCAAACTTTTCGCCAATTCCTTCATCAGAATGTGAATGTCCTGTCATGTATTTTACGCATTCATAAAGTCCTGCATATCCAAGAGATAAGGTAGAATAACCACCGAATAATAACTTATCAATAGTCTCTCCTTTTCCTAATCTTGCATATGCTCCATTCTGCCATAAGATTGGCGCAACATCAGACGAAACACCTCTTAATCTTTGATGTCTAATTTTCAATGCCTTATGACAAAGTTCTGTTCTTTCGTCAAAAATCTTCCAAAATTCTTCCATGTTGCCACTAGAAGATAATGCAATATCAGGAAGTGAAACTGTTACAACTCCACAATTGAAGCGTCCATAGAATTTTGGGTTATCATTTTCATCATGCCATACTGTTAAAGCTGATCTACACATGTTATTCGTATATCACTATACGCACTGACTATATGTTCTCTCCGAGTCTGTTAATCTCATCAACGAGCCGACTGCTCTGAATTGGTGCTTATCTCCAATCCTCCTGTGGTACACTCATCCCACATTAGTCGATACACACTTCCTATAAAATAGGTTTGGCACGGTACTCATCTTAGGTCACTGAATTTCTTCTCACTAAGACCTATCCGTTAGCAACTTAATAAAAGTTACACCCTTTAAGCAAGGTTCAATCGGTTTTACATGGGCTGCATTTTCACTCACCCATAACAGGATAACAATTACCATTTTTCATTTCTTTCATAATTTTTTCTGAAATATAATCTGGTGTTAATCTTTTAATAGAACATTTGGCGGCTAATTCAGTAAGATACCAGTATTTACTTCCTTCATGGATATTATCTTCTTGAAGAACATAGATTACTTTTGGGAATGCGGGTGTAATATAAGCACCCTCTTCATTTTTTACTCCAAGTAAACTCTGATGTAATTCTTCTTCAATTAGCATTGCTAAATCTTCTTTTTCTCTTTCATTTTTTGCTTCATTAAGATACATAAACAACGTAATGAATGGAGCCTGTCCATTTGTTGTCATGAGAGTCGTGATCTGATACTGAATTGTCTGAATACCTTTTTCAATTTCTTTCTTTAATCTTTTTTCAACAACTGCATCAAAGTCTTCATCTAAAATTGCTCCTTTTGCACATCCTAATAAATTAATCTCTTCATTGATTTCTTTTCTAATTTTTTGTCTTGAAATATCTACGAATGGAGCAAGATGAGCTAAAGAAATACTCTGTCCTCCATACTGACTTGAAGCTACTTGTGCAATAATCTGAGTCGCAACAGTACAAGCTGTAGAAAAACTATGTGGTTTTTCAATAAGAGTTTCAGAAATAACTGTTCCATTTTGAAGCATATCTTCCAAATTAATGAGACAACAATTAGTCATAGATTGAATCAAATAGTCTTTGTCATGTACATGAATAATCCCATCTACGTCAGCCTGTACAATTTCTGGAGGAAGAATATATCTTTTTGCTGCATCTGTACTAATAATTCCTGCAAGATAATCTCTTTGTGTTGTGTTCAATCTTGGATTTTTATTAGAATTTTCATTTTTCCAATAATTACTTAAACCTTGTAATAATTCATTTGTTTCTTTGTCTATAGTATTTTTTTCTCTTTGAAATTCATGAATACTTCTATACCCTTCATATGCTTTTGCAGTAAGTCTCTGTTTTTTAGTAATTAATTTATCATAGACTAAACTTTCAATATCTGAAATATCTACTTCATCTGCATTTTCATTTTTAAATTCTTCTTCAATTTCTTTTGCAACACTTTCTGCAATTTTAGGTTTTACAATTCCTGAACCATTTTTCATCGCTTTCATAATAGCGTTGTAAATTTTTTGTCCATCAAATTCAACTAAACTAGCATCTCTCTTAATTACTTTCAATAGTTTTCCTCCTATCAGTAATAAAAAACAATACGTTACATATCAATATCTTCTTTTACAAAATCTACCACTTCTCCGTTTTCAATTACTGCCATCTCCTTTCTAATCCCATACATATAGATACAATCGCCTAAAGTTATATTCTCTAAAGCGATAATTCTTTCATAATTTGTTTTCATAAGTATCCTTTCTTACATATCTTTTATTTTGACTTTAAGTTCCTCTAAATTCTGATATTTCTTAGATTCGTAATTTTCATGATTTTTAAGAATTATATGTATCTGTTTCTCACAAATCAAATCAAGTAGTAATTCTTTTTCTTTATCTGTAAAATTTTCTCCATTGTAATTTTCACAACGTGTACAATAAGTATTAGTAAATTCTTCTGTTGTCATTATTATCTATTCTCCATAATATGTTTTGATATAATCAATTGCTTCGTCTTTTGAATTTTCACCAACAAAAATCTTATCCACTTCTTCTTTTACCCAAGGATGAATGTATGTACTTTCTTCATCTTCGATAAAACCAATAATTGGAATATTAAGTAAATATGCGTAAAAAATTTCTTGTGCTGTCCCAATGGACATATCAATTGAATCTAAGTTTACTAATACAATATCTGAATTTTTTAATTGTTTTAAATCATATCTCATCACTTCTTTCTCAGTATAAGATGAATCGTTATAACTATAGAATTTTGTAGGATCAAAACAATCATTAATAGATGCACCAAACATATCGTCTACATCTTTTCTCCATACTTTATGATAATCAGAACCACTTTTTTCATAACATCCAATTGCTCCAGACAAATAAATCTTTAAACTGTTTCTAGCCATTATTTAAATACCTCATACTTTTCACAAATCTTTTTAAAACATTGAAAATCATGTTCCGTACAACTATGAATACCTACTGTAATATCTTTATTGCAAATAGACATCATACCTAATACAGATTTAGCATCAATGGTATATCTTCCAACCATTGCATCTACATCAGAAATCACCATATTATTTAAATCATTTACAAAATTCTGTAAATCATTAATATTAGACAGATTGATTAAATACGTTTTCTTTAACATTTATTCTCCTTACTTCTTGATAAATACATCATAATAATCAACTCCATTCTTTGTTGTGAGTTCATGATGGTCTACATAAATATCTATCTCGTTACCATTAATTCCTCCACCACAATCATCTGCATAGTATTCATTACCATTGATATATACTGTAGTACCATATGGAATTACATCAGGGTCAACAGCGATTGTGTAATCACTATAACAAATATGTCCTGTGCTGGTTAATCTTCCATATCCTTCGCTGCACTCATCACAGTTACAATAATATGTGATACGGAATCTGCCTAAATTTTCAAAAGGATTATTATCTGATAAATATTCATCCCATACAAAACCTTTTGTACCATCTTTAAGCTTTACAATATCCCAACCACAATATCCATCGCCAATACGCTTTAATTTCGTACCGATTTGTACAGTTTTAATAATTTCACTATCTACAGATGGTGCTTTTCTGATATTTAATGTAACGGTGGTATACATTGTTTTTACATCACGTTTCGCTGCAAAAAGCTTTTCGTCTTTTCCATTGAATATATTTAAATAACCATCATGATTGTTTTGAATTTTTACAGTTTCTGCTTTAAAATATGTCTGAAAATTTAACGTCCCTGCCCTTACAGGGACGACACTGAGTACAGATGAGAAAGCTCCCACCATGAATAATTTTGTTAACTTGTTCATAAAGCCTCCTAATTCATTGTTGTATGAGTTCAAATTTATCTATTATCGGGCATTCTGGAACATCAGAAAAATGAAAAGAACATGGATTTAAGTCTTGATATATTATTTCATTGTTTTGAAATGGACATTTATAATCAACTTCATCTATTGTGCCTGTTTCGTAAACTATGAAAGTAGAAAATTTACAATTTATACAAGTGTGCGCTTGTACAAAATTGTTGCATTCAGTTATATCAATATCATCTGGAATTTCTTTTTTAGTTAATGCACAATAACTTTCTCCAAAATATGAATATTCATTTTTACATTCATTATCAATACAATTCACATTATTCTCCTATCATTTTGTTAAAATCATCTTCTGATATGATTTGAATGTTTAACTTCTTTGCTTTAGTATTTTTACTACTTATGGAATTTACATCATTATTGATTAAGAAACTGGTATTTGATGAAATAGAACCAACAACTTTACCACTTAAAGATTCAATCTTTTCCTTTAACGCATCTCTATTTGCAAAGTGATGTAATTTACCAGTGATTACAAAATTCTGTCCTTTTAGTTTATCTACATTGATATTATTCTCTATCTTTTTAAATCGAAAATGTCTTTCTAATTTAAGAAATTCTTTAACATTATCAGACCACCAATCAAATAAAGAACGAGCCATTTTATCTCCAAATCCTTCAATTTTAGTGAACTTATATGGAGATTGCCCCATAATCAATTTGAATTTTTCAATATCATAATCACAGAATTTTGCAATATCCTTACTAGCTGTAGTGCCAATGAGTGGAATTGATAAAGCTGAAATAAACTTATCTAATGTAATATCTTTTGACTTTTCTATATTCTCCATAAGCTTCTTAGTGGATTTTGCGCCAAACCCTTCCATGCGAGAAATTTTATCTTTATATAAAGGTAAATGATAAATGTCTTCAATGCATTGTAACCATCCTCTATCAATAAATTTCTGTAATGTTGCTTCTGATAAACCATCAATATTCAAAGCTTTTTTGGATACTGCATGACAAAGCTTTCCAAGAAGTTTGCCTTTACAGTTAGGATTGGTACAAATAAGTACCTCGCTATTATTCTCTTTTTCAATTTTTGTAGGTGAACCACAAATAGGACAAGTAGATGGAATTGTAATTGTATTGCTTCTTGTTAAATTATCACGCAATTTGGGAATAATTTCATTAGCTTTATATACTGTAACTTCATCTTCAATACCAAGTTGTAATTCTTTTAAAATTGTTACATTATGTAATGAAGCCCTATTTACTGTCGTTCCGTCCAAAAATACGTCATTGAAGAGTGCTACAGGAGTAAGTTGTCCAGTTCTTCCCATTCCCCATTCAACATCCTTTAATATTGTTACTACTTCTTCATTATAAAATTTGAACGCCAATGAATGTTTAGGGTGATTGCTCGTGAATCCAAGAGATTTTCCATATTCTACATTATCATAAGTAATTACAAGACCATCAATTGGATATGATTTATCTTTTGCAATAGCTTTTAATTCTTCAATTTTTTTGTCAATATCATCTGTTTTACTGTTGTATGTTACATAAGGAACTACTTCAAATCCAATACTCTGTGCGAAATTGAAACCTTCTGTAAAATGAGTAAATCCAAATGGAATTTTCCATGCTACAAATTTTACATGACGTTCTTTCGCAATCTTATTATCTAATTGCCTTACTGAACCTGATGCTAAGTTTCGTGGATTCTTATATTTATTCTCTTCTGATAGTTTAGAATTGATTAACTCAAAATCATTTTTTGTGATAATTGCTTCGCCTTCAATTTCAAATCTATGAGTATTATTAATTTGAAGAGGTAGATTATCAAATACTTTCGCATTATGAGTAATCAGTTCACCTTCTTCACCATCGCCCCTGGTTTCACTTTGAATCAATTTTCCGTTTTCGTAAGTATTAAGGACGGTAAGCCCGTCCATTTTAAGAGAAATGATACAATCCTTACCGTTAGAAAATTTTATTAAATCATTAACTGATTTTGTTTTACCAAGAGATAGCATAGGATGTGAATGTTTTACTTTTTCGAGTTGTGATTTAACTTCATATCCTACTGTTTGAGTTGGTGAATTTGAAAGAATAATTCCTGTTTCTTCTTCTAATTTTTGTAACTCATCAAAGAGATTGTCATAATCATAATCAGAAATAATTGATTCTCCCCGATTATAATAAGCATCTCTATACTCATTTAGAAGCTTTGTTAATTGTTTTATTCTTTTTGTTTTATCCATCTTTTCTTCTTAGTCTCCTATAAATATCCAATACTTCTTTCATATAATTTTTCTT
>ERZ1034913.787-NODE-787-length-22285-cov-28.203149_pt1 | contig 22285 bp, 14 predicted proteins | sample MGYA00520697_ERZ1034913 | MGnify/ENA primary metagenome ERZ1034913 (study PRJEB33766, sample SAMN09781786) | gut metagenome | biome: gut microbiome | host: Homo sapiens | place: Madagascar | study: EMG produced TPA metagenomics assembly of the PRJNA485056 data...
CTATATGGTGCGCCCCATCGTCAACGGTCTGGCTACGGGCGGGGAGGAACTGCTCACCAAGCAGGTTCTCTTTACAGCTGCCATCTATGCCGCAGGCGTGCTCTCGGCCCTGGGCTACTCGCAGATCATGGTGCGCGCAGCCCAGCGTGTTGTGTCCGACATTCGCCGCGACCTGTTCGCGCACATTCAGACGCTGCCGCTCAGCTATTTCGACGGTACGCGCTCGGGCGACATCATGAGCTTCTTTACCAACGACGTCGACACCGTCTCCGAGGCGCTTAACAACAGCTTTGCCAACGTGATTCAGGCGACCATCCAGGTCATCGGCACCACGGCCATGCTCATCATCCTCAACTGGCAGCTCACGATTATCACGCTTGCGTGCGACGCGGCCATCGTGCTGTACGCGCGCTACTCGGGCATCCGCTCCAAGCGCTTCTTTGCCGCCCAGCAGGCATCGCTCGGCGACTTGGACGGATATGTCGAGGAGATGGTCTCGGGCCAAAAGGTCATCAAGGTCTTTAACCACGAGCAGGCTAACGTTGCCGGTTTTGACGCACGTAACCAGGAGCTGCGCCGCACCGGTGGCGCCGCGCAGGCCTACGCCAACTCGATGGTGCCCATGACCGTGGTGATCGGATATGCCAACTACGCGATCGTTGCGGTGGCAGGCGGCATGCTCTGCATCAAGGGACTCGCCGACGTGGGCGCGCTTGCAAGCTACCTGGTCTTTGTGCGTCAGGCCGCCATGCCCATCAACCAGTTTACGCAGCTGGGCAACTTCTTGCTCAACGCGCTGGCCGGTGCCGAGCGTCTGTTTGCCGCAATGGACCTGCGGCCCGAGGTAGACGAGGGCTGCGTGGAGCTGGTGCAGACGGGCGAGTCTGCATGGGCGTGGAAGATTCCCGAGGGCCGTGGCGTGGGCACGTACGGACATCTGCACGACGTGGCCTCGGTCGACGATGCGGGTCGAGCGGTGGCGGCCGACGGTACCGAGCTTGCCACCGGCCTCGTGCCGCTTGCCGGCGACGTGCGCTTCCATGCCGTGGACTTTTCCTACGTGCCGGGCACCCGCGTGCTCACGGATCTCAACCTGTTTGCCAAGCCGGGGCAAAAGATTGCGTTTGTGGGCTCGACGGGCGCCGGAAAGACGACCATCACCAACCTCATCAACCGTTTCTACGAGGTCGATGACGGCGAGATTACGTACGACGGTATCGACGTCAAGCACATCGCCAAGGCCAGCCTGCGTGGGTCGCTCGGCATTGTGCTGCAGGATACCCACCTGTTTAGTGGCACCATTGCGCAGAACATTCGTTTTGGCAAGCTCGACGCGACCGACGAGGAGGTGCGCGCCGCCGCAGAGGCCGCCTGCGCTGACTCGTTTATCCGCCGTCTGCCGCAAGGCTACGACACGCCGGTCACGGCCGACGGTGCCAACCTGTCACAAGGCCAACGCCAGCTCCTTGCTATCGCGCGCGTCGCCGTGGCCGATCCGCCGGTGCTCATCCTGGATGAGGCAACAAGCTCCATCGACACGCGTACCGAAAAGCTCATCGAGCGCGGCATGGACCGCATCATGCGCGGCCGCACCACGTTTATGATCGCGCACCGCCTGTCCACCGTCCGCGACGCCGACGCGATCATGGTCCTCGAACACGGCCGCATCATCGAACGCGGCACCCACGAGGAGCTCCTAGCCCAGCACGGCGAATACTGGCAGCTAGCGCACGGCTTAAAGGAGCTGGATTAACCCGTTCGGGCACGGTACTTTGGCCCTCCATGCCCCTTACCCCGCATCAAACCGTCCCAACATTCGACGTTTTTTGCCAAAATCGGGAAAAGCATCGAATGTTGGGACGGTTTTTCTGTCGTCCGATCAGGTGGAATCGCTAACTTGCATGTAAAGGTGTGCGAATCCGCGAGCAGGGGAATAAGGTTGGTTATCCGACCCATTGGAGGGCTCATGGACCTGCCGATCGTCCTGTCCCATAAGACTGCCTGGCTGTACCACAACGTGGCGCGCCCATCTGAGCCGCTTTCGCGAGCAAGCAGCCTATACGATGAGGACTCGCTTGCTAATGAGGTGGAGCCGACCGCGAGCCTGCCCAAATTGGGGCTCGATGCCAAGGGGCTGAGGGCTTCAACGGCAGTTGGGATCGTTGCCGACTATCTGGTCTCGCTTGGTATTCCACGAGAAGAGCTCGATCATATCGACACGCTCGTCAACTTCGATTTTGAGCGCTCGACGCCGGCTGGATTTAGGTGCCACGTGTTTGGGGCGCCGGTACCTCCAGGCTATCTTATCGAGGTGGCAGAGGGCCTTCTGGTGGTTGATGAGGCCATGTGCTTTGTCCAAGCGGGTTCGTGGATGAGCGAGCCCGAGCAGCTGGAATATGGCTATGAAATCTGCGCCCGATACCATTTGAATCATCTGTCGACGGACGATTATGTCGAGATGGGGCAGAGGTATACCGTTGCCGACTTGATTGCCTATTGCAATGAGAACCGATCTCGTCAGGGGGCTATACGCGCGGCCGCCGTGCTCAAACGCGTGCACGATGGCGCGCGGTCGCCCATGGAGACGGCTACCGCAATCATGGTCGTAGCAAAACGTTCCCAGGGAGGGCTGGGATACGCCAAGGTTGAGCTCAACCATCGGGTCGATGTTCCCAACGAGTTCAAATATCTCGCTAAGGCCGGGTATTTCGAGATCGATGTATATGCACCTGCGAGCGGTACGGGGATTGAATACAACGGCTCGGACCATCTCGATAAACAGCGCAGTGCGTCTGACGCGGAGCGTATGACCGTGCTGAGCGCGCTGGGCTTTAAGATGATCGTTCTCACCGGGACCCAGTTTGCCAACCGGCTGCAATTGCATCGGGCGATGAATGCCATTGCGCTCGCTATGGGTCTCAAGTGCGACCGAAGCGAGGCGTTTCAGAAACGGCAGAATGATCTGCGGGAATTCGTGATTCGGCACTGGAGCGGCGGCCTTTAGGGGCGTCTGGCTTGTCTTCCGAGCCCTGCGGACACCTAAACCGTCCCAACATTCGACGTTTTTTGCCAATTTCGGGAAAAGCGTCGAATGTTGGGACGGTTTGAATGCTGAGGATGGGCTCGGGAAGCCCTTCTTACTCGAATGGCATGCCCTGTCGTACGCGTGTCGACCTGGTTCCCGTGTGCGGTACTATATTCCCTGAAGAATAATGGCCTGCGCGAGGGGAGGATTGCGTGGACGAGCGCACGCAACATGACGGTTTTGGCCGCGATATCAACTACCTGCGCATTGCCGTAACCGACAAGTGCAATTTCCGCTGCATCTACTGCATGCCCGCCGACGGCGTGGCGCCGCGCGCGCATGATGAGCTACTCAGCGCCGAGGAAATCGCCCGTTTTGTGCGTCTGGTGGCGGGGGAGGGCATTCGCCGCGTGCGCCTGACGGGTGGCGAGCCACTGGTCAGCCGCCGCATTATCCCGCTCATTCGCGACATCCGCGCGATCCCGCAGATCGAGGACATCTCGCTTACCACCAACGGAGCCCTGCTGCCCAAGCTGGCGCCGCAGCTCAAAGACGCCGGGCTCGACCGCGTCAACATTTCGCTCGACACGCTCGACCCCGCGCTCTTTGGAAAGATCACGCGCCTGGGTCGGCTCGAACAGACCATGGCTGGCATCGACGCGGCGCTGGCTTGGGGCTTTGAGCCCGTTAAGGTCAACTGCGTTGTTGTGCGCCGGCTCAACCAGGATGTGGCTGCCCTCGCGCGGCTCACACTCGACCGCCCCATCCATCTGCGCTTTATCGAATACATGCCCATTGGCGACGAACGCACGAGCTCGCATTGCGCTGTGGACCCGCATGCGCCCGCACTCAATCCCGAGCTGTGGGACGCGAGCGATACCGTGCCGAGCGACGAGCTGCGGGCGCACATCAATGTCGGGGCCGCAGCGGCGGGACTGGGCGAGCTCGAGCCACTCGACATCAACGACGCTCCTGCCGGCGCGGGTCCTGCGCGCTATTGGCACTTTCCGGGCGCGGCAGGAACGGTCGGCTTTATCAGTGCCATGTCCAACCATTTTTGCGCGAGCTGCAACCGTCTGCGCCTGACGGCCGACGGCAACGTGCGTCCGTGCCTGTTCAGCGATGCCGAGTATTCGGTTCGCGAGGCGCTGCGCCGCGGTGATGATATGCAGGTACTTTCGATTTGGCGCGATGCCGTGGCCCACAAACCGCAGGAACACGCGATAATTGAGGGCACGCAACGATTTATGTCCCAAATCGGAGGATGATCATATGGCCAAGAGCAGGTACGCCGATGCCACCAAGGCCGCTCGCAGGGCCGCGATGTCTGCCCACAAAGTCACGGCTGCGGCGAATGCTGGCAACGCCGACGCGTCCGCGCAGCCGACTTCCAGCGCTGCCGCCGAGCCCACTCGCGACGCACGCCGCGACGAGCTGACGCACGTGGACGCCAAAGGCGAGGTGCGCATGGTCGACGTATCCGACAAGGCCGAGACGCACCGCACCGCCATCGCCGAGGGCACCATCCTCATGCATCCCGAGACGCAGGCCATGGTGCTGCAGGACCGCGCCAAAAAGGGTGACGTGCTCGCCTGCGCGCGCGTGGCGGGTATTATGGCCATCAAGCGCACGAGTGACATCATCCCCATGTGCCATCCGCTGCTCATCACCAAGAGCAAGTGCGATATCGAGCCCATCGCCCCGGCGGGGACGCCTGCCGAGGACGTGCCCGAGGGCTGGGCGCCGGCGCGTCCCGACGGACAGGTTGGCTTTCATGTGCTGGTCACGGCGGGCGTGACGGGCAAGACGGGCATCGAGATGGAGGCGCTGACCGGCGCGAGTGCCGCGTGCTTGACCATCTATGACATGTGCAAGGCCGTCGATCGCAGCATGGAGATCGTCGACGTGCGTCTGCTGCACAAGGAGGGTGGCCGCTCGGGCGTATGGGACCGCGCAGAGCGTCAGGCTGCTGCTGTTGAGGCCGTGGCCGCTGACGGTGCCGCGCTCGCGAGCACACCCGTCGCCGTTGCACCCGCAGCTCCCGCCCCGGCCGTCCCCGCGATCGCGTTTATCGGCTACCAGAACTCGGGCAAGACCACGCTCGTCGAGAAGGTTATCGCCGAGCTCACCCGCCGCGGCCTGCGCGTGGGTTCGCTCAAGCATCACGGGCATCACGGCTTTGATATCGACGTGCCCGCTAAGGACACCTGGCGCCATCACCAGGCCGGATCCAAGCACGTGGGACTCATCTGCGCCACGCGCTGGGCGGAGTACGCCGACACGCGCGAGGAGGACGAGATGCCCGCGCGCGAGCTGCTGTCGCGCTACAACGATGTCGACGTGGTGATCATCGAGGGCTACAAGACCGAGGGCTTCGACAACATCGTGGTCGCGCGCTCCGGTGTCGACCGTTTGCGCGGCAAGAGCTCACTCGACCTGGTCGACGGTCGCACGCTGGCCCTTGCCTGCAACGAGGCCCTGGCACGCCAGGCCTTCGACGCCGGCTTTGCGACCCGAGCCATCAACATCAACGACGCCCGAGCCATCTGCGACCTCATCCAAGACCATCTTTAGGCTTGACGCTGCGCCGGCCCCAAGCACCCCATCTCGCCCCTCAAGCCGTCGCTCGCGTACCAAAGTACGCGTCGCTCCTCTTTCGGGGCGACCTGGGGCACTTGGAACCGGCTCGCTGCGCTGCCATAACCTGCCAAAAAGGGACAGGTTTGTTTTGGCAGGTTTTATCTGGGCAAACAGCATTTCCACCACAAAGGGGCCAGGTACCTTTGTGATGGTTTTGGCCAAAGAGGCTTTGACTTAAACCTACCTCTAGGTGTAATAATCGCTGACAAACGATTGCGATCACGGAGGCCTCATGTCAAAACTGTACTTTATGCGTCACGGTCAAACGCTCTTTAACTTGCTTCGTCGCAAGCAGGGCTGGTGTGACTCGCCGCTCACCGAGCTGGGAATCGAGCAGGCTAAAACTGTCGGCGCGACCCTGCGAGAGCGTGGCCTTGCGTTCGACCATGCGTACAGTTCCACGTCCGAGCGTGCGTGCGACACGCTTGAGCTTGCGTTTCCTGATCAGCCTTACGAGCGCGTCAAGGGCCTTAAGGAGTGGAACTTTGGCAAGTTTGAGGGTGCGAGCGAGGATTTGAATCCGCGCCTGCCGTACGGCGATTTTTACAAGCAGTATGACGGCGAGGGCGAAGACGAGTTTCGCGAGCGCATCATGGCGATCATCACCGAGCTCGTGCAGCGCCCTGGACATGAGAGCGTGTTGTGCGTGAGCCATGGCGCCGCAGCGGCTCAGGTCATGCGCGGCGTGGGCGTGGAACCGCTCAAGATGAAGAACCGCATCGGCAACTGCTGCGTGCTCGAACTCGACTTTAATCCCGCCACCAGCACATTCGCTCTCGCAGATCTGTACAACCCCTACGGCACCCCGCGCGAGTAGCATCAGGACATCGGCCAAAACCATCACAAAGGGGCCAGGCACCTTTGTGATGGTTTTGCCGTTTACAGGCGATTTCCTACCGTTCGGCGGACTTTCGCGCTAACGGGGCTTACGCTGCATGCAAGTTTCATCCTACAATTGCCCACGTGCTCACAAGTTTGTTACTCCTCGGGAGGCATCACTTGCGCATAATAGAAGACGAGGAATGAAGCCCCGTCGTCTAGCGCCGATGTCCGAGGAGTTTTTTCATGCTCATTTTAAAGAAGATCAACAATAACGTTGCTCTTGCCGCCAGCGATGACGGCCGAGAGGTTGTTGTCTTTGGCAAGGGCATCGGTTTCCACGGCATGCCCTACGAGCTTTCCGACGAGTCGCTTATCCAGCGCAAATTCTATAACGTCCCCGAGAGCCTGCAGGATATGGTGGGCACCCTTCCCGACGACGTGCTGCTCGCGGCAAGCGATATCGCCTGCTTCGCGGCTCAGCAGCTCGGCTGCAAGCTGTCCGGCGGCCTGCCCTTTATCCTGGCAGATCACCTGCAGTTTGCCGTCCAGCGCGACGACGACCAGCTCAGCGCGCCCAACCCGCTCGAGCACGAGGTGGCCTTCATCTACCCGCGCGAGCTTCAGATCGGCCAGGCGGCGCTTGCCATCGTGCAAAAGCACACCGGGGCGACGCTGGGCCAGAACGAGGCCACGAGCATCGCGCTCCACATCGTCAACGCCGAGGTCGACGGCATGGGCCGTGCCAAGGACATGGACTTCATCATGAAGAGCACCCGCGTGCTCGACGAGGTGACCCATTCGGTGGAAAAGCAGCTCGGCTGCTCGCTCGACACGGCGTCGTATAGCTACATTCGCTTTCTTGCGCACCTGCGCTTTTTGGTCCGCCGCCTTGTTAAGGGCAGCTGCACGCAGACCGAGAACTCCTCGCTGTTTATGCAGGCCGCCCGCGACTTTCCCGAGGCCTACCAGTGTGCGTACGCCATCAACCGCGTCTTCGAGAAAGAGTTCAACCAGAGCTGCTCGGACGAGGAGCTCCTGTATCTGATGATGCATATCAACCGTCTGCGATCGGCTTCGCAGACCGAGTGAGTAAAGCCGCCAGCCCGGCGGCAATCGCAACAATTCTTTTTGGTTTCTAACTGCGGGCAAGGTACCGGCTCGCGGTAGGGGATATTTTTGTCGAAATTTGGAAAAGAGAGGACAGATCATGGCAGGTAAATACGACGATCTTGCTGCCCAGATCGTAGAGCTGGTTGGCGGTAAGTCCAACGTCAAATGCGTCGCACACTGCATTACCCGTGTTCGTTTTAAGCTCAAGGACGAGTCGAAGGCCAATGACGAGGCAATCTCCGAGCTGCCCAACGTCATCAAGGTCATGCACGCCAACGGCCAGTACCAGGTTGTTGTGGGCAACATCGTCGAGGACGTCTACGACGCCGTTCTCAAGGCCGGCGGTTTTAGCGACGGCGGCGCCGTCGACGCCGATGACGACGATGCCGCTCCCAAGGGCGTTACCGATGTGATCATCGACCTCATCTCGGGCATCTTCGCCCCCATGCTCGGCACCTTCGCCGCTGCCGGTATCATGAAGGGCCTGCTGGCGCTCGCTACCTTCCTGGTCCCGAGCTTTGCCAACGACGGCGCCTACACGCTGCTCTACACCGTCGCTGACGGCATGTTCTACTTCCTGCCCGTGGTGCTTGGCTTTACTGCGGCCAAGAAGTTCAAGATGAGCGAGTTCAACGGCATGGCCATCGCCTTTGCCCTGGTCTATCCCACCATGGTTGCCCTGACCTCGGGCGAGGTTGTCGGTTCCGTGCAGCTCGGCTTTGCCGGCACCTTCTCTTGGTACACCACGTTCCTGGGCCTGCCGCTCATCATGCCTGCCTCGGGTTACACCAGCTCCGTTATTCCCATCCTTCTCATGATCTGGTTCGGTTCTACTCTCGAGCACTGGGTTAAGAAGTGGATGCCCGCTTCTATGAAGATGTTCTTCACCCCGCTGATCGTCGTCACCGTCACCGTCACCCTTGGCTACCTGGTCATTGGCCCCATCGCCACGCTCATCACCAACCTGCTCGGTGAGTTCTTCGCACTGCTGTTTGGCCTGCCCATGATCGGCTCCCTCCTGGGCTGCACCCTCGTCGGTGCCTTCTGGATGTGCCTGGTCATCTTTGGCTTCCACTGGTCGCTCGTGCCTATCGCGCTGGTCAACCTGTCCACTCTGGGCCACGACTACATCCTGGGCTCCGTTATCGCCCACTCCTTCTCGCTGGGCGCCGTGCTCTTTGCCATGTATCTCAAGAACAAGGACGAGAAGTTCCGCGGCATCGCACTGCCGGCCATGATCTCCGCCTTCTTCTTTGGTGTCACTGAGCCCGCTATCTACGGTGTCGCCCTGCCCGATAAGAAGGCCTTCATCAACGCCAGCATCGGTTCTGCTGTGGGCGGCCTCATCATCGGTATCTCCGGCGCCGTGGTGTACATGTCCGGTGGTCTGGGCGTCTTCAACTGGCTGTCCTTCATCGACCCCTCCGGTGTTAACGGCATCAACCACATGATCTGGGCTATCGTTGCTTCGCTCGTGGGTGCCGTCGTGGGCTTCGCAATCGAGTTTGTCACCTACAAGCCCGAGGCTGCCAAGTAGCCCAAACGACAAAGACTCGGTACCAAGCCGGCGTGGGGAGCGCCCCGCCGGCTTTTTCCAAATGGGCGAGACGGTCTGCGCATGCGCCCGTTTGGGCAACTGCCCAAATCAAGACTATGCCGGTTTACTACGATGAATCTACAGGGGCCGACCGCACCGTGATTTTTTGGAAATGGTCAAGCCTCCTACCTGCGGTTTTAGTTTTGCAATTTCCGGTGTGCTCGAGAGCCATCGATCCATCGTGGTAAACCGACATGGTTTTGATCGAACGGGCCTCGCGCGGGGCATCCAGTACATGCCTCGCCACGAAACCGGCCCATCTACTACGTTTAAGTGGTAGGGGCCAACCACACGGTGGTTTTTCGAAAACCGCCAAGCCGTCTACCTGCGGTTTTATTTTTGACAATTGCGGCGTGGTCGGTGATTCGCGGTAAAACGTAGTAGATAGGTCGGTTTCGTGGCAGCGGTTCCTGCGCGGACCCCGAGCAGGACGCAAATTGGTCCTGCAGACGCCGCTTCGGCGTCCACGCAACATCCCAACACGTACGAAAGGAGCCAACATGGCTTTTCCCGATGGATTTCTGTGGGGCGGCGCCACTGCCGCCAATCAGTGCGAAGGCGGATACAACGAGGACGGCAAGGGCCTCGGCGTTCCCGATATCATGACCGGCGGCACGGTCTCCGAGCCGCGCCACATCACCGACGGCATCCTGCCCCAGTACCACTATCCCAGCCATGAGGCCGTGGATATGTACCACCACTACCTCGATGACATCAAGCTCTTTGGCGAGATGGGCTTTAAGTGCTACCGCATGTCCATCAACTGGAGCCGCATCTTCCCCAACGGCGACGAGGCCGAGCCCAACCAGGCCGGCATCGAGTTCTATCGCCGCGTGTTCCAGGCCTGCCAGGAGCAGGGTATCGAGCCCATGGTCACCCTCAGCCACTACGAGCTGCCCTACGGCCTCTCCATAAACTACGGCGGCTGGAAGACCCAAGCTCATCGAGTTCTACCTCAACTACGCCCGCACCGTCATGACCGAGTACCAGGGCCTGGTGCGTTACTGGCTCACCTTCAACGAGATCAACTGCCTGCTCATGGGCGGCTTTGGCGGCGTGATGGGCGGCGGCATGGTGCCCGACGCCACCGACACGCCCATGGTCTTTGGCAGCTGCGATTGGGACGACCCGCAGGCGCGCTTCGATGCCCTGCACAATCAGTTCCTGGCAAGCGCTAAGTGCGTCACCATGGGCCATCAGATCGACCCTCAGAACAAGATCGGCTGCATGATCGCCGGTAACGCCTGCTATCCGCACACCTGCAACCCGGCCGACGTTCTGGCCGCGCAGAAGCAGCAGCGCGAGATGAACTTCTACTGCGGCGATGTTCAGGTGCGTGGCGCGTATCCGGCGTGGGCCCGCAGCCTGTGGCGCCGCGAGGGCGTGCACGTCGAGGTCTCGCCCGAGGATGCCGCTACGCTGGCCGCCGGCAAGGTCGACTTCTACAGCTTTAGCTACTACATGAGCGCCACGGCCACGGCCGATCCGGTGCTGCTGGAGCAGGGCAACATCTTTGGCGGCGCCGGCAACGAGTACCTCAAGAAGAGCGACTGGGGTTGGGCCATCGACCCCGAGGGCTTGCGCTACTACCTGGAGGAGGTCTACGATCGCTATCAGGTACCGCTGATGATCGTCGAGAACGGCCTGGGCGCGGTCGACGAGGTCGAGGCAGACGGTTCGATCCACGATGGCTACCGCATCGATTACCTGCGCGAGCACATCAAGCAGATGGAGATCGCCATCGAGGACGGCGTGGACCTGATGGGCTACACCATGTGGGGCTGCATCGACTTGGTGAGCGCCTCGACCGGCGAGATGAAGAAGCGCTACGGCTTTATCTACGTCGACAAGGACAACGACGGCAACGGCACACTGGCCCGCAGCCGCAAGGACAGTTTCTACTGGTATAAGAAGGTCATCGAATCCAACGGCGCCGACCTCGCCTAACCAGAGCAACCACCAAAACCACCACAAAGGTGCACCTTTGTGGTGGTTTTTGTTTTGGTAGATGTTTGGGACATGCCTTATAATCTACCAAGTAGTTCATCCGGGCGAAGACGGAGAGAAGGGCCCCGATGCGTCCTTAACGTTGCATACGGAAAGATTGAATCGATGGTCGGCGGTCAATGCCCGCGGCCCGTATTCGTATGCAACAAGGAGCGCCCATGTCCCTATCTCTATTCTCAAAATCCCAACCGTCGCTGTCCGTGCAGGCCAAGCGCCTGGTGGCGATGCGCTTTCTCATCTACACCGGGTTTCAGACCAGTTATTTTATCGGCGTTATCGGAACGCTCACCTATGCGGACGGCGCTTCGGTCGTCGCGACGTCGCTGGCCGTCCTGTTTATGAACGTCTTCGTGATCCTGGGATCCTTTGCGGGCGGTGCGGCGCTCGACGCCTGGGGTCCGCGCCGCCATTTTCTGCTGAGCATCGTCGACACGCTGGCAACGGGCGCGGCAATCATCGCCTTTGGCAGCGCGACCGGAACAGTCCTTGCCGGCGCGGTACTCTTGGGCTTTGTAATGGGGTTCGCCCAACCCATCGCCACGTCCTATCCGGCCTACCTCACCGACGACCCCGTCGAGCTCAAAGACATCAACTCTGCCATCACCATGTTCTCTAACGTGAGCATCATCGTCGGCCCCACGCTGGGCGGCTTTGTTGCTGCGGCAGCATCGTCACGCGCGGTGTTCGTGGTCATGATACTGTTCACCCTGCTCGCGCTCATTGCCGGCTGGGGCTTTAAGCCGAGGGCAAGTCGCGTCGTCGGGCGCGCGGGTCAAAGCCCCAACCCCAGCACGTCCGCCCGCGCCACCTTCGCAGCCAGTATCAAGACAGTCTTCACCAACAGCGTTCTCGCCCTACTGTTTTGCATCATTTTCCTTTCGAACTTTGGCTACGGTGCCTTCGACCCGCTGGAGTCGTTCTTCTATCGCGACGTCTTGCGCGTCGGCGTCGAATGGATGGGCTGGCTCTCGTCGGCCTGCGGTGTGGGCGCGGTGTTGGGCGCCATCCTGGCGCTCCGCATGCCGCCGCGCCTCGTCAGCCTTAAAACGCTGCTCGTGGCGCTTATGTCCGTGGGCCTGGGAAGCCTGCTCTACGTGGGCACGTCGTACGTGGGTGTGGCCCTTATTGGTCAGATCGCCCTGGGCATAGCTTGGGGTGTCGTCAACCCGCTCCACAACACCATCGTGCAAACGACGGCGCCGCTCGAGCAGCTCGGCCGTGTGAACTCGGTCATGGGCTTTGGCAATATGTTCGCCGGCGTGGCGCCGCTGGCGATTGCACCGTGGCTGGCGGCAACATTTGGCGTACAACGGACACTCGTGGGGGCAGGCATGGTCGTGACGGCGGTCCCTGCGGCGTTGCTGCTGTTTGGACGCAATCACTTGGAACGTGCCGTAAAGCAGTAAGAAACCATCACAACATTCGATGAAAATCGCGATTTTGCCGAAAAACGTCGAATGTTGTGATGGTTTGCGCCGCGGATCCGGCCACCACAAAGGGGACAGGCACCTTTGTGGTGGTTTTTGCTTTGACGGGCCGCGCCTGTGCCTTGGTATACCATGTACGCCGTTCACGAATACACCCCACACCGCCGCGCTACCCAGAAAGGCCCCCATGGACGCCACCTTCAGCCGCATCAAAGCCGTGTTCTGCGATATCGACGGTACGCTGCTCACGAGCCAGCACACGGTGTCCCCACACACCGTGGCGGCGATCCGTGCCCTGCGTGAGTGCGGCGCGCTTTTTGGCCTGTGCACCGGGCGCGACGCCCACGCGACCGAGGCCATGTACAAGCTCTGGGGCATCGAAGGCCTGGTGGACGTGCTGGTGGGCTGCGGCGGCGCCGAGGTCATCGACCGTGCACACGACATCAACGAGCTGAGCTATCCGCTGCCGGGCGAGACCATCGCGCGCATCTGCAAGCACATGGCGGACCTTCCGGCAACGCCCGTCTGCCCCCGAGACGGCGTGTTCTACGTGCCCGAGAGCAACGCGTGCGTCGAGCACCTGTCGCGCGTCGACGGCGTGCCCTACCAGGTGGTCGATTTTGCCGAGTTTTTGCGCGAGCCGCAGCCCAAGGTGATGTTTACCATGGCACCCGAGGTAATGCCGCGGGTGATTGAGCGGGCGTCGACGTTTGCCGATGACACTGTCAAGGCGGCGGCTCTGCAAACCACGCAGCGACTCTACGAGTTCATGGATCCACGCGTGTCCAAGACGCGCGGCCTTGTGCGCGTGGCGGAGCTCAACGACATGGAGCTCCAGAACATCTGCGTGTTTGGCGATGCGGACAACGACACCTGCATGGTGGCCGACGCCGGCGTGGGCGTGGCCATGGCAAACGGCAGCGACGCCACCCGTGCCGCCGCCGACTTTGTAGCCGCGAGCAACGACAAAGACGGCATCGCGATCTTTATCGAGGAGCATCTGCTGTAGCGCAGGGGGAGAACCACCCCAAAGGGAACAGGCGCCTTTGTGGCGGCCTCAGGCGATTTGGGCGAATTGATACCTAAAATCTGTGGGAAAAATCAAATATTGTTGTCTGAACATCATGCTTCTAACCACCGATGGGTTTTAGATATTCTCATCAATTTGGTAGGATATTCATCCCGGTTAATGACCTACCGCTCACGGTCGATTTTTGACCGTTCACAGGATTTTTGCTCTTGAGCAAAATGTTGTGCAAATAAATCTAATGCCATTAAAAAATAATAGGCAACTAAATTACCAGCAGAAACAAAAAATGGATAGCGAATAAACAAAGGCAAATCCGAGCAATTGTCAAGAGAATTGAGTACTCACTACAAAACTATCGGTTTTTGTTGCTCAGATGTTTAAACAATCGTTATAATTGCATTACTAAACGCGCGCAATTACAGATTGCGCAGATACGTTTGATAGTGAAAGAGCAAGATCGCGGTCTCTTGGGGAGGAGACATCGATGAAAGCAAATTCAGACAAATCTAAGCAGAGTAATAAAGCGACGCGCCGTGTACTGGCGGGCGTTTTGTGCGGAGCCTCCATTTTGAGCCTGGTACTGTCGCTCGTCATGCCCCCGATCTCGCAGGCCATTGCCAACGATGCCCAGACGGTTTTCACCGAGGAAACTGGAATGGGGGGGGGTTCCTCAAGTGAGTCTACTGATGTAGACAACACTACTGGCGGGGATACCGAAAACCAGAATAGTGACGAGGTCGAGGGCGGCGAGGCCGACTCTTCAAATGGTGTTGAGCAGGGTCAGTCTGGGGATCAACCTGAAGGCGAGTTGCAGGTCGAAGACGGCGAGCCGGTAGATGGCAGCGTCGTAGAGTTGGCCGCGGTGAACGAACAATCCCAAACGTCGGCCAATGAGATAACTAGTGCTGCTGATCTGGAGAGCAAACTTAAGGCCGTTGGAGAGAATGAAACAGCCAGTTTTGAGCTTACTCAGGATATTGAGTGCAGCTCAACAATCCAGCTCGAAAAAAGTGGAAGCAATATCACGCTGGATCTAAACGGTTGCAAGATTAAATATACGAATCAGAACTCGCCCCTGTTCAACATTACGGGGGGCGTGATGCTGACTGTTAAGGATTCGGGGCGGGTAAATGATCGGTCTATAACTTCTGCTATTTTGAACGACCAGGGTCAGAATCCAAATGCCGAAAATTACGGTAAGAAAGCCGAGCTGACTTACAGCGACGATGGCATTCCGACAAAGCTAATCTACTACGTAACTGAATCGGTCGCAAACGGAACGCGTACAACCGAAACTCTTAAAAAGTATGAGGCTGATATCAAGGGCGCCATCGTGGCGTGCGGCGGCGTAAACGCTTATGGTTTGAAACTCGTCAACCTCTACAACAACGGTCACTTCAAGCTCGAGAGCGGCGCACTTACGCAGAAGCAGGGCGAGCACGTCGGTAATCTGGTCTATGCCGAGAATGGTTCGACCGTTACCGTAGACGGTGGTTACATCTGTGGTGCCGATACGGGAGACTCGGGCGCTGGCGCCGGCATTAAGGTGTCAAATTGTAAAGGCTGTCGGTCAACTTTTAAAATGACCAATGGTGTAATCGCCGGCAATAGTGCTCCGAGTGGCGCTGGCGTTTTCGCAGAGGACTACGTTAACGCCTCCGATGCGAAACAAGACAACGATTCTACTAGGGGCAAACCTACAGTTGAGATGACTGGCGGCATAATTACCGGTAACTACACGCGCGATTCTGTCAAAGGCCTCGGTGGCGGCATCTTGGCCACGGGTGGCAGCGTTACCGTTTCCGGTGGCTTTATTACAAATAATAAGTATGTTAAATTCTGCGGCACAGATGGCAATGGTGACCACGGCGGCGGCGGGCTTGCTGCCAATAATGGCGCCCATGTCACTATTTCCGGTGGCCAGATTACCGGCAATTATTCCCAAGAAGCCGGTGGTGGCGTCTACGTTACCGATGTGGATCGAGCTGGTGTCTCTCGTAATGATACGGCTTGGCTTAACATCACAGGGGGAAACATTGCTTCTAATGTGAGCTTCCGATCTGAGGGCGCCGGCATCCGTGTGGGTCAGATGGTTGATGCGTTAATAAATGCTCCAAAAGGGAAGCCGGTTTACATCACCAACAACACTTGCCTGTCTCGCTTTGACTGGGGCGGTGGTGGAATCTTTGTCCAGGGTGATTCGAAGAACGCGTCTAACGCAGGCAGGCTGTTTGTATACAACTCGTATATAAGCAGCAATACCGCCGGTGGCTATGGTGGCGGCGTTGCGGTGTGTCCATCGGGTAAGACGCTGGTAACGAACACCGAAGGTACGGCGATTTTTGGCAACATTGACGCTGGCGAGGCTTCTAGTTACAACAACGAAAACGACAAATACAAGCCGTCGGATAATTCCGGCAATAATAGCAGCCCCCATATTTCTGGTGGCGGCGACGGTAAAGATCGAGATTTCGTCGCTTATAAGACAGAAGTCTTTCGCACCCATGGTCATGCCGATTTCTTCCTTGCGGCGCACAACAATACAACGCCGATCGCAGCTGTGATTGGTAAGATGCTCGGCGGCGGAGACGCCCAGTATTCGGGAAGCATTGAGCTTGAAAAGACCATTACCATTCCCGCCAATGGTGGCGTTCAGGTCAAAAATAGTATCGGCTTGTCATCTGGCGTTCAAGCTGGTAGTGATGAAGCGACGGCTGCGCAGAGCGCCGCGACAACCTTTATCACGGGCAACTATTCCTGGGATCATGGTGGCGGCATCATGTCGAACGGCGACCTGTACTTGGGTCAGCCTGCGGATACATACGTCTATCCGAGCCTTAAACTGAAGGCGTCAAAGGCGCTGAAAAATAAGCAAACCGGAAAAGAAGAAACGCTTGCCGAAGATCAGTTCTCCTTCGCTGTCTATCGCAAGGATTCGGCCACTGCGGCGATGCCCTCTTGGAACAAAGATGAATTCAACAATGGTGGTTGCACCTTAGTTGGGTCTGCCAAGAATGACGCTGACGGCAACATCACGTTTGACCTTGGTGAACAGTTCATTGATAAGACTGTTGAGACTGACAAGATTACATACTACTTGGTCGAACAGACCGGTGGAGTCTCTGGCATTGAGTACGACCACACCGTGTACGAGATCGAGGTACAGCTCACGGACAACGAAACTTTGCTCATGAATGTGCCGAAGAAGGATGATTCAAGTCAGAACGTTCCGCTTTACGTCCATAACTATACGATTACAAGCGTGAGTGCGACCAGGCGCTCCGGAGGTTCAACAAAAGCGCTGGGCACTATGGAAAGAGACAGCGAAGGCTATTATTCGATTATCGACTCCAACGCGGAAAAGACCTTCACCAACAAGTACACTCCGTACACCTCCAGCGGCTCCTGGACTCCTAAGGCGACTAAGGTCGTTAAGGGTGGCGAGATGAAGGAGTTCACGCTCGAGTTTGCGGATAATCTGGCCTTCGAGAAAGCCAAGACGGTAAAGACTCAGATTGATGGTGACAAGACTCAGACGCTACCGTTTGAAGCAGTCAACTATGAGTTGAAACAGCTCGAGGGCGGGGGCACCACCGGCCGTGGCGCTTCCAAGACCTTCACGTACTATGTGCGCGAGAAGGATGAGAGTTCGCTTTTCTCGCACTACAAGTTCGACAAGTCGGTCTACAAGCTTACGGTTGTTGCAACGGACAATACCGAAGGAACCATCAACTGTAAGGTGACCTACAAGAAGGGAACCGTTGACTCCGAAGGCAAATGGACAGCAGGCCCCAATGCCGAAGAACGGACGTTCATCGACACCTCCGCCCCCAACTCCACTGACACCTCCATCCCCACCTTTACCAACACCTACTCCACCTCTTTGCCCCTTTCTGGTATGTCGGGCGTCACTCTGACGTACCTTGCCGGCGCGGCGGTGCTTTGCGCTGCTGCGGCCTGGATGCACATTCGTCGCAAGGCGAATGCGAAGGGAGGTGAGCGTCGTGAATAAGAAAGTTTGCTCCTTCCCGATCTTGTTTGCGCTGCTTGCCCTCCTGATCGGCATCTGCGCGGTTGTGTTCCCCGCATCCGCGCAGGCCGCGCCGACCTCGACCGGTTCCATCACGGTGAGCGGCACCGTGGCGAGCAGCTACGACGCCTACCAGATCTTTAGTGCCAACGTCGTCGACGGCGACGGCGACAACGACGCCAAGGTCTACTCCCAGATCGCCTGGGCAAGCGACGCCGCGCGCGACGCCGTCCTGCCCGTGCTGCACAGCGCCGGCATGCCCAAGTCCCAGATCACCGCGCAGGAAGCTGCCGAGTGGCTCAACGCCGATTCTCACCTTACGAGCGCGCTGAGCGCACAGCTCGCTCGTTCCCTCCAGAGCTCTGGCGCCGTGTTCGTGGCCCTTAACGCGGGCACGGCGGCCGAGCTGCCCTGCGGCTACTGGCTCATCGTCGCCGCCGACGACGCCATCGCCCAGGGCGAGGCCGGCACCGCGCCGATCATGACCCTGGTCGGCGGCAGCGCCGTCACCGTCAAGCCCAAGGCGGCGACTCCCAAGGTGGCCAAGCACGTGCTGGAGGACAGCACCGCCGCGTGGCAGAAGGCCGCCGACGCCACGGTCGCCGACGACCTGTACTGGCGCCTCTCTGCCACGGTCCCGGCGGGCCTTGCCGCCTACGACGCCTATGCGGTGCGGTTCGTCGACACCATGAGCGCTGGGCTCGACCCCTCCAAGGTGGCCGCGAGCATGCGCGTGTACGTGGCGGCGGGCGCGGACGGCGGCTTTGACGCCGTCCAGACCGGCAAGGACGGGCGCGTCGGCACCGAGCCCGCGAAGGGCTGGACCGACATCACGGCCCAGTGCGCCACCAAGGTAGCGGCCGACGGCAAGACCTTCACCGTGCGCACCGGCGACCTGATCGCCGCGCTCGGCGGGGCGGACGCCTTCACCGCGGGCGCCCGCGTGGTCGCCGTGTACAACGCGCCGCTCGCGAGCGGCTGCAACCACGGCATCGCCAAGGGCAACCCCAACGAGGTCTACCTGCGCTACCCGCGCTCTCCCTTTGCCGACCAGTCCGGCGACGCCGGCTTCACCCGCACGCCGAGCGACGATGCGACTGTCTACACCTGGGATCTCGCGCTGACCAAGCGCAGCAGCAACGGCGACAAGCCGCTGCCCGGGGCGGTCCTGAGCATCACCGACGACCGCGGTCGCACGCTGGCAGCCGATGGCACGTGGGATGCGGAGGGCAAGGCTACCGTCACCACAGGCGAGGACGGCCGCGTGACCGTCTCGGGCGTGGACTCGGGCAAGCTGGAGGTCCGCGAGCTCAAGGCGCCCAAGGGCTACACCGCCTTTGAGGGTACGCGCTCCGTGACGGTCAAGGCCGAGGGCCTGGACGTCGACCAGGTGGCCGCCGCCAAGCCCAAGCTCACCATTACGGCCGAGTCGCCCCTGCGCGCCGACAGCGCGGACGGGTCGACGGGCAGCCTGGAGGCGTCGCTCATCAACACGCCCACCGGCACACCCCCTAGCATTACCACCGGAGGCTTTATGCCCTCGACTGGCGATATGGCAATGTACGCCGCGGCCGCCGCAGCGGTCGCCGGAGCCGCGCTCATCGTGGTCGCGCTCCTGATCAAGCGGGGAGGCGGCAACCATGCAGAGTAGCCAATGGCCCCACAGAGAGCGGGGCGAGACATAACCAAGCAGATGCTTAGACACAGACAGATGGTTTTAGATCAAATGGATTTCAAGCAGAAAGCAGAGGAAAAGAAGATGAGTATGAGCGAGAACATCGCCCGCCTGGCAGTAACGGCCGGCCTCACGGCAGCGTTGAGCTTTGGCGGCGTCATGGCGCCTGTGACCATGGCGTTTGCTGAGGGTGCGGCGGGCAGCATCACGATCAATAGGGTCGACGACGCCAACAAGGACAATACGTTCAAGGCCTATCAGATCTTCAAGGCCAAAGTCGTTGACGAGGGCAATGGCAAGGTTGCTTCCGATATCGAATGGGCAAATGGTACTGTCAGTTCCAAGGTGATCGCTGCTATTCAGGGTTCTGACGAGTACAAAAAGCTTGTGGAGAAGGATAGCACCAAGAAGCTTGACGGCAGTGCCACTGCTCAGGTTGTCGCTGAATGGCTTTCTCAAAATGTAACGGGCACTTCTGCCAGCACGGCAACTACTGGCGGTACGCGCGTTGCTTCCGGTAGCGTGTTGAATTCGATTGCTAAAGCTGTGGCTAAAGATGAGACCGCTGTGGGTAACTCATTTAAGGCGGGCGAGGAGTGGATGCGCCCTGATGATAGCGGAGATGGCTATTACCTGTTCGTGTCTGATGACCTTACGGATCCAGCCAAGCCGAACACTGGCACCTCCCCGATCTTTGCCATCGTTGGCGGTAATTCCGTGGTCGTTACCGAGAAGACCAGCATCCCCACGGTCGAAAAGAAGATTCTCGATGACAATGCTGGTACGGATGCTACCAATGACGAAGAGAAAAACTGGAAGAATAGCGGTGATGCTTGGATCGGACAGGATATCGACTACAGGTTGACCGGTCACGTTGCGGACAATATTGCCTCGTACGATACCTATTACTATGAATTCCAAGATACGCTGAGTAAGGGTCTTAAGGTTGTAAAGAATTCCGATGACTCGCTGAACGGTTTGCATGTCTATATCGTTAACAATGGTACAAAGAACGAGGTTAAATTCGATAAAGTCAACGGTTACGATGTGGCCGTGACTGACGATGCGACTACTGGAACTGAACTCCTTAAGGTTTCTTTCGATAACCTTAAAGCGGTTCAGAGTACTAAGGGAAACGCGATTAGTGTCGATGCTGCTTCTACGGTGGTCGTGACCTACAAAGCTCAGCTCACCAGCGATGCCGAATACACGGCCGCCGGTAACACCAACGAGGTCAAGCTTGTCTACTCCAACGATCCCATGTCTAACGGCACCGGCACTTCCGAATCGAAGAAGGTCGCTGATTACGTCTTCGGCTTCGATGTCACTAAGATCGACCCGGATAACTCGTCTGCGAAACTCGATGCTGGCTTTACGGTCAAAATGATTAAGGAAGGGTCCGATAAAAGCGTTGAAAAATGGTTGAAGCAAGACGGCAGCTTCAGTAATGACGTAAATGACGCTTACACGTTTGAAACTACGGAGACTGGCAACAAGGTCTCTATTCCCGGACTTGTTGCAGGCACATATCTGATTTCTGAGAGCAAGACACCTGCGGGCTACAACACCATTGCCGACTTCGAAATCACGGTGGCGCCTAAATACAATACAGACGGCACGCTTAAAGAGCTCAATGTGACGTCCAATTCCAGCATGGCCACTCCTAAGACTGATAATAATGTGACCACGACCAAAATCCCCGTCACCATCCAGAACAAGAAGGGCTCCGGCCTCCCGCTGACCGGTCTCAACGGTGTGACCTTCACTTGGATCGCTGGCGGCGCGGTGCTGTGCATTGGCGTGGCGCACCTCATCCGCAGCCGTAAGCAGGCTGAGGAGTCCGAGCAGGAGTAACGCTCGCTCACCCATCCCTTTGGCAGGTGGGATGTGATGGCCATGAGACTTGCGGACACTTTTCTCGTCCATCGACGTTCTAGCTTTGCCATTCTCTTTTCGGGGCAGACTCCACGCTGGAGTTTGCCCCGTTCTTTTTGGACAACACAGGCAGCCTCCACCGTCCGATGCGGACTCATCCGTCATCGCGTTTTTTGACTCGTATGAGGTTCGGTTTGAGGTCCGTAGGCGCACGCGCGGTGCGGACGGTAGAAGGCATTTGCGCCGCGCGTGCAAATTGAAATGCCCGTGGTTCGGAGTCCGGACATTTAACAACACCGGAAACTGCTCGCTCGCGCTTTCGAACACTTACGCGGGGCGTGTCGTTTCCTGTAACGATTGTATCCCGAATCGCCCCGCCGATTCGGGACATTTGAAAACGCAAACACGTCGGGCAAACCCGGACAATGCGGCCAGGCTCCGCTGGACGAGGAACCGTGTGTGTAACTATCGAACAAATGTTTGCAATTATTGCGTTTAGCAGCTGCGGGTGCATGCACTCGCAGTAAAATACCCTTGCGACGCATCCCGTGCGCGGGCGGCCGACGACTCGATCGGGGGTCCCCAAATGCTGAAATTCCTTAACGTGCTCGCTGCCCTCGCGGCGGTGGGCTCGTTCGTCATCGCGTTTTTTGACTCGTATGAGGTTCGGTTTGAGGTCCGTAGGCGCTCGCGCGGTGCGGACGGTAGAAGGCATTTGCGCCGCAACAAGCGCAAATAAGAATGCCCGGGGGTAGGATCCCGGGCATTTAACAACACCGGAAACTGGTCGCCCGCGCTTTCGATCATTTACGCGGGATGCGTCGTTTCCTGTAGCTATTGTATCCCGAATCGCTCAGTTGATTCGAGATATTTTGAAAACTCAAATACGGGCCCATGCCCGACCGGACAATGCAGCCTGACCCCATTGTCCGAGTGGTGGCGCTCGGGACTCGCTAATCGGCTATTATTTGTTTAGACAACTTGAGTTGTAGAGGAGTGACCGGCGATGGTGCAGGGCGCCAAACACATGAAGAGCGATAACGCTGC
>ERZ1034913.788-NODE-788-length-22271-cov-18.533714_pt1 | contig 22271 bp, 18 predicted proteins | sample MGYA00520697_ERZ1034913 | MGnify/ENA primary metagenome ERZ1034913 (study PRJEB33766, sample SAMN09781786) | gut metagenome | biome: gut microbiome | host: Homo sapiens | place: Madagascar | study: EMG produced TPA metagenomics assembly of the PRJNA485056 data...
TCGAGCATTTTGGCAACGCAGATGCCGTGCCGCAGCCGCCGGAGCGGTGCTTAAACCGTCAGGCGGGAATTGTGCGGTATTGCCTTAGGCAATTCACACCTCCCGCCGCCCCGGCATACTATATCCCAAAACCAACCGAGGTGAGCGCTTATGCCGAAAACATTTTGCGTGGTGGGGCACGATGCCCGCCAGCAGGCAGCGGCCCATGTGCTGCGCCGTGCAGGCTACGGCGTGACCGCAGCCGACAATGCCGCCGCAGCCGATTACATCTTATTGCCCATGTCCCAGGGCCGCGTCAGCGACGAAGTTGCCCGCGCCTTGCAGGGGGCCGGGCAGGGCACATGGATTTTTGCGGGCCGTCCCGGTATGCCGGTGCGCACCGCCGTGCGGCAGGCCAATCTGCCGCTGGTGGATTACTTCCTGCGGCCCGAGCTGGAATCTCTGAACGCCGTGCCCACCGCCGAAGGCTGCCTGGAACTGCTGCTGCGCCTGCGTCAGCGCACGATCTGGGAGAGTGACTTTCTTGTGCTGGGCTATGGCCGGGTAGGCCGCGCCGTGGCCCGGCGGCTGGGACTTCTGGGCGGGCGCGTCACTGTGGCTGCCCGCAGTGCCGAGCAGCGCGCCAACGCCCGGTGTGCGGGCTGCCGCGCCGCGCCGCTGACCGCCCTGCCAGGGCTGCTGCCGGAGTTTGACGCCGTCATCAACACGATCCCCGCGCCGGTGCTGCCCCGGGCACTGCTGCAAAAACTGCCGGGCGGGGCGCTGATCATCGATCTTGCCAGCCTGCCTGGCGGCACCGATTTTGCCGCCGCCGAGGAACTGGGTCTGCACGCTGAGCACGCCCTGGCCCTGCCGGGCCGCTGTGCGCCCCAAACAGCCGGGGCACTGATTGCGCAGACCGTTCTGACAATTTTAGAGGAACGCGGCGAATACGCGGAAAGGAGCACCCCATGACCACCCAACCGAAACGCACGGTTGCCTTTGCGCTGTGCGGCAGCTTTTGCAGCTTTTCCGCCGTGCTGCCCCAGGTGCGGCTGCTCGCCGCGCGGGGGTGGGATGTCCTACCCATTTTAAGCGCCAGCGCTGCCGGGCAGGACACCCGCTTCGGCACGGCCGCCGCCCTGCGGCAGACCTTGTACGAAGTCACCGGCCACAAACCGCTGACCACCTTGCAGGGCGTCGAGCCGCTGGGCCCGCAGAAATTGGCCGACGCCCTCGTCATTGCCCCGGCCACCGGCACAACGATGGCCCTGCTGGCGGCAGGGATCAGTTCGACCCCGGTCACACTGGCCGCCAAGAGCCTTTTGCGCGGCGGGCGGCCCATCGTCATCGCACCGTCCACGAACGATGGGCTTTCGGGAAGTGCTCCGGCGCTGGGCCAGCTTTTGCAGCGGCGGCACTACTATTTTGTGCCCTTCGGCCAGGACGACAGCTACAAAAAGCCGTGCAGCTTAAAGAGCGATTTTACCCTTCTGCCCGACACCCTGGAAGCCGCCCTGCGCGGCGTGCAGATACAACCGATGCTGTTGTAATATGTGGCCGGGCAGGCGGCATATAACAAGGTAGAACACATTCAGGGAGGCCCGCTCATGCAGACAATCACGATTCACGGCAGGCAGCCCCTGCACGGCAGCATCCGCCCGGCGGCGGCCAAAAACAGCGCCCTGCCGCTGCTGGCGGCGTCACTGCTCTGCGGCGGGCCGTGCCGTCTGCGCGGCGTACCCGCCCTGGCCGATGTGGACACCAGCCTGGCCCTTTTGCAGGCTGTGGGGGCCGACGCGCAGCGCTGCGGCGCGGATATCTGCACCCGCCCCGCCGATGCTCTCTGCGGCGAGATTCCCGACTACCTGGCCGGGGCCATGCGCAGCTCGGTGTTCTATTTGGCGCCGCTGCTCTGCCGGGCGGGGTATGTGCGGCTGCCCCTGCCGGGCGGCTGCCGCCTGGGGCCGCGTCCTGTGGATATCCACCTGGCCGGGTTGGCCTCCATGGGGGCCGAGGTAGAATTAGAAGGCATCGCCGTGACGCTGCGGCGCAAAGGGCCGCTGCATGGGGTTGATTTCACGCTGCGGCTGCCCAGCGTCGGTGCTACAATGACACTGCTGATGGCCGCCTGCTGCGCCCAGGGCCGTACCGTGCTGCGGGGCGCGGCGCGGGAGCCGGAAATCGGCGATATGATTGCCTTTCTGTGCGCCTGCGGGGCTGACATTTCCGGCTACGGCACGTCGATTTTGACGGTGCAGGGCGGGCGGCCCCTGGGCGGGGCGGTGCACGCCCCGCTGCCCGACCGCATTGCCGCCGCCACCTACGCCGCCGCGCTGGCGGCCGCGGGCGGAGACATACGCATTACCAGCTGTAACCCAGCCCTGTACGGCGCATTTCTGCAATTTTTGGCGCAGACCGGCGTACAGATCGAGAACGGACCGGACTGGGCCGGACTGGCCCGCGACCCCACTGTGCCGCTGCGGGGCGGGGTGCAGCTTTGTGCCGACGCCTGGCCCGCCTTTGCCACCGACACCGCGCCCCTGGCAGCCGCCGTACTGCTGGCGGCAGAAGGGAAGAGCGAAATTTTTGACCGCCTGTTCCCCAACCGCTTTGCCTGCGCCGCCGGTTTTGCCGCTATGGGCGCGGAGGTAACGACCAAAGGGCGGCGGCTGATGATTGCAGGCGGGTCACGGCTGCGCGGTGCCGCCGTGACCGCCCCCGACCTGCGCGGCGGGGCCGCCCTGCTGGTGGCCGCCCTCGGCGCAGACGGCACGACCACCCTGCGCGACCCGGGGCATATCCGCAGGGGGTATGCCGATTTGCCGGGGGAGATAAGGCGACTGGGGGCGGAAATTGGATAAGAGATAAGAGAAAAAAGAGCAGCGTATGCCGTATCCCTACCACTTTTTTTATGAATTTGCCCTTGGGGTATTGAAATTGTCTGTAAAATTTGATATTCTAATAATCAGTTATATGTAAAAAATCGCGGATCAGTGTGCCCATATGCGGGCCAAACCCATAGGATCCGGTTAAACAACTTCACTTTTAGGGGGATACACTCATGGCATTCGTTCTCGATGAAGAAATGCAAAATGTAACCAATATCAAGGTTATCGGCGTAGGTGGCGGCGGCGGCAACGCCGTCAACCGTATGGTGGAGGCAGGTCTGTCTGGTGTCGAGTTCGTTGCGATGAACACTGACCAGCAGGCTCTGCTCAACTCCAAGGCCACCCAGAAGGTCCAGCTTGGTGCCAAGCTGACCAAGGGCCGCGGCGCCGGTGCTGACCCGGAGATCGGCCAGCGCGCTGCCGAGGAGAGCAAGGACGAGATCACCAACTCCCTGAAGGGTGCGCAGATGGTCTTTATCACCGCCGGCATGGGCGGCGGCACCGGCACGGGCGCTGCCCCTGTCGTGGCTGAGACGGCCCATGACCTGGGCATTCTGACCGTCGGCATTGTCACCAAGCCCTTCGCCTTTGAGGGCAAGCGCAAGATGGCCCAGGCCGAGCAGGGCATCGCTTCCCTGATGATGCACGTCGACTCGCTGATCGTCATTCCCAACGAGCGCCTGAAGCTCATCAGCCAGGAGAAGATTACCCTGATGAACGCCTTTGAGGCCGCTGACAACGTGCTGCGCCAGGGCGTTGAGAGCATTTCCAGCCTGATCAACATCCCGGCCTTCATCAACCTGGACTTTGCCGACGTGCGCTCCATCATGAAGGACGCCGGCTTCGCCCACATGGGCGTCGGCGTCGCCAAGGGTGCCGGCAAGGCCGAGAACGCCGCCAAGGCTGCCATTTCCAGCCCGCTGCTGGAGACCAGCATTGCCGGTGCGCGCGGCGTCATCATCAACATCACGTCCAGCCCGGATATCGGCCTGGAGGATGTCGAGACCGCTGCCAGCATGATCACCCAAAGTGCACATCCCGATGCCAACATCATTTGGGGTACTGCGTTCGACGAGCGCCTGAGCGACGAGATGAGCATTACCGTTGTCGCCACCGGCTTCGAGAGCACGCCCGAGGTGGACGAGCCCATCCAGGCCCATGTGGACGCCAAGCGCGCCGCTGCCGCCCAGCCCGCTTCTGCCCAACCCGCTGCGCAGCAGCCGGTCCAGCAGTCCGCCGCTCCGGTCCGCCCGGTGCAGCCTGCCCAGCAGCAGATCAACCCGGTTATGCCCAACCCCATCTTCACCCAGTCCTTTAGTACCGGCATGGATACTCCCGTGGCCGCCCAGCCCGCTGCCCCTGCCGAGGAAGAGGATGACGGCGATTACTTTGACGACCTGCTCAGCATCTTGAACAAGCGTTCCTGATAAATTTTGCTGCGAGAGGATGTAAAAAGCCATGCCGTCTGAACCGATGAACATTCAGGAACAGGGTTTCCGTTCCAGCTTGTTCGGCTTTGATAAAAATGATGTGCTGGCTTACATGAACGCCCTAGCAAACGAGGCCCAGCAGCACGAACTGGAATACAACCGCCAGCTGCAGCAGATGCAGTCCAAGTTGGACGACCTGCGCAATGAGCGCAGTGCCGGCGACAGCCGCATTGAAGCCCTGAAAGCCGAATTGGCCGCCGCCACCCAGCGTGCCGACGCCGCCGAGGCCAAGCGCCGCGAAGCGGACGAGCAGCTGGAGACCATCAAGAAAAAGACCGCGTCGTTCCAGTCCACCCAGCGCGAAAACCAGAAGAACGCCAACATCTGGCAGCTGAAATGCCACGACTTGCAGCAGCAGGTGGACGAGCTGCAAAAGCAGCTGGCTTCGGCCCGGCAGCTGAACACTACCGTTGCCCCCGCTGCGCCCACGTCCGATTTGGTGCGGGAAGCCAAGCTGGAAGCCGGTAAGATTCTGGCCGACGCCCGCCTGTATGCGGACAGCGCCGAAAAAGAACTGAAGCAGCAGGCCGATTTGCAGAAAAGCCGCATGGCCGAGAACGCCCGCAGCATTGCGTCGGGCGTCATGCTTGTGCGGGAGCGTCTGGCCCGCGTGGACGAGCGTTTGAGCGCTGCCACGCTGGATCTGGACGGTCTGACCCAGGCCATCTATCAGGCGCTGGATCAGACCGAGGCCGAGCTGAAAGAGCTGGGCACCGATATGCGCAGCTTTGCCCAGGGCACCCCGGAGACGGATATCCCCGTCAGTGCCCCGCGCCCGGCTGCCAAGGCTGCCGCCCCGGCAGGGGACAAGCCCGCTGAGCGCCTGCGCGTGAAGGCGAAGGCCCAACCGGTGCAGCATAAGCCCGCTGCCCCCGCCCCGGTTCACCGCCTGCGCAACACCCGGCGGCCTGTGTCGCAGCTGTTGCAGGACCAGATTGATCGGCTGAATGAGGACGATCAGTAAATAAAGTACATGACCACCTGGCATAAAGCCAGGTGGTTTTTGCTGTAAGAACCTCCCGTTTGTTCACAAACCCTTCTTAATTTGTTGAATTTTCCTTCACGACTTTGACACATTTGCCGGATATACTATAAGTGTTCTCCGGGAAGGGAGCAGGGACCCGGCCCCCAGAACAGGACCCCAAGTTTTTCATCCATACTCCTCTTTTCTTTTGACGCGAAAGCGGTGCGGATCGTCTCCGCACCGCTTTCGTGTTTTTTTTGTACAAATTTTCGCATTTGACAGCGTTTTTTCGGTGCCGCGCCCCTTGCCGAATGCCGCCGAAACCTGTATAATATAAGCTGATATTGTATCGCCATGGGGCAGACCCGGCCTACGGTATCCCGCAGATACTCATACCCGCAGGAGGCAAAATCCTATGAGAGTTGGTCTGGACATTGGTTCCACCACGATTAAATGTGTCGTGCTGAACGACGCCGATCAAATCATCTATTCTACCTACGAACGTCATTTCAGCCATATTTTAGAGAAGGGCAAGGCCCTTTTGGAAAAGGTCGCGGCAGAGTACCTGCCCGACGGCCGCGCATATTTGGCCATCTCCGGCTCGGCCGGCATGGGCCTGGCCGACAGCTGTAAGGTGCCCTTTGTGCAGGAGGTTTTCGCCACCCGCGTGGCAGCCAACCGCCTGGCCCCCGGCACCGACTGCATCATTGAGCTGGGCGGCGAGGACGCAAAAATCCTGTTCCTGACCAACGGCACCGAGGTCCGCATGAACGGCAGCTGTGCCGGCGGCACCGGCGCGTTCATTGACCAGATGGCTACCCTGCTGAAGATGGGTGCCGACGAGATGGACAAGGCCGCCCAGGGCGCGACCCGCACCTACACCATCGCCAGCCGCTGCGGCGTGTTTGCCAAAAGCGACATCCAGCCCCTCATCAACCAGGGTGCGCAGGCGGGCGACATCGCGGCCTCCATCTATCAGGCCGTCGTCAACCAGACCATTGCGGGCCTGGCCCAGGGCCGCCCCATCAAGGGCAACATTCTGTACCTTGGCGGTCCGCTGACTTTCGCCAAGACCCTGCGCGAGAGCTTTGACCGCACGCTGGGCGTCACCGGCACTCTGCCGGAGAACAGCCTTCTCTTCGTCGCCATGGGCGCTGCGTTCTACGCCGACGAGGAATCCGATTTGCGCGAGGTTGCCAAGCGCCTGGACGATTACAGTGCCACGGCCACCTACGTCAGCCTGCCGCCGCTGTTTGCCAATAAGCAGGCGTACGAGGAATTCCACGCCCGCCACCTGAAAGCCACCGTGCCCTGCCTGCCCTTTGGTGCAGACTGTGGGCCGGTACATATCGGCATTGACTCCGGCTCCACCACCATCAAGCTGGTGGTCATCGACAACGACGCCAACATTCTGTTCGAGAGCTACCGTCCGAACCTGGGCAACCCCATCCCGCTGGTCAAAGAGACGCTGCTCAAACTCTATCAGGAGCATCCGGGCCTGCACATTGCCAGCGTGACCACCACCGGCTACGGCGAGGAACTCGTCAAGAATGCGTTCCACTGTGACCGCGGACTGGTGGAGACGGTGGCCCACTTCACCGCCGCCAAGCACTTTTTGCCCGATGTCGATTTCATCATCGACATCGGCGGCCAGGACATGAAGTGCTTCAAGATCGAGGATGGTGCCATCAGCAACATCTTCCTGAACGAGGCCTGTTCCTCCGGCTGTGGCAGCTTTTTACAGACGTTTGCCCAGGCGCTGGGCTACGATGTCAAGGAGTTCGCCGCGCTGGGCCTGTTTGCCGACAAACCGGTCGATCTTGGCTCCCGCTGCACCGTGTTCATGAACTCCTCTGTCAAGCAGGCACAGAAGGACGGTGCATCGATTGAAAATATCAGCGCCGGATTGTCGATTTCCGTCGTCAAGAACGCGCTGTACAAGGTCATCCGCGCGTCCAGCCCGGAAGAGCTGGGCCGCAACATCGTCGTGCAGGGCGGTACTTTCTATAATGAAGCTGTCCTCCGCGCCTTTGAAAAAGAGATGGGCGTCAACGTCATCCGCCCCGACATTGCGGGCCTGATGGGCGCTTACGGCGCAGCCTTGTACGGCAAGAGCCGCGCGGGCGAGAACGCCCACAGCACCGTCCTGACCGAGGCCGAGCTGGAAGCGTTCAGCCAGAAGGTCAACACCGTGCAGTGCAATGGCTGCGGCAACCACTGCCAGCTGACCGTCAACGTTTTTGCCGATGGCAAGCGGTTTATCTCCGGCAACCGGTGCGATAAACCCGTGACCGGCAAGGCCAACAATGAGGATCTGGACCTCTATGCCTACAAGCTGAAGCTGCTGGACGACTACCGCAAGGCGGCCACCCCGGCCAGCCCCCGCGCCAAAATCGGCATCCCGCTCTGCCTGAATATGTACGAGCTGCTGCCGTTCTGGCACACACTGTTCACCAAATTGGGCTTTGAGGTCGTCGTCAGCCCCTTCTCCAACCGCAAACTGTACCAAAGCGGCCAGGCGACCATACCCAGCGACACGGCCTGCTTCCCGGCCAAGCTGACCCACGGCCACATTCGCTGGCTGTGTGAGCAGGGCGTGGATGCGATCTTCTACCCCTGCATGAGCTATAACCTGGACGAACACCTGGGTGACAACCATTATAACTGCCCGGTCGTCGCCTATTACCCCGAGGTTTTGGAGGGCAACTGCCCCGAGCTGAACGCGACGAAGTTCATCTACGACTACTTCAACCTCGAGCGCCGCAAGGATTTCTACAAGAAATTCCAGCAGGCGCTGGACAAATATTTCCCGGGGCTGGACAAAAAGGCCGTGCATGAGGCCATCGATGCGGCTTACGACGAGTACGCCCGCCATATGCAGCAGCTGCGCGACAAGGGTACCGAGATCATCGCCGCTGCCCGCAAGGAAGGCAAGCATATCGTCGTGCTGGCGGGCCGTCCCTACCACGTTGACCCAGAGGTCAACCACGGCATCAACCAGCTTATTATCCGCCAGGGCGCGGCCGTCGTCAGCGAGGATTCCGTCAGCTGGCACGAGCAGAAGTTCCAAACCGCCGTGCTGAACCAGTGGACCTACCACAGCCGCCTGTATGCCGCCGCCAAGTACTGCACCGAACAGCCCGACATGGATCTGGTGCAGCTGGTGTCCTTCGGCTGCGGCCTGGACGCCGTGACCACCGACGAGACCCGCGAGATTTTGCAGGCGGGCGGCAAGCTGTACACCCAGCTGAAGATCGACGAGATCACGAACCTGGGCGCGGTGAACATCCGCCTGCGCAGCCTGTTTGCAGCACTGGAAGAACGGAAAGAAGACCATAAGTAAGAGGCAACCCATGGAATACATGACTCCCAATTTTACCAAGGATATGGTAAAGACCCATAAAATCCTGATTCCCAACATGGCGGTCACCCAGTTCCGGCTCATGCAGGCGGCGCTGGCCAGCGAGGGCTACCAAACCGAGGTGCTGGGCAACTGCGGCAGCGAGGTCGCCCAGCTGGGCCTGAAATACGTCCATAACGACACCTGTTACCCGGCGCTTCTGGTCATCGGTCAGTTCTTGGACGCGCTGAACAGCGGCAAGTACGACCTGGACCACACGGCGCTGCTCATCACCCAGACCGGCGGCGGCTGCCGCGCGTCCAACTACATCAAGCTGCTGCGCAAGGCCCTCGTCAAGGCGGGCTACGGCAATATCCCGGTCGCGTCGCTGAACTTCTCCGGTCTGGAAAAGGGCAGCGGCCTGCCGCTGACTGTGCCGCTGCTGCGCAAAGTCATTGCATCGATTTTCTACGGTGATATGCTGGTGGCCCTGCGCAGCCAGACCCACGCCTATGAGGATCACAAGGGCGACGCCGACGCCATGACCGAAAAGTGGATTGCCACCATCCAGGGCTGGATTCGCGGCGACAGGAACTACTCCGCCCACGATATGAAACGCCGCTTCTACGACATCGCGAAGGACTACGCCACCATCCCCATCACCCGCGTACCGAAGGTCAAGGTCGGCGTTGTCGGCGAAATTTACGTCAAGTATTCGCCGCTGGGCAATAACGATTTGGAAAAATTCCTTGAGAGCCAGGACTGCGAGGTCAACCTGCCCGGTCTGATGGGCTTTGTAGAGTACTGCGTGGCCAACTACAAGCTGGACATCGACCTGTACGGCGGCAACAAGCTGGTCGCAGGCGGCGCGGATGCGTTCCTGAGCTGGCTGGACGGCATCGGCTGCGCCAGCTACGACGCCATGCGTAAGTACGGCTTCTACGCGCCCGGCTCCTTCCGCGAGCTGATGAAAAAGCCAGAGGGTATTATCTCTCTGGGTGCCAAGATGGGCGAGGGCTGGCTGCTGACCGCCGAGATGATCGAGCTGGTCGAGGGCGGCTATGGCAACATCGTCTGTGCCCAGCCCTTCGGCTGCCTGCCCAACCACATCGTGGGCAAGGGCATGATCAACAAGATCCGCGCCCTGCACCCCGATGCGAACATCACGCCGGTGGACTACGACCCCAGCGCGACCCGCGTCAACCAGGAGAACCGCATCAAACTGATGCTGGCCGTGGCCCGCGAAAAGCTGGAACAGCCCGCCGCAGCCCCCGCGCCCCTGACCGCCGAACAGCTGGCAGGCGGTGCACCCCAGGTAGAAACCACGGTGCAGTGACCTGGCGCGGAAAAAAGTTGAAAAAATCCAAACTTTTTTCAAAAAATCCCTTGCAATTTGCATTGGCATCTGCTATAATAATCTGCGTCGCCAAGTGGTGACGCAATATGCGCGGTTAGCTCAGCTGGTAGAGCATCTGCTTGACGTGCAGGAGGTCACAGGTTCGAGTCCTGTACCGCGCACTCTATAAGACACATGGAATCGTTAAGATTCATGTGTCTTTTTCTTTTGGTACACACCCACTTTCACTGTACACATAAATACAAACATCGGCAGGCCGTCCGCTTGCCGATGTTTTGATGGAAACATACGAAAAATATGGGCTGTAATGGCATTTTACTGCTTGCTGCCCGTTTACAGCTCGTCCACCTGTCTCAGCTCCACCTTGCGGCGGTCGAGGGTCAGCAGACCCTCGCGCTGCATCTGGGAGAGGGCATTGCTCAGGGCGCTGCGGTCAACGCCCAGGTGGTCGGCCAGCTGCTGACGGTCAAAGGGCAGGTTGAACTGCATACTGCCGCTGCGCCGCGCCAGCACCGAAAAATACGCCGTGATGCGCCCGCGTATCGTCTTGGGAGCCGTGTACAGGCTGCGCTGGGCCAGCCCCAGGTTTTTGCGGGCAGCAATACGCAGCAGGTTTTGGGTCATCTTCCAGCGCCACGGTTCGCAGCCGCACCGCAATAGTTGATCGGTGTCCAAAAGCAGCACCTCACCGCTTTCGGCTGCCACCACGCTGACCAGCAGCGGTTCCTCAGGCAGGCAGGCGTAAGTCTCGGCAAACAGATCGCCCGGCCCGGCCTGACCCAACAGCGTTTTGCTGCCCCAGACGTCCAGATGCTCCATATGCACGCGGCCCGCCAGTACCACGCCCAATGGCGGCGCGGTGCAGCCGGCCTCCAACAGGACTTCGCCCTTGGCAAAGGGGCGGCGGCGCATCCGCAGGGACTCTATGGCCGCGGCGGCCTCCGTCTCGGTCAGGCCGCGGAACAGCGGCACATCGGGCAGTTTGCAGCTTTCCATTTTTTGCACCTCGTATGTTGTTACTACAACAGATTCTTTTCTGCCATTGTAGTAAAATAGCAGCATAAAGTCAAGGAGGCTGACTATGAAACGACAGATCATTCATATCGACCAGGAAAAATGCAACGGCTGCGGGGCCTGCGCCGCCGCCTGCCACGAAGGCGCTATTGCAATGGTCGGGGGCAAGGCCACACTGATGCGCGACGATTACTGCGACGGCATGGGCGACTGCCTGCCCCACTGTCCGACCGGGGCCATCACGTTTGAGCAGCGCGAGGCTGCGCCCTACAACGAGGCCGCCGTCCAGGCCGCCAAGGCACACAAGGCCGCCCACGCGCCCCACAGCTGCCCCGGCAGTGCCCCCAAAACAATGCACGTCTGCCCGGGCAGCATGGCCAAGGCCCTGCACCCCGCCGACGCGGCAGGGGAGAGCACCGCCCCCACGATGGCCCCAAGCCAGCTGCGCCAGTGGCCGGTACAGATCAGGCTGGTGCCCATCAACGCGCCCTACTTTGACGGTGCCAAGCTGCTGATTGCCGCTGACTGCACGGCCTACGCCTACGCCGCGTTCCACGAACGGTTCATCCGCGGGCACATCACGCTGGTGGGCTGCCCCAAGCTGGACGATGTGGATTACAGCGAAAAGCTGACCGCCATCATCCGCAACAACGATATTAAGGAAGTCACCATCGTGCGGATGGAAGTGCCCTGCTGCGGCGGGCTGGAAAACGCCGCCAAACGTGCGTTGCAGGCGTCCGGCAAGTTCATTCCATGGCAGGTCGTGACGATTTCCACCGATGGGCGCATTCTGGACTGAAAAAGTTGAATTTTTTTGCCAAAAGGGCTTGCAATTTGTAAAGCAATCTGCTATACTAATATGCGTCGCCAACAGGCGGCGCAACTATGCGCGGTTAGCTCAGCTGGTAGAGCATCTGCTTGACGTGCAGGAGGTCACAGGTTCGAGTCCTGTACCGCGCACTTGAAAAGACACGTAGATTTGTTTGAATCTGCGTGTTTTTTGTTTTATAGACAAATTTGCATTGTTCCTCTTGTTTTGGGGCGCTTGACTTATGCGCATTGAGCGCTTACAATGAAATAGAATCCTTTTCTTGTATCTTCTATAAGATTCAAACAAACAAAATTGGAAGGATGTATTCTTGTGGCCTTTCGTTTTCGCAAAAGCGTCAAAATTGCCCCCGGTGTGCGGTTAAATTTAAATAAGAAAAGCACCAGTGTTTCTTTTGGCGGCAAGGGTTTTCACCACACCATCAGTTCGACCGGGCGCAGGACGACCACTACGGGCTTACCCGGCACAGGTATCTCTTACAGCACAACAGAATCCGTCCATAAAGACCATGGAGCAGAACCTTCTACCCAGCAATCAAATCCCAAAGTTCCCAACAACGGCCAAAACAAAGGATGCAGTGGTTGCCTTTGGGTTTTGCTTGCTCTTATATTCTGGCCGTTTGCCCTTAGCTATTGGCTATGGACTTCCAATAAGTTCCATGCCAGCAAGAAAGCTCGCGTGGGAATCATCGCCGCTTTCTGGGCTGTTCTATTGGTGTTTGCCTCTATTGGCGGTGATTCCAATGCGAGTGATGCCACACAGGCCTCACCCATGCCGACAGCCACCGTTGCTGCAGAGACCCCACAACCAACAACAATCCCTACTGAAGCGCCAGCATCGGAACCAACTGCCGTACCTACCGAAGTCCCAACACCAGAGCCGACCGTCGCGCCTACTGAAACGCCGACTCCGCAACCGACTGAGGTGCCAGCTACTGAATCGATAAGTTCCACAACCAGTACCAACAGCTCCGTATATCAAGCGGGCATGGTCTACATCGCAAGCAGCGGTAACGGAAAGAAATATCACCGCATACCCAGTTGCAGCGGTATGGATAACGCTACTGCCGTCACACTAGAGCAAGCCGAGGCATGGGGATATACTCCTTGCAAGCGGTGCTATTAAATCGGAAAAATTATGCGAAAAAGAATTTTTGAAATTATAGAGGTCTCCTCGCCCGGTGATGCCGCCAGCCGGATTTATGACTGGTTCATGATGGCGACGATTTTGGTCAGCTTGATACCGTTAGCAACAAAGTCAACCGCCATGTGGACCGTCGTTATCGACCACGCAACGGTGGTCGTGTTTATCTTTGACTATATCCTGCGCTTCTGGACTGCTGATTTCAAACTGCCGCGCCGGGGCCGCACTGCGTTTCTTCTCTATCCGTTCACCCCAATGGCACTGATTGATCTGCTCACCATTCTGCCGTCTTTCGGCATTGTAGGGCGTGGGGCCAGGGTGCTGCGCATTTTTCGGCTGTTCCGAACATTTAAAGTGTTCCGCGTCGTCAAATTTGTGCGGTACTCCAAAAACATTGAGATAATCCTCACCGTGCTGCGTCGTCAAAAATCTGCTTTACTCACCGTCGGCGCACTGGCAGGCGGTTACATCTTGATTTCTGCCCTGGTGGTATTTAATGTAGAGCCTGATACGTTCAATAGCTTTTTCGATGCAATCTACTGGGCCACCATTTCCCTTACGACCGTCGGCTACGGCGATATCTACCCTGTATCGACAGCCGGGCGCATCTTTACCATGCTGTCGTCCATGGTCGGTATCGCGGTGGTCGCACTGCCCGCCGGTATCATCACGGCCGGTTATATGGATGCCGTCAATAAGGATACTGCAAATTCATAAAATCAACGCCTGCGCTTTTCTTTAAGCGCAGGCGTATTTTTTTGAACAAAAATCCAGTTTTTAAAACAGATGTTCCTATTCTGGCGGCTAGGTATCTGCTACCATAGAGGTACGGTAGCGGCGCGGGGTCAGGCCGGTCTGGCGGCGGAACACACGGTAAAAATAGTTGTAGTCCGAAAACCCGGTCAGGCGGCTGATCTCCACGTTGGACAGGGACGTTGTGGCCAGCAGTTCCATGGCCCGCTGCACCCGCAGCCGGGTGATCTGCTCATTGATGCCGCAGCCGTAGGTCTGGCGGGAGAGATAATACAGCCCGGTGCGGCTCAAAGACAGCGCCCGGCAGATCTTTTCGCTGGTCAGTTCCTCTGCCAGGTGGTCGCTCAGATATTGGCCCAGCCGTGCCTCGCTGCTGCCGGGGTTCAGCCGCGCCAAACCCTGTTGGTACAGCGCGGACGCCGCCAACGCCAGCAGGTCCGATGCCGATTTCAGCGTCGGGTAGGGCGTGCGGGGCAGGGCATCGTAGGCGCTGTGCAGCGCCGCTTCGTCGATGCCGTAGGGTGCGCAGCGCTCCTTGGCCACGGCCCACTCGGCCGCCTCGTCCGCGCCTTGCACGATATGGCTTAGCAGCAGAAATCCCACCGCCGCGCCGTCTATCAAAATCGGCGTGATGACCTCGATCAGCCCGGCGTGGCAGGTGTAGATGACCGTCTCTTTCCGCCGCGTGGCGTTGCGGCAGGCGTTTTGGTCGCACAGATGGCAGCCGATGACCCCTTCCGGCACGCCGCGCACCAGCTTGCAGTAGGCAGGCAGCTCCGGCGGGTAAGAGAGGATATCCATGCCGTAGGTGTCAAACACCACGGTGCGCAGCCCGGTCAGGCGGTGGAAATCCTGCAACAAAACCAGCATTTCTTCCTTATTGAAAACCGTTCCCATAGGTTGCCCCCTTCATTTTGAACATACAGACAGTTTCATCATAGAAAACAAAGCTCCACTTGTCAAGGAGGAAATCCATGCTTACCTTACGAAACTGTACCCTCGGCATTGAGTTCGGCTCCACCCGCATTAAAGCGGTGCTGGTGGACGATGCCTGCAAGCCGGTCGCTCAGGGTGACTTTACCTGGGAGAATCGGCTGGAAAACGGTGTCTGGACCTACCCGCTGGACGAAGTCTGGCGTGGTGTGCAGGCCGCCTACGTCGCCCTGGTCGCTGATGTGCAGGCCCGGTACGGCCAGCCGCTGACCACGGTGGGCTGCATCGGCATTTCGGCCATGATGCACGGCTATCTGCCTTTTGACGCGGCGGGCAATCTGCTCGTGCCGTTCCGCACCTGGCGCAACACGATGACCAGCCAAGCGGCGGAAGCGCTGACCGCGGCGTTCGGGTTCAACATCCCCCAGCGGTGGAGCGTAGCGCACCTGTACCAGGCCATGCTGAACCGCGAGCCGCACCTGGCGCAGCTGGATTTCTTCACAACGCTGGCCGGGTATGTACACTGGCAGCTGACCGGGCGCAAGGTGCTGGGCGTGGGCGACGCCAGCGGTATGTTCCCGATTGACAGCGCCACCGGCGGGTATAACGCTGCCATGCTGGAAAAATTCAACGCGTTGGCGGCAAAGCAGGGCTATCCTGTAGACCTTGCCAGTCTGCTGCCCACCGTTTTGCCCGCAGGTGAGGACGCGGGCACGCTGACCGCCGAGGGCGCGAAGCTGCTGGACCCCACCGGCGTTTTGCAGCCAGGCGTGCCGTTCTGCCCACCCGAAGGCGACGCAGGCACCGGCATGGCCGCCACGAACAGTGTGGCCCCGCGCACCGGCAATGTCAGCGCAGGCACGAGTATTTTTGCCATGGTCGTGCTGGAAAAGCCGCTTTCCAAGGTCTACCCGGAAATCGACATGGTCACGACCCCCGACGGTGCGGCGGTGGCCATGGTCCACTGCAATAACTGCACCAGCGACCTGAACGCCTGGGTCGATCTGCTGGCCGAGAGCGCGGCGCTCTGCGGGGCTGGCATCGACAAGGGCGCGTTGTTCACCCGGCTGTTCAACGAGTCTTTGAAGGGTGCGCCCGACTGCGGCGGCGTGGTGCCCATCAACTATATTTCCGGTGAGAGCGTGACCCACTTTGATGCGGGCCTGCCGCTGCTGCTGCGCCGCCCAAACAGTGATTTTACGCTGGCGAACTTTATGCGGGCCAATATCTATTCGGCCTTTGCCACGCTGGCGTTGGGGCTAAACATTTTGAAGCAGGAGCACGTGGCGTTGGATACGCTGCTGGGCCACGGCGGCATTTTCAAAACGCCGGGTGTGGCGCAGCGGTATCTGGCCGCTGCGGCAGGCGCGCCCGTCACCTGCATGGAGACCGCGGGCGAGGGCGGCCCTTACGGCATGGCGCTGTTGGCGGCCTACCGCCTGTACCGCAGGGCAGGGGAGACGCTGGCGGCGTATCTGAACCGCTGCGTGTTCGCTGATGCCAGAAGCGTAACGCTGGCCCCGGATGCCGACGATGCGGATGGGTTCGCGAAATTTTTGTATGGGTATAAGACCGCGTTGGAAGCCGAGCGGGTGGTGGTATCCTGAAAAATTTTCCCGCCGTAGGGGCCGGGCATGCCCGGCCCGGTCGTGTAAGGCAAGTGTGCTCTTCCGGGAAAGTTGCGGGCCGGACATATCCGGCCCCTACCGAGTACTGCAGGCACTGGTTATTTAAAAGAAGGAGAAAACTTTTATGTTGCATACCTATGAATTTTGGTTCGTCGTGGGCAGTCAGTTTTTGTACGGCCCCGAAGTCCTCGAGACCGTCGCCGCCCGCGCGGCAGAGATGGCCGATAAGCTGAACGCCTCCGGCAATCTGCCCTGCAAAATCGTCTACAAAGTTACCGCCAAGACCAACGCCGAGATCTCCGACGTGGTGCGCGAGGCCAACTACGACAAGCACTGCGCGGGCATCATCACCTGGTGCCACACCTTCAGCCCCAGCAAAATGTGGATCAACGGCTTTGCCAACCTGCAAAAGCCCTACTGCCACTTTGCCACCCAGTACAACCGCGAGATTCCCAATGAAGAGATCGACATGGACTTCATGAATCTGAACCAGGCCGCCCACGGCGACCGCGAACACGGCTTTATCGCCGCCCGCCTGCGGATGCCCCGCAAGGTCATTGCGGGCTACTGGCAGGACGAGGACGTGCAGAAGCGCCTGGGCGATTGGATGCGTGCCGCCGTGGGCGTGGCGGTCTCGAGAGAATTGAAGGTCATGCGTTTCGGCGACAATATGCGCGAGGTCGCCGTGACCGAGGGCGACAAGGTCGAAGTGCAGGCAAAGCTCGGCTGGCAGGTCAACACCTGGCCCGTGGGACAGCTGGTGGACACGATGAACGCCGTGACCGATGCGGAAATTGACGCCCTGATGGATGAATACCGCGCCGCCTACGATTTTGCCAGCGAGGACACGGACTTTATCGAGACCGTGCGCTACCAGGCCCGCGAGGAAATCGCCATGAAGAAAATGCTGGACGCCGAAGGGTGCAAGGCATTTTCCAATACTTTCCAGGACTTGTACGGTATGCGCCAGCTGCCGGGCATCGCCAGCCAGCATCTGATGGCCCGGGGCTATGGCTACGGCGGCGAAGGGGACTGGAAAGTTGCCGCAATGACTGCTATAATAAAGGCAATGGCCGAGGGCAAGACCGGCGGCACCGCCTTTATGGAGGATTACACCTACAACCTCGTGCCCGGGGCCATGTACAGCCTGGGTGCCCATATGCTGGAAGTCTGCCCGTCCGTGGCCGCCGCCAGGCCCCGCGTGGAGGTTCACCCCCTGGGCATCGGCGACCGCGAGCCGCCTGCTCGCCTGGTGTTTGAGGGCCACGAGGGTGACGCCATCGTCGTGAGCCTCATCGACATGGGCGGCCGCCTGCGGCTGATTTGCCAGGACATCCACTGCGTCAAGCCGATTCTGCCCATGCCCAACCTGCCGGTGGCCCGCGTCATGTGGCAGGCTATGCCTGATCTGACCACCGGCCTTGAATGCTGGATCACGGCGGGCGGCGCACATCACACGACACTGACCTACGATGTGACCGCCGACCAGATGAAGGACTGGGCCAACATGATGGGTATTGAATTTGTCCATATCACAAAAGATACCACGGTGGAAAGTCTGGAACAGCAGCTGTTCTTGAACGATTTAGCGTGGAAATTGAAAGGATAACCTATGCTGGAAGCATTAAAGCAGCAAGTTTATGAAGCCAATATGGAACTGCCCCGCAGGAGCCTTGTGACCTACACCTGGGGGAATGTCTCGGGCATTGACCGGGAGCGCGGCCTGTTCGTCATCAAGCCCTCCGGCGTTGAATATGACGAGCTTACGTCGGAAATGCTCGTTGTCATGGACCTGGACGGCAACAAGGTCGAGGGCGATCTGAACCCCAGCAGCGACACGAAAACGCATTTGGAACTGTACAAAGCTTTCCCGCAGCTGGGCGGCATCGTACACACCCATTCCACCCACGCGGTGGCCTTTGCCCAGGCGCGGCGCGACCTGCCCGCCTTTGGCACGACCCATGCTGACTACTTTTACGGCCCGGTGCCCTGCACGCGGGAGTTGACGCCGGAGGAAATCGACGAGGACTACGAGAAGAACACCGGCAAGGTCATCATCGAGACGTTTACAGAGCGCGGCATCGACCCGGTACACGTGCCCGGCGTGCTCTGCGCCAGCCATGGGCCGTTCACCTGGGGCAAGGATGCGGCCCAAGCCGTCTATCACGCGGTTGTGCTGGAAGAAGTGGCAAAGATGGCGATCCTGACCCTGACCATCGACCCCAACGCCCATCCCGCACCGCAGCACGTGTTGGACAAGCATTTTATGCGCAAGCATGGGCCAAATGCCTATTATGGGCAGAAATAAGGAGGCTTGTCTCATGAAATTCTACATTGATACCGCCAATGTGGACGAGATTCGCAAGGCCAACGACATGGGCATTATCGCCGGTGTCACCACCAACCCGAGCCTGATTGCCAAGGAGGGCCGCGACTACGCCGAGACGCTGAAGGAGATTGCCACCATCGTGGACGGCCCCATCTCCGGCGAGGTCAAGGCCACCACCACCGACGCCGAAGGCATGATCGCCGAGGGCCGCGCCATCTACGCGCTGGACCCGAAGCACATGGTGGTAAAAATCCCCATGACTGCCGAGGGGTTAAAGGCCATCAAGGTGCTGTCCGCCGAGGGCATCCCCACCAACTGCACGCTGATTTTCAGTGCCAACCAGGCATTGCTGGCCGCCCGCGCGGGGGCAGCTTACGTCAGCCCCTTCCTGGGTCGTCTTGACGATATCGGCCAGCCGGGCATTGATCTGGTCGAGACGATCCACGATATGTTCCTCAACTATCCCGATATCGAGACCCAGATCATTGCCGCCAGCGTGCGCAACCCCATCCATGTGACGGACTGCGCCCTGGCCGGGGCGGACATTGCCACGGTGCCCTACAAAGTTATCGAGCAGATGCTCCACCACCCGCTGACGGATGCCGGCATTGAGAAGTTCAAGGCCGACTACACCAAGGTGTTCGGCGCGTAAAACACGCTGCCTTCTCCGCGCTCTGTGCCATTGTTCGGCACAGGGCGCTTTTCTTTGTGCGATGCTTGACGAATCCGCGCTGGTACGATATACTGAATATTTACGGCTCTGACCGCAATGTGTGTATAAAAGGAGGGAGAACCGCCGTGATTTTCGGCAAGTATATCAACCGCTACTACCTCAAGCACGCGCCTGTACTGCTTTTGGGTATTCTGTCGCTGCTGACGGTGGATTATATCCAGCTTCTCATCCCGGAGCTGTACCGGCTGGTCATCAACGGTGTAAACCTGGGGCAGGTGGTGGTGGACGGCCAGACGATGGCCTTCACCAAAGAAGTGCTGTTCCAACACATCTGCCTGCCCATGATCTACATTGTGGTGCTCATGGTCATCGGGCGTTTTCTGTGGCGCGTTTGTTTCTTCGGCTCGGCAGTCCGGGTGGCGGCCGACCTGCGGGAGCAGATGTTTGACCACAGCCGCCAGCTGTCCCAGCAGTATTACCAGGTCAACAAAGTGGGCAACCTGATGAGCCTGTATACCAACGACCTGGACACCATCCAAGAGTGCTTCGGCGACGGCATCCTCATGTTCTTTGATGCGTCGGTGCTGGGCATTCTGGCGCTAGTCAAAATGTGGCGCATGGACATCAAACTCACGCTGCTGGCCCTGATCCCGGCGGCGGTCATGTTCGCCATTGGCACCGTGATGAGCCAGGTCATGACCAAGCGTTGGGAGGAACGCCAGCAGGCATTTTCCGACCTATCGGACTTTACGCAGGAAAATTTCTCCGGCATTGCGGTCATCAAGGCGTTTGTCAAAGAGCTGAAAGAGCTGATGGCGTTCCGCAAGTTAAACAAGGAAAACGAGGAAATCAACGTTACCTATACAAAAATTGCCACACTGTTGGAGGTCCTCGTCACCCTGTTTGTTGAATCGGTCATCTGCGTTATCCTCGGTTACGGCGGCTGGCTCGTCTACCGGGGCCAGTTCAACGCGGGCCAGCTGGTGGAGTACATCGGCTACTTTGAGGCCATCGTCTGGCCCATCATGGCGATTTCGATGCTGATTGAAAAGACCGCCCGCGGCAAAGCGTCGCTGAACCGCATTACCGAGCTGCTGGACGCGCCCATCGATGTGGCCGACCGTGACGGCGTGGCCGATTTGAAAAATCCCCGCGGCGGCATTGAGTTCCGCCATCTGAACTTCCGCTACCCGGACGGCGAGTACGATGTTTTGAAGGATATTTCCTTTACCATCGCACCAGGGGAGAGCGTCGGCATCGTGGGCAAGACCGGCGCGGGCAAAACCGCACTGGTAGATCTGCTGCTGCGCACCTACAATGTGCCCGACGGCACGCTGTTTGTGGATGGGCAGGACGTGAACACCGTGTCCATCCATTCGGTGCGCAACGCCTGCGCCTATGTGCCACAGGATAACTTCCTGTTCTCGGACACGATTGCCCACAACATCGGCTTCGGCGTGGACGACGCCAGCCGGGAGGACATTGACCGCGCCGCCGCGCTGGCCGATGTGCGGGACAACATCGTGGACTTTAAAGATGGCTACGAAACCGTCCTCGGCGAGCGCGGCGTGACCGTTTCCGGCGGGCAGAAGCAGCGCATTTCGATTGCCCGGGCACTGCTGAAAAACGCGCCGATTTTGATTCTGGACGACTCGGTCTCGGCAGTCGATACCCGCACCGAGCGCATCATCCTCGACAACCTGAAAACGAGCCGCGCGGGCAAGACCACCCTGCTGATTGCCCACCGTATTTCCACGGTGGAGCAGCTAGACAAAATCATCTTTATCGAGGACGGCAGGGTGGAGGCCGTAGGCCCGCACGACGAATTGTACCGTACCTGCAACGAATACCGCCGCATGGTAGACCTGCAAAAGCTGGAAGATGAAGTGGGAGGTGACGGCAATGACTAACCTGAATCCGCTGCTTCTCGTCGGGGGCGTCATCGGCACGGTCACGGCCATTTTGATTTTCGCCTACGCCCTTGTCAAGGACAAAAAGGAGACGATGGGCTTTGAGCGCACGATGAAGGACGGCGAAATCCTGCGCCGCCTGGCCGGGTACGCCAAGCCTTACTGGGCAAAATTTGTCGTTGTGCTGTTTCTGATGCTGTTCTCGATTGCCTACGACATTATCTCTCCCCTCATCGTCGGTGCGCTGGAAGAACTGGTGGCCGGGGAGTTTGCGCTGCCGCGCCTCTTTGCGGGCGTGGCCGTCTATGCGGGCGTGCTGGTGTTTTCGATGGCAAGCACCTACTTCCAGGCCGTCATTTTGCAGCGCGTCGGCCAGCGCATTATCTCCGACCTGCGCGAAGATTTGTTCACCCACATTGAGTCGCTGGCCCACGAGCAGCTGAACGAAATCCCGGTCGGCAAGCTCGTCACCCGCGTGACCAACGACACGAACGCTATCTCGATGATGTTCACGAACCTGCTGGTCACGCTGGCCAAGAACATCTTCGTCATCCTCGGCATTCTCATCGCCATGCTGTCCCTCAACTATGAGCTGACGCTGATGGTGCTGTGCTTTGTGCCGTTCATCGTGATTTTCACGGTGATTTTCCGCAAATTCTCCCGCCGCGCCTACCGCAAGGTCAAGGACGCGACGACGGATATCAACACCTACCTGTCGGAGAATCTTTCCGGCATCAAGGTCACGCAGATTTTCGGCCGCGAGGATGAAAAAATGGCGGAGTTCCGCGAGAAAAGCCAGCGGCTTGCCAAGGCCAACCAGGAGCAGATTTTTGTTTTCGGCGTGTTCCGGCCGCTGGTGTATATGCTGTACATCTGCTCGATCCTGTGTCTGTTTTACCTGGGCGGCATGGGCCACCTGACCGGCGCGACGTTTTTGGGGCAGACGATTTCCGGCGGCACTATCGTTACCTTTTATATGTATATCTCCAAGTTCTTCACCCCCATCCAGAATCTGGCCGAGCAGTTCAACTGGCTGCA
>ERZ1034913.789-NODE-789-length-22271-cov-9.673614_pt1 | contig 22271 bp, 15 predicted proteins | sample MGYA00520697_ERZ1034913 | MGnify/ENA primary metagenome ERZ1034913 (study PRJEB33766, sample SAMN09781786) | gut metagenome | biome: gut microbiome | host: Homo sapiens | place: Madagascar | study: EMG produced TPA metagenomics assembly of the PRJNA485056 data set...
GGTGTAGGGCGTGTTCAGGCCGCGCTCGATCATCTGGTCGCACACCTCGGCCTGGTCGCCCAGCGCCAGCAGCGCATCGGCGGCGCCGGGATGCTCCAGCAGGTCGAACTCGTACAGCACGCCGTAGGCCATGCGCAGCGGGTTGCGCACCGCCGCGGCGCCGCCGGGCATGGGCACGTAGGCGAAGTTGGCGAAGCGCTCGTAGGCCTGCTGGTTGGCGAGCAGGACCTCGCCGCCCCATACGCGGCCGTCGACGCCGTAGCCCGTGCCGTCGAACGCGATGCCGCACACGGGGCCGAACAGCCCGTTCTCCCCCAGCACCGAGGCGATGTGCGCGTGATGGTGCTGCACCTCGGTCAAAGGCAGGTTGTTGCGTTGCGCCTGCTCGCGTGCCCATTTGCTTGCAAGATACTCGGGATGCGCGTCGCAGGCGAGGCGGCGCGGGGTTTCCTGGAACAGCTGGCGATAGCGTTCCACGGCCTCGAGCCAGGCGTCGTAGGTTTCCGCGTTCTCGACGTCGCCGATATGCTGCGAGACGAACGCGTCGGGGCGCTGGTCGTCGGCCGCGGCGGCGCGCACCAGGGTGAACGTGGCCTTCTGCTCCGAGCCCGTGGCAAGCAGGGTTTCCTGCTTGGGCTGAGCCTGGGGGCAATCGAGCGCGATGGGCAGCGGGGCGAAGCCGCGGGCGCGGCGGATGAACTGGATGGCCTGCTCGTCGCCTACGCGCACCACGCGCAGGACCGAGTCGTCGTAGCGCGACAGGATGCGGCGGTTGTTGCCCAGGACGGCGTCGGCGATGCCGGCGAACTTGGACAGCGCCTGATCGTCGTCGGTGACGATGGGCTCGTTATGCAGGTTGCCCGAGGTCATGACCAGCATAGGCAGCGCCGAATCGCCCTGCTGGGCGCGCAAGGCCTCGGCGAAGTCGTGGAGCAGCAGGTGCTGGACGGGCGTGCAGGGCAGCATGACGCCCAGCTCGGGAAGGTTGTCGGCCAGACCGGCGGCGAACTGAGCCTCGGCGCGCTTGCGCAGCAGTACGATGGGGCGCTTGGTGGATTCCAGGGCACCCTGTTCGGCCTTATCGACATGGCACACGCGGCGCGCGTCGGCGGCGCCGGCGACCATGACGGCGAACGCCTTGCCCTGGCGGCGCTTGCGTTGACGCAGCTTCGCCAGCGCATCGGGGTTCGAGGCGTCGCACACCAAGTGGAAGCCGCCAAGCCCCTTCACCGCCACGATGCCGCCGTCGAGCAGCAGCTTGACCGCTTCCGCGAAGATGACGTCGGATTCCTCGCGGGTATTCCCCCACTGGGGCTCCTGCTGGCCTTGCGCAAGGTTCACCCAGCTGATGTGAGGGCCGCAATCCCAGCAGGCGTCGGGCTGCGCGTGGAAACGGCGATCGAGCGGATCGGCGTATTCGGCGGCGCAACGCGGGCACATGGGGAAATCCTTCATGGACGTTGCGGGGCGATCGTAGGGCAGCGACCCGATGATGGTGAAGCGCGGGCCGCAGTTCGTGCAGTTGATGAACGGGTAGCGGTAGCGGCGGTCTGCGGGGTCGAACAGCTCATCCAGGCAGTCGTCGCAGGTGGCGAGGTCGGGGGAAACCAGCGTGGTCTGCTGGGCGTCGTGGTCGTCGGAGAAGCGGATATCGAACGAGCCAAACCCCTCCAGCGGCACCTCCTTGAGGTCGATCTCCTTGACCTTCGCGGCGGACGGCGGGTTCATATGCAGCTCGGTGACGAACTTGTCCAGCAGGTTCGCCTCGCCCTCGGCGTGGATGAACACGCCTTCCACGGCATTGAGCACCCAGCCGTTGAGCTGGTATTTCTTCGCCAAACGATACACGAAGGGGCGAAAACCCACCCCTTGCACGATGCCTTTTACCTGTATGTCGAGCGCTTCGATCATACGACGCCCTTTCATTTAAGGTTTACGTTGCTTTTCGCCGGCTGATTCCAAAAAACGCGCGTCGGCGAGATTGCCGACGCGCGTTGGGTTTCAGCCGTTGAGCCGAGGGGCTTTACGCCTGCTGCAGCTCTTCCAAGATGTCGCACACCACTTCCGCAAGCGCGCGCAAGGTGACGCCCGAGTTGTCGGGCAGGTGCAGATGCACGCAGCGGCGGCCGCGGCTTGCGAGCGTGACCAGGTCGCCCGAGGCCTGCGCCTTCGCCAAAGAGCCCAGGCTTTCGGCCTCTTCCTTCAGCGGGATGTCCTTCAGCTCGTCTGCCGACAGGATGAGGAACACGCCGCAGTTCGGGCCGCCCTTCTGCAGCTGGCCCGTGGAATGCAGATAGCGCGGGCCGACCTCCAGGCACGACACCACGCGGCGCTTCTCGGCCACGCCGTGGCGGATGGTCTCGAGCGCCTCGCGGCGGCCTTCGCCCGTGAACGGGAGGAAGGCGTTGAGCGCGAAGAAATCGCCCGGCTGGATGCTGGCGAGCAGCGCGCGCAGCGATGCGCGCACGTCGGTGCAGTCCTTGAAGCACGGAGCCTGGCGAACCTCCACCTGGCCCATGTGCACGTCGTCGACGAAGTCCTGCACGTAGTCGGGCTCGGGCTGGCCGTCGCGCAGGATGTCGAGCACCGCGGCCTTGGCCGATGCCACGTCGGGCTGGTCGAACGGGCAGATCTTCATGAGGTAGCCGCACATGGCGATGGCGTACTCCCACATGATGAAATGCTCGGGCAGCTCGTACACGGACTCGATCTTGAAGGCCGCGCGCGGGATGGTGGGGTCGATGTAGGACAGGCTCATCTCGAAGTTGTGGCGCTCGTCCCACAGGTCGTTCTTCGTTTGATACATGATGACGCTGCGGTCGCCCGGGTCCTTCTTGAGCAACAGCGTGTCGATCTCGATGTTGGGCAGGATGCCCTGGCCGTTCTTGCCGACGCTTTCGGCGACCAGCTGCTCGATCCACAGGCCGAGCACGCGGCCGCGCTTCTGCGTGAGGAAGCTGAACTTGTTGCGGCCCTGCACGTAGTTGTCGTACAGGAAGGCGGCCAGGCCGATGGCCGGGTTGTCGATGGCGTCCTCGCTGCAGGCGCGCTCCGCCTCGACGGCGTGCTGCATGAACTCCTGCAGGTTGATGCCAACGAGCGCGGCGGGCAGCAGGCCGAACACGGACATGGCGCTGAAGCGGCCGCCCACGGTGGGCTCGCCGGAGAACACCGCGGCCCAGCCCTCCTCGCGAGCCTGCTGCTCGAGCTTGGAGCCGGGGTCGGTGATGGCCACCAGATGCTGGACCATCTCCTCATCCGAGATCTGGTCGGCCAGCGCGTCGCGCACGGCGCGCAGCGCCAGGCGCGGCTCGATGGTGCCGCCCGATTTGGAGGACACGATGAACAGCGTGGTGCGGGGATCGATCTCCGACAGGATGCCGCGCACGCGCACCGGGGAGTCGGAATCGAGCGTGCGGAAGCGCACCAGGGAGGAGTCCGGCTTGTGGTACTTGGTTATGGTCATGGGCGCCTGGGTGGAGCCGCCTTGGCCGATGAGCACCACGGATTTCAAACCCTGGGAGATGATGGAATCAGCGAATGCCTGAATCTCGTGCAGCGGGTACGGCGGATTCGTTGCGAGATCCGTCCACCCCATGTAATTCTGTGCGCATTCCTGCGCTTCGTCGGAAAAGCCGTAGAGCGTCGCATCCTTCGCATGAAGGCGGCTGGCAACGCATTCCTTCACCAAGGTCTTGGCGGAGGGGTAGAGCTTTTCCATATCTCCAGACAGCATGAGCACCTTCTTTCTGCGTAAGTATTCAGCATTCTAGCAAACAGTGGCAGATGGTACCCCGTTTGGGTGCTTCCGTGTGGTGGAGTTGTGAACGGGGAAGCGAAACGGTCAGCGTTTAAGGCGGAAAGCGCGTGCTTCGCGCAGTTGGAGGGGGACGGGCACGCGCGGGCGCGAGGAAGCGCCGGCTTGCCGGCCGCGAAGAGCCGGGCGGACGTGGAAGGCGGGCGCCGCGAAGAATGCACGGGGGCGCAAAGCGGCGCGACCCGCCCGCGTGTTGCCAGCGGGCGGGATTCGCGGGCGGCGCCGAACGGGCTCGGGGCGCTACAGGTCCAGCTTGTCGATGACCGATCGCAGCGTGGCGGCCGAGGCTTTGAGCTGCTCGGTCTCCGTCTCGTTGATCTTGATGGGCACCTGGTACTCGATGCCGCTGGCGCCGACGACCGCGGGCATGGACAGCACGATGTCATGCAGGCCGTACTCGCCGTCGATGTAGTTGGACACGGGGAGAATGGGCTTCTCATCTCGGGTGATGGCCTCGCAGATGCGCTTGACCGTCATGGCGATGCCATAATAGGTGGCGCGCTTCTTCTTGATGATCTCGTAGGCCGCGTTCTTCACTTCCTCGGCGATGCGGTCCATGTTGCGCTGGTGATCGGTGTGGCCGCGCAGCTCGCAGAAGTCGTTGAGCGGGATGCCGGAGATGTTCGCCAAGCTCCACGCCGCGATCTCGCTGTCACCGTGCTCGCCGATGATTCGGGCGTGCACGTTGCGGGGGTCGACGCCCAGGTGCTCGCCCAGGGCGTACTTGAAGCGCGCGGTGTCGAGCGTGGTGCCGCTGCCGAGCACGCGGTTGGCGGGCATGCCGGAGAGCTTGAGGGCCACGTAGGTCAGGATGTCCACGGGGTTCGAAACCACCAGCAGGATGCCCTGGTAATCGCGCTCGGCGATCTGCGGGATGATGGACTTGAAGATGGCGACGTTCTTGTTAACCAGGTCGAGGCGCGTCTCGCCGGGCGCCTGGTTCGCCCCAGCCGTGATGACGGTGATGGCCGCGTCGTCGATGTCGGAGTAGTCGCCCGCATAGATGTTCATGGGGCTTCCGAATGCCATGCCGTGCGCGATGTCGAGGGCCTCGCCCTCGGCGCGGTCGTGGTCGACGTCGATGAGCACCATCTCGGAGAACAGGCCCGATTGCATGAGGGCGAAGGCGCTGGCCGAGCCCACGAACCCGCAGCCGACGATGGCCACCTTGCGAGGATTAATGATTGCTGCCATGGTTGCTCCTATCCTTTGCGGGCGGGCCGCAAGCGTAGGTTTCGCGGGGCGCGCCCCGCGGGGGACGCGTGCCGGAGGCGAAACGCCGAGCCGGCACGTAGGGTATACTGTGCGCATGATACAACAAGCTGGAACATCCGCCGCGGCAAAGCCGCTCCCCCAACGCGGTTTCACCGCGTTTCCCCTGAAAGTGCTGGCCATCGCCGGCATGACATGCAACCACGCCTGCTACATATATTGGGACTACCTGCCGCCCGGAATCCTATGCGCGCTGTTCGCGCTTGGCGGCCTGACGTTCCCCATCATGGCGTTTCTGCTGGTTGAAGGATATCGCCATACGTCGAGCGTGCGACGTTATGGCCGGCGGCTGCTGACATTCGCCCTGGTATCCCAGGTTCCCTACGGGCTGTTCCTGGCGCATGAGATGAACGTTCTGTTCACGCTGTTCGTGTGCCTGTGCCTACTGCACGCGTACGACCATATGCGGCGGCGCGGGCTGTTTTGGCTGACGTTCGCGCTGGTGACCGCCCTGACGGCATTTTGCGATTGGGGCGTCCTGGCGCCCTGCATGGTGCTCACGCTCCATGTGGTGAAGGACCGCAGGCAACGCGTGGCGTACTCGGCGCTGCTGCCCATAGCCACCGGGGGGCTGCCGGCGCTTATGCAGCTCGTGGAGCTTCCCACGCTGCAGAACCTGGCGTTCGCGCTGTATCCGCTGGTGGGCTGCAGCGCCACGATCCCGCTGCTGTGGGCGTACAACGGCGGGCGCGGCCGATCAATGAAGTGGTTCTTCTACGCGTACTATCCCGCGCACATCGCCGTGCTGGGATTGGCGAAGGGGCTGTTGCTGGGCGACTGGAGCATCGCCGTGACCGGGTAGCGCCCGGGCTGCGCGAGGATCTATGCGGGTCGGGTGGCGCGCTGCGATCGCGCGAGGGCCGGCGAGGATCGGGAAGACAACGAGGGCCGCTGCGCAGTTCGCAGCGGCCCTCGCCGTTTCGCCAGCGTCCGAAAACGAACGCGACGCTTATTTCCAGTCGGCTCCCAAGACGATGAGGAAGTCCTCCTCGAACAGGTAGGTGTTCGAGTTCTGCACCGCCTTGCCCACGCCGAGGGCCTTCACGATGGCCTCGGCCGCTTCCTTATCGGAAGAATCGTTGTACACCACCACGGTGTCCTGGTAGTCGAAGTTGTCGGCGTTGCTGGTGTTCACGCTATAGCCAAGGCCCTGGATGCGCTCGGTGGCGTCGAGGCCGGCTCCCGCAAGGCCGTTGCCATTGCGGATGGCCACGCTGCCGCCGCGCTTGACCGCGCCCGTACCCTCGCCCGCCGTGCCGCCGCTTGTGGCGCCGCCATCGCCGGTGGTGGCTAGGATGGTGCCCGAAGTCTTGTCGACGACGTCGCCCTCGGTGGGCGGCAGGCCCGCATCGACGCGCTTCATCATGGCCTTCCACTCCGCGGTGTTGTTCACCTCGTACCAAACGCCGTCGATGTATTCGGAGGTGGTGGGCTCCATGGCGGAATAGATGTCGGTTGACGGGTCGAGGCCCTGCATGGCCTGCGCAAGCCCGACGATGTCGGTGACGCCCAGGTCGGTGGTGACGTACTTCGACAGCGCCTGCACGGTGGACGCCATGGACGCCGCATCGGCCGACAGCAGCTTCTTGGCGATGGCGGACATGACCAGGCGCTGGTTGGCGGCGCGGTATTCGTCACCCGGGCCGATCTCGTCGTAGGCATGGCGCGCGCGGCACAGGATAAGGGCCTGGTCGCCGTTGAGCGTTTGCGGACCGGCGTCCAGGTGACCGCCGGCATCCTCGTCGTCGATGGTCATGGGAACGTCCACCTCGATGCCGCCGAGGGCATCCACGATGTCCCGGAAGCCGTCGAAGTTGATCTCGGCGTAATGCGAGATATCGACGCCCGCCAGCTTCGACACCGTCTGCACCGAGAGCGCGGGGCCGCCGAACACGTGCGCCGCATTGAGCTTGTTCACGCCGTATTCGCCCATGTCGACCATGGTGTCGCGGTGCAGCGATACCAGCGTGACCTTCTTGTTCACGGGGTCGATGCGCGCGAGCATGATGCTGTCGGTGCGGTAGCTGTCGCCGAAATCGCCGGATTCATCGCGTTCCTCGGAGCCGTCGGTGCCCATGAGCAGCATATAGAACGGCTCTTTGGTCATATCGGTTTTGACCAGGTACTTCCCCACGTTGCCCAAACCGGCGTGCAGGTTGCCGGAAAGCACCTGCACGTATGCGAACGCCGCGCCGACGGCGATGACCATCACGGCCAGCGCCGCGATGCCGGCATAGAACAGCTTGCCATGCTTTTTGTGCTTGTGGGTTTTGGCGTACTCGTCGCGCGAAAGACGGCGCGCCGACGGCTCACCCTGATCGACGGAGGGCCGTTCGCCGCCGTAGCTGTTTCGCGCATAGCGGTTTTGGGCGCGCACATCTGCAGCGGTTGCGCGCCTGCCGTTGGATGGTTGGTTCGTGTTTGCCCGGCCCGCGCCGTAACGGTCGCGCCCGTAGCCTGTGCGTTTGTTATCCATACGGCCATTGTGACGGCCCCCGTCCCCCATGCAAGCGACCTCACACGCTTTGCGGGAAATGCCCATATGAGTACAAGCGGGAAGCGGCGACCTGCCTGAGGGAAAAGAAAGGCCTGGAACGCATTTCGCGTTCCAGGCCTTCGAGGCGGGAAATCTCAGAGACGCCGTCAGAGTCAGCGAGGGGCCCTGTGGTACCTGGGATTCGCCTGAAGCAAGGCTGCATAGGCCTTTGGGCCATGCCGCCGAAGCTGAAGGCGAAGGCCGGGTGCCACAGGGCCCCGCAGCGTCGAGCAGTTCCGCCGGCCGACAGGCCGGCGAAACCGTTTAACCACCCGGGAAGCGGATGACCATGTAGATGGCCGCGATGGCCACCGTGAACAGCATGATGGGGAAACCGCGCTTGAAGAACTGCATGAACGTGATCTCATGACCGAACTTCTTGCTGATATCGGACAGCACCACGTTGGCGGATGCGCCGATGAGCGTGCCGTTGCCGCCCAGGCAAGCGCCCAGGGACAGCGCCCACCACAGTGCCGTGCCGTCGAGGCCGTCGGCCTCGAGCGTCAGGATGATGGGGATCATGGTTGCCACGAACGGGATGTTGTCCAGGAAGCTGGAGATGACGGCCGAGCCGAACAGCACCGCGAGCATGGTGATCATGAGGTTGCCGCCCGTGACGTCGATGAGGCCCTGGGCCAGCATGCCGATGACGCCCGTCTCGGACATGGCGCCGACGATGATGAACAGGCCGGCGAAGAAGCACAGCGTGGTCCACTCGACGCCGTGCAGCGCCTCTTCGATGCTCTCGCCGGAAATGAGCAGGATCAGGCCGGCGGCGGCAAGGGCGATGACGCAGGACTCCAGGCCGAGCGCGCCGTGGGTCATGAAGCCGACGACCACGAGGACGACCATGGCGACGCTGATGTGCAGCAGGCGACGGTCCTTGATGTAGTCGTTCTCGTCGAGTTCCATGATGGCCTTGCGGTGCTCTTCGTTCGCCGAGATTTTACGGCCGTACATGACGTAGAACAGGCCGATGACGGCCGCCAGGATGATGATGACCGCCGGGGCGTCGTAGGCGATGAAGTCGGCGAAGGTGTAGCCCGCGGCCGAGCCGATCATGATGTTGGGCGGGTCGCCGATGAGCGTTGCCGTGCCGCCGATGTTGGACGCCAGGATCTGCGTCATGAAGAACGGCACCGGGTCGATGTCGAGCAGGCGGCACACGGTGATAGTCATGGGGCCGATGAGCAGCACGGTGGTGACGTTGTCCAGGAAGGCGGACAGCACGGCCGTGAGCAGCACGAACAGCACCATGATGGTCCAGGGGTTACCTTTCGCCACGCGCGCGCACTTGATGGCCAGGAACTCGAACACGCCCGATTGCTTCACCACGGCCACGAACAGCATCATGCCGAACAGCACGCCGAGCGTGTTGAAGTCGATGTGCCCGATAGCCGTTTCGAACGGCATGATGTGCAGAATGAGCAGCAGCATGGCGCCGGTGATGGCGACGAGGGCGCGGTGCACCTTCTCGGTCATGATGGCGATCATGGCCACCACGAAGATGGCGACGGATATGATCTGGCTAGTATCCATATCCCACCGCCTTGGTTACCTTGTTTTCCACGGGTCCTTCTTTCTCCAAAGCGCGCGAAATCCTTATGCAATCGCGCAAAAATCCACTATAGCAAAACCCCATTTCCCCATGCCGATCCATGGGGAAAGTTTCTCGTGTTTTAACGTTGAAAGGCGGCGGTGCGCGGCGACCGCCCGAGCGCGGGATATACTGGGCGCAAGCATTTACGAAGGTAAGCGAGGAAACCATGGGATTGAGATTCACCGCCGCCCGCGCGGTCAGCAGCGTCTCCACTTGGGGCCTGAAAAACGTGTTCCACCGCCCCGCCGCGAACTTCCCGGGCAAAATGGCCCTGTACGTGGACCCGCAGCTTATCGCGCACCTGCGCGGCAAGCTTGAGCGCGGAAGCGTGTGCGTGGTGGGAACCAACGGCAAGACCACCGTTTCCAACCTGCTTGCCGACGTGCTTGAGACGTCGGGCCAACGGGTCGTCTGCAACCGCACGGGCGCGAACCTGGATTCGGGCGTGTCCACGGCGCTGCTGCACGCCGGCAAGGCCGACTGGGGAGTGTTCGAGTGCGACGAGCTGTGGCTGGCAAGGATCCTGCCGCAGCTGCGCGCGAACTACGTGGTGCTGCTGAACCTGTTCCGCGACCAGCTTGACCGTTGCGGCGAGATCGACCGCATCCAGGACAGCATCGTCAAGGCGCTGGGCAGCTCACCTGAGACCGTGCTGGTCTACAACGCCGACGACCCGCTGTGCGCGTCCATCGCCGACCGCGCCGGGCAGCTGCCGGGCCGCGAGGGCACGCGATCGATCGCCTTCGGCGTTTCCGAGAGCATGGGCTTGGCGCAAAACACCGTTTCCGACGCCACCATGTGCCAGCGCTGCTCCACCATGTTCGAATACGACTGGCGCCAATACGGCCAGCTGGGCGAATGGCGCTGCCCGAACTGCGGCTTCGCGCGCCCTGCGCTCGACTTCGCCGCCGAAAACGTGCAGCTGGGCGTCGACGGGCTGGCGTTCTCGCTTGCCAAGCCCGACGCCGGCGATGCCGGGCGCGAAGGGGCGTTCTCGGTGAAGGCCCGTTTCAGCGGCGCCTATATGGTGTACAACCTGGCCGCGGTGGGCGTGGCCGCAAGCCTGCTGGGGTGCACGAACGAGGCGCTGCAGAAGGCCGTCGACGCGTTCGACCCGCAAAACGGGCGCCTGCAGACCTACGACCTTGCCGGCCGCCGCGTCCTGCTGAACCTGGCGAAGAACCCCACCGGCTTCAACCAGAACCTGAAGATCGTGGCGCAGGACCAGGCGCCGAAGGTGGTGTCCTTCTTCATCAACGACAAGGAGGCCGACGGGCGCGACGTGTCGTGGCTGTGGGACATCGACTTCGAGGAGCTGGCGCAGACGGGCCCGCTGACGGCGTACGCCGGAGGCATCCGCGGGCGCGACATGGCCGTGCGCCTGAAGTACGCCGGCATCGACGCCCAAACCGTCGAAAGCGCCGATGACCTGCTACATCGCATCGCGCAGCAACCGCGCGAGGTGAGCGCGTACATCATCGCGAACTACACGTCGCTGCCGGGCTGCAAGGCCGCGCTGGACGCTGCCGTGGCCGCAGGCGGCGAAGTGGAGCCGGCCGCAGGAGAAGCGCCCGCGCCGCGCGATTTCGGGACGCAGGGCGCCGACGACGCGTCTGCCGGCGAGGGGGCGGCAAGCGGCCAGCACCCCGTGGTCATCGCGCACCTGTTCCCCGACCTGCTGAACCTGTACGGCGACGGCGGCAACGTGCGCGTGCTGCAGCAGCGCCTGGCGTGGCGCGGCATCCCCGCGGAGGTCCGCCGCGTGAACCACGGCGACGCCATCGACCTTTCCGGCGTCGACCTGATCATGATGGGCGGCAGCCCCGACCGCGAGCAGAAGCTGGCCAGCGCCGACATCGTGGCCATGCGCGACCAGCTTGACGCATACGTGCAGGACATGGGCCCGCTGCTGGCCATTTGCGGCAGCTACCAGATGCTGGGCCGCGAGTGGCTGGTGGACGGCGAGAAGGTTCCCGGCCTGGGCCTGGTGGGCATGACCACGGGGCGCCCCGGCACCTCGGGCGACCGACTGGTGAACAACATCGCGCTACGCAGCCCCTTGGCCGACGAGTCCGTGGTGGGCTACGAGAACCACGCAGGCCGCACGTACCTTGACGAGGGCGTGGAGCCCTTCGGCACCGTGGTCTCCAACACGGGCCTGGGCAACAACGAGGAGACCAAGCAGGACGGCGTGCGCTACAAGAACGTGCTGGGCACGTACCTGCACGGCCCGCTTCTGGCGAAGAACCCGCAGATCGCGGACTGGCTGCTGGCCCGCGCGCTTGAGCGCAACGCCAAGCGGACCGGGCAGCCCCTGATCGAGCTGGCCCCGCTCGACGACGCGCCGGAGAAGGCCGCGAACGCCTTCATGTGCGACAAGCTGGGAGCAAAGTAGCGGCAGGTCGCCGAGCGCGGGCGGGCGCGGAAGCGCCCGGCTGCGAGGTGGCGCAGCGGAAGCGCCTTTGCTTGCAAACGAGCACGGGCCGGGGCGCAAACGCCCCGGCCTGCAAACGAACGTGAGAGAACGAGAAAGCGCGGCGCCGGCCCTGTGCGAGGAAATCGCATGGGAGCCGGTGCCGCGCTTTTCATTTAGAAAAAGTCAGGGAAAAAGAAAGCGGGCCGGACATTTCTGCCCGGCCCGCGTACATTCGTGGAGCCAACGACCGGATTCGAACCGGTGACCTGCGCTTTACGAGAGCGCTGCTCTACCAGCTGAGCCACGTTGGCACACGGCTTCTTGCGAAGCGCGAATATGAACTATACCGAAGAGCCCGCCGTTTCGCAAGGGGCAAAAGCAACTTTTCGAGCGAACGAACGGGCATTCGCTGTTTCTCCACAGGCTTGCATTCTTGCGTTGCAGCCCCCAGGAGCCGCACAGGCACGCCTCGACCGCTGCAGCCATTGAGCCCGAAATCCGACCCAGTGCACCTCACCACTGCGACAACCCCGCCCAGGAACCACCCTGGCGCACGGCTTCGCCGCCTACTCCTCGTCCTCGGGTGCCTTCACCACCAGCACGGGGATCTGGGCCTCGCGCAGCACGTAACTGCTCACGCTGCCCAGCATGCCGCGCAGAGCGCCCAGACCGCGGCTGCCCATGATGATGAGCCCGCAGCCGTTCTCCTGCGCGTACTTCACGATCTGGTCGCCCGGGTGCACCTCAGGCAGCAGGCAGACGCGCTTCTCGTTCATGAGCGGGCGGATCACCCCGTCGACCTGCGCATGCAGGCGCTCGGAAGCTTCCTCCGTTGCCTCCTCCATGGCTTCTTGCATGCCCATGGGGACGACGCTTTCGGTCAAATCCACGCCGCGAGCCTCGAGCTTTGCCACGGCGATTCGCTCCAAGTCGACGATCTGGACGACATGCAGCGCAAGCCCGGCGTCCTCCTTCGCGAAGCGCACGGCCTCGTCAAGCGCCGCGCAGGCGGAATCAGACCCATCGAACGGGACCATAACGGCATCGTAGAGCATTGCAACCCCCTTCTTTCACCGATTGAACCTGGCAAGGCAAGGCGGCGCACCGCATCCCCTTCCCCATCAGGCTTTATCCCCAGTATAGCAAGAAGCCCCGCGACAATCGCCGCAGGGCTTCCGCAAACGCCGCTCGCGCAAACGGCGTTGCCATGTTGTAACGTTTCGCGAACGCGCCGGGCAACCACCCTACGCGCAAGCGGGAGATGCCGGCTACACCTCGAGGTGCTTGAACGCCTCGGGGACCTCCTTGAAGCCCTTGGACTTCACGGCGCCGACGATCAGGCCGATGATCAGCCACACGATGCCGACGATGTAGGTCATCGTCTCGAAGCCGGTGAAGACGTACACCAGGATGGCGATGCCGATCCAGGGGCAGATCAGGTACTTCACGATGTCGCCGAAGGTGTTGCGCTTCTTCTCGCGGATGAAGAAGAACAGGAACACAGCGAAGTTCAGCAGGATGAACGAGGCCAGAGCGCCGAAGTTCACCAGGCCGGCAAGCTGGGTCATCTTGTCGCCCATGGGGATGGACAGGCACAGGGTGACCACACCCAGGAACACGGCGGAGAACCAGGGGGTCTGGTACTTCGGATGAACCTTGCCGAAGGCCTTCGGGATAACGCCGTCGCGGCCCATGGAGAACAGCAGGCGCGAGGAGGCCATCTGGGCGTTCATGATGTTGGCGATGCCGATGGCGATGATGTTGATGACCAGCATGATCTTGTAGAAGACCGGGCCGCCCACCAGCATGACGGAATCGAAGAAGCCCATGTCGGGGTCGGTGTTGGCCCAGTCAGGCTGCACGATGGCGGCGATGTAGGTCTGGGCGACGAACACGACGATGATGGCGCACAGGGCGATCAGGATGCCGCGGCCGATGTTCTTCTCGGGCTCGTGGGTTTCCTCGGCCAGCGTGGACATGCCGTCGAAGCCCAGGAAGGAAAGCGCGGCCAGCGAGATGCCGGCGGCGATGAAGTGGGCGTCGACCTGGCCTTCCTGATAGATCGGGTCGAGCACGAAGGCGCCGGCGCCGCCGCCGCCCATGATGAAGTTGCAGCCGAGCGCGATGAACGCGATGACGGCCAGAACCTCGATGACGAAGATGACCCAGTCAACGCCACGGCTCATCTGGATGCCGCGGATGTTCACGAGCGTGTTGAAGGCGATGAAGACCACGGCCCACAGCCATGCCGGGCTGTTGGGGATCAGAGCGGTGCCCCAGTTCATGACCATGACGATGAGCAGGGACGGGACCAGGATGTAGTCCAGCAGGATCAGCCAGCCGGCAATGAAGCCGACGTGCGGGTTGATGCCGCGCTGCACGTAGGAGTACACGGAGCCGGCGATCGGGAAGCGACCGGACATGCGCATGTAGCTCATAGCGGTGAACATGATGGCCACGAAGCCGATGATGTAGACCAGCGGCGTCATGCCGTGGCTGTTCAGCTGAATGGAACCGAAGATGGATTGCGGGGCGATGATGACCATGAACAGGACGCCGTACATGACAACGTCCCAAAGGCCCATCCCGCGGCGCAGCTCTTGCTTGTAGCCGAACTGCTCGATGTTGTCCCCGGCGCTACCCTTCGCCGGAGCTTTTTGCTCTGCCATTTCCCTTTCCTCTCTTTCTTGCGGGGAAAACAAGCATTGCGCAGGGCCAGGAGCGCGATTCCCGGCTCTACGCAATAGTTCGTACTTTAGCACGTTAAAGCGCTCGAGTAGGGCGGATATGGTAATTCCCAGCGCCACAGTGCGTCTTTTTGAGACCGAAAGGCGTCTTTGCGCGCGTCTCAGGCACGAAAAATGCCCGATTTCCTGGGGAAACCGGGCATTTTTCATCGAATGTTGAAGTCTATGGCAGCGGGATTGCCGCCCATTTTCACGTCGGCTCGCTAAGGCGAACGGTAGATTTCCGGCGACAAACGGTTGCGCGAACGCGTGGGGTTTTGCGCATTGCGCGTCGGGTTTGCACACGACACGCGAGGCTTGCGCATGACGCAGCACGATCTCAGTCGAACCTTGCCGTTCGACCGGAAGCGTCCTGGCGTCGCAAACGGTCGTCGTAGCCCGTAAAACGACCGGCCGCTTGCGCGTCGATCAACCAGCGTCTATGGCTGCACAACCTACGGCTGCGGGATCAGGACGGGGAACTCGGACAGCTTCGGCGTCCCGATGCGCAGCGACACGTCGACCTCGCACGGCTCGCAGCCCTGGCTCACCTCGACGTCGCTTTGCACGGACATATACATGTAGGTTTCCACGGCATCCCAACCGGTGACGCGCATCAGCAGACGCTGCAGCTCCTTCGAGCCGTTCATGAGGGCCTGTTCATAGTGGGTGCCGCTGCAGTTCACGTACCACTTGCCGTCGGGGCCGAAGGTCTCGAGCACGGGCCAGTTCAGCTCGAAATCCTTCACCAGCTGCACGCGAACGGTGATTTCAGCGGGGATCTCGATGCCGGTGCCGCACAGCTCGGCGTCGCCCATAGTGGCGTGCACGTCGCCCATCTGCAGAAGCGCGCCGGGAACGCGCACGGGGAAGTACAAGCGCGTGCCCTTGGTGATCTTCTTGTTGTCCATGTTGCCACCGTGGCTGCCCACGAAGCCGTCGATGACGTCGGGGCCGGACGGCGCGGTGCCGATGACGCCGATCATGGGGTTGATCGGGAAGCTGACCTGGTTGAACGCGGCCATGCCGTCCTTGATGGGGATCTTCTTGGTGCGATAGCCGGTGGTCTCGAACAGCGGGCCGCAGTGGTCGTCGGTGGCGATGGTGCCCTCGTCGGCCACCTTCACCTCGTAGATGTCGACCACCAGCACGTCGCCGGGCTCGGCGCCCTCGATGTAAACGGGGCCCGCGGCGGGATTGGCGAAGCCGTACGTGTAATCCAGGTCGGCCATGGTGGTGTTCTCGTCGGGAATGCGGTTGCTGAAGCAGTCCTGCGTGTTGAACTGCAGCACCTCGCCGGGCTTTGCCGTGGCGCAAGGCTTGTTGTCCTTGGAGAATTCGTAAACCTGATCGGTGATGATCTGCATGATGCCCCCTTCTTCATGGTAGCGAACGCGGCTTGCCGCCGTTTCGAGCGATTGTACGCCAACGGCCGCGGGCGCGCCATGGCGGGCGGGGGCCCGGCGGGGTAGGCACGGCGGCTGGGAAAGGGGAGGCGGATAGGGACGAAGGGAAGGAGCGCACCATGGGGCAGTGCGAAGGCGGAGAGCGAAAGATGACTTGCCGCCGGGCACGTTCCCCCCGCCGGCAAGTCCAGCATCCAGCCCGAAAGCTACAAACGCAAAAGGGGCGTGCTCCCGCACACACGGAAGCACGCCCCTTCGACGCGTTATTTACGGTACACGAGGCTCGCAGCTCGAGAACGACGGCTTGCTCAAGCTCGATGCCGTTGCGCTGCGCCAGCGAATCCAGCAGCTCCGCCGCAGCCTCGGGTTCGAGCCACGCCATACCGCAACCCGCGGAAAGCTGCCGCGGGATGGGCGCAAGGCGGCCGCGAAGGCCTTCGCCTACGGCCGCCTGCTTGAAGGCGAGCGCGTCAGTGGTGGTATGAAACGACGCCACCGCCGTCTTCACCTTCCGCCGCGCCATGGGTTAGGCGATCTCGATCACGAAATCGTCGCCGACGCGCTGCGCCGTCGCCGTGCGCTTGCGCTTCTTCGCCAGCGAGCAGATGTTGTCGCGCGCCACGGTGTTGCTCACCGTCACCTTGATGGGCTCGGAGCCGCCCTTTTTCATGGCGTTCATGGTCAGGATGACCGGTTCGGGGCAGGACAGCCCACGGGCGTCAACTTCGATCATTGGAAGTCCTTTCGGTAAATGAACTGGGGAAACACGCTTGCAGCTTATACGCTACGCGGCGTTCTTCTGCTTGCGCACGTTCACGATGGCGATGATGAACAGCACCACGATGCAGCAGACGAGCACGATCTGGCCCGCAACGCTCGGGCCGCCCAGGACGGCAGCCTTCTCGGCGGTTGCAGCGGAGGCGGCAGCGCCCGCCAGGCCGAAGTTGTGGGCGAAGGCGGCGCCGATGAGCATGCCGACGAAGGTGACGGCGGCGTCGCAGGAGCCCTGGCCGGCCAGCGTCATCTGGCGCAGCGGGCAGCCGCCGGCCAGCGTGGCGCCGAAGCCCACAGCATACAGGCCCAGGATGTTCCACAGGTGCTGGGAATGGGCGATGGGCTGACCGTCGAAGCTGAGCTTGAAGCCGCCCGTGGCCAGGTTGAACACCACCATGACCACGAACAGGCCTGCGATGGGGAGCATCAGGTCGAAGTCGCGCATGAGGAAGATGTTGCGGACGGAACCGGCGAAGCAGATGCGGACCTTCTGCGCCAGGGCGCCGATCACCAGAGCGGTCACCAGAGCGATGAGCACGGGAGCATGCTTGGAGCCCGGGCCGGCCTGGCTGACGGCGAACACGCCGGCGAACACGCTGATGCACAGGCCGATGATCAGCAGCACGGGCAGGACGGCGCCGGCCGTCTTGTTCGTGTCATGCTCGCGGCCCAGGGAGTAGCCCTTCTTCAGGAAGAACGTGCCCGTGGCGACGCCCAGGACGAAGCCGATGAGGCCCACCCAGGCGTTCAGGTCGCCGGCGGCCATGCGCAGCACCATGCGAAGCGGGCAGCCCAGGAAGATGAGGGCGCCGATCATCATGATGAAGCCCAGGACGAATCGAGTCATGGGGGAAGAGCCCGCCGTGGAGCGATACTCGCGCGTGGCCAGGGCGATCAGGAACGAGCCGACGACCAGGCCGACGATCTCGGGGCGGAAGTACTGCACCGTCTCGGTGGTCTGCAGCTTCATGGAGCCCGCCATATCGCGGATGAAGCACGCAGCGCACATGGCCATGTTGGCGGGGTTGCCGGAGAAGGCCAGGAGCGCCATTCCAAGGCCGACCAGCACGCCGACCAGGGCCAGGCCCTTTTTGCTGTTGAGGAAATCCAAGGAGGTTCCTTTCTATATATAAGGATGAATCGTTCGCATTCGATCCTCCGTCGCGCATGCGCACGCGCAGGCCGCGGGCCTGAGGGGACGACAAGGCAGAACGCCCAAAACGCCATTCGAAACGGAAAACAATGCAAGCCGCGTCAAAGCGCGGCGAAATCGACGCCCAGCAGAATGCGTCGGATGCGGGCAGAGAGCCCCTAGCAGAATGATCGCGCTAGCAGAAGTCGCGCGAACCAGTGGTGCATTGTAAGGAGGTAACGGTTTCGTGTCAAAGGTAGCGGGCGCTAATCTTCCCCGAGCGGTAGACGGGACATCTGCGCAAGCGTTGCTTATAAGGTTTGCCGTGGGTTTGCCTATAGGGGCCTCGCGGCATTGCCGCAGCATCGCCTATGGGATTTCGTTAAGTCACCTGCAGAGATGCCGCGGAATCGCCCGTTAAGGCCCCCATATCTTCGCTGTGGCATCGCAAACAGGGACGATTGCATTGCCGTTGCGTCGCCTATGGGAGCCCATGGTGTTACCATTGCATCGTCCTAAAGTGCCGTCCACTTGTGAAGGTTGTGTGACAAGAAATCATTTGCTTGCATTGTAGCCGGATGGCGCGTATAGTTCTTTCTCGCAGCTTTTCCAAAACATTCAGTTCTGCGAAAAGCGGGTCACATATTGCGGGGTGGAGCAGTCTGGTAGCTCGCCGGGCTCATAACCCGGAGGCCGTAGGTTCAAATCCTGCCCCCGCGACCAAATGTTCAAGCCGCCCATCGGGCGGCTTTTTTGTTGCGCGATACGCTGGAGCCATCGCGTCAAACAATCGAAGAGCTGGCTTAGCAGTTCTACACAATGAAGTAAGCTCTACTCACGAATCAACGCCTTTGTCGCACCTTTGTCGCAGTAGCTCGCAGCAACCAGCGGGCTAAACGTTTTTTTGGCATGCAAATCAGCCTCAAACGCAGAGGCCGCGGAGTTAATCCACGGCCTCAAAACAGTCGTCCTTCTATCGCTTTTCCAATTCACCTATGACGCATCGGCGATCTCGTAGCCATCGGCTACGATCTTCACCGTCGCTGGCGCCTCTTTCTGCGACGTGTAGCAGTTGAGCACGATAGTCTCACCGTTGAGCCAATGGTTTGCGTACAGGCCCGTCGTCTCCACTTTGACGCCGTTCGCATCGAACAGCTCGACCTTGAAGTTGATGTAGTCGAAATCGTATCCGGTGTTGTTCGAGACGGTTGCTTGGCCCGTGAAGGTCGAGTATTGTTCGGTAAACTCAAGGTTTATCGTGCTTGCCAGCGATTCTACTGCCGCCTTCTCATTATTGTCACGCTCCACCTTCTTACCGTGGCTGACCAGCTTATCTAAGCTGTCTTGGCATGAGGATGACACCGTAAGCCCATACTCGTCCACGAACGTTTTTAGCAGCGTGGTGCGCTTGTCGTAAGCTTTCTGCCAATCCTGCTGAAACTTTTCGTTATCTGTCGCGTACAGCTCTGCGGCTTCACGCTGATCTTTCAGCGAATTGATGTATGCAATAGCATTTTCCTGCAGCTTGCTGTCCTCAAACTGCGAACTCTGGTACTTCTCTACCTGATTCAGCTCGGCGTCGACCAGCTTCTCATAATACTCGGTGGACTTATCAGTCTTGGTGGCCTTTTCCACCAGGGCATCGCGCGCCTCGTAGCCTTTTGCAAGCGACTGCATGAACGCCTCGTCCGCATACTGGGGCTGATCTTGGCCGTTCTGCTCGGCGCAGCCGGCAAACATGGCTGCGCATGCGGCCAAAGCGCAGGCCAAGGCGGCGGCAAGTATTATCCTCGATCGATTCATTATGGCCTCCCTGCTAATTTGCCGTGAGCGAATCGCGCTGGTCTTGGTCGAGCGCGTCCGGATAGGTCATGCTGGCAAGTTCTGCGCCGCTCTGGTCGACGATGTTCACAACGCAGCTGACCGGCTGCCCCGCGAACTGCTGGTACATGCAGGCGATCAGCCCCACCTGCAACGGGGCGAAAGCTTCGCTAAGTCCGACCTGGCTGTTGCTAGTGGTCAGGGTCACTTTGGAGAACTGCTCATCGTAGTCAACGGCTGTGATGGTTGACCAGGTTTCGCTGTTGGGCATCTCGTCAAGCTGCTTCGCCGTCGAATCATGCCAGGAGTCCACAAGCTCGTTGTACTTGTCTATGGGCATCGTCGCAGTGTAAGAGCCGTCCTCGTTGGCAACGATATCGGTGCACCCCCACTCTTGAAGGTTTGCTTGCACATCCTCAGCTGCCGTATCTTGGAAGAATATGGCAGGAAACGTGACCGTGCGCGTTGTAATGGTCGCCTTTTCAACGGCGCTGTTCTCATCCTGCTCGCTTGTTACGTTACCGGAGTTCTGCGTGGCGCACCCTGTCAGTCCGGCGCATAGCGCGCACATCACCATCGCAGTCGCGATGACGGCACCTGCGCTTTTGCCGAAAACACCTGTTTTTCCCATCTCATTCCCTTCCCATCGAGATTAAGCAAAGCCAACAAAAATGTTAGCCGTATCGAAGGTTAGACCTCAACCCCTTCCTCGACCTCGGCAATCACGCCCTTGAGCCCCTTCGGAACCGCGAACGGCGCAAACCGGCTATTCAGCCGAACACCATCGACGTCGAACCCCCTCGCGCCCTTACCTTCCCCGCCGTGTAACATGCAATTAACGCCGTAACACGAGCCTTATCGCGTTTGAAACAATTCTGCAAACTGCCTTCGGTAGCGTTTCCCTTGTCATATACGCGAGGAAAGGGTATGCGTTAGGGAGATTCCTCCCCTTCGGTTCTCCCGGACGCATGCGCTCTCCCCAACGAGAAAGGGGAAAGGCAATGGAGGATTTCCTTACATCGTTCTTCATCACGCCGTTCACCGGACTTGCGGAGGGAATCGCCACCGCTACCAGCCCACTTGACGTCATCGACGCCGTCGATGGCTTCGTGTGGGGCCCCATCATGATCTTGCTGCTGCTGGGCACGCACATCTTCATGACCATCCGCACCGGGTTCATCCAGCGCAAGATCGGCACCGGCATCAAGCTGTCCGTCACCAAGGACGACCCCTCCAACGCCGACGGCGACATCACCCAGTTCGGCGCGCTGACCACCGCGCTTGCCGCCACCATCGGCACGGGCAACATCGTCGGCGTGGGCACGGGCCTGCTGTTCGGCGGCCCGGGCGCTATCTTCTGGATGTGGATCACCGGCATCTTGGGCATCGCCACGAAGTACTCCGAGGTGTTCATCGGCGTGAAGTACCGCGTGAAGGACCACTCCGGCAACATGCTCGGCGGCGCCATGTACGCCCTTGAGCGCGGCTTCAAGAACAAGAAGGCCGGCCGCATCCTGGCCATCCTGTTCGCCCTGTTCGCATCGCTGGCCGCCTTCGGCATCGGCGCTTCCACGCAGTCGAACTCCCTGGCCGACGCGCTGTACAACACGTCGCTCATCGACGGCAAGGCCATCCCGCAGTGGCTGGTCGGCGCCGTGGTAGTGGTGCTCGTGGCCATCGTCATCCTGGGCGGCATCAAGTCCATCTCCAAGGTGTGCGAGAAGCTGGTCCCCGTCATGGCCGTCTTCTACGTGGTGTGCTGCCTGATCATCATCGGCATGAACGGCCAGTTCCTGGGCGAGGCCATCCGCCAGATCATCGTGGGCGCCTTCACCCCCGCAGGCGCCGCCGGCGGCGCGGTCGGCTCCACCGTCACCCTGGCCCTGCAGTTCGGCTTCAAGCGCGGCATCTTCTCCAACGAGTCCGGCATGGGCTCCGCCCCGCTGGTCGCCTCCTCCGCAACCACGAAGAACCCTGCACGTCAGGCGCTCGTTTCCATGACCGGCACGTTCTGGGACACCGTCGTGGTGTGCGCCATCACGGGCCTCATGCTCATGACCACGCTGCTGGCGAACCCCGAGCTTTCCACGGCCATCGCCGACGGCACCATCTCCTCCGGCGCCGGCCTTGCGACCGCCGCGTTCGAGAAGATTCCCGTGTTCGGCCCCTTGGTGCTGCTGATCGGCCTGGTCACCTTCACGTACTCCACCATCCTGGGCTGGAGCCAGTACGGCAACCGCGCCATCAGCTACCTGCTGGGCAAGAAGGCCGTCCTCCCCTACTACATCGTGTTCCTGCTGTTCGTGTTCTGGGGCTGCATGATGGTCGGCGACGCCGCCGGCAGCGCCGCGGTCTCCAACCTCAGCTCCGTCGTGTGGAACTTCGCCGACGTGATGAACGCGCTCATGGCCATCCCGAACTGCATCGCGGTCCTGGGCCTGTCCGCCATCATCGCCCGCGAAACGAAGCACTACGTGTACGACCACAACCTGGAGGAAGTCGACAAGACCGAGATCCCGCAGTACCACGAGAAGTAAAGCGGTTTCAACCTCTCCGGCACACGTTGAAGGGGCTCACGTTGGAGCCCCTTCTCTTTGGAGAAGTGTTCATGAAGGTGAACAGGGGGCGCGAACAGGGGACGGAGGTGCGTTCACACGAGCACCCTCCCCTTCCCGCTGAATAGGGGGACGGAGGTGTGTTCACGCCAGAGCCCTCCCTTCCCAGTAGGTTTCCCGCGAACACACCTCCGTCCCCCTATTCAGCCTCACCCC
>ERZ1034913.794-NODE-794-length-22209-cov-4.688183_pt1 | contig 22209 bp, 17 predicted proteins | sample MGYA00520697_ERZ1034913 | MGnify/ENA primary metagenome ERZ1034913 (study PRJEB33766, sample SAMN09781786) | gut metagenome | biome: gut microbiome | host: Homo sapiens | place: Madagascar | study: EMG produced TPA metagenomics assembly of the PRJNA485056 data set...
CCAAGCCATCTTATATAACTATTGAAGATTTGAATGTATCAGGAATGATGAAGAACAGACATCTATCAAAAGCCGTTGCATCACAAAAGTTCTATGAGTTTAGAACTAAGCTTAAAGCTAAGTGTGATGAAAATGGTATTGAATTAAGAGTCGTAGACAGATGGTATCCATCATCCAAAATATGTCATTGCTGTGGTGCTATCAAGAAAGATTTGAAGCTTTCAGATAGAATATATCGTTGTGATTGTGGCTATGTTGAGGATAGGGATTTCAATGCTGCTCTTAATCTAAGAGATGCTTTAACTTACGAAGTTGCATAATAAACGCAAACGTAAGTATGTACTGCGGGCTATCGCAGGAATTTACGACTGTGGAGTGTACAAGAACTTGTGAGTAGCGTATTGTTTATAATCGCCAAAGCATACACATTGAAGCAGTAAGAAGTATCCGCAAGGACTTCAATTTCTCGATGTGTTTGAGTATATTTCAACACATTTTGAGTGGCAGGTGAGTAAATGAGAGCTGAATTAAGAGCAGACGGTCTTCACATTGACGGGTATGTGAACGTACCGGGAAGAAAATCCCGTCCCGTCATGACCCCTCGTGGAAAAGTAATCGAGGTAATCGAGCCCGGTGCTTTCCGTGATGCACTTTCGAGAGCACCGGAACTGCGGATGCTTCTCGACCATGACGCTGGTCATGAACTGGCATCAAGAGAAGCCGGTACGCTGAAAGCTGTCGAGGATAATGTAGGACTTCGGGCTTCTTCGGTAGTGACAGATGAGGCTGTGATCGATGGGGCAAAGCAGAACCGTCTTCGCGGCTGGTCTTTCAACATGCAGAATGTGGAAGATGAGATGGAGGAAAGAGCAGAAGGACTCCCTGTCCGGCATGTTAAGAAATTCGACATGTCGGAAATCAGTCTGATCATGAACCGGATTCCGGTTTACTCTGCGACTTCCGTGGAGGTCAGGGCTGACGGAAAAGATACCGATGTAGAAACCCGGGCGATTTATCCGGAAAACATGGAATATACTGATCTGACGGAGAATCAGAAGAAAGATCCTCCGAAGCCGGAATTTGACAATTCCGAGTTCGTTTCCAGACTGGAAGCGTTGAAAAAGTAAAAAAAATATAACCGGCCGGACAAAGAGGAAGCCCGGTCGCTACCCCAGACCCTCTAAAAAGTCATGGGCAGAGAGGAGATTAAAATGGATAAATTCAAAAAGTTAATGGAGCAGAGAGCAGCACTGCAGGCAGAGCTGCAGAAACTGATTGACACCGCACAGAACGAAGAGCGCGCGATGAACGAGGACGAATCAAACAAATTCGATGAGCTTGAGGGAAAAATAAAAGCCATCGATGCAACGATCAAAGCAGAAGAGAGAGCAAGAAGCCTGTCTCTGAACGTAAACAGCAATGAACATCACGAGGAACTGAGAGCCGAGGAAAGAGCAGCAGCAGAAGAGGAGGTTTTCGGAAATTACATTCGCGGGATTATCGCTGAAAACAGAGCAGGTGTCAATATGACTACCGGTGATAACGGTGCGGTGATTCCGACATCCATCGCAAACAAAATCATCAAGAAAGTGTACGACATCTGCCCGATCTACCAGATGGCAGACCGGTACAACGTGGCTGGAACCCTGACTGTTCCCTACTATGATGAATCAACCAGTGCGATCACGATGACATATGCGACTGAGTTCGAAGAGCTGGAATCCAAGTCCGGTAAATTTACGTCTATCGAGCTGAAAGGTTTCCTTGCAGGAGCATTGACGAAGGTTTCCAAATCTCTCATCAACAACAGTTCCTTTGACATCGTGAATTTCGTAGTGAACCAGATGGCTGAAAATATCGCAAGATGGATCGAGGGCGAGTGCCTGAACGGAACCAGCGATAAGGTTGATGGTATTTCTAAAGCTACCCAGGTTGTAACCGCTGCCGCTGCTACAGCTATCACCGGCGATGAGCTCATCGACCTGCAGGAACAGGTACCGGACGCATACCAGACCAGCTGCATCTGGATCATGAACAAGGCCACCAGATCCGCAATTCGCAAACTGAAAAATTCCGATGGAGATTACCTCCTGCAGAAAGATGCTACCGCACGCTGGGGCTACAAGCTTTTCGGTGCAGATGTGTACTGTTCTGACAATGTCGACAAGATGGCAGCGAGCAAGACCGCTGTAGTGTACGGCGATATGTCTGGTCTGGCAGTGAAAGTTTCCGAAGATATCAACATCGAGGTTCTTCGTGAGAAATATGCCACCCAGCACGCAGTAGGAGTAGTCGGATGGATCGAGATCGATGCAAAGATCGAAAATCAGCAGAAGATCGCAGTTCTGAAAATGGCAGCTGCCTGAGTGGAGGAAAACACATGAAGATAATGGCCCTGAAAAGCTTCTGCGGAACACTCACGATGGCACAGGGCGAAGTCAGAGAGTACGGAGAAGAATCTGTACTTTCTGACCTTCTGAAAGCTGGATACATCAGAGAATTATCAAAAGAGATTCCTGCAGAGCAGTCTTCAAAGAGAAAGGCTGTGAAGAAAAATGAAAGTAAGTGAAGTTCAGCCGGTTGATCTGGCGGAATTTCTGCGGCTGGATGACTACCGGGAAGATGAGATGCAGAGGATTCTGGACTCGGCGAAGGGCTATATCCGGAGTTACACCGGTTTGACAGATGAAGAAATCGACACACATGCAGATTTTCTGGCGGCACTTCTGGTGCTGTGCCAGGATATGAACGACAATCGCTCCATGTATGTTGATAAATCGAATGTCAACCGTGTCGTGGAAAGCATCCTGAACATGCACCGGGTAAACCTGCTGTAGGAGGTGTCACAATGAACATCAATCCCGGGGAACTGAATAAAAAGATTCAGATCATACTGGAAGAAAATACCGGACAGGATGAGGACGGTTTTCCGGCGAACACGGAAAAAGTCGTTCGTTCCTGTCATGCAAAAGTGTCATACACTTCCGGAAAAGAAATAATCCAGGCAGGTTCTGAGTTTTCACAGGCAAAAAAACGGTTTCTGGTGCGGTATACACCGAAAGAAATCACCACCGCAATGTTTATCCGGTACGCCGGAAAGGATCACAACATTGTGTATGTGAATCCTTACGGCGACAGCAAAGAGTATATGGAAATTTACACAGAGTTGGAAGAAAGAAATAAACACTAAAAGAAGGTGGAGAAATGGCAAGAGCGGCAATTGACGGATTCGAAGATCTGGAACACATGTTTCAGAAACTGAAAGACCCGGAAAAAATGGCTATAAAGGCTGTAGATAAAGCAGCACCGATTCTGGAAAAAGCGTTAAAGTCGGAGATTCGCTCCGCAGCCAGCAAGGGTTATTCAACCGGAGCACTGGAACAGTCAATCATCACCGACAAAGCGAAAGAAAACCAGTATGGCGTTTTTTCCGTAGTCCGCCCTGTCGGAACAGACAGTAAAGGAGTCAGTAATGTAGATAAACTGCGGTGGCTGGATGCTGGAATTCATACAAAAAAAGGAAAACGCAATCACACACAGAATGCACTGTATGTCCGCGACAAAGCCATTAAATCCGCCAAGGCAAAGTGCGAAAGCATTATTGAAAAAACCGCAGAAGAATGGATGGGTGACGTATGACAGTAAACAAAAAGATCATTCAGGCATTGAACTTTTTGAAAATCCCGGTCAGAGAATCATTCTATGACGGAGATAATGCGGAGTACATCACCTTCGAAACACCGTTCGACAACGGTGCAGACTACGGAGATGATGAGCCGGAAGAAGTTGTCACAGAAGCAAAAATTCATTGGTGGTTACCGATGAAAAAAAATTATCTTGCAGACAAAAACAGGATCCGGAAGGCACTATTTGATTCCGGATTCACATTTCCGACCGTAGAAGTTATTCCGGATCCGGATTCCTCGATCCGGCACGTTCTTTTTGAATGTGAAATTGAGGAAGAAAACTAAATTGCTTGAACAGTCAAAAAAGCAGTGAGAAACAATAAACTACCGGCTGACAAAAGGAAGGTCAGTCGCTACCCTGAAAAAGTTACAGGAGGACAAAAAATGGCAAAGATTGGATTTGAATATATTGTGGCAGCTAAACTCGATCCGGCACATGCAGCAGATAAAAAGACGGTTAAATACACCGGAGCAATGGAAATTGGACCGGGCGCGCAGGTGAACGGAAACCCGACCACTTCCGACGTGAAAGATTACGGAGATGACAGAGTTGTTGAAACGGACACTTCCGTCACTGGCGGAACCATTTCCCTCGAACTGAACGAGCCGACTATGGAAGTAGATGCTTTCCTTCTTGGTCACACCGTCGATGAAACAAAGAAGAGCATGACCCGGAATGTCAATGATATCGCACCGTACGTCGGCGTTGGTTTCGTCGGAAAATCAAAACGTAATGGTGCAAGGGTTTACAAAGCAAAAATCTACCTGAAAGCCCAGTTCAAAGAGGCAAACGATGAGAACAGCACAAAGCAGGAGAACGTGACTTTCTCTCACACCACTCTCGAAGGCAATATGTACGCACTGGAGAATGGCGACTGGAAGGATGAGAAAGAGTTTGACACCCTTGACGAAGCAAAAGCCTATGTCGATACCACTCTTGGAAAAACAGCAGTTGCAGCCTGAGTAACCTGGAGGTGACGCCATGAGCGATTTAAGACCCGTAGGCGTCAGCATCAAGATCGGAGAGGAGGAACACAACCTCCTCTTCACCTTAAATGTGATCGACGCCGTTCAGTCAGAGTATGATCAGACGGTCGGAAAAACACTGTCAGAACTGTCAGACTGGAGAAAAGCACCGGAACGCCTGAGATTCATTCTGAAGGAATTATTGAACGATGAGGAAACAAGAAAAGGTTCCTGCAAGGTATACACTGTCGTGGAAGTCGGTTCCATGATAACCGCTGCGGAAATGCCGGAATTGACAGCCACCGTGATCGCTTCCTATGCCGGAGCGGTACCGGATGAAGAGGAAACGCAGACCGGACAGGATGCAGAACTTCTCGACATCGCAAGTATGCTGATTGCGGCTACTGCGAAAATGGGATATTCAGAAGAAGAGGTGTTTCGTATGACTCCACGGAAATACCGGGTGATTTTTGATAAATTTCTGAAAATGAACGGGGTCAAAAAAGAAAGCGATTATGCTATAGACGGGATGCCGTAAAAGCATATAAAAACTATGAAAATATGAAAAGACGTTATTTCGGTAAATACGAGGTAACGTCTTTTTTGTGTGTTTTTTCGGAATATGAACGGAGGTACCCGCATGGCAAAAAAAATAGGAATCATCCTTGCCGTAGACGGCGAAAAGCAGTTTACGCAGGCAATGAAAAACGCACAGAGCTCCGCAAAGCTCCTTTCCTCCGACATGAAAGGACTGACGGAGAAATATGAGGGAAATGCAAATTCCCTCACCGCTCTGAGTGAAAAACAAAAGAAAATGGCTGAAATACAGGATGCTCTCAAACGGAAGCAGGAAGCCGCAAAAGAGGGTCTGGAAAATGCCAACAAAGTATACCGAGAACAGTCTGAACGCCTGGAAGCACTGAAAAAGAAACTGGAAGAAGCCCAGAAAGCACAGAAAAAAATGGAGAATTCCGGTGAACAGAGTACGGCTGAGTATCAGAAACAGTGCAAAGAGGTTGAACAGCTGTCAAATGCTGTTGAAAAACAGACGACAGAAAGACAGAAAGCCGCCGGTAAAATAACAGACTGGACGCGGAGAGAGTCTGAGGCAACGAGAGAAGTTGACAAGGCATCGACAGCCTTGGAGGAAAATAAGAAATATCTGAACGAAGCGAAAACCTCTGCTGATTCCTGTGCTACAAGTATTGACAAATTTGGAAATCATGTCAGTGACATGACAGATGATCTCGAGGATGCCTCGAAAAAAACCTCAACTTTCGGTGATATGCTGAAAGCGAATCTGGCATCCGAAGCAATTGCAGGTGGAGTCAAAGCAGTAGCAGACAAGGCGAAAGAAGCGGCAGAATATGCGGTCGAGGTCGGAAGCTCCTTTGAAGCAGGAATGAGTGAAGTTGCGGCAATTTCCGGAGCGACCGGATCACAGCTGGAAGCGCTGACGGAAAAAGCAAAAGAACTCGGAAATTCCACAAAGTTCTCCGCTTCCGAAGCCGCATCCGCATTCACAAACATGTCACTTGCGGGTTGGTCGGTGGATCAGTCCCTGGCAGGAATTGACGGTGTCTTGCAATTAGCTGCCGCATCCGGAATGGATCTGGCAGATGCATCACAGGCGGTTACGGACAACATTTCAGCGTTCAATTTGCAGGCTTCAGATGCCTCCAGAATCGCAGACATGATGGCATTCGCACAGGCGAACAGTTCCACCACAGCGGCCGAACTGGCTCAGTCTTATAAAAACTGTGCAGCAAGCATGAACTCCGCCGGGCAGGATATCGAAACAACTACTTCCTTTCTGGAAATACTTGCGAATAACGGTCTCCGCGGAGCGGAGGCAGGAACTGCTGTAGCTGCTATGATGCGTGATATGACCTCGAAAATGGAAGATGGTTCTATTGCCATCGGTGACGCAAACGTCAAAGTCATGGACAGCAACGGCAACTTCCGTGATATGACGGATGTCCTCAAGGATGTGGAAAAAGCTACAAAAGGCATGGGGGATGCCGAAAAGCAGGCAGCATTGCTTTCTACGTTTACGTCTGATTCCATCAAAGGTCTGAACATGATTTTGAATACCGGAGTGGACACCACAGCGGAGTACGAAGAAAAACTCCGAAGTTGTTCCGGCGCCGCCGAAGATATGGCGGACGTCATGCAGGACAACCTGAAAGGTAAAATGACTGAACTTGGGTCTGCTGTTGAGGGGCTGGGAATTGCGGTGTATGAGAAATTCAGTGAACCTATGCAAGCAGTTGCGGAAGGCACCACAAAAGTGGTTTCTGGAATTACAGATGCACTGACACCACAGAAAGACACTCTGGACGAATTTACAGACCAAATTAAGGCCACATCGAAAGAAATTGATAATCTGAATAAAAAATCATCCGCGAGAATGAACCAGGCAGATTATGATATTTCTAGTTTGGAAACATATAAAAATACACTGATTGATTTAAACAGTGTTGAGAAAAAAGACGAATTTCAGAAATATCAAATTCAAAAAATTGTAAACACTTTGTCTCAAGATATTCCGGAATTGGCAGCGGCCTATGATGAAGAAACCGGTGCAATCAATTTAACAAATAGTGCGCTGGAACGGCTGTTTAAGAACCGGGAAAACCAGCTTCTACAGGATGCGGCAGTTCAATCACAAAAAGATGCCTACGAAGCCATGTATCAGGCAACGTTGAATAAAAACATGGCAGATGCGGCGCTGCTGGAAGCACAAAAGGAATTGGAGACTGAACAGCAGAAAATCAATCAGGCAACAATCGAGGGATCTGGTGCAACTGGCGAATATAGTGACAAAGTTGTTGGATTGCAAAATAAGGTTGACCTTCTGGCGGAAAAGCAAAAGGAATCCGACGAGCAGTATAAAACAGCGAAGAAAAATTATGATCTTTATTCTGATGCTGCAGAAAAAACGGCGAAAGAACTGAAAAAACAGGCTGATGCTGAAAAAAAAGCTGTAGAAGGCATGACAGATTTGGCAAAGTCCATGAGCGGAGGGTTGTCAGAGGCGAGTAATTACAGCATTGCTATTGACGGAATTACATCGTCAACAAAAGGGGCAACTGGAAGCATCCTGGAGTGGTCTGAAACCGTTGAAGATGCCGGAGATACGGCAGCAGATTCAGCCGAGAAGCAAAAAGAAGCCCAGCAGAAAGCCGCTGATGCCGCAAAGGAAGCTGCCGAAGCCCAGCGGACAGCCGCCAAGGAAATCCTCGACGCATACAATTCCACCAGGGAAAGCATTGAATCCAGTTTACAGAGTAAAATCAACCTGTTTGATTTATTTGAAAAGGAAGATGGCGGGGCGGATGTCACCACCGAGGCGATGAATAAGAACCTCAACAGCCAGATCGAAGCGATCAAGAAATACAAGGAAAATCTTCAAAAACTCCGGGAAATGACAGATGAGGAAGGAAAGAGCCTGGTATCTCCGGAATTTATTCAGTATATCGAGAGCATGGGAATGGAAGGAGCAAATGCCCTGGAACACATGGTTTGGACGTGGGAGAACCAGGGGGAATATGGAGCAGAGCAGGTCAAGAGCATTTCTGACAACTATACCGAAGCCATGGATCTGACCGGTGAAATCGGAAAAACCGCAGCGGCAAACACAATCGCGTATAAAGCAGGAATGAAAGAATTTGCTTCATCCGCAGAAGATTTCTCCGACTTGCGGGATGCGTTCGACTATGCAGTACAATACGGAGGGGAAGCCTGGGAAAAGCTGACGGAAGACACAAAAACAGCCTGGAATGATGTAGTAGATACAGCGGTGGCCTGCGGCGTACAGATTCCGGAAGGACTGGCGGACAGCATCTCATCCGGTGCGACATCACCGGAACAGGCAATAGCAATGATGAACGAAGCAATCAAAGGTCAGTTCGAGGGTCTGGCGGAAATCGCAGAGAGTTGTGGTATTAAAGGAGTAGACGAATTGCGTAAAGGAATCGAAGCCGGCGGACAGGATGCGGTAGATGCTTATTCGGATCTGATCGAACTCTTAGCGGCAAACAACATAGATCTGGAGACAGCCGGAAAAGAAGGCGGAGCTGCACTCGGAAAAGGAACCGCTTCCGGAATCCAGGGCGAATCCGACAATACGAAGTCTACCGCTCAGCAGGTCGTGGAAACCGCACAAAAAGCAATCAATGACAATGCTGGAGCGTACAGCACTGCCGGAAAAATGTTGATCACCGCAATGGCAGCCGGTATGACGTTCTTTTCCTACCAGGTCAGCAATGCGGCAGGGTCAGCTGCCGGAAACGGAGCCAGTGCGGCAGCGGGGTATGAAAGCAGTTTCCAGACCGTCGGAAATCAACTGGCTATCGGTCTGGCAAGAGGAATCGCACAGGGACAGAGTCAGGCAATCAATGCGGCAGTAAACATGGCAGTGCAGGCATTGAATGCAGTGAAAAAAGCGCTTGAGATTCATTCGCCATCACGAAAATTCAAGGACGAAATCGGTGCACAGGTCGCAAAAGGAATGGCCTGGGGTATCAAATCAAATGCGGTTCTGGCGAAAAATGCCTCAGCAAAGATGTCACAGAACGTTTTGACCGCTGCCACATCCTGGTTGGACAAATACAAAGAACGCCAGTTCACTTCTCTTGGCGATGAGAAATATTTCTGGGAGAAAGTAGCTGCAAACACGAAAAAAGGAACTGCGGCGTATAAAAAAGCTCAGCAGGAAATTGCCGGAATCATTAAAAAAATCACAAACATGCAGACAGCGGCAAATAAAGCTGTCGGTAGCGTGTCAAAGACCAAGACACAGGGAAGCGGAGACAATCAAAAAACAGTCGACAAGACGGATTCTGAATATTATTCCGAAATTTACAGTGCCGCAAACAAACATCTGTCAAACATGAAGGTCTACCACAACCTCAGTACGCAGGAAGAGGAAAAATACTGGAAAGCAGTATTGGACAAAATAAAAAAAGGCACACAAGCCTATACGGATGCATATGAGCAGTGGAAAAACGCAAAGAAAAGTGAAAAGAGCGCGAATACTGCGGCAGCAGAAGAGAAGAAAGATTACGCCCTGGGCGGCGGGGCATTGGATACATATAAACAGTACTTCAAAGTATCTGAGCGAGCCGAGGTAGATTACTGGAACACGGTGCGAAAAAAGTTCAAACGCGGAACAAAAGAACGGGAAGAAGCGGACAAAAAATACTTCCAGGCACGAAAAACATTGAACGAATCACTGAAAAATCTGGAAGACGATTACCTGGACAAAGTTACGGATATCAATTCGAAGTTGAAGGATGATATTCAGGATGTCACCGATGATCTGAAGGACTCTATCGCCGATGTCACAAAAGAAACACAGGAAAAAATAGATGAACTGAACAAGACATATGCTGATTCCGTGAAGAGCCGACAGGAAACCATCTACAATTCCATGAGGCTGACCGATAAATTTCAGTCAGAGTCAGAAAGCGGAAAAACACTTCTTTACAATCTGAAAACACAGGTAGTCGGCTATGACGACTGGAAGGATCAGCTGCAGAAACTCCGGGATAAAGGCATAGACAAAGACCTTATCAAAGAGCTGGAAGACATGGGACCGGAAGCCTCCGCAATGCTTCATGTTCTGAACAACGACCTTCCGGAAGGCATGGAAGGCAAAGGCATGACGGATGCCGAACTGAACGAATACGTTGCGCTCTGGCGGAAAAAGCATGAAATTTCCAAGAACGAAGCTGAAAAAGAGAATGAGGATCTGAAAAAGCAGACAGAAAAAGGAATCGCAGATGCCAAAGCCGCCGGTGATGCCCAGATTGCACAGCTGAATAAGAACAGCGAACAGAAAATTGCTGTTCTCAAGGCAAACGCAAAGAAGGAAATCCAGGCAGCCACGGAAGAGTATCTGAACGGCGTAAACGAACTGGAAAAGCCGATGAACACATCTCTTGAGAATCTGGCAAACAAAGCCGGGAAAATCGGCGAGAACACGGTTACGAAGTATGTTCAAGGATTATACACGAAGGTTTCCAGCAAGAACGCAAAGTCCTCTCTGCTGAACACGACCACAACGATTTCTACAAATCTTTCTACACTGTCAAAAGATGGCGAAAAGATTGGTAAAGACACTCTTGACGGAATTTTGAGTGCTATGAACGATTCAAAGAAGATCAAGAAATATACGACCGCAATGGTCAAAAAGATCGTTTCCGAAACGAAGAAAGCCGCAAAGATCAAATCCCCGTCACGACTGTTCGAAGATGAGGTTGGAGAGTTCATTCCGGCAGGAGTCGGGGTTGGAATCGAGAAGAACACGGAAGCAGCGGTAAAGCCGGCGCAGGAGATGATCCGTGAACTGGTGGAAAGTACTACGGGAAAGAGTATGGGGGGCATCACGATGGAACAGTACCTGCGGCAGATAGATGCTGGGGCGGCGAAAGCAGCCAGCACAGCGGCTGAGGTGCAAGCACAGGTTCCGGGAGTAAATGTAAACGTAGACACTGGGAACACATACAATCTTCTGAATCAGCTGATCAGTGAGATGCAAAAAGTTGTAGCGAACACTTCCGGATCTACGCAGATTGTGCTTGACACTGGTAAACTGGTGGGTGAGGTCGCAAAACCGATATCGCAGGAACTGGCTTTGCAGTCCAGGGCACAGAACAGGGGAAGATTCTAAGGAGGTAAAAAATGCAGATCAACGGAATAGATATTTCCCGGTGGCATGCCCGGCAATGGGCTGTGACAATCGGGAATCATGCGATCACAAACAGCAGTGAATGGGACCGGGGCTCTCCGGATCCGTTCCTGATCGGCGGCATGATCGGGTTCAAAACAATCAAGGTGACCCTGTTGATTAAAGATTCCACCAGGGAGATTATGACCCTGGACCGGTCGAACATTGTAGCGGCCTTGCTGGAACCGGCGGACATTTCACTAGATGGATTCACACACAAATTCAGAGTAGTGCTTTCCAAAGATGCCAGCTTCGAGGAAACTGTGAACTATCGGCAGGATTTGTGGCATAAATTAACGCTCGAATTGCAGGGATATGAATATGGCTCAGAGATCTCCGTGACTGGATCCAGTTCTCTGACGGTCAATAATCCCGGAAATATTGTTACTCCGGCTACTCTGGAAATCACCCCGGTTATCGGTTCAGCATCAATTACCGTGTCAGGCCTCTGCCGGGATCCGGACAGTAAAAACGATTATCCGGTTATAATCAGAAATTTGGTAACAGGAAAAAAAGTTGTAATCGATGGAGAAAACGGTCTGGTGACACAAGATGGAGAGCTAAAGGCCGGAGATACAGATTTTTGGGAAACGCCGATATTATTTCCGGGAGTAAATAAAATCACATGTAACAATTCAAATATGAAAATGGTAGTAAAATTCAAACCACGGTTTATGTAAAAAGGAGAAGGACATGACAAATAAAGAAATGATCGCTAACTACAATGGGCTGAATGCCATTCAGGAATTAGAGGCTGTGCATTATAAACGAACCAGAGAAAAATTATTCAAAGGTCGCGTAAAAATCACATATGCAATCAAAAAAAACATGATGGAAATCCTGGAAAAACTGAAACCCTACAATGATTCAAGGGATGAGGTGTTCGAAGAATACAGAGATCTGGACAAAGAAAAAGAAGCAGTTGAAAAACTGAAAAAGAAAATGGTTGTAAGTCCTGAAGGAACATTGGAATATGAACGGGAAATGAAAGCCTGCAACGAGAAAGCCGGAAATCTGCAGATCATTATGAAGCCCGGCAAAAACCAGAAAGACTATGAAGCAAAAATCCAGGAATTACTGGATATTGATGTTGCAGATGTAAAAATTCACAAGATCAACCTGGATCAGCTGGAAGGAATCGATCTGGACAGCAGCCAAATCGAAGCACTCCTGTTCATGATCGAGGAATAAACGAAGGAGGTTTCCTTCATGTTAAAAATTTTCAACCAGTCCCACAAAGCGGTGGGATATATAAAAAAATATCGAGATTGCAAAATTGAGAGCGTTCTTTCCACTGCGGAAAAGACGCTCTCTTTTACATATCTGGGAAAAGCCGGAAAGATTGACTATGAATATTATATTCAGACACCAGATGCGGAATATGTGGTGAAATCCATCCGGATCACGTCAGACGGCTATCCGGAGTATACAGCCACGCTGAACATGGAGGAGCTGGAAGCAAAGACCTGGGAAACCTTTCTGGCGAAAGATTCAAGCCTGCGGGACACTGCCAATCTGGCCCTGGCTGGGACCGGCTGGCGTGTGGCAGAGTGTACTGTAGACAAGAAACGGAGCATGGGTTTACAGAACGTCACGAGTAAAGTTGTATTGCAGAAAATCTGCACGGTGTTTATGTGCGAAATGCAGGTGGACAGCAAGGAAAAGACAGTTTCTTTTAAAGAGAAATTTGGTGAGGACAAAGGCGTCTATTTCCTGCAAGGCTTAAACCTCCGCAAATTAACATTATCTGGTGATACCTACGATTTTTACACCCGCATTATTCCAGTCGGAAAAGATGGATTAAAGATTACTGCGGTGAATGACGGGAAAGAATATATCGACAATTTCCAGTATTCGAAGAAGATTATCCCGTACATCTGGCAGGACACCAGCTACGAGGATGCTACCGCCCTGATGGAAGATGCCACCGAAAAGCTGAAAGACCTGTCAATTCCGAAGAAATCATATACAGTAGACGTCCGTGATCTGGCGTACCGGAGTGCTGAGTACAGTATTTTAGAATATAATTTAGGTGACACAATCACACTGATTGACCGCAAGACCGGAATTCGTGATACACAGCGGATCACAAAAATTGTAGAGTATCCGGGCAATCCAGATAAAAATACATGCGATATTGCGAATACACGGGAAACGTTCGATGAAATTCAGTCACGACTGAAAGAGGCGGCAAGCATCATAGAGGCTGTGAAAAATCTGGACGGAAGTATTAACGGAAATGCTGTGGACAAAGTAACCACGGACCAGATATTGGGATTTAAAGACGGTGTAGAGTCTGGAATCCAGAACAGCAACACCATTTCCGGGATCAAGACTGATATCATGGCAGTTACGGCAGACATCGGAACTATTCAGAGTACCTATCTGAAAGCGACTGATGCAGATATCAAATTCGCTACTATCGAAAATCTGAAAGCCACGACCGCAACGGTTCATGATTTGAATGTCGATTACGCCAAATTCAAAACCGCCACTGCTGATGAATTTGCTGCCCAGACCGCCCAAATCAAAAAACTTTCCGGAGATTTTGCATCATTCAAAACCGGCGACTTTGAGAGCCTCAAAGCCAAACAAGCCGATTTCGAAACTGCAACCGCAAAAAACTTCACCGCCACCTCTGCCCGCATTGATACAGTAACCGGTGATCTGGCAAGCTACAAGAACGTGGTAGCCGAGAACTTTTCAGCAGCAAACGGAAAAATTGAGAACCTGGAAACCACAACTCTCAAATCTGCCGATGCAAAGCTGACATACGCAACAATCGAATCACTGAACGCTCTCAAGGGTGATATTACTGATCTCAACGTGGGGAGTCTTACAGCCCGAGTAGCAACAATCGAGGGAGCCTACATCAGCAAGACTGAAACGAAGCAGCTCCTTGCAGGCTATGCCGATATCAAGTTGGCAAATGTGGCTGCCGGCACAATCGGCTCCGCTCTCATCGGTGATGGTGCTATTACTGACGCTAAAATTGCATCAGTATCGGCGAACAAACTGACTGCCGGAACTATCGACGCAAGCAAGATCAATGTAATGAATATGAATGCGGACAACCTCACGGTAGGAACCATCAACGGGCAGCGGATTGGTGATAAATCTATCGATCTGACAAAGCTGTCAAAGGAAGTCCCGACGAAAGAGTATCTGGACAGCGTTCAAAATGGATTGCAGAACCAGATAGACAATGCTATTCAGACCTATACGACAGATACGATTCCGACCCTCAAAAATGTTCCGGCATCTTCCTGGACGGATAATTCCGTCAGAGCAAAGCACGTCGGAGATATCTGCTATGTGACCAATGCCGGCGGAAACGCAGATGGGTATTGCTACCGGTTCACGAACACTGGGACAAGTACCACACCGGTTTACGAATGGGTTCTCATCAAGGACTCTGACGTCAACCGAGCCTTGCAGGAACTGGTGACAGTGAACGGGGACATTTCTGGTCTGAAAACATTCCAGAGCGAAACCTCATCCTGGCGGAAATCCACTGATACCGAGATAAGTTCCGTCAAAACACGCACAACTACAATCGAGACTACATACAGCACAAAAGAAGAAACAAAGTCTGCGGCTGATTCTGCGAAGAGTAGTGCGATTGAGAGCGCGAAAGGTTACACGGATTCAGCGAAAACCAGTGCTATTGAAAGTGCAAAAGGATATACTGATTCAGCAAAAACCAGTGCTATTGAAAGTGCAAAAGGGTATACAGACACTGCAACAAAAGATATGGCTACCAGCACTGCTGTCGCAAATGCAAAAAAAGAAGCGATAGACACCGCGGCGAAGGATGCAAGCAGTAAGGCGTCAATGGCACAGAGTACCGCAATATCCGAAGCGGCGAAAGATGCGACAAGCAAGGCAGATGCGGCGAAGAGTTTTGCGATTTCCACAGCGGCAAGTGACGCTACGAAGAAGGCTGATGCGGCAAAAAGTTCTGCTATCTCAGCGGCAGCTACAGACGCTACCACCAAAGCCGACAATGCAAAAAGTGCGGCTATCTCGGCGGCTTCTTCTGACGCTACGAAAAAAGCGAACGATGCGAAAAGTGCAGCTATCTCGGCAGCTTCTTCCGATGCGACCAGCAAGGCAAATACCGCCAAATCTGAAGCTATTTCAGCGGCGGCTTCCGATGCCACAACAAAGGCGAACGCTGCATTGAACAGTGCGAAGGGGTATGCGGATGATGCGGTTGATAATATTGCGGTGGGTGGAAGAAATCTTCTTATTAACACAAATCAAGGCACTACATGCTGGACTATTTCGTATGAGAACGGCAATTATTCTCGCGAATCAATCACTTGGCTTGGCGTTAATGCTGTAAAAATGAGTTGTAGCAAGCGTTCAACCGGCTGGAGGATATATCTTTATGACATTTTATTTGAGCAGTTTAATAAATTGAAACCGGGTGGCTCATATGTTCTGTCATACGATACGGATGGTGGTTCATCTGCTAATTTTTTAGGCCTATTATCTGCAAATGGTTTAAATTCTATAGAGAAAACCCACAGTCAAACAGCTGTAAAAACGAGTTATGGGTATCATTACACAATCAAAATCGTTTTGAAAGATACTCTGACATGGAGTAATCAATGTGTGTATCTCGAAAATAATTTAGGCTCTGGTGAATCCGTCATTATAGCCAATATTAAACTTGAAGAAGGTAATAAGGCAACTCCATGGACACCGGCACCCGAGGACATTGACGCCGCTATCGAAACAAAAGTCAGCACGACCGTATTCAACGAAGTCAAGCAGACCGTAGACTCCAACTCTGCCACAATTACGAAGTTGTCTGAGACTGTGAGCAAAAAAGCAGATGGTTCCAGTGTGACTGCTCTCACGAACACGGTCAATTCTGTGAAACAGACCGCCGATTCCAACACGGCGGCTATCTCCGGATTGCAGACGACTGTGAGTAAGAAAGCGGATAGCTCTACAGTTGAAACCGTCAGCAAGACCCTCAACACGGTCAAGCAGACCGCAGATTCCAACAGTGCGAATATTTCCGAACTGAGCAAGACGGTATCCACCAAGGCGGATGGTTCGAGTGTAACGGCACTGACCACCCGGATGAGCAACGCCGAACAGAACCTTGACGGGTTCAAGACGACTGTAAGCAAGACCTATGTGACCAGTCAGACCTATGAGGAGAAAGTGGGTAGTCTTGAATCCGGCATCAGTGCGGCGCAGGGTACGGCGAATACTGCGAAATCTACAGCAGATGCGGCTACTAAAACAGCGAACACTGCAAAGAGTACAGCTGATTCGGCTACCACGACGGCAAACACCGCCAAGTCAACCGCTGACACTGCAAGTAAGACAGCCAGTGCGGCGAAAACCACAGCTGAAGGAGCAGTTAGCACGGCGAATAGTGCGAAGAACACAGCAGATTCCGCAAACAAGACGGCAAGCAGTGCGAAGTCCACGGCTGATTCAGCGGCAGCTACGGCGAATAGTGCGAAGTCCACGGCTGATTCCGCAGTGAGCACCGCCAATACCGCAAAGAGTACCGCTGAAGGAGCAGTTTCTACGGCGAATAGTGCGAAGAGTACCGCTGATGCGGCGAAAAGTAGTGTGGATGGACTTGAGATTGGTGGAAGGAATTTATTCCGAAAAACATGTATGCCGTACCCAAACAATGACTATCTGACGGCTCTGTATTATTATGCCTCAGAGCCTCTTGTGGCAGGAGAAACATACACTGTCACAATATGTGTAACTCCAGCTAAAAATGTAGAAAGGTTCGTTTTGTACCTTTCACAGGGATTTAAACCCCAAACTAACTTATATGTTTCTGGCACCAAAAAGCAGATTATTTCCAAAACTTTTGTTGCGAGTTATGACTCTGGAAGAGAACCATCTGTTAATCCGCACAACGGAACCGCGATGTTTTTCAGATACCCAAATGATGGAACGGTAACTGGTAATTCTACAATTCACTGGGTAAAAATCGAGAAAGGCAACAAAGCCACTGACTGGACACCGGCCCCCGAGGACGCAATCGACCACCAATACACCCAGTATTACCGTTCCACCAGCACCACCACTCCCACGGGCGGCACATGGCAGGATACGGTTCCCGACCTGTTGGAAAACACATGCATCTGGACACGACAGGCTATTGTCCACGTAGGCGGCGATATTGAATATTCTGACCCCGTGTTAGATTCCGTCACGAAAAAAGTAGTCAGCATGTCCGCCGAAGTCACCAAGACCGCAGAAGGGCTGACCAGCACTGCGAACAAAGTAACCACCCTCACAAATGACCTTGCAGGCGTGTCTACCAGACTGGGGACGGCTGAATCAAAAATCTCCCAGAACGCTGAGAGCATCAGTGCGAAAGTGTCCACGGCAGAATTCAACACATTCAAAACAAGCAATACCACGGCTATCAACGACGCGAAGAGTTCGGCAATCAGCACTGCGGCATCGGATGCTACGAAAAAAGCCAATGACGCCAAGAGTTCTGCAATCAGCACAGCGGCTTCTGATGCAACCATCAAAGCCAATAATGCCAAATCGGCGGCTATTTCCACTGCGGCGAGCGATGCCACAACGAAGGCCAATAATGCTTTGTCCTCTGCAAAAAGCTACTCTGACGGTCAAATCAAAACTGTCAATGCGGCAATCACCCAGACCAATTCTGAAATTTCTGCGATGAAAGGGCAGATTGCGTTGAAGGTGGAGCAGACGGATATCAATAAGGCAATCGATGGGGTGACTGTTGGGGGGAGGAATCTTGCGAGATGGACGTCGTCAGAATGGTCTGATTGGATAAAACCAGGTACCGGAGTCAATCAAACTCGTAATTTTACAAGAATGACAGTTCCGGGTGATACACAAGTAGGTGATGCATTTACAACCACAATCGAGTTTGAATGGTGTGATTTCGCTTCCCAATCTGGTCATACGTTTTCAATGTGGAGCCAAGGAAGTCAAGATGGTGGCTGGAAAACAAATAATCTTATTGCTGATAAACTATTTACAATAAAAACTTCAGAAGGAAAACAGGTTTTTCGAGTCACAAATAAGTGGAACGGGAAAGCAACAGTTTATGACCTTGGAATACGTGTGGACTATTCAAACGGTAATGGTAAATACCGATACAGATTTATAAAATCTGAACGCGGCAACAAAGCCACCGACTGGACACCCGCACCAGAGGACGACGAAGAACGCTTATCTAGCTTAGAATCCTGGAAATCCGAAGCTTCCCTGAAAATGACAAAGGATGGCATCATTGGCACAGTCGGTTCCTACTACGCCACCGGAGCAGATGTTACGGCACTCACCGGAAGAGTGACACAGGCAGAAAGCACAATCAAACAGCAGTCCGACAGCATTGCATTGACTGTCAAGAAAGACGGCGTGATTTCCGCAATCAACCAGACAAGTGAATCTGTGAAGATTTCTGCAAACAAGATTTCCCTCACGGCGGCAGGACTGGTGGAAATCATCAATTCCGGTGATACGAAAATCAAAGCTGCAAATCTGAATCTGAGTGCGACCGATGTGGTGAATATTATCAACGCCGGCACAACGACAATCAAAGCAAGCAAGCTTGACCTGTCAGCCTCCGATGTGGTGAATATCATCAACGCCGGCACCACAAAGATTGAAGCGTCGAAGCTGAATCTGTCTGGCTATGTGACCATCAGTTCCTTATCCGGCTCCGGAACTACCACGATCGACGCGTCAAACATCAAGACCGGTAAGATTTCTACGGACCGGTTAGATGTGAATGATATTTTTGCGAAAGATGTGAGTGCGACAAAACTTCATGTGACCGGAAAAAGCAAGATTGACGGAAATCTTGTGGCGTCTGGCATCAACGCGTCAAACATCACTACCGGAACCATATCGGCGGACCGGTTGGATGTTGCTGGAATTTTTGCGAAAAATGTGACGGCGACTGGTACAATCACGGGTGCGACACTGGCAGGTAGTAGCATTACAACAAAAACCGGTGATAAAGGAAGCGTCAATATAGCCGGAGATACCATATCGGCAAAATACAGCTATGCGAGCAACAAAACGCAAGAAATGTATATTTATGCTGATGGATTGTCATTTGGCGAAACGGTCAAAAATGGCAATTCAGCATCGACATACAGCTATGTGAGTCTTGATCAGAACGGTTTGTACATACAGGATGTCGTTCGCCTGTCACGTTCCGCCGCGCAGGCTACATTTTCATGCAATGTTGTAACTACCGGTCTGGGCGTGAATGGTTCTGCGGATATCAATAATGATCTGAGGGTCTACGGAACAGCCACGATTGATAAAGGACTTACGGTCAAAAATGCGGGGCTGGAATTGTATGCGGCAACACCGTTTATTGATTTTCATTTCGATGGAAACAGTGCCGATTATACTTCCAGGATTATTGAACTGGAATCTGGTAAATTAAACGTCAATGGCGTTGTTTGCAATAGCGGTGCTATTTGGGGAACAAATATTGCGATTGACGGTCCTGGAACCTTCACAAAAGGAATCACCTCAAAAGCTGAATCCGTCTTTCATACCGGTTCTTATGCTGATCCGTACCCGGGAAAAGCCTGCACGATCAAATCCTGGGGAACTGTCGCTTCCTTGCGTTTTGCAGCAAAGGGCGTGAGTAACACCTGGCTTGGGGCTGCGAAACCCGACGGAGCAGCATATGACACGATTTGCACAGATGCAGGCGCGCTTGTACCGGGATGGCGTGTCCGGACAGCAGACGGTGCCTGGGTCGGTGCATCCTACGCACAGGATCCGGGATTTAGGATCTACTATTGTAATGCGTCCAGACTCGGCGGAAATACGAATGGCACTGACGCTATTTACACCTTCGGCTCGTCCGGCACCTTCCACGCAAAATCGGTATCTCAAACATCAGATGAGCGGGAGAAGAACATCTTGTCTGGCATCACGGAAAAATATGAAAACCTGTTCATGCGACTGAAACCGGTTCTGTTTAACTGGAAAACCGGCACCGATGGCATTCACATGGGATTCGGGGCACAGACTACCTTGGACCTGGCTGAAAAGTGCGGCATCAGAGAGAATGAACTGGCGGCTGTGCATAAGAGTGAGACCGAGGAGCCATGGTCGATGAGTTACACGGAAATTGTGCCACTGACGGTGCAGATGACGCAGAAAGCACTTCTTGCAGTCAATTCCACCAGGGAAGAGATGCAGAAAGCTATCACCTCTATTGATTCTACCAGAAAGGAGGTGAGTGCCCTTGAAAGTAGCATGACCGCCCGGATGGAATCGCTGCAGTATCAGCTTGCACAGGCTTTCGACCGGATTGCGGCTCTGGAGAAAGAGAACAAATCACTCCGGCAGGCACTGAGCTGACAGGAGCCTTGCCGGAACAAACACTAATTTGAACAGTCAAAAAACAGTCATGGTCCCGGAATACACCGGGACCACATATAAAGAAAAGGAGAACACATATTATGTTAAATGAAATCAAAAAGAATGTAACACTTACAGCAACTTCCACCATCGACGGCGTGGCTGCCGAAAATTACCAGGCAACCATCAACAGTGACAATCCCGATGATATGAACCTTTCAAGCTGGCAGGTAGATAAGGCACTGTACAAGGCAAACCGTGTTCAGTGCCGGAAAGACGCCGCTGCGTTTGAAGATGCCGCATATGCTGTGCAGGATGCCATGATCGCAGAAAAAGAGAAGCAGGTGTGATGCTGAAAGGAGAGCAGTGTGGAAGGAATATCGAGAGAAGAACACGAAGAGTTCCGCCGCCGGATGGAAGAGGAAGATAAACGTCAGAACCGGCGAATTGAACTGGTAGAAAAATCCATTCAGCAGATCGGCGAAATTGCCATGTCTGTAGAAAAGATGGCTGTGAGCCTGCAGAGCATGGTGAAAGAGCAGGAACAGCAGGGGAAACGGCTGGAAGCCCTGGAATCCCGTGATGGGGAGATGTGGCGGAAGGCTGTAGGTTATGCAGTCACGGCACTGATCGGAGCGGTGCTGGGATTCATGTTGAAACAGGTTGGGCTTTGAAACAACAATACATATCTGGTGGAATAGAATATAGCAATAGCTGTTCCACCAGGACAGAAAGAGAGGTAGAAAAATGGATCTGAGTTTTTTGACTGATTATTACATTCCCGTAGTGCTTGTGGCCTGCCTGATCGTAGGCTATTGCATCAAACATATTACCTGGTTAGAAAAAGTATCGAATGAGTACATCCCGGCCATTCTGGCTGTGCTTGGGGCGATTCTGGCATGCGTTTCGACCGTGTCCGGTGGAAATCCTATCACGCTGGAAACGATTGTCTACGGGGCGTTTACCGGGTTGGCATCAACCGGTTTGCACCAGGCATTTAAACAGATTATCGACAAAAATAATTCATGAAAATGAGAGGGCGAGTGATCGTCCTCTTTGTTTTTGACGGACCGTTCCGCCGGAAAGGAGAAACAAATGAGATTATCTGACACAATAGATCTGATGAACAGCCCGGATTACCGGGACCGCATGAAAGCAGAGTACCTGCAGACGAAGATCCGCCGTGAAGCACTGCATGAGATGTGCGTGAAGTATGAAGCCGGTACGCTCAAATTTGAGCCGACCTGCTCACTTGATTTACTGAAAAAGCAGGAAACAATCATGAATCAGTATCTGTACATGCTCGAAATCCGGGCATCCCTGGAAGGAATCGTTCTGGACAAAGGGGAAGAATTACAGCAGTAAAAAACTGTCAATAACAAGGAGAAAAACCAATGGCAGAAAGAAAAATTATCAATGCAATTAGTTCCGCACGGGTTCCGTGCTGGGGGAATC
>ERZ1034913.797-NODE-797-length-22172-cov-6.802776_pt1 | contig 22172 bp, 12 predicted proteins | sample MGYA00520697_ERZ1034913 | MGnify/ENA primary metagenome ERZ1034913 (study PRJEB33766, sample SAMN09781786) | gut metagenome | biome: gut microbiome | host: Homo sapiens | place: Madagascar | study: EMG produced TPA metagenomics assembly of the PRJNA485056 data set...
CAGCTGGGAGAGCGCGGGCTTTGCAAGCCTGAGGTCAGGGGTTCGATCCCCCTATTCTCCACCATCAACTCAGTCGCCGGTCGAACAATCGATCGGCGTTTTTTTATTTCAGCTCGGTGGTGATTGAACCCCGTGAGGGTTGGACAATCCTCACGGGCTTTGCTGCAACTCAAATCGCAATTGACGGTGACCGACCGATATATGCTTCTTACAAGGGGCTTTCATGTTATCTCCTTCTCGCGTTGTACAATGAAGCGTCATGATTGAAGGAGGAAGATGAACCGCAACGAGGCACTGCGCCTGCTGGGGCTTTCTGCGGACGCCACGTCCGAGGAAGTGAAGGCGGCATACCGCGAGACGGCTCAGATTCTGCATCCGGATCGGTTTGCTTCGAACAAGAAGCTCCAGGAGCGGGCCACCGAGCAATTCAAGAACCTTCAAGAAGCATATGAGGTGTTGACAAGCGGGAAGGGGCCCTCCGCGCGTGCTCGTGGAACGGTCGCCTCTTCTGCCGAGGAAGCGGAAATCAACGCTCGCCTTGCGGGTATCTCCGTCGCTCGCAAACAGCTGCTCACGCAGCGCGATGTCGCTCTCGACGAGCGTCGCAGCGGTTTCGCGATGGCGGGCATCGGCGCTTTGGTGGCGCTTGCATTCGGACGTAAGCTCGGCGTGCTCGCCGTTGTCGCGAGCATCGGCGTGGCGTGTGCGGTGTGGGGCATCGTGAAAGTGGTGAGCGCGCAGAAAACCGCGAGCATCCTTAACGATCACCTCGACGAGCTCGCCGCCGAGAAGAAGCAGCTCCTCGCGCGTCTTGACGAGATAGGGTAAGGAAGAAGATGCGTCTTCCCTTCGGGGGTTTCACGTGAAACAGTCGAAGAGAAGACGCAAACAAGCAGGTAGATTGTAGAAAAAGGAACACAGGTGAAACAAGAGAACATTCGCAACATCGCCATCATCGCTCACGTCGACCACGGCAAGACGACCCTCGTCGACAAGCTTCTGCGCGCGACCGATGCCTTCCGCGAGAATCAGAAGGTCGAGGAGCGCGTGCTCGACTCCAACGACCAGGAGCGCGAGCGCGGCATCACCATTCTGGCGAAGAACATCTCCATCGAGTACAAGGGCGTGAAGATCAACGTTATCGACACCCCGGGCCATGCCGACTTCGGCGGCGAGGTCGAGCGCGTCCTCAAGATGGCTGACGGCACGCTGCTTCTCGTCGACGCGTTCGAGGGTCCCATGCCCCAGACGCGCTTCGTGCTGCGCCACGCTATCCAGGCGGGTCTTTCGATCATGATCGTCGTGAACAAGATTGACCGCCCCGGTGCCGATCCCGAGAAGGCTTACAACGACTGCCTCGACTTGATGGCGGACCTCGGCGCGAACGACGAGCAGCTCGAGTTCGCGATGGAACACGTGGTGTACGCGAGCGCCATGAACGGCTTCGCCCGCCTTGACCCCGCCGACGACAACGACAACATGTACCCGCTGCTCGACATGATTCTCGATGACATGCCCGCTCCCGAGGTCGATCCCGACGGTCCGCTCGCCATGCAGTGCGTGACGATCGATCACTCCGAGTACGTTGGACGCATCGGCATCGGCCGCGTATATTCCGGATCGATCCACACGGGCGACACCATCCTCGTCGTGAAGAACGATGGCAGCGAGTCGACCGCGACGGTTCGCCAGCTGTTCACCTTCGATTACCTCGGCCGCAAGGAATGCGACGTCGTTGAAGCGGGCGACATCGGAGCTGTCGTCGGCATCGAGCGCACCGACATCGGCGACGTCTACACCGACCCCGAGAACCCCATCGCCCTCGACCCGATCGAGATCGATCCGCCGACGCTGTCCATCGTGTTCGAGCCGTCGACGTCTCCGCTCGTCGGCCGCGAAGGCGATATCGTCGGTGCCCGCCAGCTCAAAGAGCGCCTCATGCTTGAGCGCGAGAACAACGTGACGATGAAGATCGAGGAGCTCGAGGACAAATCCGGCATCGAAGTTTCCGGCCGCGGCATTCTCCATCTTTCCGTCCTGATGGAGACGATGCGCCGCGAGGGCTTCGAACTGCAGGTGGGCCGTCCGCGCGTCCTGTTCAAGAAGGACGAGAACGGCAACAAGATCGAGCCGATCGAGCAGGCTGTGGTCGAGTGCCCCGAAGAGTACTCGGGCAAGGTTATCGAGATCTTCGGCACCGCTGGCGGCACGATGGTGTCTCTTGATGCGTCTGGCCTGGTCACGCACCTTGAGTTCAAGATCCCGACCCGCGGCATCATGGGTCTTAAGAATCGCATCCTAAACGTCACCCACGGCGACGGCGTGTTCTACCACACGTTCCTGGAATATGGCCCCTATGCGGGCGACATCGGCGGTCGCAAGAACGGCGCGATGATTTCCATGAGTACCGACAAGGCGGTCGCCTACGCGCTTGGCACGCTGCAGGAGCGCGGCACGCTGTTCGTCGCTCCCGGCGACGCGTGCTATGAGGGCATGATCGTCGGCGAGAGTGCTCGCCCGGGCGACATGGTGGTGAACGTCGCGAAGACGAAGAACCTGGGCAACCAGCGCTCCTCCACTTCCGACATCTCCGTGCAGCTCACGCCTCCGCGCACCTTCACGCTCGAAGAGGCGCTCGAGTACATCACCGATGACGAGCTCGTCGAGATCACGCCGCAGAACGTGCGCATGAGAAAGCGCCTTCTCTCCGCGGTCGACCGCAAGAAGGCAGCTAAGAAATAGGGGGAATTCCGCCGGCCGCGAGGTCGGCGGAATGTTTTTTGAGTCAGGCGGGACTATGTCGAAGAAACTGTTGATGGGCAACGAAGCGTTCGCCCACGCCGCCCTTGAGGCGGGGGTGCGGGTTGTCGCTGGATACCCCGGAACGCCGTCGTCTGAGCTGATCGAGACCGTCGCGAAGCTGTATGCGGCTGGCAAAGCTCACGGCGTTCACGTGGAATGGTCGACGAACGAGAAGGCGGCGCTCGAGCTTCTTGCGGGCGCGTCGTACTGCGGCGCACGCACGCTGTTCACCTGCAAGCAGGTTGGGCTGAATGTTGCCTCTGACGCTCTGATGAGCCTGAACTACGTCGGGATCAAAGGCGGCTGCGTGCTCTTCGTCGCCGACGATCCGGGCCCCATCTCCTCTCAAACGGAGCAGGACACCCGCCGCTTCGGGGCGTTCTCGAAGGTTCCTGTGCTCGACCCCGCAACGCCTGAACAGGGCTTCGCCATGATGAAGGCCGCGTTTGACCTTTCCGAGAAATATCGGACGCCCGTCATCGTTCGCCCGACGACGCGCATCTGCCATGCATCCACGTTTTTCGAGGTGGAGGACGAAACCTTCGCGAAGCCGATTCCCGAAGAAGGCTTCGAGCGCAGTTCCCGCTGGGTCATCTTCCCTCGCCGTGCCTTTGAGGGCCATGGGGAAATCAACGAGCGCCTCGTCAGCATTGCGAAGGATTATGCGCAAGATGAGCCCTTTGCGAGCTTCAACCCGCAGGAGCAGGGCGGCGACGCGAGCATGTCGCCGCGCCTTGGCGTCGCTGCCGGTGGCGTGTCGGCGTCCTATGTTCGTGAAGCCCTTCGCCAGATAGAGGCGCTTTGTGGGGAGCAGGGCATACAGATGCCCGCCTACCGCTTCTGGCAGGTAGGGACGCCGCACCCCTTCCCCACCGCGGCTGCCGATGAGTTCACCTGCGGCCTGGACCGCGTCATCGTTTTCGAGGAGCTCGACCATGTGATCGAGGACGAGCTTGCCATGCGCGCGGGCCGCACTCATGCGAGCTACGAGGTGCTTGGCAAACTGACGGGAGACACGCGTGATCGCGGGGAAAACGACGTTGATGATGCGATCGCCCGTCTGACCAGCTTCTTCGGCCTCTCCGATTCTTTGGGCGAGTCCCTGAAAGTGTCGGCTTCCTTCGACGAGCCCTTGCCTGTCCGCCCGCCGGTATTGTGCGCCGGGTGTCCCCACAGGGGAAGCTTCTACGCGGTGAAGCGCGCGTTGGGGAAGACCCCTGCCGTGCTCTGCGGCGATATCGGATGCTACACGCTCGGCAACGCGAAGCCGCTCGATGCGGTCGATACGTGCCTGTGCATGGGTGCGGGAATCACCATGGCTCAGGGATTCTCCGTCGTGGAGCCCGACAAGAAGCAACTCGCCTTCGTCGGCGACTCGACGTTCTTCGCGAGCGGCCTCACGGGCATCGCGAACGCGGTTTACAACGGCCACGACATCACCGTTTGCGTGCTCGACAACGCGACGACCGCCATGACGGGGTCGCAGCCCCACCCAGGGACTGGTGTGACGCTCATGGGCCCGCATCGCAAGCCGATCAGCATCGAGGCGGTGCTTCAGGCGCTCGGTGTGGAATGCATCGTCCATGCCGACCCGCTCGATCTGGAAGGCTCGATCGACGCGGCGAAGCGCGCAATCGACTTCGAGGGCCCTTCGGCCATCTTGTTCGAGTCCCCTTGCGTTCAGCTGGTGAAACCGAAAGAGTCTGTGAGCGTTAACGTCGACACGTGCACGGGATGCAAGAAGTGCATCACCGAGATCGGCTGCCCTGGCTTGGGCTTCGACCAGACCCGCAAGGGCGCGAAGAGCAAGGATCGCGGCCAGGCGTTCGTCGATGCCTCGTTGTGCAACGGGTGCGGCCTTTGCGTCCAGGTGTGCCCCTTCAAGGCGATCGAGCTGCCGGGAAACGCGGAGGAGAAGGAGGCGCCCCATGCGTAACGTGCTTTTGACCGGCGTTGGCGGGCAGGGAACGGTCCTCGCCGCGAAGGTTCTCGCGCAGGCGGCCCAGGCAAAGGGATGGCAGGTTCGCACTGCCGAGACGATTGGTATGGCCCAGCGCGGCGGCAGCGTGGTCTCTCATGTTCGTATGGGCGATAACGGGGAGGGAGTGATCGCCCCGCTCGTTGCGAAAGGCACCGCCGACATGATCATCGCGTTCGAGCCGGCCGAGGCCGCGCGGGTGCTTCCCTACCTTGCGCCCGATGGCGTGATGGTGAGCGCGACCACGTCCATCCAGCCTATCACGGCAGCCCTTTCGACCGAGCCGTACCTTGCCGAGGCAACGGTTGCCTCGTTGGACGAGCGCCTCAATGAGTGTGCCGCAGCGCCCGCCCGTTTCGTCCTCGTCGATGATGAGGCCGTGTTATCTCAGGTGGGAAATAGGAAGGCGCTCAATACCGTGCTTCTTGCCTTCGCACTTAAAACGGGACATTTGCCGCTTTCGCTCGACGATTTGCGCGACGCGGTTCGCGCATGCGTGAAGCCTCGGTTCGTCGAGTTGAACCTTGCGGCGATTGACCTGGTGGAAAGCAAGGAGTAATCGCATGCCTCGCCCCTTTACCCGCCGTGCGTTCATCGCTTCACTCGCTTGCGCGACTTCGGCTGCCGCCGCCAGCGTCATGACGGCGTGCTCGAAGACGGGTAAGGGCGCAAGCGCCGAGCAGACGACTGCGTTTCTCGACGTGATTCCCCTGAGGGAGGGGCAAGAGGAAGCCGCGTACAATTCGGCGCTTCTCCAACAGGCGATTGACGACGCCTCGAAGAAGAGCGGCTCGGTGCATTTGGGTCCGGGAACGTTCTATTTTGCGTGGACGAAAGCTACCGATGAGGGCAATTGCGTCGTCGAGATGCGTGACAACGTCGAGGTGCGGGGAAGCGGCAAGGACGCGACGATTCTCAAGCCGCTCGGCCGCTACGCCATGACCGGTGAGGCCTCTCATGGTATCGACATGTTCTACTACGACGGGTTCGACGACCGCCGCTACCTCGATAACGCCTCGTTCTACGACTTCACCATCGACGGCGAGAGCACGCAGGGGTCGCTTCGTGGATACAACGCCTCGGGCAAGGGGTTTTTCTTCAAGCTGTTCCGCGGCTGCACGTGGGAACGTGTCGAGGTGCGCAACACCGACGGTACGGGCTTCGGCGCTGATTATCCCGTTGACTGCGTGATGCGCGATTGCACGGCGATCGGTTGCGGAAAGAATGCCACGGCGGATTCCTATGGCGCATCGGGATTCGGCGTGGGCGTGGGGCTTTCCGAAGACGAGTCGATGGCCATCGAGAACTGCACATCGTCGGCGAACACGAAGTTTGGGTTCTTCTTTGAGCATCAATCCCTCTATCGCTTGAATGGCGTCGGAGCGCGCCACGCGAAGGGCTTCCAGGTTACGAACTGTACGGCATGGGGAAACCTGATCAACTTCGGTGGCAATCGCGCGTACGACGTTGTATACGATCATTGCGTGTCTGACCAGCCCAAAAAGTCGGGCGACGAGCTGTATACTGACTACGCCTTCACCTTCGTCGAGCATTCTGTTCGCATTCTGGTTCGAAACGCCACAGTTGACCAGATGTATACCGACGTGCTGGCGGATCCTTCCAGTTCCGCGGCTATCGAATGGGCCCTTTCGCGCAACGTGGCGCATGTAGGGGCGAGCGGCAACAACGAGTTCCGCCCTGAAAACAGCATCACTCGTGCGGAAGCGGCCGAGTTCTTCTGGCGTTATGCGGGGCGCCCGGGTATGTTGCCCCTGCGTTACGATTACTTTGACGACCCCTCGGGTGACGTCAGTGCTGATTCGTTTTGTGCTGACGCGGTGCGGTGGCTGGAAGACGATGAAATTGCGGAGGGGAACAACTTCCGCGCCGACGACGAGATTACCATTCAGGAAATTTGCTCGGCCATGCTGCGCTATGCCTATCTTGTAGAAGATGCGTCGAGCGAAGCGTCACGGGCTCTCACACTTTCAGACGAGGAAACCAAGTGGAGCACCCCTTCGAAGCCTTCTTCGCGGGAAGAGGAGAAAACTGCTCTCGATTGGGCTTGCGAACAGGGGATTGTCACCAAGGCGGAAGCGGCCGACCCAAAGGCGAGCTTTACGCGCGCCAGGATGATGGGCATGCTGCAAGCGCTCGATAATGCGCGCACAACAACCGCGAAGTAGCAGGCATTACGACGCTCACTCGTCACGCAAAGTTCGTACGGCGCGAGGATGGGCTCAAGCCTCGAAGGGTCGTTCGGGCTCGCGGCCCAATCCCTCCCTCGACCAAAACGGCCCTTGCCCTTGAAATCGCGTGTCGTTCGCCTACAATGGGCTTATGACGAACTCAGCCGACATCCTCCTTTCCGTAGCCGCGCGCAACGCGTTGGCTGGTCGATGGCTCTAGCTTCAAGACTCGTAAGCGAGCCTTAAAGCATTCTGGGCTTTTTTCGCAACGATCTTGAAGCGCCTCTCAGTTTTGCAGCACACGCTGCGCCGCAATGCATTTCGGTCGCGTCGAAATGCGACCATGTCATGAGAAGAGGACCATCATGCAAATGACCGACGAGCAACTCAAGCTGATCACCGCCAAGCTTTCCACCATCAAAGATTGCTCTCCCTTTTACGCTGAGAAATTCAAGGACATCGATCCCGCTGACGTGCGCACGCAAGAGGATTTCGAGAAGCTTCCCTTCTCGGAAAAAGACGACCTTCGCCGCGTGTATCCGCTTGGGCTTCAGGCGGTTCCCGATGAGGAAGTCGTGCGCATCCACAGCTCTTCGGGCACGACGGGCACGCCGGTCATCATTCCCTACACTGCCCAGGATGTGACTGATTGGGCAATCCAGTTTGAGCGCTGTTACCGAACTGCGGGCATCACCAATCTCGACCGCATCCAGATTACCCCAGGCTACGGCCTGTGGACCGCGGGTATCGGCTTTCAGCTTGGCTGCGAGCGCTTAGGCGCCATGGCGATTCCGATGGGTCCCGGCAACACTGAGAAGCAGCTTAAGATGATGCAGGACTTGCATTCCACGGTCATCACCGGCACGTCGAGCTACGCACTTCTGCTCGCCGAGGAAATATCCACGCGTGGCCTGCGCGACAAGCTCGACCTGAAGAAGGGCGTTATCGGTTCCGAGCGCTGGGGCGAGAAGATGCGCCACCGCATCGCGAACGAGCTGGGCATCGAAATCTTCGATATCTATGGCCTGACCGAGATTTACGGCCCGGGCATCGGCATCTCCTGCGAGGCTCACCACGGTATGCATGTTTGGGAAGACTTCGTGTACGTGGAGATCGTCGACCCGAAGACGGGCGAGGTGCTGCCCGACGGCGAGGTGGGAGAAATCGTTCTCACCACGCTGCGCAAGCAGGGCGCTCCGCTCATCCGCTACCGCACGCACGACCTTTCGCGCATCATCCCCGGTGCCTGCACCTGCGAATACGGTAGCCATCACCCGCGTATCGACACCATCGTCGGCCGCACCGACGACATGGTGAAGGTGAAGGGATGCAACATGTTCCCCGCGCAGATCGAGGAAGTCATCAATTTCACGGAGGGCACCTCGTCCGAGTACCAGATGATGATCGAGGCGATCAACGGCCGCGATGTTATCACGCTCCTGTTCGAGACTGCGCTTACGGGCGAGGATCGCGAGAAGTGCGAGCGCGAGCTCGAGGCGATCTTCAAGGCGAAGATCGGCTGCACCCCCGAGGCGAAGGGCGTGCCCATCGGCGAGTTGCCGCGTAGCGAGAAGAAGACCAAGCGCATCTTCGACAGCCGTTACTAAAGGGCAGGATCAAACAGCTTCTTTTATTGATTACGAAAGACCTCGTCGCACGCCGTTTACCGATGGCGAGCGGCGGGGTCTTTTCCGTTGACTTCCCGCATTGCCCCGTTTGCCGCGACGAATCAGGCTGTTTCGTGAATCGCTCTCATCTGGTTTGCGCTCTGGTATTCTAAAAATCGAAATCCACCCAACTGAAGATTAAGAGAGATGTACGCACATGACTGACTTGAGCATGCCTTCAAGCAGTGTGCGCCTTGGCGCCGCTGTTCCTGTTCCCGCACCTGATGTTGACGAAAATGCGACAGGTAATGTCGCTGCCGCAAAAACCCCCACGAAAAAACGGCCGCTTCACAAGCAGCTCACCTTCACGCTGTTCATGACGGGCGGTATGGTAACGCTCATGAGCCTGTATAACACTGCATTGCACACCTGGTTCAATTTCACCCTTTTCGACTGGCTTTCCGGAATGCTTCTTCGCTGGCCGATCGCGTTTGCTGTCTCCCTTACGATTGGCGATGTCGTTGCGAAGCGCGCGCTGATGCCGCTTGTTCGGAAAATAGCGTCTCCTTCTGGATGGATCGCCTCGCATATCATTCCGTTTTGCAAGGTCAACGCAATGGTTCCCTTCATGACGTTCTTTGCATCTCTGCTGTCTGCCGGTATCTCGCAAGACTTGCTGCCGCTGTGGGCTTTCACGTACGTGACAACTCTCCCGGCTGCTCTTGCCGCAAATGTGGCGCTTGTCGGCCCCGTAGCAAGGAAGATGTACAGTCTGGTGTTTGGCGAGAAGTTCTGATGCTGCGTGACTGTCCCCGTGCGCGGCAGAGAGGGGACCGCGCGCTCGCGGACGAATCTCGTTCAAAAAGGTAGGATTTCGATTTTCCCGCCTTTCCGAGCGCTATAGTGTGATAGAGTTGCCGCATGAATTTTGGTGAGGGACATATTGCGCACACTGTTGCATCGGCTGCGACCGATGTCTTTTCTGCACCCCTCTACTACTATTATTCCTATCGATATCTCTAGCACACGAGGCCTGGCTCGTTGCGCGCATGGGCGCGCAGGTTGACAAGAAAAGTCTCGCGTCGTGTGCGCCTTCCATGTTTTCCCTGTTCAAACTCGGTAAGGGAAAACGTTTCACGTGAAACCCTTTGAGAATCGTTAGGAAACAGCAATGATTGCAAAACTATGCATGGTGCTCATTTTCATCGGCGTTGCCGTGGGCGTGGGCATCTACTGCCGCCGTTCGACGGCAAGCGTTGACGGCTTCGTGCTCGGCGGGCGAAGCGTTGGCCCTTGGATGAGCGCCTTCGCGTTCGGCACGAGCTACTTCTCGGCTGTCGTCTTCGTCGGTTACGCCGGTCAGTTCGGGTGGAAATACGGCATCGCCGCATTCTGGGCGGGAATCACCAACGCGATTCTCGGCAGCCTGCTTGCTTGGTGGGTGCTCGGCCCGCGCACGCGCGAGATGACGCATCGCCTGGGCGCTACCACGATGCCGGAATTCTTCGGCCTCCGCTACGACTCGAAGGCCCTGCGCGTTGCCGCCGCTGCCATCATCTTCGTCTTCCTCATCCCTTACACGGCGAGCGTCTACAACGGCCTGTCGCGTCTGTTCGGCATGGCGTTCGGCCTGCCCTATGAGTGGTGTGTTATCGGCATGGCAGTTGTGACCTGTATCTACGTCGTGGTTGGCGGCTACATGGCCACGGTGATGAACGACTTTCTGCAGGGAATCGTCATGCTGGTCGGCATTATCGCCGTCATTGTGGCCGTCCTGTTTAACAACGGCGGCTTCATGCCCGCGATCACCGAGCTTTCGCAGATGTCCTCCGATTTGGCGCCTGACATGGCGGGCCCGTTCGTGAGCATGTTCGGCCCCGACCCGCTGAACCTTCTGGGCGTGTGCATTCTCACGAGCCTTGGCACCTGGGGACTTCCCCAGATGGTGCAGAAGTTCTACGCCATCAAGAGCGGTCCCGCGGTGAAGCAGGGTGCTATCATCTCGACGCTGTTCGCCTTCGTGGTCGCGGGCGGCAGCTACTTCTTGGGCGGGTTTGGTCGCCTGTACTCTGGACAGGTCGAGATGGGCGCGAACGGCCAGCCTATCTACGACTCGATCATTCCCACGATGCTCTCTACCCTGCCCGATCTGCTCATCGGCATCGTCATCGTGCTCGTGCTTTCCGCTTCCATGTCGACCTTGTCCTCGCTCGTGCTCACGTCCTCCTCGACGCTCACGCTCGATGTGCTCAAGGGTAACGTCGTGAAGAATATGAGCGAGAAGGGCCAGCTCTCAACGATGCGTGTGCTCATCATCGTGTTCATCGTGATCTCGGCGGCGTTGGCTCTTGTGCAGTACCACTCCTCGATTACGTTCATCGCGCAGCTCATGGGCATCTCGTGGGGCGCGCTCGCCGGCGCATTCCTCGGTCCCTTCCTGTGGGGCCTCTACTGGGGCCGCGTGTCGAAGGCCGCCGTATGGGCGAGCTTCATCGTGGGTGTGGGTCTCACGACCGGCAACATGATCTTGGGATTCGTGGGCACGCCGCTTATCGCGAGCCCCATCAACTGCGGCGCCATCGCGATGATACTCTCGCTTGTCATCGTGCCGCTGGTGAGCCTTGTTACCAAGCCGGTGCCCTTCAACGTGAACCCGCCGAGCGCGGAGGGTGCAATCGATCGCGAGTACGTCCGCGAACTGCATCTGCAAAAGGAAAAGGAAGCGAAAGCGGCTTCTACGGAATAGCCTTCTCGTTTGCGAAGCCGCGCTTTCGAGCTCCCGCTGTCGAATGCCTGCTGAAGGCCCCTGCTAAAGGGCGCGTGCTTCAAGTTGATTTTGGAAGAGGAGACCGTTCGTTTCTGCGGTCTCCTCTTGCGTTTAGGCGACGATGATCTTCGGTAAGGCGAGGTCGTGCGGCTCGATCGGCACAGCCTCGACTTCCTGTTCCTGAAAAGCGATGCCGCACACGACGGCGTCGCCTCGAAGCTCGCGCAGGAAGCGGTCGTAGTTGCCGCCGCCATAGCCGAGGCGCATGTTGTCTGCATCGAAGGCGACCATTGGAACGACAACGGCGTCAATCTCGCGCGGATCGCATGGCGTGCAATCCGCAAGCGAGGGATCGTCGGGGGTAACGGCGCGGGCGGGTTTGTCGAAGAAGGCGCGCCGCGTGCCGTCGAGGGGGACATCCCAAAACGTCATGTGGGCCTTGGCGTCGTTATCGTCTCGCATCATGACGGGAAAGGCGCAGGTCCACCCATGCAAGCGAGCGCTTTTCGCGAACGGGGCGATGTCCACCTCGCTTTCCAGCGCATGGTAGGCGGCGATGCGTGACTCGGATGAAACCGTATGGCCGAAGTACCGCTCGAGCTCTTCGCACGCTTTCACGCTGCGGGCGATGCGCTCATCGCTGGGGATAGCGTTGCGACGCGCGATGACGAGGCGCCTTGTTTCTTCTTTCATATCCATGCCTGCAAGTATAGAGTGCTCGCAAACCTTGTTACATTCTCCGAAAAAAACGCACATGTGGGCCGCGTCGCCGAAAAATCAAGGCATACTGAAACGGCCTGCAATTATGCAGGGGAAGTATCCACACACAACGAAGGGGTTCCTGTGGAAGGTTTCGACCTTATCAGTACGGGCGCTTGGTCAATCGTGCCGCCGCTTTTGGCGCTCGGGCTCGCGCTCATCACTAAGGAAGTGTACTCGTCGCTCACCATCGGCGTACTTATGGGCATGGTGATCTACCAGTTCACTCTCGCGGGGGTTGGCGTCGATCAGTTCATCGCGGCGTTCACCATGGTTCCACGAATGATGGCGACGCAGATCGCCGAAAACGGAGCGCTGCTGCTATTCCTTGCCTTATTAGGCGCGCTCACGGTGGTCATCGCGATCGCCGGCGGCTCGCGCGCCTACGCCGAGTGGGTGTCGAAGCACGTGAAGAACGCGCGCCTCGCGTCGGTGCTCACGGCGGTTCTCGGCATCCTCATCTTCGTGGACGACTACTTCAACTGCCTGACGGTCGGCGCGGTCATGCGTCCCATCACCGACCGCTTCCATATCAGCCGCGAGAAACTCTCGTGGATCATCGACTCCACGGCGGCGCCTGTGTGCATCATCGCGCCGGTCTCCTCTTGGGCGGTTGCCGTGGGCGGTTATCTGGGAGAAGACGGCTTCTCGACGTTCGTGCAGTCCATCCCCTATAACTTCTACGCGCTGCTCACGATCTTCTTCGTGTTCTTCATGCTGATCACGAAGCTCGATTACGGCTCGATGCGCGCGGCCGAGGAAGCCTGCGCCCAGGGGCACGATGCCGACGACATTCCGCGCGAGGGCAGCGCCCTTGCGGCGGTTTCGGCGACCCGCCTTTCCGAGAAGAACGTGGAAGCGTACGAAGGGGACCATCCGGGCGTGCCGTCGGTCGTGACCGAGGAGGCCGACATCGACGACGCGGCATCGGGCGCCATCGACGAGTACAAGGGGCTCAACATCTCCGAGAACGGTCGCGTGTTCGACCTGATCGTTCCCATCGTCGTGCTGATCGTGTTCTCGATTCTGGGCATGATGTACGCGGGCGGCTTCTTCGAGGGCGTCGACTTCGCTACCGCCGTCGGCGAGGACCCGGTGACGGGCCTGTGCATCGGCTCTTGCGTGGCGCTTGTCGTCGCGGCTGCGATGTTCCTTCCGCGCAAGCTCACGACACTCGAGGGTTTTGTTGAAGGCATCTCCGAAGGCGTGCGCTCGATGGTCGGTGCGATCATGATCCTCGTTCTGGCATGGAGCTTGGGCGGCCTGTGCCGTCACATGCTGGGCACGGGCGAGTTCGTGAGCGGCGTGCTGAACGGGCTTGGCGTGGGGCTTACCCTCCTGCCTGCGATTATTTTCCTGGTGGCGGCGTTCATCGGCTTCGCCATGGGCACCTCCTGGGGCACGATCGCGCTCATCCTCCCCATCGTGATCGGCGTGTTCCCCACCGACGACCCGCTGTTCCTCGTGGCAGTCGGCTCGACGCTTGCGGGCGCAGTCTATGGCGACCACATCTCGCCGATATCCGATACGACGATCCTCTCCTCTGCGGGCGCGAAGTGCAACCACCTGCGTCACGTTGCCACGCAGATTCCCTACGCGACGCTCGTCATGGTTACGTGCTTCATCGGCTACATCGTGGCTGGCTTCACGGGCAATCCGTGGATCTCGCTCGCGCTCGGTGCGGTCATCATCGTCGTTGCCGTGATTACGCTTCATAAGCTGAATTTCGGCGTGAAGAAGGGCGAGACGGCATAGCTTCTCATTGGCAAATAGCGGCTTGAGGGGCGCGCCCCAAAGGCTATGCGAGAATGGCGGTTTCCGAGAGGAGGCCGTCATTCTTGTTTTATCTGCGTAAGTATGAATAATCTTATAGTTGGATATTAAATAGTGTGAATAATCCTATCGGAAAATAACCCTACTAAACTATAATGAGATCGCTTTCATTCGGAGGGGCGCTGGGGTTCATTGTCTGTTACGCGTTCGAGTCATCGCATGAAAGCAAGAAAGGAAGTGTTGGAAATCAAACCTACCTCATAAGGAGGACATATGGTCGTGCGATCGATTCGGTCGGGCGCTGGCAAAGCGTGTTCTGTTGCCCTTGCCGTGACCTTAAGCACCATGGGCATCACGCCCGCAGCTTTCGCAAACGATGCGGGAGGTGGTGAATCTGGTGATGCAACTGCCCAGGTGAGTAGGTCGTATCTGCCGAAAACGATAGACGCTGATTCATGCGACGCCGTCATCGACGGCATCGGATACTCGTTTGGGGAATATGGCGAGGAGGCGACGATACTCGGCGTGGTGAACCCGTCTGAGGTTCCCAACAATCTGGTCATCCCTTCGACGATTCTGGCCAATGCCGGTGAGTGGAACGAGTCCCAAAACCAAGTGACGACGCTTGCTGCCGACGCCGAGCTCGGTGCGGCCACCTCGTGCATTCTGCCGAGTACCTTGTCGACGATTCAAACGTCTGATGGCAGCTACGCGTTTGCGGGCGGCGCCTGCGAGTACTACTTCCTCGGCGGCTATCCCACGGTTGGCGAGGACCTTGGATGGGGAGAAGAGGGTCCCTCGCTCCAGTCGCTTTTCGCCACAGCTCCCACCTCGGGCAACGTGTATGTTGCGACCGACTCGATCGAGGAATGGGTCTTAGCGACTCTCGGCGGCCTCACGGCAAAGGGATTCGACAAGCCCGAGAGCATCTCCGTCACCTCGACCGAGGCGACCATCTCCGACTCTGGCGTCGTGAACGTCGCTTTGGGCGGGAAGGTAAAGCTTGACGCGAAAAGCGTGTTTGCGAACCCCGACTCGGAGGCGGCAAAGCTGTGCCCTGCAGCGCTTTCCCAAATAACCTGGACCTCTGAGGACACCGATCGGGCGACCGTCGATGCGGAGGGCAACGTCACGCTGCTCGATCGCGCCGAGCTTGGCGATACGTTTGCTGTAAAGGCAAGCAACGCCGCAGGCAGCGAGTCGCGCATCACGGTGAAGGTCGTCGAAGCTGCCGAGCAGCCGCCCGCGCCGACTAAGATCGACCTCAACGATTGCGTCTTTGAGCAGCCGAACAAGTTTTCTCCCGTTCCTGACCAGGCGCTCCCCATTGCTGCCGACCCAGAGGTTCGCGTCTTCAAGGACTTCAGCTCCTCGAGCCCTTTGATGAAGGGAGTCGACTTCGAACTGTCCTACAAGGATTCGAACGGAACGGCTATCGCCATGGTTTCCGATATCTCTGAGCCGGGCGCCTACAAGCTGGTCGTCACCGGTATCGGGGAGTATACGGGCACCTGCGAGTTCGACTTCAACGTTATCTCCTCCTCGCTCGTCTTCGGCGACTGGGAGTATGCGCTCGACGGCGACAATGCGGTAATCGTTTCCTATAAGGGCACCGCAGGCAATGACAAGGATGTCTCCATCCCCGCCGAGGTCAACGGCCATCCGGTCACCTCGATCGCAGCGGGCGCGCTCACAGGCGAGTTCGCCGTCCTTCGCGTTCCCGCTTCGGTCACCTCGCTGGCAACGGGTGCCGTGGACTGCCTGAACTGCGGGCATGTCATGTTCGAGGGCAACATTCCCGCGGGTACCAATGCGGTCACCTCGTCGAGCTCTGTCGGCATCTACTTCGCCGACACAGCCGATGCCGATGGTTGGAATGCGGAAGGGACCTGGGCGTTTGCCTTTATCCCCCACGCATACGACGCATCCTGGACCATGAGCCCCGCAACCGATGAGACTGGGCGTTTCGTGTGGACGGTCTCTGGGCACACCTGGGCCGCGAACGACGGCGACGACAAGAGCAAGCTCGAGGTTCCCTCACGTTTCGCCAGCGCAAACGTTGTCAAGATGAACGAGAATGCCATTGCCGATGCCTCGTCGATCGATGAGCTTCGCATTCCCGATTCCATCCGCACTGTCGCCGACGGTGCGGTGAAGGGCTTCTCCGACAGCGCCGTCGTGCGCTTCGACGGTCGCCCGCCTGTTGGCACGAGCTACGGCGCGGGTGCGAATCCCGAGTTCCAGGGCGCAAACGGCGCGAAGGCGGCGGGCCAGTTCACCTATCTGCCCGCTAACAAGGCCGCTTGGACGAACGGCGAGCCCGGCACGAGCTGGATCGCTGGCTACGCCTTCTCCGAGGAAGACATCTTCAAGTGCGTGGCAACCGACTTCGTCTATCTCGATCTGGGCGAGGGCCGCTACTCGGTGGCTGGATACCTCGGCTCTGATGAGGCAGTTCGCATTCCGGGCGAGCTTACGGGCGAAAAGGTGCGCGTCTACAAGGAGACGACCTACGACGAGAACGGCCTTCCCGTTGCAAGCTATGAAGAGCGCGAGCTGACCGGTAGCGTTGTCGAGATCGCCGACAAGGCGTTCAACTACAAGACAGAGTCCCCGATCGTCCAGTTGAAGGTTCCCGCCTCTGTCGAGAAGATCGGCGAGAGCGCGTTCCTTCAGAGCAACCTTGCGAGCATCAGCTTCGAAGAGGGAAGCAAGCTCAAGTCCATCGGCGAGACTGCATTCGCCCGCACGAACCTGGTGTCCATCGATATCCCCGAGGGTGTCGAGTGGATCGGTGAGGATGCGTTTGTCGCAGCGACCATGGCGAGTATCAATGTTTCCGCAGACAACGCCACCTACACCTCCGACGACGGCATCCTGTTCTCGAAGGACAAGAAGACGCTCGTGTTCTACCCGCAGAACCGCGCGGCGAAAAGCTACACGCTGCCGGCCGGTGTGGAGGCACTTGCGAACTGCGCATTCATGGCGCAATACGATGATTTGGTCACTAACCTCGAAACGCTGAACCTGGACAACGGCTCGCTTAAGACCATCGGCAGCCGCGCGTTCGCGAACCTTCGCTGGGTGAAGGAAGTCGCCATTCCCGATACTGTCGAGAAGATGGGCGCCGCTGTGTTCTCGAGCGCCGACTCCCTGACGACGGTCCATCTGCCCGAAAACGGCAAGCTGGAATTCATCCCCGACTCCCTGTTCCAGTTCTGCGGCCTGCTCACGACCGTGAACATTCCTTCGAGCGTGAAGACGCTCGAGACTGACGCGTTCCTGGAATGCGACGCCCTGAGCGCGGTTACCCTCCCCGAGGGCCTTGAGACGATCGCGGAAGGCGCCTTCGATGGATGCGGCCAGCTGACCACCGTGAACTTCCCGCAGTCGCTGAAGCGAATCGGTGCGGGCGCGTTCCAGGTCACCCGAATCGACACGGTCGACCTGTCCGCGACGAGCGTCGAGATTATCGACGACGGCGCGTTCGCCTTATCCTACACGAAGCATGTCAAGATGCCGGGGCGCTCGCTCCAGAAGATGGGCGAGTCGGTGTTCTCGTCGTGCGACATGATCGAGACGGTCGAGTTCCCCGCGGAATCTTCGCTTGTCGAGATCCCCGCGGGCACGTTCTATGGCAACACGAGCCTGCGCGAAATCGTCATCCCCGATTACATCGAGTCGATTGGCAGCCATGCGTTCTTCGGCTGCTCGGGGCTTAAGGCCGCATCGGGTGAGGACGGCGACAACGGCGGACGCGTGATCTTCCTGTCGCGCGGTTCGTGGAATATGGCCGCCGACGCCTTCAACGAGAACGGTGGCAACTCCGAAGGCGGCACGATTCTCGAGGAAGTCCCGATGACCGACATTCCCGTGTACGGTTATACGGTGTCCTCGACGCAGGAGAACCTCCCGAACCACAAGTTCATCCCGCTTGACGTCGAGCTCACCGATGAGTGGAATGCGAACACGGTCGTTCCCGTCGGCGTTCCCACCGACATCGTGGGCCGTGCAATCGATCGCGAGGGGCAGACCTACGAGTACCGCTGGTCGCTCGACGATGTGAAACAGGAAGAAGGCGTGCAGCCGCACGTTCTGTTCACCTTCACCCCAGCCGAAGAAGGCGTGTACAAGGTGTCGCTCGAAGTGACGAACAGCCTCGACCCCGCGCATCCGACAGTGTTCACGACGTTTATCACGGCATCGAACAATCCGATTCCGGAACCGGGCCCCGATCCTGAGCCAGGCCCTGGGTCCGAGGTCATCGACATCGCGACCGGCAGCCTCATTAGCCCGATCGACCCGCAACCCTACAAGGGCGTTCCGGTGACCCCGTCGGTTACGGTGACCGTCGGCGCGAAAACGCTGCTCGAAGGCGTTGATTGCACGCTGAGCTACCAGAACAACAACAAGATTGGCCAGGCGACGGTCGTCGTGTCCGGCAAGGGCGCGTACAGGGGCGTTGCCTACGTGCCGTTCGATATCGTGTCGTCCGCACAGACCACGTTCGTCGACGTTCCCCAGGGCGCTTGGTTCTACGAGAGCGTGACGAAGGCCGCCGAGCGCGGGCTCATGACCGGCTACGAGTCCCAGCCTGGCGAGGACGCGTACTTCGGTCCCGAAGATTCGCTTACGCGCGGGCAGGCGGCGCTCATCTTCGCGCGTATCGCCGGCGCTGACCTCGATTCTTCGGCAGCTAACAAGACGCCCTTCATCGACGTTGCGGACGGACAGTACTACACCGATGCGATCAACTGGGCTTACGAGAACAAGATCATGCGCGGTGTCGGACCTGATTACACGAAGGTCAACCCCAACGCTTCCATCACGCGCGAAGAGCTCATCGTGATGACGTACAACTTCGCGAAGATGAGCGGCGCCGACATGAGCGCCTCGAATACGGCGTTTTTGCAGAAGGTAGACTGGCGCACGGTCGACAGCTGGGCTTGCGATGCCATGGTGTGGGCGACCGACAAGGGCGTCTTGAACGGCTATGACCTCGGCGACGGCACGTTCGCCATCGGTCCTGTCGACACCAGTACCCGTGCGCAAATGGCGGCGTTCGCGGTGGCGCTTGTCGAGAACGTTCTGTAGAAGGGATAGCCACCTATGCAAAGGAAACGTATGAAGAAGCTGATAGGCACGCGCCTTGGCAAAGTAGTATCCGTTCTCTGTGCGGCGACGCTGACATGCGGGCTTATTCCCGCTGCCGCATTCGCCGCGCCCGCGGGCTCCCCCGCCGAGGGCCCTGACCCAATCGACTACGAGGGGGCCGATATGGTCGACGGCGAAATCCTCGTCCAGTTCGACGACGCCCATGATGGCAGGATGCATGCCCAGTCGAGCTCTGCTCTCGCGGCATCTGTTGAGCAGGCCCTTGACGCGCAGTCGATGGAGACGGTCGTCGAGGCCTCTGCCGATGGCGGCACGCTCGTGAGCGTCGAGCTGTCCGAGGGCACCACGGTTAGCGAGGCCGTGGCGAAGGCCAAGGAGTTGCCCGGTGTGGTCCATGCCCAGCCGAACTTCAAGTATCATCTGCTCGAGAACGCAGCGTCTGTAAGCGATGCCAATCTCGAGGATGCGGACCTTGGCGCGATCGGCAACGAGGTAACCGATCTCTTTAACGACCCCGACATGGATAGCCAGTACTACCTCGGGTCATGGACCGAGCCTCAGAACGGGAAATACGGCGCCAACGTGGCGAACGCCTGGAAAATCGCGCTCAGCCAGCACCGCGTGAGCGTGGCCATCTTGGATACCGGCATCCGCGTCGACCATGAGGACCTGCAGGATAACATCGACACCGATAACATGTGGGATGCTTATACGGGAACGCAGCCAGGCACCATCACGTCGGGCTCGAACCCTAAGGGCGACTTGAACGGCCACGGAACGCACGTCGCCGGCATCGCCGCAGGTGTTGCGGGCAACGGCGTCGGCATTGCAGGCGCGAGCGGCAACGCGAACATCGTGCCGATCAAAGTCTTCGACAACCAGGCATCCGACCCCGGCGCTGAGACGGCGACGCTTGTGAAGGCCTACCAGTACCTCATGAGCCGCGACATCGAAGGCTTGCACGCGGTCAACATGAGCCTGGGCAGCTATAATGCCTTAAACGCCGACGACCAAGCGCTCTATTCCGAAATCGACAAGGCCCGCGCGAAGGGCATCCTGACGGTGTGCGCCGGCGGCAATGGCGATTACACCACGAACAAGCCCTACACGCAGGCAATGTATCCCTCCGACTTCGAGAACGTCATGTCGGTCACGGCGCTCGAGCCTGATGGATCGAACGCGTCGTGGTCCGACTACAACGCGGCGAAGGACATCTCGGCGCCCGGCGTCGACATCTTCTCGTGTTATAACGCCAGCTCGAAGAGCTATCGTACGCTTGACGGTACGTCCATGGCGTCGCCTCTGGTTGCGGGTATCGCGTCGCTTCTCTGGGCGGCGAACCCCGAGCTGTCGGTTGAACAGGTCGAAAACGCTATCTGCAGCACGGCCCACAAGATCGAGGCCGCCGACCCGGGGTACAATCGCAACGATGAGTCGAACCCCGACCGCTCCGGTTCCCACGGCGCCATCGATGCAACGGCGGCAGTTGCCGAGGTTGCTAACGGTTCCATCGCCAACTACAAGCGCATGAGCTCCTGCGCCATCGACCCCATCCCCGATGTGGCGTGGGCTAACTCGAAGTCGAACCGTCCCGAATCCGTCGTTGTGAAAAATGTCGAGACGGGCGAGACGCTTGCGGAGGGGACGGACTACACGCTTCGCATTTCAGGCGACTCCAAGGTTGGAACGGTCAAGGTCATCGCTGTTGGCAAGGGCGACTATATCGGGTCGATCGAGTCGAGCTACAACGTTCGCTTCGACTTTGCGACGACGTCTGGCCTGAACATCGTGCTTTCCCGCAGCTATTTCGCCGATAACGGCCAGCCCCAGAAGCCGACGATCATCGGCGTTCACAACCGTCCCGACATCCTGGGAACCTACTCCTTGGTCGAAGGCACTGACTTCACCGCCGAGTTTCCCGATGACATCACGTCCCAGGGCGCAAAGACAGTGAAGATCACGGGTGTCGGCAACTACATGGGCGAGCGCGAGCTGTCCTACACTATCGGCGCGGGCACGACTCCCTCTCCGAACCCGGGTAGTAATCCCTCTGCGGGTACCGACCTGTCGAGCAGCGTGATTTCCGCTATTCCGACGCAGATCTTCACGGGGTCGGCCATCGAGCCTTCCTTGACCGTGCTCACGGTGAGCGGCGCTGTACTCACCGAGGGTAGCGATTACACGGTGGCGTTCGAGAACAACGAGGCCGTCGGCACGGCTTCGGTGAAGCTGACGGGCAAGGGCCACTATACCGGCTCCCTCGAAGCGACGTTCGACATCGTGCCCGCCAAGGTTTCCGATGCTTCATTTGCCTCCGTGGCTGACCAGGTCGAAGGTGCAGCTGCCGAGCCTGCGGTGTCTGCTTTGCTGGGCGATTACGAGCTCAAGCCGGGCGTCGACTTCGATGTTGCCTACCAGAACAACGAGGCGGCGGGCATCGGTTACGCGCTCGTCTCTGGCAAGGGCAACTTCGCTGGAGATGCGAAGATTCCCTTCCGCATCGCGGCGGCGCAAGCCCCGGCGTTCTCCGATGTGCCTGCCGATGCGTGGTACGCGGACGACGTTACCGAGGCGTCCCGCTTCGGGTTGCTTTCGGGTTATAAGGGTACGGACAAGTTCGGTCCCGAAGATAGCTTGACGCGCGCCCAGGTTGCGATGATCCTTGCCCGCCTTTCGGGCTTGAATCTGGAAGAGGGCGAGCTGAACGCCACCCCCTTCACCGACAATGCGGATGGCGAATGGTATACCGCAGCAGTGAACTGGGCTTACGCAAATGGTGTGCTCGGAGGCTATGCGGGCACCACGCTGGTCGGGCCTAACGATTCGGTGACGCGCGAGCAGCTCGCGAAGATGATTTGCGCGTGGGCTGAGAATCAGGGCGTCGACACTTCGGTTGCGTCGCTGACCGCATTCCTCGGCCTCGTCGACAACGCGAACGTGAGCGATTGGGCGACGGCCCCGATGATCTGGGTGACCGATGCGGGCATCATCACCGGCGTCGATACCCCGGGGGGTAAGATGGCGGCGCCGCAGAACACGGCAACGCGTGCTCAGATGGCGGCGATGACGCTGCGTGCTCTGAGTGCAGTGTACGGGCTCGAGTAGCACACCGTCGATAGAAGAAACTGGTAACTTTCCAAAGTAACCGCAACGGGCGTGGAGAGACCGTGTTTCCCGAGGTA
>ERZ1034913.804-NODE-804-length-22090-cov-6.397322_pt1 | contig 22090 bp, 21 predicted proteins | sample MGYA00520697_ERZ1034913 | MGnify/ENA primary metagenome ERZ1034913 (study PRJEB33766, sample SAMN09781786) | gut metagenome | biome: gut microbiome | host: Homo sapiens | place: Madagascar | study: EMG produced TPA metagenomics assembly of the PRJNA485056 data set...
GTTTTCAGTCTTACCTTATCGGATAAACCCGACAAAATTTATTATACTGCATTTATTTACAAATTTCAAGATATATTAACAAAAAATCGTTTATTATATGCTATTTTCCCTTTTTTCTTTGTAAAATCTCTATTGTATGTTTTAACAAGCATATCTCATCATCGTCCAATTCGGAAACATTCAACGTCTGCTGATTTTCCAGTCCAAGCAAAAAATCTGTTGTTACATGAAAAACTTTAGCCAGCTTAACCAATGTTTCAGGCGACGGATAACGCTCTTGCAATTCATAATACGAAATTACCGACTTTGTAACGTGAATCCGCTCGGCTAATTGTTTTTGCGTAAGTCCTTCTTTTAATCGCAACTCTTTTAACTTGTTTCCGAAATCAACCATACTAAAACTTCCTTTCCGATTTTAGTTTACCCTATTTATATATCAATATGGTTGATTTTTTAAACTAAAACAGTTGACAAACGGTAAAAAATGTGTTATATTAAGGCAAGGCTAAATAAAAAACCCTTACACCGCTAAGTGTAAGAGTTGTCTTATTTTTTATTTGCCTTGTCAAATTCGGAGATTACTCTGCGAACGGTATCAATTTGAGAATCGGAAAGGCTTGACACGTCCAGCGTTCTCTGCTTTTCCACGCCGAGCAGAAAATCCGTTGTTACACTGAAATAATCGGCAAGCAAAATCAGTATGTCATATGTAGGGTAACCCATTCCGGTCTCATACTTACTTACCACCGCTTTTGACAGTCCGATACGCGAGCCTAATTCCTGTTGGGTAAGGTTGTGGCTTTTTCTTAAATTCCTCAACACCGTGCCAAAATCACACACGTTCACATAAATCACCGCCTTGTCCGAAAATTTATATATATTGATAGTATATCTTAAAATTAGTCAATTTTTCATAGATTTTTATCAATAATATATTGACAAAATAAATTTCATGTGCTATACTAATAAAAAAGGGCGGTGCTGCAAATGGATTCCGACATAAAAGCTGTTTGTTTTACCGGTCACAGAGCTGTCAAGGACATTGGCGCTGTGTGCAAAAGGCTGACGGAGCTTATTGGCGAACTTATCCGTGACGGCTACCGCACGTTTCTTTCGGGCGGCGCAAGAGGCTTTGACGCGCTTGCGGCGGAAACTGTACTGCAAATGAAGGAAAAGTACCCCGGCATTGCTCTTAACATCATACTTCCGTTTGAGTTTCCTTACGAACACGAAGGCAATTGGACGGACGCCGAAATAGCAAGTCACAAATCGCAGCTTGACCGCGCAGACAGTACGGTTATCCTGCAAAGCTGCTACAAACGCGGCTGCTATTATCTTCGCGACAGATACCTTGTCGATAATGCGACACTTTGTATCGCGTACCAAACCCGCAACAGCGGGGGTACTGCATACACGGTGAAATATGCAAAAGGCAGGAATATCGATATAATAAACATTGCCTGAAAACGGCGGTGTAAAAACTTTTAATCTGCTAAAAACCGGAGCGCGGCGTAATGCCGCGCTCCCTCTTTTTTATCTTGGCTCACGGAGGTTTATTCCGTTCTGCCGCTTATTACATTTTATAGTCCTGACGTTTATCGCATTTCGCAGTCTTGACGTTTTGCAATCTATCACTTTTTGCAGTCCCGCATTTATCATATTTTACCTTTTGCAACTTTTCCGATTATTCGGTTTTGCCCTCTTTTTGACGTTTATTTTGCAAATTACCGCTTTCTAAAAATTTTAATGCAGTACGCCTACTCCAAAATATTCTCCACCCTTATGCCGCAGCGCTTGGCATAGCCGACTGTATTCCCCGTTCCCGACGGCAAGCCGTTATAAACCGCTATCACAAGGCTGCTGCGGTCCACCATCCACTCGTTTCTTCTCTGATAGCAGCTTGCGGAGAAGCTCTTACTGACCGTACACACATAGTCGGAGCTTTCGACTATCCGCTGAAACTCCGCGACCTCGGCATAGGAACGCCCTTTTTCAAACCCCGGATGCGGCAGTGCGCACACCAGCTTTATATCGGGATTGGACGCCCTTCGCGCAAGCACAATCCGTGCCGCCCATATGTCCGTCCCCCTTGCCATACCCGTAATAAACGTACGAAACCCCTCTGAAATCGCATTGTCTATCGCAGCCTCGAGCAGCGGAATCACCTCCGCCTCGGTCTGCTGCATTTTGCCCGGTCGGTGACCGGTGAAACAGCACCTTTTTAACCTTTTATTTTCTTCGTTCATTATCTTTGGTACTCAACCTCACTTCTTTTTTGAAAGGACAAGGAATATCCGCTCGTCCTTTTTCTTTGCGTTCTCAAATGTAAACGGCGAAAACACGCCCTCCGCAACAAGTCCCGCGGCGGTTGCCGACTGTATCAGCTCGTCTGCGGAATATGCGCGTTCCTCCTGGTATTCGTCAAATCTTTCGTATGTACCGTCCTCGGTTTCGCGGAAAAAGTTCAGCTCAAAGCTGCAAATCCGCGTTTCCTCGGAAAAATCGTTGCGCCAGACGTAGTATATACCCTGCTCCTCGTTCACAAACGTATTACTGCCCAAAACCTCACGCAGCTTGTATTCGGTGTTGATGTCAAATATCATCAGTCCGCCGGGGTTAAGATAGTTTTCGGCAAGCCGAAACAGCTCGTCCGTTTCGCCGTCCGCGGTCAGATAGTTTACGCCGTCCAGCGCGCACAGTATCGCGTCAACCGTTCCATAAAGCTCAAATTCGGTCATGTCCTGGTTGAGAAAAAGAATGTTCTGCCCCGCCGCCTGCGCCTTCTCTCGCGCGATATTCAGCATTTCGACCGACAGGTCAACGCCTATCATATCATAGCCGCGCTGTGACATCGGAACCGTAATATTCCCCGTTCCGCAGGCGAGGTCAAGCACAAGCTCCGGCTTTATGCCGTATTTTTCAAAAATGCGCTCATAATAATCCGCGAATTTCGCATAGTCCGCGTCCTGAAGCCTGTCATAGACCTCCGCAAAAGCGTTGTACATATAAATTCACCCCGCTTACAGCTTTTCCAGTTTGACATAAGCCGCCATAAGATTTTTTTCGCCCACAGTGTCAAATTTCACCTTCAGGAACATATCCGCGCCGATTGCCTTTGCGTCAAGCACTGTACCCTCGCCGAACTTGCGGTGAAGTACGCGGTCGCCCGGAGCAAATTCGCCAACGCTGTCCGCGCTCTTTGCGGGCTTTGGCTGCGCCGCCGCGTGGTTTGCAAACATTGACGTATCCATAACCGGCTTTTTGGGCAGCACGCGCTCAAACTCCGCAAACGTGTTACGCTCCGCCTGTTCCTCATGGATAAGCTCCTTTGGTATCTCCTTCAAAAATCTTGAAGGAAGGTTATATTTTGTCATGCCGAACATGGTGCGGCTTTTGACGTGCGACATAAACAGCCGCCGCTTTGCACGCGTAATTCCGACGTAGCAAAGCCGCCGTTCCTCCTCCATTTCCTCCATGGTGTTGAACGAGCGAACGCCCGGAAATATACCGTCCTCCATGCCTACAAGGAACACATTTTTAAATTCAAGACCCTTTGCGCTGTGCAGCGTCATAAGCACAGCCGTGTCCTGTGCCTCGTCATAGTTATCTATGTCCGCCACAAGCGAGATATTTTCGAGCAGCTCCTCAAGCCGCAAATCCGGAGTTTCCTTCATCGACTCCTGCACCATGGAGATAAACTCGTTAAGATTTTCTATTCTTGTTGTGCTTTCAACGGTGTTTTCAGCCTCCAGTACGGAAATCATGCCGGTGTCGGCAAGCACGTCACGCACAAACCGTTCAAGGTCGGATTCCGAGTCCTTTTTTGCCGTCAAATCAAGTATAAGGCTTGAAAACGCTTTCAGCTTTCCCTCGCTGCGCGCAAGCTCCGGGTATTTCTCCGCGCCGCAGCAGACCTCAAATGCGCTTATGCCGTTTTCCGCGGCAATCGCAATCACTTTTTCGACCGTTGTTTCGCCGATTCCGCGTTTCGGCTCGTTTACAACCCTGCGAAACGCAACGGAATCGTCATTATTCTGTATCAAGCGCAGATATGAAGTCAGGTCCTTTATCTCTTTACGGTCATAGAACCTAAGACCTCCCAAAACGCGGTACGGAACAGCCATCCTCAGCAGCGTGTCCTCGATAACACGCGACTGCGCGTTCATGCGGTACAGTATCGCAAACTCGTTATAATCGTCGCCCTTGCCGTGCAGCTCCACGATTTTCTCGCCGATAAACCGAGCCTCGTCATGCTCCGTTCTGCCGCTGAACACCGTAATCAAATCGCCCGCGCCGTTGCCCGTCCACAATTTTTTTGCGCGCCTGCCGGAATTGTTGCTTATCACGTTATTCGCCGCGTCAAGAATGTTCTGGGTCGAGCGGTAGTTTTCCTCCAGCTTGATTACCCGAGCTTCCTCGAATTCGTCCTCAAAGCCGAGAATATTCGATATATCCGCGCCGCGGAATTTGTATATGCTCTGGTCGTCATCGCCCACTACGCAGAGGTTTCTGTACTTGCCCGCAAGAAGGCTGACAAGCCGATACTGCGCATGGTTTGTGTCCTGGTACTCATCAACCAGTATGTATCTGAATTTGTTTCTGTAGTAGTCAAGCACGTCCGGGTTTTCTTCGAACAGCCTTACCGTGCAAAGTATGAGGTCGTCAAAATCGAGCGCGTTGTAGCTCTTCATTTTTTGGCTGTAGAGCTTGTAAATTTTGCTGACAACCGCCTTAAAGAAGTCGCCGCGGAAAACCTCGGCATAATCGTCCGCCGAAATCAGCTCGTCTTTTGCGCGGCTTATCTCCGCCGCAACCGCTTTGGGCGCGTACTGCTTGGGGTCAAGATTCAGCTCCTTCAGGCACTCCTTGATGACCGTCTGCTGGTCGGCTGTGTCAAAGATTACAAAGCTGCGCGCGTAGCCTATTTTGTCAATATCGCGGCGCAGAATTTTCACGCACGTGGAATGGAAGGTTGACGCCCAGACCTCCTCGCCCGCGCCGCCGAGCTTTGCCGTAAGCCTTGATTTCAGCTCTGCTGCCGCTTTGTTTGTAAAGGTTATCGCAAGAATGTTATACGGCTTTACCGGGTCAACGCTTAGGTACTCCTCCATATCGGGCGGAAGCTCCTCAATCTCGCCGTTCATGTACCACTTTAGAATCTCTTCTTTCTCATCGGTCAGGTCACTCGGAACCGTAGTGTCCGAATACGCCCTGCCGTATGTCATCAAATGCGCGATTTTATGTATAATTACCGTAGTCTTTCCCGAGCCTGCGCCCGCTATCACAAGCAGCGGTCCCTCGGTCGTCACTACCGCCTCCAGCTGTTTGCTGTTCAGTCCAAAATAGCTTTTTTCGATTATTTTCTTTCTGATGTCAACAAAATCCAAGTCTGCAACGCCCCCATTTTTACTTCTTTTACTTCTACTATGTCATGCACACGGGAATCAAGCCCGATATGCCCTGTTTAAAAAATCACAATCATTTTGACCGCTTGAGCGCATGAGAGTTTTACCCGATTGCGCCCCGCGGTCTTATTTTCTGCCGCTACTCTATAATTCCGCCGCCGACTACTCCGTCACCGTCCGCGGCATAGAAAACGACCGCCTGTCCGGGGGTAACCGCCCGCTGCGGCTCGTCAAACGCGACCCTTACCCGCCCGCCTTCAAGCGGGACAAGGGTTGCACGAGCCTCGCGTGCGCTGTAGCGCACCTTTGCGCACACGGTCAGCTCATTTTCGAGCCTGTCAAACGGTATAAAATTTGTGTCGGACGCGGTAAGCTCCCGCGAAAACTCCGTTCCCTTTTCGCCGAGTACAATCTCGTTTTTCGCCGCGTCTATTTTCAGCACAAACATCGGCTTTCCAAAGGTCATGCCCAGTCCCTTGCGTTGTCCGACCGTATAGTGAATTATCCCGCGGTGTCTGCCGATAACATTTCCGTCTATATCGACAAAGTTGCCCGGCTTATCCGCATTTCCCGTGCGCCTGCCGATAAATCCCGCGTAGTCGTTGTCCGGAACAAAGCATATTTCCATGCTGTCCGGCTTTCTTGCGGTTATCAGGTCGAACCGTTTTGCAATCTCGCGCGTTTCCTCTTTGTTTTCAAGCTCGCCGAGCGGCATAAGCGTTCTTGCAAGCTGCTTTTGAGTCAGAGAAAAAAGCGCATAGGTCTGATCCTTCCGCGCCGCTCTTGCCCGCAGAAGGAGGTATCTTCCGCGCGCGGGGTCGTACTCCACCTTGGCGTAGTGACCCGTTGCGACATACTCCGCGCCGAGCAGCTCCGCCTTTTTCAGCATCGCGTCAAATTTCAGGTATTTGTTGCAGGCTATGCACGGATTCGGCGTTCTGCCGTTTTGGTACTCGTCCACAAAATAGTCAATGACATCGCGCTCAAACTCGGCACGAAAATCCATTACATAATGCTCGATTCCGAGCTTGTAGCACACATATCTCGCGTCCTCTACCGCCGATGCGGAGCAGCACGTTCCGTCCATATGCACGCCGCAGATGTCCTCACCGTCCCAAAGGCGCATTGTCATTCCGACAACGTCATAGCCCTTTTCAAGCAGCAGCGCCGCGGCAACGCTTGAATCCACGCCGCCCGACATTCCGATTACAACTTTCTTTTTAGTCATAATATAATAATATAAAATCTCACATTCAAATCGTGGGATGTAAAAAAGTCCAGACCGCAAAAAGGGATTTACAAATGAAAATTTCAATCATAAATCAATTAAAATTTTATTTAATTTGATAAAAAATCTCGTTATTCTCGATTTTTTTGAATTTATACCTTTTTGCTACAAACAAACTAAACCTCTCGGAGTACACTTGTACGCCTTCGGGTTCAGTTTGTCCGTTCTGAATCTTTTTTTCCTGCCCCCCAAATGAAACTTAAAAAGCATACCATCCCGTTTATCCTGTGAGCCTTCGTTCCTTCCGCTTATTCTTCCCCGTGTCCGTGTTCCGCATGGCAGCATGAGCAGTTGCCGTTGCAGCCGACTATATCGGTCGGGTCGATTCCCTGTCTGTTGTAGTAGTCCGCAATCGCCGAATGTATTGCCTCCTGTGCGAGGTTGGAGCAGTGCATCTTGACCGGCGGAAGTCCGTCCAAAGCCTCCGCAACCGCAAGGTTGGTAACCGCAAGAGCCTCGTCAATGGTCTTGCCCTTTACCATCTCGGTCGCCATGCTTGATGTTGCAACCGCCGCACCGCAGCCGAAGGTCTTGAATTTGACCTCCTCGATTACCTTGGTATCGTCGTTAATCTTCATATACATCTTCATTATATCGCCGCATTTCGGGTTTCCTACCTGACCTACCGCGTTCGCGTCCTCTATCTCTCCCACATTCCTCGGATTTGAGAAATGATCCATAACCTTTTCACTGTACATATCCGTCAATCCTTTCCTTATTTCTGTATATACTTATCTTTCGCCGTTTTTTACCGCCTCGTAAAGAGGTGACATCTCGCGCAGCCTTGCCACGATTCCGACAAGCTCGTCCGCGATTCTGTCCGCGTCCTCAAGCGTGTTATCTCTGCCGAAGGTCACGCGCAGTGAGCCGTGTGCAACCTCATGCTTTAAACCTATCGCAAGCAGAACGTGCGACGGGTCAAGCGAGCCGGAGGTACACGCGCTGCCGCTCGATGCGGAAATCCCCTTCATGTCAAGCATAAGGAGCAGCGATTCGCCCTCTATAAACTCAAACGAGATGTTGGCGTTGCTTGCCATTCTCTCGGTCGGATGACCGTTCAGTCTTGTATACGGAATCTCTTTAAGAACGCGTCCTATAAACCTGTCGCGTATCTCGCGCAGCTTTGCCGTATGTCCCGCAATGTCCGCGGTCGCAAGCTCAATCGCAGCGCCAAGTCCGACTATTGCCGCCACATTCTCCGTACCCGCGCGCTTGTTGCGCTCCTGTGCGCCGCCCTGGATAAAGTTTTTCACCTTTACTCCACTGCGTACAAACAGCGCTCCCGCGCCCTTTGGACCGTAGAATTTGTGCGCGGTCAGCGACAGCATATCTATATTCATTTCATTCACGTCTATGTCAAGCATACCGATTGCCTGAACTGCGTCCGTGTGGAAAATTACGCCTTTTTCCTTTGCGATTTTTCCGATTTCCGCAATCGGCATAATTGTTCCGATTTCGTTGTTGGCAGTCATTATTGTAATAAGGATTGTCTTGTCGGTAATCGCGTCACGCACCGCGTCCGGCGATACCATGCCGTATTTGTCAACCGGCAGATAGGTTACCTCAAAGCCCTCCTTCTCCAAGTCCATACAGGTATGCAGCACCGCATGATGCTCCACCGCGGAGGTGATTATATGGTTGCCCTTGCTGCGGTTTGCGTACGCCGCGCCCTTTATCGCCCAGTTGTCAGCCTCCGTGCCGGAGCCTGTGAAATATATCTCCTTCACGTCCGCGCCGATTGCCTTTGCAACCTTCTCACGCGCAAGGCTTATCGCCTTTTTCGCCTCTCTGCCCTCCGCATACACGCTTGACGGATTGCCGAAGTATTCCGTAAGGTACGGCAGCATCGAATCAAGCACCTCGCGGCGCATGGGTGTTGTCGCCGAGTGGTCGGCGTAAATTCTTTTGTTCTCCATTAGTTTTCCTACCTTTCTTTTGCAGCTTGCGGAAAATCACACGCACACGGCATATGAAAAATCTATGAAAAGTAGACCTCCGCTGTTTTTATTTATTTTGCTTGTATTTTTCGGTTTCGGCAACCGCAAGGCGGTCGCAGCGTTCGTTTTCCGGATGTCCCGCGTGACCCTTGACCCACACAAGCTCCACCTCGTGGCGCTCGGTCTGCGCAAGCAGACGTTCCCACAAATCGGGGTTAAGCGCCGCGTCCTTCTTATTGCGCATCCAGCCGTTTGCACGCCATTTTGCCGCCCAACCGAGCTTCAGCGCATCGATAAGATACTTTGAATCGCTGTAAAGCGTCACGCGGCAGCTCTCCTTCAGCGCCTCCAGTCCCGTAATCGCCGCCATAAGCTCCATGCGGTTGTTTGTGGTTTCCCGTTCCCCGCCCGAAAGCTCCTTTTCGCGGTTGCCGTAGCGCAGTATCACGCCATAGCCGCCGGGTCCCGGATTGCCGCTGCACGCGCCGTCCGTAAAAATCTCAACCTGTTTCATATCATCCATAGGTTATATTCTCCAAATATTGTTTTTTTATTACACAGGAAATCGCGCGGACATTTCCTATACATTGTATCATAATATGACAAAAAAATCCATATATAAATTAACCAAAAAATCAGAAATTGATTACGCGGCTTCGGTATCGGACGTTCAGCACAATGCCTATCGCAATCAGATTGGTAAGCAGCGATGAGCCGCCGTAGCTGAAAAACGGCAGCGGTATGCCCGTTACCGGCATAAGTCCTATGCACATTCCGATATTTTCAAGGACGTGGAAGAAAAACATCGCCGCAACACCCACGCACATATATTTTCCCAAATCATTTCTCGCGTTGATTCCGACAATAAGGCACTTTACGATTATTGCAATCAAAAGCAGCATTACGCACATTCCGCCGATAAAGCCAAGCTCCTCGCAGACAACCGAGAATATAAAGTCGGTATGCCGCTCCGGCAGAAAGTTATTGTACTGGCTGCCGCCCTTATAAAGTCCCGTGCCGAACAGCTGCCCCGATCCCGCGGCAATCTTCGACTGCGTAACCTGATACCCTGTTCCCGTGGGGTCGTTTTCCGGGTGGAACACGTTTATTATACGCTCCTTTTGGTACTTGTCAAAAAGCACAAACCAACAAAGCGGAGCCGCGACCGCCACCGCGCCCACACCCGCGGCAATGTACTTCCATCCGATTTTCGCCGTAAACAGCATTGTTATCATTATAAATATAAACACCACCGCCGTACCGAAGTCCGGCTGCAGCAGTATCAGACCGATAAGTATTCCCGCATGAATCAGTAAAAAAAGAACATTCCGCGGACGGTCAATATAGTCGACCTCCGACAGATGCTTTGCAAAAGTGATTATAAACGCCAGCTTTACAAGCTCCGCCGGCTGTATTCCGATAAGCTTTCCGAACCGAAACCAGCTGCGCGCGCCGTTTTCCCAGTGTCCGATACCCGGAATAAGCACCAAAATCAAAAGGACTATCGAAATCAGGTACAGATACAGTGAAACGCTCGCCAGATACTCATAGTCAAGTATCATCAAAAGTGCAATCGTGCCCAATCCCAGCACCAGCGCGCCGCTTTGCACAAGAACGTATTTTTCCGGCGACGGAGCCGCGCTTGAAATCATTACTATTCCGAATATTGACGCTGCAAGCGTCAGAAAAAACAATACAAAATCAAAATTCTTCCTAAAATCGTTATGCTTGTTCAGGTTGCCCCCGACAGTCATTTGAGTTTTCACTCCGACCCTCGCCGTCCTTTCGCAAAAAATTTATCACTGATATACCTTGTGATTGAAAAATCACAGCCTTTTTGAATCATTGTTCTTGTAAGGCTCAAACCGTCCGCGTAAAACTTAATCCGTCCGCGTAAAGCACAGACCTATCCGCAAGCGTTTTGCGGCGGCAGACAAGTTTCCGCCGATTAGTCGGTTATAAAGACTCTTATTTTCTTTCCTTATAACTGATTGCCACGCCGTCGCCAATCGGAATTATCGCGGTTGAAAGCTCGCTGCTGTCGCGCAGCATTTCAAGATATTTTCTGAGCCTTCTTACTATTGTGACCTTGCGCCGCACAAGCAGCTCGTCCGTTGCCGTCATGCCCTTATAGAGTATGTTGTCCGATATAAGCAGACCGCCCTCGTTCAGCATTTTCATGCAGTGCGGGAAAAACTCCATATACTGCCCTTTTGCCGCGTCCACAAATATCATGTCAAATTTTTCGCTTTCCGCAAGGCGCGGCAAAACGTCCTTCGCATCACCGCGAATCACGTTTATTTTGTCCGAAAGCCCCGCCTTTTGAATGTTGTCCTCCGCAATGTCAGCCATTTCGTCCGACAGCTCCACCGTCACAACCTCGCCGCCGCACGCGCGGCACATTCTTATCGATGAATAGCCTATCGCGCAGCCGACCTCAAGCACGCGGCGCACCCCCGAGAGTTTTAGCAGCACCTCTATCATTCTTATGCTTTCCGGCTGAGAAATCGGAACTTCATGCAGCTTTGCATATTCCTCCATTTCACGTATATGACCCTCCGACCTCGGAATGATGTCGCGTATATACCTTATAATATATTCGTAGTTTATGTTGTCGTCCTCAATCCACGATTTCATCCTGTGTTCGCCTTTCGTTCGCCGCCTTGTTCGCGGTGTTTTCGGTAGTTTTTACTGTTTTGCGTTTTAATGCGCCAATTTGACACGTGCCTTTGTGTGCGATTTTACGCGCTCCGATTTATTCTCTGTTATTTTCCCTGCAATCTTTTTACCGTTTCCATATGCTCCTCGCCCGTTTTGGAGAACACGTTCGCGCTGCCGTCCGCCTTTGCCGCAAAATACAGATATTCTGTCTTTTCGGGATAGAGCGCGGCGCGCACTGACTTTTCCCCCGGGGAAGCAATCGGCCCCACAGGAAGTCCCTTATTGATATAGGTATTGTAATCCGACTTGATTTTCGTGTCGGACGTACTTAGAATCGTCTTTCTTTCCTTTAAAATGTACTGAACGGTCGCACAGGAGGAAAGCGTCATGCCCTTTTCAAGCCTGTTATAAAATACGGACGCGACTTTTCCACGCTCGGAATCGTTCGCCGCCTCGCGCTCCACAAGTGACGCCATCGTTACTATCTCGTCAAGAGAATATGTGCTGCCGCTCTGTTTATAGAGCGGTACGACCGTGTCGTTAAATTTTTTAAGCATCATGTCTATTATCTCATGCTCGCCCGTTCCCGGCTCAATCTCATAGGTTGCGGGGAAAAGATAGCCTTCAAGGCGGTTTTTCTTCCTTGGTATTTCGTTTATAAAATCATAGTCAAATTTACCCTTTTCAAGCTCGTCTTCAAAACGGCTGCGGTCAATCAGACCCTTTCCCTCCAAAGCGTCCGCAATGTTGCGCAGCTCGTACCCTTCGGGAATAAGCACCTTCACTGCCTCGCTCGGCTTGACCTCCGGTGGCATGGTCAGCTTTTCCGCAATTTGCTCATAGCTCATGCCGCTTTCAAGCAGATGTCCGCCCTGCTGATATATGCGGTTTTTGCCCTTTGTCTTTTCAAGCAACCGAAAAATCAGCGGGTGTCTGATTACGCCGCTTTCGCCAAGCGTTTGGGAAATCGCATAAAGTCCGCTGCCCTCTGGGATATTAACCATAATCTCGCGACCCGCGCCGATGCCCAACACATCCGCAAAAACCGCCGCAAGCCATACAAGCGCCGCCGCTCCCGCGCACACTGCGCAGATAAGCCACTTTGGAATTTTTCTTTCAAATAACCTCATTTCTTAAAAACCTCATTAAAAAATCTTCTTTTCGCCAAATGTCAGACGCTTTTTATCAGCAGATATTTTACCGCAACCGCCGCGACGCTGAGAAGTATCGGCAGGCTGAAAATGCTCCTGCACACCGTTTCCGCCGCCTTGAACGCCTTTACGCGGCGTACCCGCTCGCCTGTCGCATAGAGCACGACCAGTGCGGCGATATAGATAATTGCTCCCGCGCCGAGGATAAACCAAATATACGGCAGCAATTCCGACAAAACAAAGCCGAACACCAGCGCCGTAAGATTGCTGAACGCATGATACGTCATCGCAGCATATAGCGAGTTTGTTTTAAGCAGCACATACGCCGCCGTAAGTCCCATAAGCACAAACCCCAAAAGCTCGCTCGGCCGCATATGTATAAGCGCAAAAACAAGGGTGGTAAAAATCACCGCAGCCGTTGTGCTGCACTTGTTATACGCCGAAAAAACAAGACCGCGCATCCAGAACTCCTCCAGCGCCGCCGGAAGAAGTACAACCGCCGCCGCGCCCATAAAAAGCTCTCTGCCGCTCAGCGCGACAGGAATCGCGTCCGTAACCTCGCGGTTCATCACCTTTTGTATAAGTATATTTGCCGGAATGTTGAGCAGCATCATAACAAGCTGCCCGCTTATGCCGAGGACAGCCGCAAGCACAAAATACCTCAGCTTTCCGCCGCGCAGGCGCAGCTCCTTTTTCGCGTCGCCGTCCTCGCGGCTCCATACCGACTTGCCGTAGAGCAATATCGGCACGCCGAGAGCAAACAGCTCCACTATTCCTATTTGTATATATTCGTGCGGCGGGTTTGACATAAAGCTGACCGCCGCCTGCATTGCGACTTCTGCCGCAAGCTGAGCCGCCACTACCCAAAAAATCAGCCACCGCGCACTTTTTATTCTTTTTCTGCTTTTATGTTTTACCTTATAATCCGTCATAGTCGCCTTCTGTTTTTGCCTTAAAGGGGTAATCCAAACCCGTTTTGGAAATACGGATTCCGCCTTCGCCGTGTTTAAATTGCCCGAACGCGCCTTTGCCGCGGGTCTTGCTTGCCTTTATCAAATGTATTCGGTTGCTTTTTTCCGCCTTTGCCATATCAGATATGCAACCGCATTTCGGTTTTCGACCGAATTTGTCGCATTTGAAATATGCAGTGCGTTTCGGTTTTTGAGCACCTTTACTGCGTTAAAAATACGTTATTTCGCCGCATTGCCCGCGCCGAGTCTTATGTTTTCGTCCGACCCCCGTGCGCCTAAATCTCCGGGTGCTGCATTTCGGCAAGTATTTCCTTGCCGCCACCGCCGCGGAGCTTATCGCATATCGCCGCGCCGAACAGCATTGCCGCCCCCGCGCCGCGCGCCGTTATAATATTTCCGTCCGTGGTCACAAGCTCGCCCGTAGCCTCCGCGCCGTCAAGCTCCCCCTCAAAGCCGGGGAAGCAGGTCGCGCGCTTTCCGCGCAGCAGTCCCAGCCTTCCGAAAATCAGCGGAGCCGCGCAGATTGCCGCGAGCAAATGCCCGTCCGCCGCGCATTGCTTTACCGCGGCACAAACAATCTCGCTTGCATAAAGATTTTTCGTTCCCGGCATACCGCCCGGAAGAATTACACCTGTCATTTCAAAGCTGTCAATTTCGTCAGCTCTGATGTCGGTCTTTATTTCAACTCCGTGGCTGCCTGTTACGTATTCGCCCGCAACTCCGACAAGCTGCACAGGGATTTTTGCCCTTCTTATCACGTCAAGCGCGCCTATCGCCTCGGTTTCCTCAAAACCGTCGGCAAGGAACATATACAGCATCTTAATCACACCTCTGATAAAATTTTTATCTTCCAAATCCGTTTTTACGGGTCTGTTTGCGGTTTATAATTTTCAGTTTCCGCCGCACTTATTTCCGCTTTATCATCGGAATATACTTTTTTGTCAGCGTTATTTCTGTTTCATTACCTCAATCATAAATTTCGGCAGCGCGACAAACCGAATCAGCCTTGACGGCTGTTTAAGACCTCTGTAGAGCCATTCAAGGTTGAGCTTTATGAATATCTCCGGCGCGCGCTTTGACGTTCCCGCAAAAACGTCCAAAGTTCCGCCGACGCCCATACAGAGCTTTACCTTCAACTTGTCCCGATTTTCCGCAATCCATTTTTCCTGTTTCGGCGCGCCGAGACACACAAGCAGCAAATCCGCGCCCGATTCGTTTATCTGCTCAACAATTTCCGCATTGTCCTCCGGCTTGAAGTAGCCGTTTCTTGTGCCGACAACACGGATTCCGGGGTACTTTTCCTCCATTTTCGCCTTTGCGGTTTCCGCAACGCCCGGCTTGCTCCCGAACAGAAACACTCCGTTTCCGCCCTTTGCCGCCTTTTCAAGAAGCGCGCAGGTCAAATCAAAGCCCGCCACGCGCTCCGGCACGGGGTCTTTTATCATTTTTGATGCGTAAACCACCCCGATTCCGTCAGCTGTACACAAATCCGCCGAGTTCAGTATATCGCGAAAGTCCGCGTCCTCGTGCGCCGCCATAACGATTTCCGGATTCGGCGTAAACACCGCGGAAACTCCGTCCGTATTCATAAGCCGTTCAAGCCTTTCAAGAGCCTCGCCAAATGTGACCTTGTCCACATTTACGCCCAATATTTCAACAGTATTTCTCAAAGTAACTACCCCTTTATCTCCGCGGCGCACAACAGGCGCCGCGCTATGTTAATGTTCCGCCCGTCTGTCGGGTACAGTGCAGCCGATAATCATACTCAATCAAGCTGCCAGTTGATTTCTGTCTCGCCCATTTCCCTAAGCAGTCTGTTTGTTTCCGCAAAATGCCCGCAGCCGAAAAAGCCGCCGTATGCCGAAAGCGGGCTCGGATGTACCGTCTCCAGTATTTTATGCTGAGGTGCGGTAATCAGTTTCTTTTTCTGACGCGCATTTCCGCCCCAAAGTAGGAAAACTATCGGCTTTTCGCGCTCGTTTAAAAGCTCGATTACCCTGTCCGTAAAGGTTTCCCAGCCTATACCCTTGTGGCTGTTTGCCTCGCCCGCTCTGACCGTCAAAACCGTGTTGAGCAGAAGTACACCCTGCTTTGCCCACGAGGTCAGCTCGCCGTGTGACGGCTGCTTTATTCCGGTTTCCGACTCTATTTCCTTGAAAATGTTTTTAAGCGACGGCGGCGGCTCGACCCCGCACTTTACCGAAAAGCAGAGTCCGTGCGCCTGTCCCGCGCCGTGGTACGGGTCCTGACCGAGGATTACCGCCTTGACGTCACTGTACGACGTGTACTTCAGTGCATTGAAAATATCATACATATCCGGATATATCGTCCGCGTCTTGTATTCATGCGCCAGTATCCGCCGCAGCTTTTGGTAATACTCCTTCTCGAACTCGGCGGCAAGCAGCGCGTCCCACTCGTTACCTATGTTTACCATTGTATCTCCCCGCTTTTCATCATTTGTTAAACCTAAAGACGCGTTTAACCGTTTTTTCAAAATCAGTTGAACGCAAACAGACCCGATTCGCCGCGCATAAAGCTTGTTCATAGCAAAAGGCTGCTCATATGCCGTATTTTCCGCTCTGTACCCCCGCCTTTTGCGGTCTGTGCATTTTTTTACAATCCATATAATGGGATAGGAAAAAATGTTTCAGAATGGACAAACCAAACCCGAAGATGTACAAGTGTACTTCGAGCGGTGCGGTTTGTCCATAGCAAAAGGCTGCTCATACGCCGTATTTTCCGCTTTGTACCCTCTGCCTTTTGCGGTCTGTGCATTTTTTACATCCGATTTAGTATAAGAATCTCTTTATCTTCTTAGTCGACGTCTTTTCAAACTCCGTGTCACGGAAGGTTATATTTTTCACCTGCTTATGTGACGGAAGGGTATCGTTAAGCGCCTGTACGTCCTTCTTTATGCGCTCCTTTTCCTCCGGCGTTTCTGTGTAGATTTCCGCACAGATTACATCGTCCTTGCCGTAAACCATTACCTCGTTTACGCCCTCGACATCCTCGATAACCGCCTCGATTTCCTCCGGGTATACATTCTTGCCGTTGCTGAGGATAATAAGGTTTTTCTGTCTGCCGGTTATGAAAATAAATCCGTCCTCGTCAACTCTGCCTATATCGCCCGTTCTGAACCAGCCGTCCTGTATCGCCTGTGCAGTCCGCTCCGGGTCGTTGTAGTAACCCATCATTACTATATCGCCCTTGACAAGCAGCTCGCCCTCGCCGTTTTCGTCAGGGTTATCCACCTTTACGGTCGTTCCCGGCACGGCAAGACCTACGCTGCCCGGCTTGGTTGCCTTGTTTCTGCTTGTAGAAACTATCGGCGAACACTCCGTAATTCCGTAGCCGTTCATTATATCTATTCCGATGTCATCAAAGCCTTTGACATACTTTTGGTCAATCGGCGCGCCGCCCGAAATAATCAGGTTAAGGTTGCCGCCGAATGCCGCGATAATCGACTTAAAGAAAACCGGTCGCATATCGATTCCCACGCGGCGCATAGCGTTGCTGACCTTTATCAGCTTGCGCAGCGCGTCCGCCTTGCCCTGCTTTTCCGCATTTTTCCATATATTTTTGTAAAAGCTCTTCATAAACAGCGGCACAACCGAGATATGCCGCGGCTTCATCGCCTGCATATCACGCATAATCTTTTTAAGGCTGTTATTTATATACACACCGTGACCCCTCAAAATCTGACAAAGTACGGTCGCGGTAAAACCGAAGGTATGGTTAAGCGGCAGCACGCCGACCGTGCCGTCGCCCTCGTAGAAGTTCCGCGAGCTGTTCACCGTATCGGACGCAAGGTTTCTGTGGCACAGCATTACGCCCTTGGGCTTTCCCGTTGTTCCCGATGTGTAAATAATCGCGCACAGCGCCTCGCGGTCAATTTTATTGTTCAGAAATTCGTTGCTTCCCGACTGCATAAGCGCCATGCCCTTGTCGATACACTCGCTTATCTCGCTTGTCAGAATATAGCGCTCCACGTTCGGCATCTCCGGCTTTGCCGCCTCGACCGCCTCGCTCTTGCGCTTTGAATAAACAACGGTTGTCGCGCCGCAGTCGTTCACAAGGTTTTTAAGCTCCGCCGCGCCAAGCTCCTTATCAATCGGAACAATGATGTTCGAGCCGTTCACCGCCGCAAAGTATGTCAGAATCCACTCGTAGCTGTTCTCGCCGTAGATTACTATCTTCTCGCCGTGAAGTCCTAAGCTGAAAAAGTACGTTCCGAGAGCGTCAATATCGTTTTTCAGCTCCGCAAAGCTGACCTTCACGTCACCGCCGTTCCTGTCGAACATGAACGCGGTCTTGTCGTTGTATTTGTCCGCCGCGCAGTCAATAAGCTCTTTCAGGTCGTTTACCTGCGGCACCTCGTAATATGGATATTGATATTTGTTTTTCATGTCAAAACCTCACTAAATTTATTTTATAAAGTTTATTATTTCATCATAGCGGTCAAAATGCTTGTTGGGCATCGGAATCTCATCCTTCTCCGCATAGCCGAGCGCAACGCAGCCCATTATACCGTAACCGTCCGGCATTCCTAGCCTTTTAAGAAGCTCCGAGCCTTCCGCGCTGCCAAGAAATTTGTTAGCCATACATACCCAACAGCTGTCAATGCCCTGCGCCTTTGCCGCAAGCAGCATATTCTCTATTGCCGCGCCCGAGTTGGTGTGTGAATACTCGTTATTCAGGTCACCCGTCACCGCGATAACCGTCGGCGCGCCGTAAAACGGACTGAATTTCGGCATGGAAAGACGCATTTTTACATGGTCGTTCGGGTTTATTTTAAGAACGCCGATTGTTTTTTCGACAATCTCGTCAAACGCAGCCTTGCTTTGGATAACCGTAAGGTGCCACGACGGCTTATTAACCGCAAGCGGCGCGTACATAGCGGCCTCCAGAATTGTATTAAGCGCCTCGTCGCTTATCTGCGCGTCCGGCTTGAAGCCTCTTACCGACCTTCTTGTTTTTATTATTTCCATACATTCACTCATATATATCATTCCTTTCTTTATTTACTCAGTTTTATAAAATCTGTTCTGCTTTTGTAATCGCCCGCCTTTGGCGCGGCGGCTATTCCTTTTTGTACTTCTTTTCCGTATCGTATGACGCGACCTTCAATATTGCTCTGTGCAGCGAATCGCGCGACGTTCCCCACGGCTCGTCACGAAATTTGCAGTCAAATTTATTTATAAACCAAAGCAGCTCCTGTCTTACGCGCTCAAAGTTTTCGTTCTGTATTTTTTCGACTGTCTCCAAAAGCCCGCGGCGCGCATCAAGCCCGAGCTTATCCTCCGACATCGACACAAGCCTTTCAAAATCGTTTATACAAAAGCCTTTGCAGCCTTTCACCTTTTCCCTAAACTCCGGCTCCTTCTTCCAAAGATAGAAAAACGTATCAAAGTATCTGTCCATGCCTGCGTTTATTTTATCGCACACAAAGCATGACGAATTAAGACGTTTCACCGTTTCCGAAAGTCCGCTTTCCTCTGTTTTTTTGCCAAAAAGCGGTTTTTTCTTCCCGCCCTGCACAGCGGCTTTTGTGAGTGCGGTCATTTCCTTTTCGATTGCCGCCATGTGCGTACTTACCATAAGCGCAAGTCCCAGTCTGTTCTGCGCGTCGTACATCATTCTGTAATGCTCGCGGCAAAAGCCTTTTTCGTTTGTTATGTCGCGCACGTCCTGCTCCATGTATGAGGGACCCAAAACGTAGTCAAGCACATCGCGCTCCAGCTTTTCCCGCATTGCGCAGAACGGGCACTCGCTGTCCGCCATGAAGCCGTCGTTTACCGGTATTGTGTATATCTGTTCCTTCAAAATTGCACCTCTTTTACTCCGGCTTGATGTCCTGCTCTGTGTTTGTTATCATGTATTTTTTAAGATTGGGATAGACGCTGAAATTCACGATAAATCCCGACATACTTACAAATATAACCATCTCGAACAGCACATAAAGTATCCAGTAAATCAGCGGAGTACCGCCGGAAAGAGTCAGTCCGATATACGGTATACCCAGATGAATGAAAAGCAGTATAACAAGCACAAGAATATTCACCGGCAGCTTTCCGATTGCAAAAAGCAGCGCGTTTCTGTACAAATCCTTTAAAGAAAGGCGGAAGGTCACCATCATCGGGTATATGTAAAAGTGCATCATTGTATAAATAAATGCCATTATACATATAAGGTATTTAATGTACATAATTGCGCCCTGTGACCTTGAATAGAACAGGAATGCGATAATCATTACGGGCATTGCGACAACGTCAATCACCCACACGCATATCGCCTGTTTAAAGTTTTCCTTTGTGTACTGCCAAAAGTCGCTCCACAGCCACGCGTGCTCCTCGCGCGAGTAGTTGCGGAGTATATAGGTATAGCCCGCGGTTACAGGACCCATTCCCCAAAAAACCGTGAACAAAAGGCACATCGCCGCGCGGATAACCATGTCAAGCAGTGCGATATTCTTCATAAACTCCGCGTTGCCTGTGTCCGGAGCAGAAAGACCCATTGCCGCCGCAAGTACGCCCGCGCTGTTGTTTAAGAGTGTTGACGAAATAAGTCCCGATACCAAAAACACAACAATCAGCGTAGGAATACACGCAAGCAGATACAGCATATTCAACTTGCACAGCCGCCAAAACTTTCTGAAAAACAATTCAAAGAAGGCAAATATGCCCCTCTTTTTTGGAGCGTCCTTGTCAACGCCCTTGCCCTCTTTTGTAAAATCACCTATACCGAAAAAACCTGCCATATTATTGTCCTGTACCTTTCATAGATTGTGTGCGGGCGTTGTTTTTCGTCCGCGGTTTCCTTATTTGTGTACGCCGCATTGCGGGTATGCCGCAAAAGCGCGTCTGTTTTTGTTTTTAAATATTACTCACCGGGTCATGTAGCGTGTTGCGGGTGAAGGTATCACATTTAACCGTGTGCCGCGGCATAAAGTGCTGTCATCGATGACCGCACATGGAGGTGTAGTTCCTTTGCGTGTCATATTCAGCCATATGGCGCGGATTAAAATGCCGCCTTTGTCATATACCGCGCACAAAAGCGCAATTCTGCGCGCCGTATGAATCCCTGTCTGACGGTTTACGCCGCTTTACTGTGCGTTTACACGCGGGCGGCTGTGCGTTTACACGCGGGCGGCTGTGCGTTTACGCGCGGGTGGCTGTGCATTTGCGCGCGGGCGGCTGTGCGTTTACACACGGGTGGCTGTGCGTCATCTGTGAGCATATACCGTTATAGCTATACGCCGCGCGACTGCATGGCACGCTGCGGATTGTATAATCTCCGCTTTTAAACAGTTATAAGCTCCTTTATCTTTTGAAATTTCTTCTCGCCGATTCCTTCAACATTGAGAATATCCTTTATCGCCTTATAGCCGCCCATGCGGTTACGGGTTTCGATTATGCGTTCCGACATTTTTTCGCCGATACCCGGCAGTTTCATAAGTGTCTCTGCGTCCGCAGTGTTGATATTTATCTTTTCCGTATTCTCCGCCGCTGCCGGCGCGACGCTCTCTGCTGTATTTTCAACAGGTGTCACATTCGCAGACGCGGCTGCCGCACTATCTGATGTACCTTCCGCAGTCTTATCCGCATTTTCCGTTTCCGCCGCCGGCTCGTCATAAACCGTGCTGTCAAGCTCGCCTGTGGTATATAGAACACCGTCTTCTACCGTTTCATAAACATCATTATTTTTATCCAATCCACTGTAGCCGATGATGTACATTTCTGCCACAATAATCAAAACGGGCAAGAACATCATCCGTCTGTAATTATTTGTGTTCATCGTCATGTCTCCCAGTTTGTCTTTTATCTCAAATTACAGTATAACACATTTGTTTTCTTAATACAATAGCTTTTTAAAAAGTTTAAGTATATTTTCGGCAGATTTCGCCGCATGGAATATTTGCAAAAGCATATCCGAGCATAAAAATAAAGGCTGAGGGTATACGCCTATACCTTCAGTCTTTAAAATTTTGGGGGATTTATTTTGTGCCGCGGGCGCGAGTGCGGTTTGTGCCGCGGGGCGCGGGCGTTGACACTAATTATGTTTATTTAAAAATATTGTATTATTCAAATAAGTTCACAAATGCTTTCCCTATTTTCGGTAACCGTGGATACTCTGTTATAACGCCTTCTCCGTCCGCCGCCGGTTTCTCTTGAATATTTAACGACACTAAACTCTTTTCTATTTTTGTTGCCGTTATTTGTATATATTCCGTCAAATTATACTTATATTTCCCCTCGGCAACAAAATCTGAATTCGTAAGAGCTGATACAATTTCTTTATCCAAAGGTTTTGTACTTTTGATTCTATATATAACATCTTCAAGCGCCGTTAAATAAGTAGTAAAAATATGATAGTTTTCGTTATTTACCTCATCAGCAAAAAGCTGTTTTGCTCTGTCAAATGCAGCTTGTGTATATATTATCTGATGCTGCAAAGAAGAAATCTCATGGTTTTCTATAAAACCATTTTTTATAGTATTTTGTAAAATATCATTTATAGTTAAAACTCCCTGCATTGCAAAAAGTGTTTGATTGGCACTTTCCTGTTCCCTGTCTTGCAATTTACAATATAACCGTCCTGATATAATACCCAAAGCTACATTTCCGATTAGACTCAAAGCAAGCAATACTATTACTAATTTTTTCATTTTTATTTTTCC
>ERZ1034913.806-NODE-806-length-22046-cov-1455.936474_pt1 | contig 22046 bp, 43 predicted proteins | sample MGYA00520697_ERZ1034913 | MGnify/ENA primary metagenome ERZ1034913 (study PRJEB33766, sample SAMN09781786) | gut metagenome | biome: gut microbiome | host: Homo sapiens | place: Madagascar | study: EMG produced TPA metagenomics assembly of the PRJNA485056 data...
ACCGCTTGGGAGGGTAGACCGTAAGATAGCCTTACTGCGGTACGTTGAGCGGCTCTCGCTGCCGGACATTGCAGCACAGACGCATTACTGCCGGACAGCTATCGGCTACCGGCTGAAAGGCATTGATAAAACCATCAGATAAAGTAAATCCCCCGGTGTTCCGTTTGGAGCACCGGGGTGTTTTTTTATTTTTGATTTTAAGGCTTCTGGTTTTCTGTCATGCGTTATAGCCGGGGTGGCGGTCTCCGTACAGCTCGGTGACGGCCAGCACCTTGACAGGGACGATTTTTCGGGATCCGTCCGCCTGAGGTACAGACATTGTCAACCCAGCCGCGATAGTGCGGTCAATGGCGCTGCTGTAATCGTGTTCCGGGACCGTTGCGATACTGTCAGATGCCGCCGGTTTGCTCACGGTGTCGCCAAGCTGAGGATCGCAAGAGACATACACCGTGCAGCCGTTGCCGTCTTTGCTCTGATAGTCAGCATAGTAGCCGATACAGTGGTTACAGTTGGGGACAGGAGCGTAATAACCGTAGTGGACGCCCTCCGGAAGCTCGATGGTTACGACCTTACGATAAGGGACGCCGACCGGCTCATATACGCCGGTGTAACCGTTTTTGGTGATGATGTCCACGCCTCCGATGTTGGAGCCGGCGTTGTTGCTGACGGAGCTGACAACGCCAAAGCAGACTTGCTTGTTGCCCTTGTGGGCGATAACGGCATTGATGACGATCTCCGGGGTATAATTGTTATTAGACATAATAAACCTCCTGCCGCTGTGCGGCCCTTGCATTGATTAAATTTAACTCACTCGTGGCAGTCTTTTTTTATCAGAGCCGCAATATAAGCGTTTACACTCAGCCCCTTTTCGGCGGCTCTATCTTGTATGACTTTTTTCTGGCCCTTGGGGATGCGCAGAGTCAGGCGGTCATAAGTAGCTTCGTTGTAAGCGCTGATGTATGCGATTTGGTCAAATTTCTCCATTTGCTTCGCCTCCCTTTTTGTTTTGACGGCATTTTCGGATTCTAAGAGCGTTGATGGTAGGGTACTCGGCGTTCTGCATCCCTCGGTCATACGGAGTATAGCTCAGGACGGCATTCCGAGTTATCCCGAGAGATTCGGCGATTTCATTAATGCTCTTCCCGCCCTCCCTCATCTTTGTAATTTTCAGCGAAAGCGGGCTGGACCACGCACCGGCAGTGATCAAAATTTTTCTGGTCTTCTGTTCGCTGATCTTGAGCCTCCGTGCGATTCCGGCCACGCTCAATCCCTGCTCGTTCAGACGGAGGGCCGACGTTACAAGTGTATCCATATCTGTTTCCCTTTCCAAAAGCCCGTCAAGCCGATAGCGCAGCCGCATCGTTTATTTGTTCATCATATCCACCACAGCGTTGTAATGCTTTTCGTATTCTTCACCAGCGGCAAGCTCTTTTTCAACTTTCGCCTTCTGGTAAGCCCGCTCTTCGCCGTAGATTTCGCTTTCGATCGCATCGGGGATCTCAACGAACGCTTTCTGCTTTTTGCCATTGACCATCACATACACGCCGAATGCGTAATGCACGTTCTCCGGCCAGCGGCCGATCTGCTGCTTGTAGGCACCAGCTTTCATCTCACGACCGTTCACGAGCATGGAATTGATGGTGTACTGCCACTTATGGCAAGGGACCGTAACCTCGTTGCCATCATTCCAGAGGGTTTCTTCGGTGATGACCTTCGCATCAATGTCAAGATCAATCTTTGCGCCACGAGCGGTAGTCCAAGAATACTTCATTTTGTTTTCCTCCGTTTGTTTTGTGGGTGTTCTTTTGACACCCTTATTGTATCACATATGACGTCATATGTCAATGCTTTTTTTCAAAATTTTATGCTCAATGTACGCAAAAATCAAATGCAGATTGCAAACATTTTAGAGCAGAGCAAACCCCGGTGTTCCGTTTGGAGCGCCGGGGGGCTGCTGTTTATACGATTCCGTACTTGTGCGCATACTCAAACAATTTCTTTTTTGCTCTTTCGTGGAGATCCTTGTTTTTTTCACAAGGGTTTTGCGTGTAATTGTAAAAGCTTTCTTCTTCAAGATTGGAAAGAAAATCCAGAATCTTCTGATCAAATAAATCGTTCATAGTCATCCTCCATTGTTTTGTTTCCCTTGCTGTGATTATAGTATAGCACTGTTTATAGTGTATGTAAATTGACATTTTTGACAATGTTTATAGTGCTATCTTGCGCACATTTGACATTGTAAACAGTGCCGTTTTGTGCTATACTATGGCAAGTGAAACAGGAGGTGTTTTTTATGATTTCAGAAAAGAAAAAGGCATCCAATGCCAAATGGGACAAGAAAAACATGACAAGCTTGGCCTGCCGCGTAAAAAAGGACTATGCGGAAAAGTTTAAGGCAGCGTGCGCAGAGGCTGGCACAACTCCAAATGCTGTCTTAAAAGCTGCGGTAGATGAATTTTTGAAGAGATATGACAAGAAAAAGTTAATTGACAATGCAGGGGAAGAGCTTGGAAAGTATTCGCAGCTCTTAGGTAATATTGAAATCGAAGCTTTTGACTTGAAATAGCTAAAATTAAGCGCTCATGCGGATTTTTCCGTGTGGGCGCTTTTCTTTTTTGTCCTTCGTTGTGCGTTCGTTGTCTCTCGCTTTCTGCCGATGCAGTACACTGGATGCAATAGGAGGGATGTTTTATGAGCTATTATCCGACACCCGGAGCACCTTACGTTCCGCAGCAGCCTGTCAATCCTTACGGCGGCATGGGCACGGTGGGTCTTACCGCTCCCCTGCCGAATACGCAGATGCAACAGGTACAGCCGCAGCGTCCGCAGCCGATGAATGGGCAGCAGCCTGTTCAGCAGTCGACACAGGACGGCGGTTGGTTGCTTGGCAGACCTGTTTCCAGCAGGGAAGAATTTCTTGCGATACCGTCTGACCTGTACGGCAGACCGACCTACTGCCCTGACTTGCGCAGCGGCGTGATCTACTGCAAACGGCTCAACCCGGACACCTGTGAATCCTATGTTCAGGAGTTTTACAGCCCGGAAGCATGGCGGCAGATGCAAGCACAACAGGCACAGCAGACCGCTGCACCGACGCAGCAGTATGTGCCTATTGAGCAGTACAATGCCCTCGTGCATCGTCTGGAGGAACTGGAAAAGTGGCAGAAGAGCTTCTCTAAGCCCTCTGCCACAGCGAAGAAAGGAGAATAAGCAATGTCCTCTCCGTTTGACATGATTACTCACAGCCCCATTATGCAGCTTGCAAATCTGGCTCGTGCCGGGCAAAACCCGATGGGGCTTATCCAGCAGTTGGGTGGGCAGAGCGCCCCCATCATGCAGGGCTTAAACCTGATTCAGGGCAAAAACGAAGCGCAGCTCCGAACGATGGCGCAGAACCTCGCTAAAGAACGTGGCATCGACCTAAACCAGCTGGCAAGCGTCCTGAACCTGACGCTGCCCCGATAAAGCGTCCCTCTAAGTGAAACGCTTCTCAGTTTTGCGGACTTGACTAAAACCGCTTTGATTTGGCTTCGCCCATCGCATACGGCGGTGGGATGGCATAACGCAAAACTGAAAGGAGTTTTGTTATGGACGATTTTGCAACTGGCTATCTGGCCGGGCAGGACGGCGGCAATAACAACGGCGGATTCTTTGGCAACGAAGGTCTGTGGGCGGTTATCATCCTCGCTATCATCTTCGGCTGGGGTACGAACGGCTATGGCCGGAATGGCGGCGACAACGGCATGAACAGCTACATCCCCTATCTGGTCGGCACTGGCGCAACCGGGCAGGGCGGTGCAGACACCCGTGCGGCTCTGTCTGAGGGCTTCTACCAGCAGGATACCTCCCGTTCTCTGGCGGGCATCCAGAGCGGTATCTGCTCTCTGGGCTATGACCAGCTGGCACAGATCAACGGCGTCAACACCAACATCGCAAACGGCTTTGCTGGCGTGAACAGCGCCATCTGTCAGCTTGGCTACCAGAACGCACAGCTGGTGAACGGTCTGGAACGCAGCGTGTCCAACGGCGACAACGCCATCAACCTTGCTATCATGCAGGAGGGCAACGCTCGTCAGGCTGGTCAGACCGCACTTGCCACGCAGCTTGCATCTTGCTGCTGCGAGAACAAGCAGCTGATCGGCGACCTGAAGTACACCATCGCGACGGAGGACTGTGCTACCCGTCAGGCTATCGCAGACAACGCCCGTGCAGTTATCGACAACTGCAACGCCAACTTCCGCAGCATGATGGACTACTTCACGCAGGATAAGATTGCCACTCTGACCGCTGAAAACCAGAGCCTGAAGCTCGCGGCTTCTCAGGATCGTCAGAACGCGTTTCTGACCACTGCGATGAACGCCCAGACCGACACCATCCTGAACCGGGTCAATCCTCGTCCGATTCCCGCTTATCAGGTGGCAAACCCTAATTTGGGTGTGAACTGCTGCGGCTGCTAACCAACACACTCCCCGATAACACCGGGTGAACCATTGGGGCAGGGGTAAGACACTTCTGCCCCTAATTTTTTAGGAGGAAAACATTATGGCTTGCAAAACAAGCTGCAAACTTTGCCCGCATCTGGTTCTGAGCCAGTCTGTCACGTTTGCCAACGATACGTTGACCATCAACATTCCTGCTGGCGCATACCGGAACGGAGAGAAGTATTGCATCGTGGTCGCTCAGAGCATCCCGGACACGACCACCATCAACGCCCCTGTGGTCATTACCATCGGTGCAGGCACGACCGCATACCCTCTGACTGACTGCAACTGCGCTCAGGCAACCGCCGAGAGCATCCACACCCGCACTCGCTACGCTACCCGTGTGGCAACGTCTGCCACAGGCACTGGCACGTTCAAGTATCTTGGCTGCTTCTGCCGTTCCCACGCTGGTGCGCCCGCGTCCATTTCCTAAGGAGGTATAGATTATGGGCAAGACTAATTTTCGCCGCATGATGATGCTCCGTGACCACGACAAAAACCGTGAACCGGAGCGCGACCGCCTTGAAGAAGAGCGTGACCGCAGGGAGCGGGACATGGAGCGCCGCCTGCGTCGTATGGAGGAGCGCGATGAACCCCGGCGCTCCTGGCGCATCGAGGAAAACCGCTACATTGACCCGTATCCGATGCCGCGCTATCCCGACTCTGACGGGTATGATCGTCGGATGCCTCGTATCGGCTTTTCCCAGACGGGCAGCTGGGACGACACTTCCCGGCAGTATGAGCACGGGGGTGCATCTGGCAAGGCTGTAATGATGCCGCATCCGCATCTGACCCGCGACGAAGCAGAAGAGTGGTGTGACGGCATGAAAAATGCCGACGGCACCACCGGACCCCACTGGAGCTATGACCAGGCCACCCAGCTGATGACCCAGCGCAATCTTACCTGTAACCCCGTGGACTTCTGGGCCGCGCTGTGCATGATGTACAGCGACTATAGCAAAGTGGCCCGGGCTTACAGCGCCGACAATCCCAACTTTTACGCCGATATGGCGGCGGCATTTTTGTGCGATGAGGACGCCGTAAAGGATAAGCTGGTGCAGTATTGGGAGCACATACCAGCTGACTAAAAAGCTGACGACTTTTTGACGACTTTGGGAACATCAAAATAAGCATTTATAAGCAAGTATTTGCAGATATTCGCATATCTCAAAATATTCAAAAACCCGCATGTATACTGGATTTTCCAGCATTCATGCGGGTTTTCACTTTGGTGCGAGGGAGGGGATTTGAACCCCACGGATTTTTCGCATTTACGTGTAAATTTTGTTTTTGACGACTTTTTGACGACCTCATTTATTTGCTTTATTTTTTACATACTCATCAAGCTGCGAATAATACTTTTGGTCTTCGGCGTCCCTAAGCTGTTGATACACCCGGCGGGTCGTTGTAATGTCTGCGTGTCCCATAAGTTTTTGCGCTACTTTGTCCGGCACACCTGCATAAAAAAGGTTAGACGCATACAGATGTCTAAATTGGTGCGCTGTTACAACGGCTCTCCATTTGTAGTAAGTCCTTATTTTTCCGGGCTGGCCCTTTATTTTTGAGTGCTTCTCTTGCCGGACGCTCAAGCCAAGCGGACGGCAGTACACCGCCCATCTCCACTCATATTGCGTTTGCGACAAAGGCTCGGCAGTCCCTGACAGGACATAATCAGACGCTTTGTGTAAGCGTCTTTTTTCGAGTAGCGCCGGTCTGAGCGGCGAGAGGATGGGGATGTCACGATAGGCATTATCAGTTTTGGGCGTCTCCAAATACGGCCTGTTTTTTTCCCACGGCATCGCTCGACGCACGTGGATCACACCGGCGTCCAAGTCAACATCCTCCCAGCGGAGCCCATTTGCCTCACCGATTCGCAGGCCTGTATACTCAAAGAGCTGCGCCCAAAATCCACATCCCTCTGGATGCTCATTGATGAGCCTGCATTGCTCCTCTGTTGGCTCTTCCCTTTTGCCCCGCCTCATCCCGGCGGGGACAGAAGCATATTGCACCGGGTTGCCTGTACCATGGTAATTTGCGCACCAATACCTAAAAATGCAAGAGAGCACACTTCGGGCGTTTGTAACAGTATGCAAACTTTTACCGTCAAGCTTTAAGCTCTCAAGGTAGCCACTCACTGCTTGTGCATCGATTTGAGTCATCTTTATATCGCCAAAATAATTTTTTAATGGAGCAAAATGTTTGCGGTAGGCACTGATCGTCCCTCTTTTTATTGGACTGCCCGGCCCTGTTATATAGTCCTCGTAAGCATTTGCCACCTCCTCAAAAGATGGACCAATTTTAGCTTTTTCGGTTTGCAAAATCAGCTCATCACGAGCCGCCTCATATTTACTCTTGGCCTCAGTCAAACTACTGCCATAAAAATGCCCTATCTTTCCATCAGGCATTTTCTTTTTTATCTCATAGCGCCCATCTGGGCGCTTGGCTTTTTTTCTCGGCATTTTTTACACCTCCCGTTTGATACTGTATGCCTGCTGATCTGCGATTACTGCCGCCTTGCCGCCGCTGTGAGCCTGTTTTAAGATGGTCATTTTAGGCTGTAGCCCAGCGGGGTCTGGATCTGTACCACGGGCATGAGCTACCTCGTAGTCACTGATGATGGTGCCACAATGAGAGACGCGATTATCCAGCGGGCAGTGTAGGTTTGCAAGTATCTCTGTCAGTACACCGACGTGATCAGAGCCGTGATCCCCATAGCGGATGTATAGCAGAGCATCCACCTCGTAAGAGCTGGCCTCATCGATGGCCTCGTGGAGATAGCCTCTCTTTTCGGCGTCGATGGGGTCGTCCTCGATATGCTCCAAAAGGCCCGGGTGGATGCAGGCATCCATAAAGCGTGCAGCTGACACTCCGCAACAGGTAAACCACTGCATGACGTCACCCAAGGACGGCTCCGAGTAGCATAGCTCCCACTTGGCGACCGTCTCACGGTTTATATGCATACGCTCTGCAAGTTTTCGCTGGCTCAGACCTGCATGATCACGGGCCATCCGTAGAGCTTCGGCAACGCGATAGCTAAAATCAGTCATACTCTCACCTTCTCATCTGTCGAATTTTATCAAATTATAAATTTGTTCTTTTTGCCCGCCATTTTAGCAATTTGTGCGCGGTTGATGTCCAGCCGTCCACCATGTTATAACAAATATGTCAATTTTATCCACATAGGAGGTAAAAAAGAATGTACGCCACCATCAAAACCGTCCGTTATGAGCTGCCCGAAGACATGCCCATCATTGATGGGATGCCCGCAAGCCGCCCTCAGAATCCCGACCGGAGCCGGAAACCGTGGGAGGGCTGAGAGATGGCATACGATAAGGTGCTTGTACATACTTTACTGTCCGGCTATGCCCAGCACACCGTGCTGACGCTGGTGTACTATCTGGCACAGCACGATGTGGACGCTGACATCTACGCCGACACGGCCCGCATCTTACAGCAGGCGGCAAACGACAAGCGCGCCGGAATAAATCCCGGGATGCACGTCGAGTGCATAAACGGCAAAATGGTCGAGGTTTAATTAAAAATCTTTATTTTTAGGAGGCATACTATGAATTTTAATAATATTTTCGCACCGGACGAAGCTCTTCCTGAGGCCGTCGCAGATGTCAAACACTGGCTCGAGGAGTTGGAGCAGCGCGGCTTTACCGTCACCGACCTCAACAAACGCATCCAGATTTTGCAGGCTGTCTCTACCAAGCTGTCAAATAGCGCAAAAATCGAGACTCAAAATCTCGATGTTCAAAAAATATATGAGAGCGCATTCCCCTTTCGCCCGGGCTCTTTCGGAGCTTGACGGCGTACCGGACTGGGCAAAAATTACTTATACAATTTTGGTATTGTCTTTTAAACGCCGTTCTAAGTAATCTTCGCCCCCGCCCGGCGGGGGCATTTTTGTGTCCACTGTGGACACCTCAGCGGGTTAGTACCCGTTGGCGCTTGCGCCGTATTCTGCCTGACTTGCCGTAAAGCCCTCGTACTCCAGCTGCTGAATCAAACCCGATCGAGAAAAGGACATCGCATTCAAATAGTTTTTCGCGCTCTTGGCTGCTTGCTCATTCCAGTCTGCCCCGCAGTGATCGGCTGCATACGTTGCATCTTCGGTAGAATAGCCCTCGTATTCAAGCTGCTTTATTAGACCATCGTGAGAAAAAGCCATTGCAGACAGATAATTTGCAGCTGCTCTAAGTGCATTCCTTTGCCCCATCGTCAGCTCTGGCTCGCTGGATCTTGATATAGAGGAGCTTGCCGCTGTGCTCGGTTTGGATACCGTGGCACTTGTGCTTCCCGTGTCAGAAAAGCCGCCAATCATTCCAAGGACAAGAACCACCACAATCGCCGTCAGACAGCCGCAACCTTTTCTTTTTGGCTTTTTCTTTTCATTGTCTTCTTGAGGCGCTGTACCCCTGACAAGTCCTGCTTTTAATGGAGCTCCGCATTCTGTGCAAAAATTTGCATTTCCAACTTCTGTGCCGCAATTTGGACATTTCATTTTTATTTCCCCTTAGCTCAATATTTTGACAGGCTTAAAACGCCAGCCTTACAAACTTTGTACCCTGCTTATGGCTTTCCGTACCGGCCAAAGCACGGGCTCGGACAGTGGGAGACGCGGCCTGCAAGGACTCATAAGCATCAAAGATGCCGGAGACGGATGCCAGATGGCGGGAGTGTATATCCATGTGAAAGTCTGTCAGCGCATTGTCACCCTTAAAGCGGATCGTCACACTTTGGGCAGTAAGTGCTTTTTTCATAAGACGGATTTCTTCCGAATTGGCTACAACATCGCCATATTCCCAAACATACACTCCATCTCCAAAAACATCCGTCACGGTTTTTCGTGAAATGTTGTCTTTGCTGATAGGCCTGTAATAAATGTCCCCATCTACGTTGTAAATAATTTGATTATAAAAAATCCAATTTCTATCGTAGTAGATATAGAGCATCCGCAAGGGCTGGATATTGCCACCACGGCCGCAGAAGTACGGCATGACAAAAGTGTACTGATCCGTTTTTGGATAGCCGCTCCAAAAATAGTAGTCCACATTTTCCACTTCATCGTGCTCTTTGTAGAGCTCCGAGTTGAGCTTCTCGATCAGGGCGTTGACCTGCAAATCTTCCAGCGCCTGCTGGGCCGCTGCCAGAGTGCCGACATTGGAAACCATCTGCTGCTGCGCGGCGGGCAGAGATGCATAAGCACCCTGGGCGTTTGCAATGGCCGTGGCGCTGTCCAGCGTGACCACGCCGATCTGGTTGATCTGTGCTTCTACCTCTTCCGGGGTGGCCGCAAAAGCAAGAGGGCAAAAAGCGACAGCAGCCGCGAGGCTCAGTCCTACCGCAGCCACCCGGCACTTTTGCACAATTTTCATGGTATTTCCTCTTTTCTCTTGATTTTCTTTTTTGCTAGTTGTAAAATCAAGCCATTAAATACAACAAAAAGGAGTGTTTCATGTGACGAACGACGAAATCATTGCTGTCTTGCGAGACCATCCCGAGCTCATCCCTGACGTGTTGGCGATACTTACCAAGCGCAGAGCAAAGACCTCGCCGTCGGACGTCGCATAAATCAATCTTTTTTGACTTTGGATTTAAGCAGCGTCTCGACTGCATCGCGCTCCTCTTGTGTAGCGCCATTTAGCAAGTCTACGATCATCTGCATCTGCTCATCGAGCCCGCCCTGCCCGGCGGGCTCTTTTTTTGTCCCCATCAGCTCATCGACAGAGATGCCAAAGTAGTCCGCTATTTTTTTACGGCTTGCGACTCTTGGGAGAGCCCCATTTTTCCACGCGGTAACAGCAGAGCGGTTAAACCCAAGCTCTTCGGACGCTACAGATGGTGACTTTTCGACTCTCTCACACTGTCTTACAAAATTATCCCAAAACAAAATCCTCACCTCTTTTTTGTGCAATCCAACGAAAGCCAACATTATTCAATTTCGCTCTTGATAATTGGATTTAGTTGGATTATAATAAAGATGTTCCCAGAGAGTTCTTACCTTCCTCCCTGGGTCGGAATCAAATAGACCTCCTACATGTGCAAACTGCTGTGAGCGTTGTGATTCCCCATTTGACAAGTGCCCTCTTGCGTGGAGCACTTGAGCCGGGCCGTACTGCTTGCGGCCTGACTCGGATGCATTGCCAAGTATAAAAAATGTGATTTGATTGCCCGCACTCTCATTTTACACTTTTTATCACCGCTTGGCAATGTTTTTTAGAGCATCATTTATAACTTTTGACAAGGCGGTGGAAAACATGGCGCGGAACAAGCGCATCCTCTCGGACGAGTTCCGGGCGTGGAAGGGCGAGGCTACAAAGCTCAAAGTCCAGCACGGTTGGACAAACCGCGAGCTGGCCGTGGCTGCTGGATTGTCGATATATCAGGTAAACAACTATATGTCCGGCAACTACCCCAACGACTACCCCAAAGAGCCCATCGAGCGCGCTTTGGGCATGAGGTGACGATTATGACACGAGGCACGATTTTTGCCTGTTTTATGTGTTTTATGGCAGGCGGGTGCATGACAGCACTGCTGATCGTCTGCACCAAAAAGCCGGCGCGTGAGGTGCTGGTGGGCTGGATGGCCTACCTGGCCATCGCGCTGATACTGGCCTATACGTTGGGAGGTGCGCTTATATTATGAGCGGTGTAATGTTTATTTTTCAGGGCTTTTTGCAAGCCACCGGCTGCACGCCCTATCAGGCCAAGTGCATCGAGACTCTGGCATTGCTCTTTATCCTCGCGCCCATCGTCGCCGGTCTGCCGCTGGCACTGGTGGAGTGGGACAAATTTAAGCGGTCGGACAATGCCCGCATCCGCGCTGCCAAGCGGCGGCGGATGGAAAGGACGGCGCGATAAGATGGGTACACCTGCAAAAGAGAGATACTGCGCACTCTGCGGCACATCCAAAACGAGCGGAGGCCGCAAGTACTGCACGGCCTGCCTCAAGGTCGTGCGCAAAAAGAACGCTGAGGAGCACAACAAAAAAATGGCCGCATACTATGCAGCCAAGAAAAAAGCAGCCCTACCTCAGGGCAGCAGTATCAGCGATGTATGTGCCAGAGCACATGCTGCCGGCCGCACCTACGGCCAGCAGGTGGAATATGAACGCCGGCAGAAGGAGTTGAGAGACCGTGGCGAAATCGACTAGAGGCGAGGCGTGGAATACCGCCTACCATGCCATTTTTGCCGAGACCAAGTGCATCCGGCTGACAATGGACCAAGTTTCGGCCTACATGGGCGTCCCCAAGCGTGACGTCTGCAAGCGCTACCCGGACGGATGGAACAACAACGGCGCGGGCGATGGCCGCGGAAAGCGCATCCGCCTCGATACCCTGCTGGATCAGGAGTATGGGGTGTACTGATGTCTGGCTCCACTGGCGGCAGGAGCTAAAATAAGAGCCGCTGCCAGCGCAAAAGCGCAAAGTCATACACACAAAAATGGAGGTATTTACAAATGGCATCCAACAAAATTATCGTTGATGGGGTGGAAGATGTCCGTGCCGACTCCGTCACTCCGTCCCCTGCTGCTGACCTCAACGGTATGCCGTACTGCATGGTGCGCACCTATAGCGCTGGCGTCTTCGCAGGATACATCGAGAGTCGTGACGGCAAAGAGGTCACGCTGCGCAAGGCCCGGCGTATGTGGTACTGGGATGGCGCTGCCAGCCTGTCTCAGCTCGCCACCGATGGCACCAGCAAGCCGCAGAACTGCAAGTTCCCCTGCGAGGTTGACCGCGTGACGCTGACTGAGGCCATCGAGATCATCCCCATTACCGATAAGGCCCAGAAGAGCATCGAGGGGGTGCCGGTATGGCACGAGTGACTAACGGCTACGGCTACGGCTACGGCTACGGCTCCAGCTACGGCTCCGGCGATGGCTCCGGCTATGGCTCCGGCTATGGCTCTGGCTACGGCTCCGACGACGGTTCCGGCGACGGTTCCGGCTCCGGCTCCGGCTCCGGCTTCGGTGACGGCTACGGTGACGGTGACGGATAACTAATATACCCATTCCGATGGCGGCAGGAACTAAAATAAGAGCCGCTGCCAGCGCAACCCGCGCAGATAAGTTTTTAGGAGGTAGACCAAATGGCAAATTATAAGCATGGTTTTCGCAAGTACAGTGAGAGGGCAAAAGCGGCCGGTGAGGTCATGCGCAATTACCTGCTGCTCGCAAAGAGCGACTTGACCGTACAGGAGGCGCGTGACGCCTGCACTTACTGCCGCGCTCTGTTGGAGCGTGACGTGCGTGAGAGCGGCTATAGTCTCCCGGATGGGACTGCTGACGCAGATGCCAGCACGTTCCCTTCTCCCACAGAGTATCTGGAGGGCGACGACGATGGCATCCAGTAAACCGGCATCCGGGCGGCGTGGGCCTTCTCAGGGGGCAAAGAAAGCCTCTGGGGGAGTTTTCCCCCCACCGGTCACTTTTCCCGTGGCCGGGCCTGTCCCCCGCAAAATCGAGCCGCAGGAGTGCGTGGCGCGCTGTATCGGTGCATCTGCCGATGGTGTGCGCGTTATCGTGCTCCCTCGGGTGGTCGATGTCCGGCATATGCTGGATAGTGTCTATGGCGTGCTGGGCTGGGGCGATACTTATTACCGCTCCGGCAGCTGGTGGAGATGCCAGATAGAGGTGCTCTCCCCTGCCACCGGCCAGTATGTCCGCAAGGACGCTGGGCCGCTGAACCTACCCACGTCCGACCCCGACCGGATGCAGGAGAACACAAGCTTTTTGTCCGCAGCGGCCATGCTGGGCTTTGCCGAAGATGTCATGGAGCTTGGCCCCATCGCCCTCAAGACGGAGCAGGTCCCCGTAATGCAAAACGACAAGGGTAAATATTACCCGGCGGCAAAGCTGACGGTGGACAAGTTCGCACGGGCTGAGGACGGGCATATCTGCATGGTACAGTTTGCTCTCCCCGACGGCAAGAAAGTCTTATGGGACGAAAAGGCATAATCGGGCGGCTGCCCGTGGTGTATGACCCTGCCCGGCGGGGCTTTGCCGTGGAAAACTCTGCGGAATTTGTTAAAACCCAGATACGCCAAAAGCTGGATGATCTGGCACATGGCAAGCCTCTGCGTCTGACGGTCACATTTGAGCCGGAGCGCAAGGGACGCAGCCTTAACCAAAACCGCATGATGTGGGCGCTGTTGACCATCATGGCCGACACCTACAACGGCGGACGGGCGGGCGGCATGAGCCCGGAAGACTGCTATGTGCAGATGCTGGACGAGTACGGCGTGGACTTTGATTTTTTGGAGGTGCCGACGGGTGCCGTTCCGATTTTGCGCACAGCATACAAGCTGGTACACGTCGTGGAGCTGCTGGATGACGACCGATGCACCGTCAAGTGTATGAGAGGATCCAGCAGCTTTACTACGGCCCAGATGACTGATTTTATCAACGGGATATTTGACCGGCTGGCCGAGATGGGGGTAAACGACCCCAACGTCACGGCCTACTGGCAGGAGTGGCAGGAGGCGCCGAAGTGGAAAAAGAGAACATCGTAACTCCCGAAAACATCATAACTCCTGAAAGCAGTATTTACATTGATGGGCTCCGACTGGGTCGTCGCCTGCTTTTTTATGCAGGAGAATTGGCAGCACATGACATCCGCGGAGAATTCGACGGAATTATGAAAGCATTGGATATGGTCTGGGATGAGTGCTACAAATCCTCTTCGGACACCGAAAAAGGAGACCAAAAGTCTCATGGCTAAGTCTATCATGCAGACCCGGCGGGAGTGTTATGTCTGCCGGATGAAGTACAATGTATCCACTGTGGACATGCTGGAAGAGCATCATGTGCTCAACGGCCCGCTGCGGTCAGTGGCCGAAAAGTATGGCCTGAAGGTCTGGCTCTGTCACCGGCACCACAACGAGCCGCCTGAGGGCGTCCACCACAACGCCGAGATGATGCATTGGCTCAAGGGCGAGGCCCAGAAGACTTTTGAGTGGGTATATGGGCATGACCTCTGGATGCAGGAGGTCGGGAAGGATTATTTAGATGCTTAATGTAGTAGCTATCATGGGTCGGCTTGTGGCTGACCCGGAGCTTAAAACCACTCCGGCGGGTATCAATGTGTGTACATTCCGCATCGCCTGTGACCGGAGCTTTGTCCAGCAGGGCCAGCAGCGGCAGGCCGATTTTATCGACGTTGTCGCATGGCGGAACAATGCAGACTTTTTGTGCAAGCACTTTGCAAAGGGCGGTATGGTAGCCGTACAGGGCCGTCTCCAGACTCGGCAGTATCAGGACAGGAACGGCAACAAGCGCACGGCTGTAGAAATCGTGGCCGACAGTCTGAGCTTTGCAGGCTCGAGCAAAAAGCCCGGCGGGCAGGCAGTGGATGAGGGCGGCGAGGCACCGCCCAGCGACTACCGCGACCCGGCGCCGGCCTATTCTCAGGGCGATGCAGACGACTTTGCCGTCATCGACGACAACGATGACTTGCCATTTTGAGGGGGGGGGTAACGTGTGAGCAGTAAAAAAAAGAAATTTACCAATTACATTGTTATCCAGCCCTGGATGTTCAAAAATCTCAAGCTCTCCGTCAATGAGGCGCTGGTCTTTGCCATCATCTACGGCTTTTCGCAAGATGATCAGAGCTGGTATCGCGGCGGCTCGTATTACATTGAGCAGACTACACCTCTTACCCAGCGCACTGCCAAGACTCACCTTGCAACTCTTGAGAGCCTCGGTGTAATCGAGATGCAAAAAGAGACCGTCAACGGTGTTGTCCATAACATTTACCGCACTGTGCCGGACGTCGAAGAACTGGTCATCCCGGATGAAGAGCCCGCATCTAAAAACGCTGCCGACCCGGGAAAAAATTTCACCGGTGAAAATTTTGCACCGGTGAAAAAAATGTCGCCAGACCCGGGAAAAATTTTCCCTCAGACCCGTGAAAAATTTTCACGGAAGAAATCTAATAGAAATCTATTAGGGAAATCTATCTATCTGCGCGATGCGCAGAAAACGGATGGATGGATGGACGAGAGCGCGGATCTGGATGCTTTGCGGGAACGCTTCCGCCAGCAGCTGGAGCTCGGCATACTGGCAAAGCGGTATGACCCTCAGGAGCTGGATGAGCTTTTGGATGCCGTGGTGGAGATGTATGCCTGCCCGGATGAGTGCCAGCAGGTCGGGCAGCAGCTCCAAAGCACCAAGGCCATCCGGCAACAGCTGGACAAGCTGACCAGCCGACACATCGAGTACATCATGGAGAGCATGAGCAAGACCACGCAGCCCATCAAAAACATCCTCAGCTATCTGCGGGTCACGATTTTGAGGGCGCCGACGACTATCGAGCATTACTATAAGGCCCAGAGCCAGGCGGCGGTGGCCCAGAGCCAACAAACGCCTCTGCGTGACATGGCAGGGGCATCAATACGCCGACTCAGGACAAAGCGAGGCGATGGAGCATGAGAGACGACGATGGCCACACCCGGCATTACCCGGATGATAACCCGTGTAACAGCTGTGCATATGCGACTTGCCGTGACCGTCCGCACAACTTTTTCCGCGAGTGCTCTCGGTGGAGAGAGTGGTTTATGGACCGGTGGCAGGGTTATCAAATCGCAGCAGCCAAAATAAAGACAAGCAGATGAGCAAAAAGGAGACCACAATGCGCAAGATGAGCAAAATCGCAATTATCAACCTCAAGGGCGGCGTCGGAAAGTCCGTCACCGCCTGCAACCTGGCCTGCGTCCTCGGGTGGAAGTACTCCCGGCGGGTGCTGGTCATGGACCTGGACAAGCAGGCCAACACCTCCAAGTTCTTCCGGTGCTTTGACCCGGAGAAAAAGAGCATGGCCGACGTGCTCACCCTGGAGGCAAAGCTTGGGGACGTGATCCAGATCCCGGACTACAAAAATTTTAGGTTCGTGGATGTCGCCCCCAGCTGCATGAACATGATTTTTGCAAACCAGCGGCTCACGCTGGAGACCATGCGGCCCCGGCACGACCGCCTGCGGCACGCTCTGGAGCAGCACCGCGAAGATTACGATTACTGCATCATGGACTGTCCTCCCGACATCGACATGGCCACGGTCAACGCCCTTGTCTGTGCGGACTGGGTCATCATCCCGGTGGACTGCGGCGAGTGGGCCATGGACGGACTGGCGGAGATTCTCAAGCAGGTCAAAGAGGCCAAAGAGGCCTACAACCCGGCGCTGGAAGTGCTCTGCGTCCTGCCCACCATGTATCGCCGCACCCGGTACGGTGCCAAAGCCATCAACCAGGTGGCGGAAAGCGGGCTGCCGCTCTTCCGGCACGAGGACGGCAGGATTTTGCGCATCGAGGCCAGCGTGAAAGTGCAGGAGGCCATCAGCGAGCACATGCCGCTGTGTGACTACAGCCCCAAGTGCAAGGCGACCGAGCAGTATCTGGAGCTGGCCCGTAAAGTCATGGCAAAGGTGGAGGGATGAGCGATGGATGACGTGAGATTGATTGATGCAAATGACCTCCTCAAGCACCTCAAAGTGACATCTATTACGACCGAGTCTAAAAAAGAGACAATGCAATATTTTATCTCCGGGATTCGGCAGTGCATGAGCAAGCTGGTGATACCGACCATCCAAAAGGCACCGACCTTCGGGATGGAGAGCTTTTGGATGAGCGCCAGCTGTCCGCCTCCGACTCATGTAGATGAGTGGGATGATGGTAAAGACCATTACTGCGTTGACATCAGTGACGAGGTATGGATATACTGCATCGACGGGACGCGCCTGTTGGGCAAGTATGAGGCCAAAAGCGGGTGGTATGAGAGCAACGGAAAGCATATTGATAGTGACTATCATGGCAGTGTTACTCACTGGATGCCACTGCCGGGAAAGCCGAAAGGAGATGCAGTCAAATGAGCACCGGACTGATAAGCAACCTCCTGAGCATCCAGCCTCAGGCATCCACCCCGGCGGGGCAGATGGAAGTAAAGATGCTGCCACGCGAGTACATCATGCGCAACCCGGACAACAAAATCTATGTCGTGGGCGACATCGACAAACTCAAAGAGGACATCCGGCTGCATGGGGTCCGTCAGCCGCTTGAGGTCATTCGGTGGGCCAACGGCTACAAGCTCATCGGCGGCGAGCGGCGCTTGACTGCTTGCGAAGAGCTGGCCAAAGAGGGCGACAACCGCTTTGGGTCTCTGCCCTGCATCATCGTGGAGAGCAAGGGTGAGTTGGATGACAAGATAGCTCTTATCACGGCCAACGCTACCGCCCGAGACTTGACCGACTGGGAACGTGTGGCCCAGTATGAGGCACTCAAGGAGGCGTTGACCCACAAAAAGAGAGACGGTAAGCTTGAGGGCAAGGTAAGAGACGAGGTTTGCCGGATACTGGGACTCAGCACCGGTGCAGCGGCACGGCTGAACGTCATCGCCTCCTGCCAAAACGAGCTTATCAAAGAGCGGCTGATGTCTGGTGAGATAGGTTTGATGCAGGCTTATCAAGCAGCGCAAGATTATACGCGCTTTGCTGAGGCAAATGCCGAAGAGCTTGAGGCTCAAAAAGCACAAAACAGTAAAGCTCCGGTAACGGTTTCGGAAAAGCCCGCATCGCCCGAGAAAAAACCTACAAAAAGCACAGCAACCACATCTGAGGATGGTGTGGACTGGCATCAGACAGCAACAAAACTCCCCGAGTGGGCGTATCAATATGCTGTGCAGATCTGCCACGAGGACTGGATTGAGGCGCTGCCCGAATTTACCGGAGGGAATCTTTTGGACAGCTGCCATAATGTCCACAGTGGACACCCTTTGACGGGCGGTGGGTATGTCAATTATCTGCCGAGAGGGCTTGTGCTGCGCAACGCCGACCGGACTCAAAAGGTGATTTTTACATGGCATTGGTTTGTTGATGCCTGCAAGGCTTGCGGCATCCCTGCTACAAAAGAGCCGGATGGTATACCGAGAGGCCATGACACGCTGGTCAAGCTGGCGGCGAAAACACTGGGCAGTTTGGCAGCATGGGAGTTAAATCTTGAGGAGCCTGCCTTTAAGCTGACCTACTACACCCAAAAGCTGCCCGGCGGGGCGATGCTCTGGAGACAGGTGGATGATACACGAGACCTTAAAGGCAAAACCGACACCACACGCTATGCCATTATCTTGCAGGATTACAGCTTTTTTACCTGCGGATGGATAACTCAAGCTGAGATAATGACAGAGCTGGTAAGATATTTTGAGCTAAAATAACCTCTAGGAGGGGCGAAGGATGAAACCGCGAGAGTTTAAGCAACTGTATGCAATCCCTTATGACATCAAGGCCCGCAAGCGGCTCATCAAAAAGCTGGAAGAAAAGCAGGCACAAGGGCCAGAGTTGGTGGCCGATGTTGTAAAGTCCTCTCGCGGTGACGGAAACGCCTGTATCATCGGCCACGCCACAGTGCGAGGCACTGCTGACAATGCCTACACACAGAGGGAGGCCGAGATAAAAAAACTCAAGGACAAAAACGCAAAGCTCGAAGCAGCATATCTCGAGGGTCTGCAAATCGTTGAGAGTTGTGATGACTTTATCCTGCGGGCGGCTATCTCCGGCATCTGCATCCTCGGCAAAAAACCTCAGGACGTGGCTGTTGAGTTGATGGAGATGGGCTGCGACATGGACGCCGATGCCATCCGGCGACGGGTAGATCGCTGGGTGGAGCAGAATGTGAGGTGATGTTTTCATGACTACAGCCGAAAAAGTTGTTGTCTCCGCATACACGGGATACTTGATGTGCGATTTTTATTTTGTGCATCAATACATCGAAAAGGTTATGGGACGCCCGATTTATGCCCACGAAATGGGAACTGACGATTTCGGCAAAGTTCTTCGAGAAAAAGTAAAGCCGGATTTCCTCAAAATTTGCAAAGGCGAAGAAGTTCGTTTGCATTTAAGAAACAAGAGGAGGCGAGAAAGATGAATATACTTGGAAAGTATTGTCCGTTACAAGAACTTTCTCACTGCAATGATCTTTGTGCATGGTGGAACAGCAAGTATCAGTGCTGTGCAGTCGTTGCCATTGCCGATAGGTTGACCGAAGAGTATTCTCCAACATTCTGCCAGATGTGCAAAAATTACCGCAATGACGGCACTTGCGCAAAAGGCGCAGCTGTATGCGAGTCAGACAATATGATCAAGTACTGCGATTATTACAACGAAAAAGAAAGATAAATCTATTACCCAGCAGGCGGCTGATTCCAGATTCGGAGCCAACCGCTTTTATTTTGTCCAAAATGTCCGGATTGTCCAAAATGTCCGGATTGTCCGAAATGTCCGATTTGTCCGAAATGTCCGGATTGTCCTAAAAAGGCATGGTATTATTATGATGCGGATTTTGGCTCATCCAAAGTCAGCACATTATGATCTATCCTCGGCGGGAATCACAGCGCGGTCTTGGTTTCATCCGTGCTCAATGGGTCAACAGCGCCGTCCGCTCCAAAACCCAGCGGCGCGTTGAGAAAACAAAATCATACAACCCGGCGGGTGTCCACTGTGGACACCTTTTTATTTTATGTGCGGAGGAGGGCGAAAAGTGGCAATAGGCGAAACATACGAAGAGTTTGTGGATAAATTTAAACCCAAAAAGACTACGGACGATTGCGACACTCCTCCCAGCGTGTACACGGTTATTAAAGATTGGGCTTGCGAAGAATACGGCATTGACCCAGATAAAATCGTGCGACCGTTTTTCCCGGGCGGCGATTATGAACACTTTGATTACTCGGACGGAGCCGTCGTGCTGGACAATCCGCCTTTTTCCATTTTGACGTCGATTTGTCAATTTTATCTTGACCGTGGTATTCAATTTTTTCTGTTTGCGCCAAGTTTGACCTGCCTTGGTGGTAAGTCTGTTTGTATGCGGATGAATCATCTTATATGTAACTGTAACATTGAGTATGACAACGGTGCAATCGTTCGCACGAGTTTTGTGACAAGCTACGGCGGCGACATCGTGGCTCAGTCTGCACCGCGCCTGACTAGGGTGGTCAACGATGAAGTAGAGCACTTACGGCGCAAAAAAACAAGGAAACTGCCGAAATATATATATCCAAATCACGTTGTAACAGCTGCGATGATACAAGGCTATGCATCGCATGGAGTAGACTTTAAGGTTAGGCGTAGCGAGTGCGCATATATTAGCGCATTAGATGCACAGCGCTCCGCAGGTAAAACTATTTTTGGCAGCGGATTGCTGTTATCTGATTGCGCTGCGGCTGAAAAATGGGAGTTGTCCTCGCGTGAGCGCGCGATTATCAAATATTTAAATAATATAGGCAACCAACACAATGGCTAAAGAGTTTGCGAAAAGCTTTTATAAGAGCAAGGCGTGGAAGAGATGCCGCGCGATGTACGCGGCCAGTGTAGGCGGGCTGTGTGAGCGTTGCCTAACAAAGGAGTTTGTCATGTTTAATCTATTCAAAAAGAAGAAAACTCAACAGGAAGAACCTCCGCAGCAGATGGAATGTCCCAAGTGTGGCGGAATTATGACACTGACAAATGGACTAACATATAAATTCCACTGCCGGGGGCAGGAACTCGAAGCGATAAATGTAACCGCCATGAAATGTGCGAATTGCGGCAAGATGATGTTTAACTGGGACGAAGCACACGTATTCAAAAATTAGCTCATGAATCTGTGAGTTGGGAGGATAAAACAGAATAAGTTACGCAATGGCATCGTTACCGCTGGCGAGATCGTCTACAGTGGACACCTTTGGAGAGGAGGCATGCAAATGTTTGAGCGGTTGAAAGAACTGATTTGCGACATGGCAAAGTTTTTGACGCGCCTCGGCGCTGGCCTTATCCTCTCGGTCTTACCGATCAGCAGCAAAGAAAGCCACTTTGTGCGCTATGCGCGGCGTTTCGGTTTTCGTGCAGACCACACAAAACGCGAGCCTCGGGCAGAGATCGGAGGCCGTGGCTGTATCCAAGGAGCACGGCCTGCTATCCGTGCGGATTAACCGCTGCTGATACAATACAATTAAAAACCAGCTTTTTGCATGATGAGCTCCATGCAGCAAAGCTGGTTTTCCTTATGCCGCTTTAGCTCAGTCGGCCAGAGCATCCGGCTCATAACCGGACGTGCGCAGGTTCGAGCCCTGCAAGCGGCACTAAAACGCCAGAAGAGCTGAGTTTGTTATGACCGCAAAATTTTTGAAATGGCTGCAAGGCCTGATTGCACGCGGAGACGTGCATCCGTTCTATTGCACCACGCAGTGGATTGGCCTCTCACGGCAGGTGCTGGAGATGGACAGGCACGAGTGCCAGATATGCAGGCAGCGCGGGCGGTATCACCGCGCCGAGCTGGTACATCACGTGAACCATGTGCGGGATGCTCCTGCGCTGGCGCTGGATATTTATTACAAAGACGCCGATGGACAGCAGCAGCGCAACCTCATCAGCGTGTGCAAGGACTGCCACGAGACGATTTGTCACCCGGAAAGAATGCGCCGCGCCAAGCGTGCGCCGCCGTTGACCCGGGAGCGCTGGGATTGAGGGCATACCCCCCATCGGTGAAAACGGCCTTGGTCGGTTTGGCCCTTACTCGGGGTGTTCCCTGACTTTCCAG